>Ga0114945_10000806_pt1 | contig 19950 bp, 19 predicted proteins | sample OV2TP3_FD_87194 | JGI IMG/M metagenome (GOLD analysis project Ga0114945, IMG submission 87194) | Hot spring microbial communities from Beatty, Nevada to study Microbial Dark Matter (Phase II) - OV2 TP3 | ecosystem: Environmental > Aquatic > Thermal springs > Hot (42-90C) | place: USA: Beatty...
CCTCCGAATCTCTCCGACGGACGGCGAGGCAGGGGAATCGTCCGTCACCGAGGTCCTTCAAGTGACCAACGGACTCCTTCGCAGGGGTGAGTCGATCGCAGCCTCTTTCCCCCTCAACTCGAAGTCGTCCGTGGTGCACGCCAGCGACAACTCGTCGGGGGACTTGATGGCGACGGACGACCGCTTCCTGTACGTATTGGGTCGCACCGAGGACTCGGCGGGTTGGCAACTCGAGAAGAGAGATCTCTTCGACGGCCACGCGGAATCATCCTTCGGGGATAGAGGAACCGTCGTCCTCCCAATCGATTTCAAGCCTCAGGCGCTCGCGCTGGGGGAAGGAGCGCTATACATCGCCGGCCGGGGCTCGACCACGGTCCGGCTGGAGAAACGATCCACCCGAACGGGGAGTCCCCTCCCCGGTTTCGGGGAGGAAGGTGCCGTGACGATCGACTTTGGGACGGAGGACCAGATCGTCCGAATGGTCATCGATGCGTCCTATGCGTACCTGGTCGTGTCTCACCTCTTGGCCGGATCCTGGGGCGATGTCCAGATTCGCTTCGAGAAGAGGAATCTCTCCGACGGGGCTCCGGTGCTGGCCTTTGGTCGGAGCGGCGTGATTATCGAAAACGTCGAGTCCTATTTCGACGGGGTAGTGGCGATGACGGTGGACGAGTCGTTTCTCTACGTGGCTGGGGTACAGAATCTAATCGCCCTGGAAGGTCTTGTGAGCGGGGAGCGATTCCTGGAGAAGCGGAGGCTCTCCGATGGCGGGTTGGACTCTTCTTTCGGCAGAGACGGACGTCTTGTCACCGGCTCCGGATTCGGATTGCCCCTGTCCATGGCGACGCAGGGGGGGAGCCTATATACGTTGGAGGCAACGTGGCCCCTCGTTCCGCAGTCAGAGGTGGCCGTGTACCAACTTCGCAAGCGGGAATCGAAATCCGGGAGTGAGGAGGCTGTCGTCACGCTTGGATTCATCCGGGCCGGAGAACTCGTTAGCGTGGTAGGTTCGCTGCGGGTCAGCGGGGACTCTCTCTATGTGGGAGTGGTTGTCGGTAGCGACATGGGGAGCCCCGGAGAGGGCGACAGCCACTGGCTGATTCAAGGTAGGGCAGCGTCGGATCTGACTCTGCAGCCGACCTTTGGGTCGGGAGGGAGCACGGTCATTGATCCCACGCCGGCCGCAATGCGTCGCTTGGACCTTTCCGTCAGCGGTGGCGTCCTGTTCGTCGCAGGACTGGGGCGGGGACGGAATCCGGTGACTCAAGTCTCCGGCGGCAAAGACGAGCCTGTCCAGACCGTCACCACGCCGACCCTCCGAAGACGCATCGACGCGCGGAGTCGATAGGGATCGCTATCCTCCGAAGGGATGGTGGGAGGCCCCCTTCGGAGGATCGGCGAAATCGCGCTTGACATTGGTTGCAGCGCCGATATAATGCCGCTCTCTTCAAGGAAGCAGGAGCGAACGTGACGAACGCGCCGCAAGCCCGCCTCGACGCGCGCTCCGCCTCCATCTGCATTTCCATTATTCGCATCTGCTGCTGCCGCTAGCGCGGGGCCGCGGACGCTCGAAATCGAAAAACCGATTCTGGTCCGTTCCGACCCCGGCGCAGGCGCAGCCGCCGGGGTGTTCCCGGCGCCGCCCGCGGCCGAAGCCGGAACCCAAACGCGGAGGTTGGAGATGTCGGTGAAAGCGCTCGTATTCGTGGGTACGGATCCCAAGAGGACTCGTCCGGCTCTGGAAAAGCTTCCTCAACCGTGGCACGTCGTGACCGGCCGTTTCGACGGCGTGACCTTCGTCCAGCAAGAGACCCTGAAGGCCCTCGGAGAAGCGGTCCTCAATCAGGTCCGCTCGCTCGACGGCGTGTCGCATACGGAGACGTATCCCGTGTTGCGCGAAGTGAACGGAACGGGCCGCGCCCAGGCCCCCGTCCGCGCCTTCGTCCTCGTACGCACTCAGGCTCCTCGCACGGAGCAGGTGTTCGGCACGCTGGCGGGACTTCCCGAGACGACGTGGGCCGCCGCGGTCGGCGGTCGATACGACGTCGCCGTCCAGCTCGGCGCTCCGAGTTGGGACGAACTCACGCAGGTCCTCCTCAACAAGGTCCGCAACGTCGAAGGCGTCACGAGCACCGAGACGTTTTTCGTCGCGCAGTAACCCGGACGGCGCGTGGGGCGGGGGCTTTTTTTCTTGAGCCCCCGCCCGCTCGCACTAGAATGACCCCCCATATGGGGTGAGTCTCGACAAGATCCGCAACTTCGGGATCATCGCCCACATCGACGCCGGCAAGACGACGACCACGGAGCGCGTCCTCTTCTATACCCGCCGTATCCACAAGATCGGCAACGTCGATGCGGGAACGACGACCACGGACTGGTACTCCGAGGAAATCCGTCGCGGCATCACGATCTTCAGCGCCGCGGTGACGGCCGCGTGGCGGGGAATGACGCTCAACGTCATCGACACTCCCGGCCACGTCGATTTCACGGCGGAAGTGGAGCGCAGCCTCCGAGTCCTGGACGGCGCGGTCGTGGTCTTCGACGGTGTGAACGGCGTCGAGGCCCAATCGGAAACAGTTTGGCGACAGGCCGATCGATACAAGGTCCCGCGGTTGGCCTACGTCAACAAGATGGACCGGCCCGGAGCGAGCTACGATCGGACGCTCGAGTCGATCCGCGAGAAACTCAAGGCCTCTCCGGTCCCGGTCACGATTCCTTGGGGAACCGAATCGGATGTTCGGGGAGTCCTCGATCTTCTCCGAATGAAGGGCCTCACCTTCGAGGGGGAGCGCGGCGAGGAAGTCCGGGAGCACGAGCTCGACGGGGAACGACGGGCGGAAGCGGATCTCTACCGCCAGCAACTCGTGGAGGCGGTCGCGGAATTCGACGACGCCGCGCTGTCCGCGTGGATGGAAGGGAAGCCCGTCCCCTCCGACGCTCTCGTTCGCGCCATCCGTACAGGAACCATCGAGGGGCGAATCGTTCCCGCGTACGCCGGTTCGTCTCTCCACAATCAAGGCGTCCAACCCGTCCTTGACGGCGTCGTCGATTTTCTTCCCGCGCCTCTGGACTTCCCGACGGTAGAAGGGAAAGAGCCTTCCACCGGAAAGCCCGCCAAGTTCGACGCCCGAAAGGACACGCGCCTCTGTGCCCTGGCGTTCAAGACGGCGACGGACCAACACGGGGAACTGACGTACCTGCGAATCTATGCGGGCTCCTTCCGCGCCGGCGAAGCGCTGTACAATCCGCGACTCGACCGGATGGAACGGACGACGCGTCTCTTCCGTATGTTCGCGAAGGACCGGGAGCAGATCGATTCGGCCGAGGCCGGGGAGATCGTGGCGGTCGTAGGACTCAAGGAGACCGTAACGGGGGATACGCTGTGCGACCGGCGATCGCCCGTCGTCCTGGAGTCGATGCATTTTCCCGAACCCGTGGTCAGCGTCGTCATCGAACCGAAGTCGAGCGCAGATAAGGACAAGCTCGACGAGACGCTCCAGCGCCTCGCCAAGGACGACCCGACCTTCCGCGTGAGCCAGGACGTCGAGACCGGCCAGACGCTCATCCATGCGATGGGGGAACTCCACGCCGAGATCCTCCTCCATCGCATCACGAACGACTTCCGAGTGCCCGCCTCCACGGGGGAGCCCCGCGTGGCGTACAAGGAGACCCTGACCGCCGTCGCTCGCGGAGAGGAGAAGGCGGTGATTCGGGCGGGGGAGAAAACGCTCTTCGGACACGTCGTCGCCGAGCTCCGGCCGAATCGAGAGTCCCTTGCGCCGCGGTTCGTTTCCCAAATCGACGAGGCTCTCGAAAAGGAATTGCGCCGTTTCCTTCCGGCGATCCGCGAAGGGCTCCTCTCGGCGGCGGGCTCCGGACCGATCGCGGGCTATCCGATGATGTACCTCGACGTATCGCTCGTCGGCGGCTCCGCGAGCGCCGAGTCGGACGAACGGGCGTACACCGCCGCGGCCGTCCAGGCGGTGAGAAACGCCTGCGCCTCGGTGAAGGCGGAGCTGCTCGAACCTCAGATGCGCTTCGACGTGATCGTGCCCGACGCCTACGTCGGCGACGTCATCAACGACCTCAATCGCCGAGGAGCGGAGATCGGCGATATGATCTCCACGGCCGGAGCGAAATCCGTGCGCGGGATCGTGGCCCTCTCCAAGATGTTCGGCTACACGACGACCCTGAGATCGCTTACGCAAGGGCGCGGCCAGCACAGCCTCGAGCCTCACGACTTCCGTCCGATCCCGCCGGAGGAGGTGAAGCGGCGGTTCGGGGATTTCGTCTAGGGAGAACTCACCTTCAGCGAGCAGTACCCGTACGCCCCCTTGGTGGGTGTTCGGAGCCGGATGATGTAGGGCCCGGTCACCGTCGGGGTGTACGTCAGCCGACTCGCGTATCCTCCGTTCGAGTTGTCGTCCCACGCCAGGAGCGATTCGCCTCGGAGCAGGAAAAGCAGCGTGTCCGCCGTCGTCCCTCCGACGTTGTCGGTCGTTTCGATCACGGTCGTCTTCCCCGCCTCGAGGGAGATGGTGTATTGGGCGTACGTGCCCTCCCAAGGTTGGGCGTAGATCGACAGCCACTCGAAGCGTTGATTCGCGAGGGTGTCTCCCACCGCGATGGGGCAGTTCGTGACGGAGACGTCTCCGGTCACCGTCGCCGATACGCGGTTAGCGCCCCACCCGCCGGAAAGGGATACTCGGACGGCGATCTCGACGGCGGCGGTGGCCGTGTACTGGAAAACCTCGGTGCCGCCCGGACCGGCATAGTCCCACCAGCCGCCGAATTCGAATCCGTAGTTCGCCGCCGGGTCGGTTTCTACTCGAAGCCGCAGGGACTGCCCCGAGCTCAGACGATACCGGTACGTCCATTCCCCGAGGTGGGTTCCGGAAAGCGCGCCCATCGAGGCGAAGGACGGAGCCGCCCACGCTCCGAAGGTGCCTCCCACTCCTGCCCCGACGACGCGGTACACTCCGCCGAGACCGGGAGGGACGATGAAGCGAAGATAACTGAGCGACCCTCGAGATACCTTCTGAACGGATGCCGGCGCTCCCGACGGCGCGTAGAGGGTGGGGTTGCCCGAGCTTACGATCACGACCGAATCTCCGTCGGCGAACGGACACGCCACGGATCCCGTCCCGCCCAGACGGGGGGTCGCGATGGAAGGGCGATCCGGGATCCACACGCCCATGGAATGGAAACATCCGCCCGATCCCGAGTAGGGAAAGATCCGGACGCGGTAGTTCCCCGTCTCCCCTCCGGGCGGCACCGTGTACCGGAGAGTCTCCGCTTCGCCGCGTCCAAGGCTCGTCCAAGCGACGAGCTTGTTCGAAGGCGAATAGAGCTGTGCGTCCCAATCGGCCGCGATCTCTGGAGTGAGCCGGACTTCGATTGCGTCCCCGATGCGCAGCGCGCGCTTGGGATTCGTCTCGGCCGTGGCGAAGTCCTGCGGACCGGCCGCACCGGAGATCGAGCGGGACAGCGAATAGGCTCCCGTTGGCGAGCAGGGATGGGCGCGGAGCCGGAAGGTCCCCGGCGAAGAAGCGAGATAGCTCAATCCCTCGGGGGAGCCTGCGCCGCCGGCATTTCCCTCGGCGACGATGACTCCCAGCGAATCGAACAATTGAAGGACGAGATCGACTCCGACGTCGGGGGCGGCCCGAACGCTGAGATTCTCCCCGGCCGCGAGGGCCAGGTCGAATTCCTTCGTTCCCTCGTGTCGATTCCCAGCGGAAGGGACGGTGGCCGCGGTGAAGACGTATCCCCAGAATCCCGTGGAGCGGGCCTCAACTCGGTAGGGTCCCTCGGGCCAGTCCGCGGGAAGCGTCAGATTGAAAGTCGCCGTTCCCGCCGGCGGCCAATGGGCCAGAAATTCGCCGTCGGGGGAAAAGAGCGTCAGGCTGACGGAGCCCGTCCCCGTCGAGGTTGCGCGGGCCGTGACCGAATCACCCGGTCGCGCGGAAACGAGAATCGACTGCGCGCCCGTCGCGAATCGAAGCGATTCGGCGGAAGGGGTGACCTCGGCCGCAGCCTGCGCACCGCCGACTCCCGCAGAGAGGTAGAGGTTGACGCGAACCGTGCCGTTCATCCCGCCCCACGGAACCGTGTAGCGAAGGGTTTCGGGCTCGCCCACGCCGGCATTCGTGGAGAGAAGAGCCTGTCCGTCCGGCGAACACAATCGAATGTTCCAGTCCGCGGTCGGATCGCAGAAAAGTCGGAACGTGAGCGTCTGTCCCGGGGCTAGGTCGTAGAAGTAGTCCGATCCCAGGATCGGCTGGAACGGAGCCGCAGGGCCGATCTTGATGCGGAGCCGGGCGCTTCCGCTCCCCGAGGTCCGAACCACCGAGAGTCGATAGAGACCGTCCTCGGGTGCCCGATGAACGAGACGCCCCGGCGCGGATCCCACCGTCGAGACAGTGACGGAGGTTTGGGGTCCTTGAAGCGAAAGATTCCAATCGTCGGCCAACTCCGGAGTCGCTTGAACGACCAGAGTCTGGCCTCGGGCGAGAGGGAGATCCAGGGATGTGTTCGAGGCGACCGAGTCCTGGGACGCTGCGCCCGCGTAGGTGCAGGGGCCTGCCGAGGAAGAACCGATGAGTTCGATTCGATAGGTCCCCGATTGATTGGAGGGCACGAGGTACGGAAGAACCTGACGCCGCGTTCCAAGCAGGGTTCCGTTCGGATGGTAGAGGCGCATGTCCCATCCCGAGTTCGAGGCGTGAGCGAAGAGGGACTGCCCCGCCCCAAGTCGGTAATAGAAGTTTCGCGGTTCGGAGAGGACGGTAGAGTCCGGTTGGATCGTGTCGATCGATGCGGAGAACTCGTAGCCGCCGCTCGTCGACAAGGTGGCGGCGAGTCGATGCAGGCCGGGCGTCGCCCAGGGCGGCGTGAGGTAGGTCAGGGTCCGAATGGCTCCCGAGACCGTGACGATGGCGGGCAGCACCGCGCCGTTCGGGGAATAGAGCGTGAGCGTGACATTGGAGTTCGAGACCCGCGCGCGCAAACACCGTCCCGCGTCCAGGCTGTAATAAAAGGAATAGGGAGCGTAGAAAGTCGTCTTCGTCGTCGAAGGAGCGAGGCCGACGGAGTAGGAGTAACCGCCGGTTCCGGAAACGAGATCCACCCGCAATCGAAAGTACCCACCCACTCCGATGGGGACATTGTAGCTAAGGTTTTCGACGAGTCCCGGGCCGTTCGTACAGCGAATCACGGGGGATCCGGCGGGATCATAGAGAGAGACGTTCCAATCCGTGCCGAGGTCTGGAATCATCTGGACGGTGAGGGTCTGACCGGGGAGCAAGGTGTACCAGCAATCGATCGAGGTCTTGTAGTAGGGAGCGTGCGGCTCGGGCGGCGAGACGCAGTAGGAGAAAAGGCATGAATTGCCCGACCGTCGCTTGAGACGGATCGTGTGCATTCCTGCGATTCCCGACGAGGGAACGGTGTAGCGGAGGGCCTGGGCGGTGTCGAGACCTCCCGGGGTCCATGCGAGGAGATCGGATACGCCGTTGCCGGAAGGAGCCAGGAGGTGTATTTCCCATTCGGATCCCGAGGAGGGACCGGCCTGAACTTCGAGGGAGTGGCCCGGGGCCAGCCACGCGGGAAAATCGGAATCCTGGAAAATCGGAATCTGGGCTTGGCTGACCTGAGCCGCGGCACAGAAGGCGACGGAGATTCCGAATACGGTTCGTGCGTTCATCGTTTCACTCCTTTTCGGCGTTCCAGCATGCGCCTCGCGGACGCGACGACGGAAGGGTCTTCCTGTTCCAGAGAGGCGAGAAAGGGGAGCCAAGGAATTTCCGTGTCGGGGTAGACGGAGTCGAGCTCGTCGAGGGCGGCGCTCCGCTCCGAAGCGGGTCGCTTCGCGTCGATCGCGATTCCGGTGAGGGTCGCAACGTCGTATGGGGGGGAAGCCGCTTCGATGGCGGAACTCGTCGGAGGAGTTTCTTCGAGATAGGAATCTCGGAGGGGGATCGCGCCCGGAGGAATCGGCAGAGCTACCGAGTCGAAGGAAAGTTCCCGGGGAGGGGAACTCCGCACGGGGCGCGTCGGAATGGGTTCCGACTTGAACACCATGACCAGGATCGAAATCGCGAGGCCGACGCTCAGGATCGCCGGTGACCGCTTCATCCTGCTGATGCGGCGAACACCCGCGGATTCGGAGTTGACCACTCCGGGAGCCGAACGCGGGGTTCTTGCCACCTCCTGTCGCGGATGGTGCAACCGGCTTGCCACTCTGTTCCCTCTGTGTCCTTCCTTTTCTGTGTCCTCTGTGTTTTTGGGTTGACTTGCCTAAGCCCTTGTGTATACTTCTTCTTCCGCTCAGGGGAAAAATATGGCCCAGAAGATCCGAATCCGGATCGAAAGCTACGATCACGAGATCATCGACGCGTCGGCGATGGACATCGTGAACACCGCGCGGCGTACGGGGGCGAAGGTTCGCGGACCGATTCCGCTCCCGACCAAGATCGAGCGCATCACGGTCCTTCGATCGCCGCACGTCGACAAGAAATCGCGCGATCAGTACGAGATCCGCACCCACAAGCGCATCATCGACATCACGGAGCCGACGGCGAAGACGATCGACGAGCTCCGCAATCTCAACATGCCTGCCGGCGTGGATATCCGCGTCAAGGCGATGTTGGACGAGAAGTAGAACCATGGCTGAACTGACGCTTTTCGACAAGGATGGAAAGAGCATCGGCACCTTCGCGGTGGACGAGAAGCTGTTCGGCGAAAAGGTGAAGCGGAGACTGCTTCATCAGGTCGTCGTCATGTACGAGGCGAACAAGCGGCAGGGCACGCACTCGACGAAGACGCGGGGCGAGGTCGAGGGCTCGACTCGAAAGCCTTGGCCGCAAAAGCACACCGGAAACGCCCGAGCGGGTACGATTCGTTCGCCCCTCTGGCGACACGGCGGCGTGGTTTTCGGGCCCCGTCCCCGGGACTACCGGCAAACCATTACGGCGAATACCCGAAAGGCGGCTTTGGACTCGGCGATCCTTGCCAAGATCCGGGATAAGGAACTCGCCGTCATCGAAAAGCTCGAATTCTCCCAGCCGAAGACGAAGTTCGCCGCGGCCGTGTTCAAACAGGCGGGTTTCAAACGGACCGTGCTGGTCGGGTACGTGGGCGGCAATGCCGACGAATCCGATCGGCGGGAAAGGAATCGACTGACCTTCCGCGCGGCCCGAAACCTGCCGGACATCCGCCTCCTTCCCGTGGAAGAATTCAATGCGTACGATGTGCTCAAGTACAAGGACGTGCTTCTGACGAAGGAGGCCTTGGAGCGCCTCGTGGCGGAGAGGAAGTAGGATGCGCAGCCCTTGGCTCATCATCAAGAGACCGATCGTGACCGAACGGTCGATGGCGAACCAGCAGAAAAATGTGTACACCTTCGTCGTGGACAAGTCCGCCAACAAGCACGAAATCAAGTGGGCCATCGAGCAGGCGTTCAAGTCCCAAAAGGTGAAGGTGAAACACGTCCGCACGCTGGTGGTGAAGGGCAAGGCGAAGCGGATGAAGAACATGCTGCTCGAGGGGCGCCGGAAGGATTGGAAGAAGGCCTACGTGACCCTGAAGGAAGGCCGGCTCGACATCATCTAACGGGTGTGCCATGCCGATGAGAGAATACCGACCGATGACCGCGGGGCGCCGTGGCGCCACCGTCTCGGACTTCGCCGACATCACCAAGTACGAACCCGAGCGCAGGCTCACGGAACCGGTCCGCAAATCGGGCGGACGGAACAATGTCGGCCGCTTGGCCGTGCGTCATATCGGCGGCGGAGTCAAGCGCCGCTATCGGATCATCGATTTCAAGCGGAATAAGGACGACATTCCTGCCGTCGTCGAAGCGATCGAGTACGATCCGAACCGGACGTGTCGCATCGCGCTCTTGAAGTACAAGGATGGGGAACGTCGATACGTGCTGGCTCCGCACAATATGCCGGTCGGAGAACCGGTGGCGAGCGGGGAGAAGGTGGAGCCGAAGGTCGGCAACACGATGCCGCTCAAGAATATTCCCACGGGCATGCTTGTCCATAGCGTCGAATTGGTTCCCGGGCACGGCGGGGCCGTAGCCCGAAGCGCCGGGACGTTCGCGCAGGTCCTGGCCAAGGAAGGGAACTACGCGGATGTTCTCTTGCCGAGCGGGGAAATCCGCAAGATCCATGTCCGATGCCGGGCCACGATCGGGCAAGTCGGGAACATCGAGTGGTCGAACATCGTTTGGGGGAAGGCCGGGCGGAGGCGCTGGCTCGGGCATCGCCCGAAGGTCCGGGGAAAGGCCATGAACCCGGTTTCGCACCCCTGCGGCGGCGGGGACGGACGGGGAGGCATCGGACGGCAGCCCTGCAATTGGAAAGGAACGAAATTGGCCAAGGGCGGAAAGACCCGCCGCTCGAAGAAGCCTTCCGATCGGTTCATCGTTCGGATGCGCAAAGTCGGGAAGCATCAGAATACGAGGCGCTAGGAATGAGTCGCTCGCTCAAGAAGGGTCCGTACGTCGATCCCAAGTTGCTCCAGAAGGTGCAGAAGGCCAAGGCGACCGGGTCGCGAGAACCGATCAAGACATGGTCCCGGCGGACGACCATCGTGCCGGATTTCGTCACGCACACGTTCATGGTCCACAACGGAAAGACCTTTCACAAGGTCTTCGTGATCGAAGACATGGTGGGGCACAAGCTGGGGGAGTTTTCGCCGACGCGCGGATTCCGCGGGCATCCGGGCACCAAGGAAAGCGCCTCGGGCACGAAGGAAGGGACGTAAGCGATGGCCGAAGCCGCCGCCGAAGCAAAGTCGGAAACGGAAGAAAAAGCCAAGCCTCGCTTCCTGGCGCGGCTGCGGTACGCGCGGATCTCCCCTCGGAAGATGCGCTACGTCGTGGATTTGATCCGCGGAAAGGACTTCAACTCGGCCGTCGCCATCCTTCGAGCGTGCTCGAAGCGCGGCGTTCCGTTCTGCAAGAAACTGATCGAGTCGGCCTATGCGAACGCGATGGATGAGGCTCGTCAGCGGAACCTCGATGTCGACGGGAACAGCCTTCATCTGGTGGAGGCCCGGGTGGATCCGGGACCGATCATCAAGCGATGGAGGCCCTCTTCCGTCCGACGTCCCACCATGATCAAGAAGCGCACCTGCCATCTCACGTTCGTGCTCGAGGAGCGTGAGTTGAAGGTGTCGAAGCGGGAGCGCGCCAAACAGCACCGGCAAGATCGCCAGAAGGCCGCCGCCGCCAAGAAGGCCGGGAAGTCCGGCGAGAGCAAGGCCCCCGAAGCCCCGAAGAAAGAGGAGAAGCCGTAGTGGGACAAAAGGTCAATCCGATCGCCTTCCGCGTCGGCGTCACGGACAACTGGCGGAGCCGGTGGTACACGACCAAGAAGCACTTCGGGGACTGGCTCGTCGAAGACCAGAAGATCCGACAGTTCATCAAGAAGGAATACGGCTTTGCCGGGATCGCCCGGATCGAGATCGAACGGATCGGCGAGCGGGTGAAGGTCCAGGTCTGGGCCGCACGCCCGGGACTGATCATCGGGAAAAAAGGGGCGAAGGTCGACAAGCTCTCCGAGGACGTGGCGGGCTTGATCCGCCGCGTCGTCGACATGGACGTGAAGGAAATCGAGACGCCCGAATTGGACGCGCAGGTGGTCGGGGAGGCCGTCCGGGAACAGCTCGAGCGCCGGAGCCCGTACCGCCGAACGATGCGCCGGCACGCCGAGATGGTGATGGATCTTGGGGCGAAGGGCATCAAGATCCTGTGCAAGGGGCGGCTGGGAGGGGCGGAGATCGCGCGAAGCGAAAAGATCGTGCTCGGCACGGTCCCGCTTTCCACGCTCCGAGCCGACGTCGATTATGCCACCTCGACCGCCGTGCTGTCGAAGGGCACGATCGGGATCAAGGTGTGGATCTATAAGGGCGAAAAGTTCAAGGAGTCCAAGAAGGCGCCGGTGGCGGCGCCGACGGAAACTCCGGTCGCTCCCTGATCCTTGAGGATTCAACCATGTTGATGCCGAAGCGCGTCAAGTATCGAAAATCCCAGCGGGGCCGCATGAAGGGGGTCGCCACTCGCGGCAACGCCGTGGCCTTCGGCGACGATGGACTCATGTCGCTCGAGATGGGATGGCTCTCGGCGCGCGAGATCGAGGCGGGACGAGTCGCCGCTTCTCATATGATGGGGACCGAAGGCCGGCTGCGGATCCGGGTCTTTCCGCACAAGTCCATCAGCGGCAAGCCTGCGGAGACTCGGATGGGGAAGGGTAAGGGAGAACCGGAGTACTACGCGGCCTGCATCCGCCCGGGTCAGGTGCTGTTCGAACTCGGCGGCGTGACCGAAGACTTCGCCAAGCGGTGTTTCAACAATATCGCCCACAAAATGTCGCTCCGAACCAAGTTCGTGAGCCGGAAGCAGGGATAAGCATGGCCAAGACGAAGACCGCCAAGGAAATCCGGCAACAGAACACGGAGGACCTCGAGAAGGAACTCGAGGGGCTGGTCGAGGGACTCTTCAAACTGCGTTTTCGCAAAGTGACCGACGTGGTCGAGAACCCGGCGGAATTCAAGAAGAGCCGCCGTCATATCGCCCGGATCAAGACCGTGCTTCGCGAACGTGAGTTGAAGAGGTAGCCGATGCCGCTCAAGGGGCTGAGCAAGAAAGACCTCCGCGAGTTCAGAGACCTCCTCGAGATCCGGCGAAAAATCCTCCTGGGAGACGTCGCGACGCTGGAGAGCGAGGGCCTCAAGAAGGGCGGAGACTCCGAGCTTTCCACGTTGCCGCTGCACATGGCGGACCTCGGAACGGACAACTTCGAGCAGGATATCACCTTGGGGTTGATGGAGTCGGAGAGCGACGAACTCCAGGAAATCCAAGAGGCTCTGGCCCGGATCAAGGACGGCTCGTTCGGACTCTGCGAAGGCTGTGAGAAAGCCATTCCCAAGTCCCGTCTGAAGGCCATCCCCTACACCCGCCTTTGCGTGGAGTGCAAGCGCAAAGAAGAAGGGGCGTAACCTTCCCCGCCGGCCTCCGTCGCGCTATCATCCAGTCTTCCAAGCTCCGGAGGATCGTTCCATGGTCGACTTTCGGCTTTCCCCCGAACAGAAGGAACTGCAAGGCCTGGCTCGGCAATTCGCGGAAAGGGAGATCAAGCCCCGGGCCGCTCAGCACGATCGCACCGGGGAGTTTCCCTGGGAGATCGTGCGGAAGGCGCACGAAGCCGGCCTGATGAATTGCGCGATTCCCCCCGAGTACGGAGGGCCCGGGCTCGACGCCTTCGACCGTGTCCTGATCACGGAGGAACTCGCCTGGGGGTGCGTGGGAATCTCGGTTGCGATCGAGATCACGGCCCTCGCCGCGACTCCCCTTCTCGTCGCGGGGAGCGAAGAACAGAAGCGGGAATTCCTGACGCCGCTCACTCGGGAGCCGATGCTGGCCTCCTATTGCGTCACGGAGCCCGGAGCCGGGAGCGACGTCGCGGGGATGAGCGCGACGGCGGTGCGCAAGGGGAACGAGTACGTCTTGAACGGCACGAAGCAGTGGATCACCGGCGCGGGGTATGCGAAATGGTTTGTCGTCTTCGCCTATACGGACAAGCAGGCCAAACACAAAGGGATCAGCGCCTTTCTCGTTCCGCGCGAAACGCCCGGCCTCCGCGTTGGCAAGAAGGAGGAGGTCATGGGACAGTGCGCCTCGGACACGAGGCAGGTGTCCTTCGAGGAGGTGCGCGTCCCCGTCGAGAATCGTCTCGGCGCGGAGGGAGAGGGATTCCGGATCGCGATGGTTACCTTCGACCGCTCCCGTCCGGGCGTTGCGGCCAGCGCCGTAGGGCTCGCGCGGCGGGCGTTCGAGGAGGCGATCCGCTACGCGCAGGAGAGGAAGACGTTCGGGGTCCCGATCGCCCAACATCAGGCCATTCAGTTCACGCTGGCGGACATGGCCACCGAACTCGAGGCGGCGCGGCTCTTGGTCTGGAAGGCGGCCTGGGCGACCGCGCACAACGAGACGAACTCCGCCGCGGCGGCGCATGCCAAGCGATTCGCGGCGGATGCGGCCATGCGAATCGCGACGGACGCGGTACAGGTCTTCGGGGGCTACGGCTTCTCCAAGGAGTATCCGGTCGAAAAGTTGATGCGGGACGCGAAGGTGATCCAGATCTACGAGGGGACCTCGCAGATTCAGCGACTCATCATCGCGCGGCGGATCCTGGAAGAGTATGCGGTCTGAGAGATGAAAAATCCTCTGCGAACTCGGCGTCCTCCGCGGTAAGATCCCCCCATGCGTAAGTGGATCCTCTTCTCGATCTTGGCGCTCGCCGGCGCTGGAGTGGATCTCTGGAGCAAGACCACGGTGCTCCGGAAGGTGAAGCAGAACGACGAGCTCAAGATCATCGACGGGTACTTCTCCTTCGGCCACATCTACAACGAGGGAATCGTCTTCGGGAAGTTTCAGGACATGAAGGGGCTTTGGCTCATCGTGTCCATCCTGGCCGTTCCGGTCATCGTGGCGATCTTCGCCTCGGTCAAGAGTCCGCGATGGATCCTCACCGCTTCTCTGGGGCTCATTCTGGGAGGCACCCTCGGCAATCTCTACGACCGGGCCAAGTTCGGAAAGGTTCGGGACTTCATCAAGTTCTCCTACACGGCGGGAAGGGTGGAGCACCCGTGGCCGCTTTTCAATCTGGCGGACGCCTACATCTGCGCCGGGGTCCTCCTGCTTTCGGTGGAAATGGTCTTTTTCGACGAGAAGAAAAAGAAAAAGCTGCAAGAAGCGAAGGCGGCCGCGGCGGCGGCGAAGCAAGCGGCCGCCAACCCGGCGCCTCCCGCCGCACCGGAACCGCCTCCGCCCGGAGAGCCCCCGGCGCCGAATCCGTGACCGCCATCTCTCCCTCGTGATAGAATCCCTCTCCGTATGGAGTCGGCTGCGTTCGTCGTCGACCTCTCCACTTCCATCGGACCCCTCCGACTCGAGAATCCGATCTTGCTGGCTTCGGGAACGTTCGGCGGCGTCCAAGATACCGTTCTCGACGTGAACCGTCTCGGCGGCGTCGTGGCGAAAACCGTAACGATGGAACCGCGAAAGGGAAACCCCCCGCCGCGCGTTTGGGAAACGCCGAGCGGGATGTTGAATTCCATCGGTTTGGACAACAAGGGACTCGAGGGGTGGATCTCCGAGGAGCTTCCGCGCTACTCCGAGTACCGGTGCCGACTGATCGTGAGCGTGTCGGGACGAACCGCCGAGGAGTATGGAGCGCTGGTGAGGCGGCTTTCGGAATTCGCCCGCATCGACGCCTTCGAACTCAACATCTCCTGTCCCAACGTCTCTCATGGGCTCGACTACGGGACGGATCCGGCGCTCACCGAGAAGGTGGTGCGAATCGCGAGGGACGCGACGCCGAAGCCCGTGATCGCCAAGCTGACGCCGAACGTTACGGATATCGTGCAGATTGCCGACGCCGCGCTTCAGGGCGGAGCGGACGCACTTTCCCTCGTAAACACCCTCAAGGGGATCGCCCTCGACTGGAGGAGGCGCCGGCCGTCCCTCGGCGCGGGGACCGGCGGGCTCTCGGGCCCGGCGATCAAGCCGGTAGCCCTTCGCATGGTTTGGGAAGTATGCTCCAAATTCCCGCGGGCCGCGGTGGTGGGCATCGGCGGAATCTCGAACTCCGAGGACGTACTCGAGTTTGTCGCCGCGGGTGCGTGCGCCGTTCAGATCGGCACGGCGTGTTTCGTGGACGTGGCCGCGCCGCGCAGGATTCTCGAGGAGCTGCCCTCGAAACTCGCGGCAGCGAAGATCTCGCGAGTGACGGAGCTGATCGGAACGGCGAGATCCGCGACCGCAAGCAGCTGTTGAACCCGTCTCTCCCACCTCCTACGCTGGAATCCGGAATCGTTGTCGCGGGCCCGGGCGTTCCACTATAATAGGGCCTTCCATGGTAACGTTGCTCTTGGCCGCAACCGTCGGTTGGTCCGCGCCGGACGAGCGCTTCCTCGCCGTCCTTGCGGTCCACGTTCAGGAAGTCGGGGAAGGCGCCACCGCGACTCCGGAGGAACCCCAACCGTCGGTCGCGACGATCCCGTACTATTACGAACGCATCTCGACCATTCCCGTTCCCCAAGTCCCGCTCCTTTCCGCTTGGGACCCCCGTCTTCCTCGGTTCCGCATCAAACCCTAGGGAACAGCGGATTTCCTTTCGCTCTTCACTGGGAGATTCTCCATGGACGTGATGGAAGGTTTCGTAGAGTGGGTCGGAAAGATCCTCGGCTTTTTCTTCGGGACGCAGAACGACCGGATGCTCCGTCGCTTCTGGCGGATCGTTCGCGAACAGATAAACCCGCTCGAAGCAAAGATGATGGCCCTTTCGGATCGCGAGTTTCCCGCGCTGTCCGGGAAGTTTCGCGAGCGTCTGAAGGCCGGCGAGACCCTCGACGACATCCTGCCGGAGGCGTTCGCCGCCTGCCGCGAAGCCTCCCGGCGCATCGCGAAGATGCGCCACTTCGACGTCCAACTCATCGGAGGGATGGTCCTTCACCGCGGCATGATCTCCGAGATGGCGACCGGGGAAGGAAAAACGCTCGTCGCCACGCTGCCCGCGTACCTGAATGCGCTGGCCGGGAAGGGAGTCCACATCGTCACCGTCAACGACTACCTCGCCCGGAGAGACACCCAGTGGATGGGGCCGATCTACGACCTCCTCGGCGTCACCGTGGGGTGCATCCAGCACGAGGAGTCGTTCCTCTTCGATCGGGACTTCAATCCGGATCCGAACGAACGGATGCGGCTCCTCCGGCCCTGCACCCGGCAGGAGGGCTACCGCGCCGAAATCACCTACGGGACGAACAACGAATACGGCTTCGACTATCTCCGCGACAACATGAAGTTCCGCAAGGAGGATCAGGTACAACCGGCCCACGTGTACGCGATCGTGGACGAAGTGGACTCCATCCTCGTCGACGAGGCGCGGACGCCGCTCATCATCAGCGGCCCTTCGGAGGAATCGACGGACAAGTATTACGTCGCGGATCGGGTCGCGCGGCAACTCACCCGGGGCGAGGAGATCGAGAACCGGAAGGAGCGGACGAAGACGTTTACGGGCGACTTCATCGTGAAGGAGAAGGAGCACGTCGTCTTCCTGACGGATCCGGGAATCGAGAAGGCGGAGAAGCTCGTCGGCGTAGACTCGTTCTACACCGGAGACAACATGGAGTGGCCCCACTTCATGGAGACCGCGGTGAAGGCGCAGAATCTCTACAAGCGCGATCAGGAGTATGTGGTCGAAGACGGAGAAGTGATCATCGTCGACGAGTTCACCGGACGCAAGATGCCGGGGCGACGCTGGAGCGACGGCCTGCATCAGGCGGTCGAGGCGAAGGAAGGGCTCCGCATTCAGGAAGAATCTCAGACGTACGCGACGATCACCCTGCAGAACTACTTCAAAATGTACGAGAAGCTCTCCGGCATGACGGGCACGGCGGTGACCGAGGCCGTGGAGTTCGAAAAGATCTACAAGCTCGAGGTCTGCGTCATTCCGACCAACAAGCCGCTGAATCGACTGAACTCCGCGGACGTCGTCTACGGGAGCGAGGAGGAGAAGTTCGACGCGATCGAAGAGGAGGTCGCGCGGCTTCACGCGACGGGCCGTCCGATCCTGATCGGGACTACCTCGGTCGAGAAATCGGAGAAGTTGTCGAAACGCCTCCAGCTCCGGGGACTCAAGCACGAGGTGCTGAACGCGAAGTACCATGAGAAGGAGGCGTACGTCGTCGCGAGGGCGGGGCAGCATTCCGCGGTCACGGTTGCGACGAACATGGCCGGCCGCGGCACGGACATCCTCCTTGGGTCGGGGGTGGCGGACATCGGAGGCCTTCACATCCTCGGGACGGAACGGCACGAATCGCGGCGCGTGGACAACCAGCTCCGAGGACGCGCGGGCCGGCAAGGGGACCCGGGCTCGAGCCAGTTCTTCCTGTCGCTCGAGGACGATCTTTTCCGCAAGTTCGCGCCGCCCTGGATGAAGGGGCTTCTTCAGAGAATGGGCCTCCGCGAGGGCGAGAAGATCGAATCCCGCCTCGTCTCCCGCTCCATCACCAAGGCCCAGAAGAACGTCGAAAACCACAACTTCGAGATCCGAAAGAACTTGGTCGAGTACGACCAAATCCGCAACGAGCAGCGGAAGGTCATCTACGGACTGCGCCAACAGATCCTCGAGGGCCAGGAGATGAAGGCGAAGGTCCTCGAGATGGTGATGAACCGTGTCTCGGACGCCGTCGACAGACTTCTCCGGAAAACCGACGATTGGGACGGAAGCGTCCAGGCCTTTCGCGAGTGGTACAAGACGAAGTTCGGCGCGGAGCTGGACCCGGAGGCCACCGATTCCAAGAACCCCGACGCCATTCTGGAGAATACCCAGGAGGACGTGGAGGATCTCTACGTCGAGCGGGAATTCGTGGTGGCCCGGAGCGAGATCCGCAAGAGGGCGAAGACGCTCTTTCACCGCCACCTGGCGGACCACGGCGACCTGAGCGAGGGATTCCAGGCGCTCCAGAAGGCGGTGAAGGAGGACTTCGATGTCGAGATCCCCTCGAGTTTCCTCCGGCACCAGAAGGACGAGTTGATCGAGGCGGTGACCCAGCACGTGGCCGAGGCGAAGAAAGAGGAGACGGCGAAACTCGGGGCCTCGATCATGCGCCAGGCGGAGCGGTACATCCTGCTCTCTACGATCGACGCCAAGTGGAAAGACCTCCTCTACAACATGGACCAGCTCCGGGACGTCATCGGCCTGGTCGGATACGCCCAGATCGATCCCAAGCTGCAGTACAAGCGCGAGGGGACGGAACTCTTCAACGCGATGATGGAGGCGATCGAGGACGACGTCGCCGGCCTGATCTTCCGGATGCAAGAGGCCGCGGTGAGCGAGGACCGGCTGGCCCGGAGGTGGCGCGCCGCGCAATTCCGGAAGGACGAGGTGGCGATGTTCGCGGGGGGCGACGAGGGAGGGGACGGCGAGGATGCCAAACCGATGCCGATCCGCGCCCGGAAGCTCCCGGGAAGAAACGACCCGTGCTATTGCGGAAGCGGCAAGAAATACAAGAAGTGCCACTATTCGGCGGACCACGGGGGGGCGCCGGCTCGCGCCTCGAAGGAAGAAGAGTGAGCGGTCGGCGATGATCGCGGACATCGCCTACGCCGGAGCGGCTTTGGCCGCCTCGCCGTGGCTCGCCTGCAAGGCCGCCACCGACTCTCGCTATCGGCATCGACTCGGGGAGCGACTCGGAGAGCTCCCGCCGGGACCGCCCGGGGTGTGGTTCCACGGCGCCTCCGTGGGCGAGATCAACGTCCTCCGCCCGCTCGCGAGAGGGCTGGGACCCCCGTTCCGCGTCACCGCGCTGACGCGGGCCGGCCGGGAGCAGGCGCGGACGATCACGCCGCTCGCCTCCTACTTCCCGTTCGACTTCAGTTTCTGCGTCGAACGCGCGATGCGGATCGCGCGGCCCTCCGGAATCGTGCTCGCGGAGCTCGACGTTTGGCCCAACTTCCTCCGCGCCGCCCGCGCGCCCGTGATCGTCGTCAACGGCCGCATGACGGAGCGATCGTTCCGCCGCTACCGGCTGCTCGACGGCTTCTTCGGTCGGGTCTTCGCGCGGATCGATGCGGTCGCCGCGCGCGACGCGGAGAGCGCGGAACGGTTCCGCTCGCTCGGCGCTCGTCGCGTCGAGGTCACCGGGAATCTCAAGTACGATTCGGGTCTGGCCCATGATCCTGAGGTCGAGCGCCGCTGGCGCGACCGGCTCGGATGGGGCGGTCCGGTCATCGTCGGAGGGAGCACGCACGATCCCGAGGAGCGGCTGTTGCTCGAGACCTGGCGCGCCCTGCGGCGCGAGATCCCGGATCTGCGGCTCGCGCTGGCGCCGCGCCACGTCGAGCGCGCGGCGGAGGTGAAAGCGCTCGTCGGGGAC
>Ga0114945_10000810_pt1 | contig 19913 bp, 21 predicted proteins | sample OV2TP3_FD_87194 | JGI IMG/M metagenome (GOLD analysis project Ga0114945, IMG submission 87194) | Hot spring microbial communities from Beatty, Nevada to study Microbial Dark Matter (Phase II) - OV2 TP3 | ecosystem: Environmental > Aquatic > Thermal springs > Hot (42-90C) | place: USA: Beatty...
AAACCTGCGAAAACAAATCCCGGCTCAATCAATTGTAAAATTTAAACTCGTACCGTGAAAATTTTGCCAAACTCAAGTTTCTTACTTGGCGGGCAGGCCCGTTTTAAAATCCTCTGGACTACTGATTCTCTCTATCGCTTAACCTCCGACACCCTGCGGCTGACTTAAGATATCTCTGATCAACTCAAGCAGTTTTTTAAAACCCGTTTTCTGGAGAGCGGATATTGGAAAAACCTTCTGGCCTTTGTATTTCTTTTTAAATCGTTTCAAATGACCTGCGGCTGCGGGCAAATCCATCTTGTTGCCGACGACAATTCTGAACTTTAAAAAAAGGGAGTCGCTATATTTCTGGAGTTCTGTATTGATCTTTTCAAAGTCTTCGATGGGATCCCGGCCTTCGGCTGCGCCCATATCGATAACATGCAGCAATACCTTGGTGCGCTCGGCATGCTTTAAAAAACGATCCCCCAAGCCCCACCCCTGATGGGCGCCTTCAATCAATCCGGGCAGATCAGCAACGACGAAGCTGAAATCATCATTGAGCTCCACAATGCCTAAGATCGGTTTCTTGGTAGTGAAAGGATAACTCGCTACCGGCGATTTGACCCGTGAGATGCTTGAAATAAAGGTGGATTTGCCCGCGTTCGGAAAACCCACAAGCCCTACATCCGCGATAAGCTTTAATTCGAGGTGGATCGTCTTTTCTTCGCCGCTCTTAGGGTGTGTGGCTTGTCTTTTGTGGGCATTGCCCTGGCCTCCTTGCCCGCCTCTGGCAACGGTGACGGATTGTTCCTTGGAAACCAAGTCTTTAATCCATAAGCCGGTATCATGATCCTTAAGGATCGTTCCCACAGGAACCCGCAGGATCAGGTCTTCCCCATCTCTTCCCTTTTTTCCTTTGCTGCCTCCGTTAGCCCCTTTAGCGGCCTTATAATGCTGTTTAAACCGGTAATCCAATAAGGTTTGGATCCTGGGATCCGCAACAAAAACCACATCACCGCCTTTTCCCCCGTTGCCACCGTCCGGCCGCGGATGGCGCGTGAATCTATCCGAATAAAAACTCTCACAGCCTTTGCCGCCGTCGCCGGCCTTCACAAAGATCCGCGCTTCATCGACAAAGATCATGGAACTTGAATTTTATTAATCCGAAGGGAAGTGAGTTTCTGGCGGTGTCCTCTTTTCCAGGAAGAGGTCTTCCGACGCCGGTATTTAAAGGAAACGGCCTTCGGCCCAAGATGCCGATTCAAGACCTCGGCGTTCACAACAGCCTCTTTCAGATAAGGCTGGCCAATTCTGACATCAGTGCCGTTAGAGACGAGCAAGACCTTATCCAGATGGACTGCTTCGCCTTTTTTCCCATTGAGAAGTTGTGTTTCGATACAATCGCCTTCAGACACTTTATACTGCAAAGATCCTACTTGGATGATGGCAAACATGAAAAGCCTCCATTTCAGAACATGTTTCAAGATTCATGAATTGCGGATTGCGAATTTCGGATTTTCGATTGCCCGCCCCAAGTGTCGGCATTTGCGGGCCAGGGCGGATTATTCTCGATGGTTAATCCCCGCCTGCCAATCAGAACAAAAATAGGCGGGCAGGCGAAATCCAAAATCCGCCCTGGCCCGACTGTCCAGACATCTCGGGTGGGCAATCCGAAATTCCATGCAAATTAATCAATCTTCACCTGTCCTCTTCCCTCGCAATAGGGGCATTCGGTGAAGGCAATGGCTTCCACGGTTTTTCCGGTCCTGGCCCGCGTCATTTCGACCAATCCCAGAGGGGATATTTTATTGACTTCGGTCTTGGCGTGGTCTTTGCTTAAAGCGCCCTCCAGGGCCTCCAAGACTTTTCTTTTATGGCCCTCTTTGGCCATGTCAATAAAGTCGATGACAATGATACCACCCAAGTCCCGCAGGCGCAACTGACGGGCAATCTCGGGTGATGCCTCCATATTCACCATAAAGGCGGCGTCTTCCGGGGAGGCGGAAGTCTTGAATTTCCCGCTGTTGACATCCACGACGATCAAACCCTCGGTGGGTTCAATGACCACATAGGCCCCGCTTTTTAAATAGACCCGCTGGTTATAAATCTTATTGAGCTCCGGGGTGACATTCTTGGCATCAAACAAGGGCACATCGCCCTTATAATAATGGATTTTATTCACCATGTGCCGGCCGATTAAGCTGTGAACGAATTTCCGCATCTTGATGAACTCCTCCTCAGAATCAATGATCAGCCGTTCCACGCTCTCGGTTAAGAAATCCCGCACGATTTTCCAGATGAGGTCATATTCTTTATAAATCAGCGCTGGGGCCTTCTTTTCATCGGCCAGCTTTTTGATCCGCTGCCAGAGTGTGTACAAGAATCGGGCATCCCGTACCAAAAGACGCCTGTTCTGTTGTAAGGAGGCGGTACGAATAATAAAAGCGCCCGTTCTGACGAATCCAAACTCCGATAAAACATCCTTTAACCGCTGGCGCTCTTGAGGATCTTCGATTCTCTTGGAAACGCCGGAATGCCGATCGTACGGCATGTAGACCACGAACCGCCCGGCGAGCGCGGCATGGGTAGTCAATCTTGCGCCCTTGGTGCCGAAGGGCTCTTTGACCACCTGCACCAGGACTTCCTGGCCTTGCGTGAAAGGCACGGGCTTATTGTCTTTCCTCTCCTTCTTTTTCTCGGGTTTGCGAAAAATCCGATTGAGAAATCCCTTTGGCGATGAGATATCTTCTTCCACCAGCGGGCTAAGATAATCGGTCAGATACAGAAATCCATTTTTCCCCTGGCCGATATCGACGAACGCCCCGTTAATCGAGGAGACAATCGACTCGACCCTCCCTTTATAAATATTGCCCAGAATGGACTGCTGTCGGTCCACTTCAATGTAAAAATCATCCAGCTTGCCGTCTTCTAAGATGGCAACCCGTCGCTCTCCTTCTCGAATGTGAATGAGGATCTCTTTGGGCATAGTTTTACCTTATGGTACAAGGGAGATTATCAAGAGGATCGAAGGAATCCATCGAGTCTTTAAGGGCGATCCCCCTTTCTTCACGGCTGACGTAAGGCCTGTTGTTTAAGGATTGGAAGTGATCACGTGAGGCGTCAGAAAAATGATAAGATCGGTCTTGGTCTTCGTCTCCTCGGATTTTTGAAATAGACGACCTAACACGGGAATATCGCCCAAGAGGGGCACTTTTTTCTTGGTGTCCGTCAACTTATCTTTAATGAGGCCGGCAATGACCAGCGTTTCGCCGGTTTTGATCATCACTTGGGTCTTGGCGGTTTCATTGCTGAGCCGCGGAAGCTGCGTATTTTCCACGGTGACGAAATCCAGGATATCCGTCACTGTGGGCTCAATATCCAGGGTCACATATCCCGCCTGGTTGACATGCGGAGTCACCTCGAAGATGATTCCGATATCCTTATACTCCCACCCGGAAACCTGTAGCCGGGCCTGCTGCTCGTTGTAGGTATACGTTGGGATAGGGTACTGGGTGCCCACGGTAATCTTGGCCTTCTGGTTGTCCAGCGTCACAATCCTCGGGTTAGAGAGGATGTCGGTGTCGCTGCGGCTTTTTAAGAGCTCCAGCACCGCCTGGAATTGATTGAAGTTGATCGTTCCATAAGTGAACTCACTAGAGGCCGCGGCCGGGATGTCCGTCGGCAAATATTTATTGGAGCTGTGCGGCGTAAAAGGGAAGACATTAGGCCTTTTGGTGCCGGACAATGTGGCCTTCAGCACCCAATCGATCCCGAGATTTTCCGTATTGGTCAATGTTGTTTCGATCACTTTGGCTTCGATCAGGACCTGGGGCGTGGTTGTATCCAAGGTCGCAATGACCTCTCCAATCAGATCAACATTCCCCGAGGTATCCCGGACAATCAGGGTATTGGTTCGTTCATCGAAGTTGATGGAGCCGCGCTCGGTTTTCATCTTTTCAATGGAGGCGATCACCACCGAGGCCTTCGCGTAGTTTAAGGTGAATGTCCTTGTGGCAAGAGGCTCTTGTTCCGCCAAAAGCTGGGCGTCTTCCCGGCGCTTCTTTAAATTTTCGATGGTGGTGACGGTAATGATGTTGCCTTTGCGATCATAGCCGTATCCATACGTCGATAAAATGACATCCAGGGCGCGCTGCCAGGGCACATCTTTCAATTGAATGGTGATTAACCCCACCACCTCGGGCCCTGCCACGATATTGATTCCGCTTTTATAGGCGAGAATCCGCAAGACATTTCTGATATCGGCATCCCGAAGATCCAATGTCACGTTTCCCGGCTGAGAGACCGCTATTGTATCCAGTGATTCTTCCGGGGGCTCGCCAGAATCTGCCGTGTCCGCTGGCGGTTCTTGGTTTATCAACCCTTCTTTTAAGGCACGTTCTTGCGATGGGTCGCCTGAAGCTGTAATATCTGCCGACGGCTCCTGGCTTTGCAAGCCTTCTTCCAAGGGAAACGCATCCGGCGGTGGGGCAGGATCTTCCAACGGAATTTCTGAATTTATAAAAAGGCCCTCCGGAGAATCCTGCGCATTTGCATAACGGAAACCGCCTCCTATAAAAATGATGAAAGCCATGAACCCGATTAGTACCGCGCCCCCTTTACTCATCTGGCCCTCCTTTTGCAGTTTTATCTTTTACCCCGCCCTTTTATTGCCCCTTTTCCAATTGCAGCGTGAAACTTTCCCGGCCATCGGTTAAGAACACTCGATCTTGTTCGATCCTCTCTACAAAAAAAGGCCCTATGCGGTCATTCGGCCTGACGATAATGTTATTGATGATCGCCAAATTATCCCCCTTGGGCCCGGTGATAATGCCATCCAAGGTTATATCGGAAATCAAGATATCTGTTTCATAATTCATGATGGCTCCGCTCGGCGTCACCAGCCTCCAGAAAGGATCGCGTTTACCGTGATCCTGGTAGGCAAAGGAAGGTTCCTCTGCCCAGCCCATGGCGGTTGCCTGCAAAAAAATAATCATAAGGATAAAAGTTTTCATCTCGCATTCGTCTGATGTTTCAAGGTTCTTCTGTCTTTTCTAAAATGATCGTCTTGATTGTGAGCTTAAGAGAATGGCGCATAGGATCCGACACATTCCCCGCGATCGTCATGGCGCTTATGCTCTTAAAGATTCTGTCTTTTTCGAGCCCATCGATAAAGCGGCCTATATCATGATAACCCGCCCGGGCCTCCATCAGAATCGGAAAAGAATAATACTTCCCTTCCTTGTTGGTCAAAAGGAGTTCCTTAGAAGATTTGTCCGGCACCATTTCATCAATCTTGATAGAATTCCGGGTGGCGAGGCTGGATATGCCCTGTAAAATCAAGGGGATCTCTCCTTTCAAAGGGATCTTATATTCCACCTTTCCCAGTTGCTCTTTGAGACGGAGGATTTCCGACTCATAAAAGGCCGTTTTGCTGATATTTTCCCGGCCCTGTTGCAGATCTTGTTTGAGAGTCATCCGCTTGGCATTGATGACATTCAAATCTCTCAAACGGGGTTGCATGAGGAAAAAATAGTACAATAAAAATACCAAGAAAAGCACCCCTCCCAGGATGGTATACCAATTTTTTTCGTCAAGCTTGGGAAACCACTCATAAACGGAGTCTGGAATTTTCATTGCACTTTAGCCGTGATAGAGAAATCCGCGATCTCGGTGGTCTGAATTTTTCTTCTCTGCAGGGGTCCTACCTCTACGTTGTTCAGACCGTTTAAAAACTGCTTTTGGCTTTTGAGATTCGTGGCGAGGCTTCCCACGCTGCCCATCTCGTCAGCCATCCTGGAAACCACGCTGCCCTCGATCGTCAACCCATCTTTATTCAAGCTGATTCTGTTCAGCCACACCCCTCGGGGCAGACTGTCGCTGATCGCATTGAGCTTCGGGGCCCACAAAACCCTCCTCGCCGTGGTCATTTTTTCAATGTCCCTTTTTTTAACCTGCAAGGCCCGCCATTCATTGATGAGCCGATTGGCTTTCTGCTCTTGAGGAAGGATTTCCTGCCAGGATCTCTCCAACTGTCTTTTTTGTGCGATCTTGCTTGCGAGAAATCCCAGGAGAAGAAAATGAACGACACCCAGCAACACAATCAATCCGCCCACAAGGCCAACGATGGCTTCCGGCGGCAGATTAAAACTGAAACCCCGCAAAACAGAGGCTTTCTTTTTTTTCCTCAAGTTTGTTGGTATAAGGTTAATATCAATCATACTTAAGATAAGGCCAGACCGAGGCTAACAGCCAACTGCCCAGCATTCTTAAAGATTTCCTCGGCATGGACACCCGGGCCCAATTTAAAATTCTGAATCGGATTCCATCTCTCGATAGGGATGTCTAAATTTTTAGAGAAGACCTCAACGATTCCGGCAAGCAAAGCACAACTGCCACTCAAAAACAGCTTTCCAATAGAAAGATTGTGTTCTGTGGTGAAATAATCGAAAGAAAATCTCACTTCAGAAACCAAATTCATTAACACAGAATCGCAGATCGTAAGGATCTCCGGCAATCGATCCCCCGGCTGGGTCCGCAATCGTTTGGCTTCGGGGAGACCCATCCCTAAGACATTGCTGATTCTTTTGGTTAAATCCTGCCCTCCTATGAAAATATCACGGTTAAATCGGGGGCGGTCGTTAACCATCACAACCAAATTGCTCAAGGTCTCTTCCATGTCTAAAACGGCCATGGCCTGCGGTTCGCCTTTTCCGCTGGAATTCTGAGTCATTTTTCCCAAAAAATAAAAAATGTTGGCCAAGGCCATCGAGTTGAGGCTAATAGAAGGACAGGACAACCCGAGACGCATCAAAAGCTCCATTCGTTCTTGAATGATTTCTCGTTTGGCGGCGGCCACCAAGACTAAGATTTGTTTGTCCTGAGATTCGGGATTAAGAATGTAACAATCCGTATAAATCTGATCTTTGGAGAAGGGAAAGTAGCGGTCGGCTTCAATGTCAAAAGATTTTTTAAGATCCTCAGCGGGCATCCGCGGCATGTCAATATAACGAATCAGAGTGCCCTTGCCGGAGACCGCCGTATAGGGAGCCTTGGATTGGATGTTCAACCGCCCCCATAGCCTTCTTAAGGTCCCTTCCACATCGGCATTCTCAACAGGTTCAACGGCCCATTGCAGGATTTCAAAGGAATCGCCTTGTTTGACAAGTTCAATGAGCCGGCAAGACTCAAGGTCGATATCCAATCCTACAGAAGGAACAGGAGACTTTTGAGGAAGATGGTTTTTTATCGCCCGAAGGTATTTCTCTAACAAAACATGCATAAAGGCAATATCTTTATATTAAAAAAATTAATGTTATTATTCGATTAAGATTAAATATTATTGTATCAAAATTTTTTCATTTGAGGGAAATTCATAAATAATTTCTTTTTTGTTTAGTTCTGCAGGGGCAAGGCCGCTAGAACGTTCAACGCCGGCCTCGGGCTGAGGGGCCTTTGAGGGGATAGATGACGGAATATTTTGAGTCAAAGGTTCTGGCTGGGCTTCAGGAACCGAGGATAAGGGGACAACGCCGGGATCCTGAGAGGGGCTTGATTCAATTCGCTTTTTAATCCATTCATTATACATCAAAAGAACGAGAAGAAAACAGCCCATGGCAATCCATAGGATTTTCCGGTTATTGTTCAGACTCAGATTCAGCATCAAAATCCTCCTTCCTGCCAGACGATTTTATCGGTGATGTCATTGGTAAAGGCCGTGAATGTTTTCATCGTAGGGAAATAAGGAGGGGACTTGCCGGTGGCTGCCCGATCATCATAGACAAAATTTCGGCCATATCCTGAGAGCTGCTGGCCGGTCGACGAATTAAATAAACCAAAGGCGCCGTAAAACTGCGTGATCACTCCTCCTAAGAGGGTTGCGGTGCCCCGGGGCCCTACCGTGGTGTTGTTATAATTGTCCACGGTGAAAACACCCTGAGTCCCGCGCGCCATCACGATCCCGTGGAGATTGACGTTATTGGGGGCCATGGTGCCGATGCGAACGTTCCCTCCCCAAGAGATCAGCCCCAAGAGGTTCGTTTTTCCTGTAGCGCTGGGAGGCACATAGCCCGTGGTTCCCGGCAGCCCAACAGCCGGTGTATAGTCAGCATACTTCACATCAGAGCCGATGACAATGTCATTCTCGCTGGAAAGCGTGACTTCCGTGTCTTTTTGCACGGTGCCTTGAAAGCTGTTGACCGTCCCGTCCACATAAATGATCGTCCCCAAATCATCGAGGCCGTCCGGCTGTCCCTGGTAGGTGACCGCGCCCGAGCCAACCGTATTCACCGTGGTTTGATTGCTGACCTTGTCCACGGTGATCACTTTGGTCGTGCTTCCTTCCGTGACGGTGTAGATGGCGTTATCACTTCCATCGACGCTCATCGTGAGGGTGGCATTTCCCCGCACAAAGATCCCACCGGTTAACGCCGTGCCATCATTGGCCACATAAATGCCATTAGGAGGAGTCGTCGAATCACCTCCCCTGGCCTGAAGGTATAAATCCGCTTTCTGGACAGAAGACTCCAAAACGATCTGCGCCACCCCCCGGGTAAAGCCCGCATTAAATACAGGCACGTCTTTGGGGGCATTGTTATCGGCATCGAGCAGAATCGAGGAACCGTTGTTGAAGAATCTCGCCTTTGTGTTTTGTTGGGTGACCGCGCCGTCAAAGGTACCGCTGGGATTAAACGCAAAGCTCAAAAGCTCATTGGTGTGAACGGGACCGGCGAAATTCGTCTTGTTGGTAAACCAGACCGTGGTTCCGCTAGGCAACTTGTGATGATCGGTAAAAAGGGCAAACTTGGCAAAATTGTCCTTTTGGACGCGGACCGTGAAATCTCCGGAGAGAACCGCTTTTCGGGGGGTGCTTCCCACCGTGCCGGTGGCCTGGATCCGATAATAATAAGGGAAATCCCACTGATCAACTCCCACCGTCACGGGATTACTTTTTTCGGTTATGATGATTGTCACCGTATAGTTTCCATTGCCCAAGGTCGTGGCCGCTACGTTATAAATGGCCTGGGTGCCGTTTAGGGTCAACTGGGCGACTCCTTGTTTTTTCACAAATTCAATGAGGAACCCCACCCCATCGCCGCTGGTCACATAAGAATTGGCCTTATTGCCGAGGACCTGGGGATTGGCGGCCGTCACAGTGTCCTTCAAGTTCTCATTAATCAGTGTTTTCAGCTGATCTAAGCCGGCCTGCGCTCCTCCCTCGGTTACATAAAAGGCCTGAGTCAAACGCGCTTGCTGATCCGCGGTTTTCTTCTCTGTGATGGTCCTTAAAACGAATACGCTGCTCAACGTCAAAAGGACGATCACGCAAAGAAGACTGATGACCAGGGCAATGCCTTTGTTGTTGGTCAAACGCATCTTTAGTGCCTCCTTGAGAGAAGTTTCTTGATTGATCGATGCTGACTCGGCACTAATGCCGAGTAACCCCTATTTTAAAATTTATATTACGAGGCATTAGCCTCGATTCCTTAGATAAATATCGACACCCGTCGAAGCGCTGAGAACCAAGTTCGCCACAGAATTCCGTTGCGCGGTGACATTCAGGGTCATGACCCGCTGATTGGCGCTTAAGCTGACCTGAAAATCCACGATGTTATGGGCGAACGTATCCTGTCGAACTATACTACTCGCTGGATCCAGGACGCTCCGAATCAGCCGGTTATTGTTGTCGACACGATATTCAATCCGCGCATACTCGACACTCGCACAGTCGTCATTGGCATCCATGCAACTGGAGCTGGTACAACCCCACGTCAAGGCCCCCCCCCAATGGGCGATATCGCCGTTGGCATCCATAACATTATCTCCGCTGTGGCAAACCACCGGAATGGAGAATCTCAAAACATCCGTGCCGTTGGGACCCGCCCCATCCATAATGGTGAATTGCGCCACACTGTTTTTATCGAATCCCGTCCCGTGGAGTTCTTGGCTGATCTTGGCCGTGGTCTGTCTTAAATTTTCCTGTAATGCTATGCTGGCATCGGCGGTCAACCAGCTCGATTGTCCGGTAGCCAGAAGGCCAAAGGCAGCGCCAGTCATGACGACCAGGATCGCCACGGCAATCAAGATCTCGACTAAGGTGACTGCGGATTCATCCTTTCTTATTCTACTTTTACTCATTTCGGCATCCTCTATCATTGGTCTTTCACCCCGTAGAAGGCAAGTAAAATACCTCTTTACGGGGTTCACTGGGCAATATAGCTGATCAATTGAGCGGGAGAATCCAAGACGCCATTGCCATTTTTATCTTCACCGGCATTGAGTTGTCCGTTGAGGTTTGCGTCTTCTCCCATGATCCGGCCATTGCTCTGTCTCCAGGAAAAGCTCATGCTCACCCTTAAGAGAGCGGGATTGGTGTCATCCACACCACTCACCCCTGTGCCGTTTAAATTCGCATTGGTGAACGTCACCTGGTTATAGCTCGTTTTGATCTGACTGAACGGCGTATTCTTGATGTCCTCAAACCGGCTTTCCAGGCCGCGCATCGCTATCGAAAGATTTCGGGAATGCTCATTGAGTTCGACGCATTTCATGTAACTGAGCAATATTCCTACTAAAGTTAGAATAAACACAACCGAGGCGATCAGCAGCTCCACCAAGGTGAAACTGAATCTTGAACATTTAATATGTCGGCCATGGTATCGCACCACTTGTATCGCTCCTCGTTTACAATCACCTCATTTTAAAAAGGAAAGGAGGCGGAATGCTTGCTCCCAAGGGCGGAAAGCCCCTGGGGCTTTCCGCCCCCTTGCTTTTTTACGACCTGCTGACTCACTCCAAACATCCATCGGCCTTACGGCGTCAAAACACCGCCGGTCGTGATGGTATAGGTCGTGGTCCCTGAGGTCCCCACGGTCACTGGCGTCGCGGTATACGTGTAGCTCCCTGCTGCATTGGTGCAACCAAACGTATAACCCGAGACTGTCTTCGCGCAGTAATCCGTATTGATATACGGCGGGGTTGCGCCTGTCAGAGCCGTCATGTTTGCCGGATAATTCCCCGAGTTCGCCGTGGCGAAAGTCTCTGATGCCGTGGACAGAGTCCTTAAGGTGGCCCTTGCCGCCGCGTCATTTGCGGATATTTTCGCCCTCAAGAGATTCGGGATGGCGATCGCGGCCAAAAGCGCGATAATGGCCACGACAATCATGATTTCGACCAGCGTAAACCCTCGACGACTATGTCTTCTTTTCATCTTCATAACCTCCTTTCCGGATCATCATTAAGCTGTCAGGTCAATCGTACTGAAGCCGAAAAGAAGAGGTCGTCATTAGGAGAACGAATGATAACAGTCCCTTCTGCCTCTTAACCCTTCCCAAGCTCCAGGAATCATTCCTTTAAGCTTCGATCGCTTTACCTTACAAAATTTTGCATTGATTCTATCATCGCTCGATCGCTTGTCAATGGCTTTTCCAAATAAAAAACCTATTCTACAGCTCCACTCGTAGAATAGGTTAGATGGTTATTCCCTCATGGCAACTGGCTATCCCGCTTTGTTCCATCCGCCTGAGGCGGAGGGAACTTCGCCGGACCCTACCCCGACGCTCCGGTCGGGGTCCCGACTTCCTTAAAAGCATCTTTTAAGGAAACGTCGGGATAGTTTTGTCCCGGCTTCGTTCCCCTGGCCTGTCGGCCAGGACAGGCAAAACTTACGTTTGGGAATCCGCCTTAGTCAAATACTTTACGTGTTTGACTTCGGCGGATCCTGCGTAGCTCTAACACAAGAGTATTCGAGCGAAGCAGGACTTCGCCGGGCCAGGCGTAGTCCCGACATAACATCGGGACGAAGCCTGGGCCCCATCCTTACGAATGGTTTACCTTTTTCATGATATTTCCAATTGTCAAGCAAAGTATAGCATGAAGAATAGCTTATGGCAAATCGACCCTGGAATCGACCCTAGAATCGACCCTGGAAAATCGACCCTGGAAAATCGACCCTGGAATCCCTTTCCCTGGCTTTTCGCCTGGGCCTTCATTTAAGAATCCGCGTGATATTAATGATCGGCAAAAACAACGCAATCACAATGAATCCCACCACAATCCCTAAAAATCCAATGAGAACAGGCTCGATGATGCTCGTTAAGCCGGCAACCGCGGCATCCACCTGATCGTCATAAAATTCCGCGATCTTGGTTAACATCTTTTCCATCTGTCCCGATTTTTCTCCAATGGCAATCATGCGAGTGACCATGGGAGGGAAAACACCGCTCCTAACGAGCGGCACCGCAATACTTTCTCCTTCGCGGACATTGTTTTTGACATTCTCAATCACCATCTCCAAGACTTTGTTGCCGGAAGTCTTTCCAACGATATCCAGCGACTCTAAAATGGGCACCCCGCTTTGAATCAGAGTGGCTAGTGTCCGGCTAAAACGGCTGATGGCCACTTTACGGATGAGTTCGCCAAAAATAGGAATGGTCAATTTCGCATGATCGATGACCAAGGCCCCCTTTTCGGTCCGGTACCAGCGCGACAGAATAAACACTAAAAGGATGATTCCCGCAATAAACCAAAGCAGCTGTCGTTGCAACGCCTTACTGATATTGATCAAAAGCTGCGTTATAAAAGGCAATTCCTGGTTAAAAGACTCATAGATGGTGGCAAACGTCGGCACCACCTTGACCAGCAGTACCACCGTAATGATGATCGCTATGGAAACAACAACCGCTGGGTAAACCATGGCCGCCTTGACCTTGCGCCTCAATTTAAGAGTTTTTTCCAGGTAGGTCGAAATCCGATCCAGGACAGCGCTTAAGACGCCCCCGGTCTCCCCGACTTTCACCATGTTGATAAAAAGCGGCCCGAAGACTCTCGGGTATTTGGCAAAGGCCGATGAGAGGCTGCTCCCCATCTGGATATCATCCCGAATGGAAGCAATGACGGTCTTAAAATACGGATGCGTCATCTGCTCCTGAAGGGCATCCAAGGCCTGAAGGATGGGGATCCCCGCATCGACCATGGTGGACAACTGCCGGGCAAAAACAACGATATCGTCCCCTTTGACTTTTTTTGTTCTTGCCAAAGGCCTCATCAAACTTGTCCCTCTGACCGGCGCAATAGAAATGACAATGAGCTTGCGCTTTCTCAGCTCCTCCAGGACAACCGCCTGGTTTTCGGCAGCCATCTTGCCAGTGACATCTTTGGCGTTTTGATCCTTGGCAACGTATTTAAAAACGATCATGGTGTTTTATCCTTTCTTCCATAAGATCGTGCTATGGCCTCATCGATTTCTGTTTTCGTGGCAATGAAGGTGGCGATCCGGCAACCCGTGATTTGTCGAAGCTGATCTTTCAATGACTGATTTAACGGGTTAGCCATGACGACACTCAAAACGTCGCCTACCCGATCCAGGGGAATCACATGCAAATTTCTAGCCACCTCTTCGGGAATCAATTTAATGACCCGAAGATCAATATCATATTTGTTGACCGCAATATAGGGAAACCCGCATTGGATGATGAGGGCCACAACAATATCGATTTCTTGAAGATACCCCAAATTGACGAGAATCTCTCCTATAAAACGTTCCTCTTTTTTCTGAATCTTCAGGGCCTCGGCCAATTGCCGAGCCGTGATCACGTGCCTTTTAAGAAGGATCTGCCCCAAAAGGGGTCGTTGGATAGAGGGGTTCTTCGATGTATTCATAAGGAACTTTCCTGGTTTTAACCCTGCTTCGCGCCAAAACTTTCGTTTGGGCGCTTCGCAGGGTTGATCCGCCTTTTCTGATTACCAAACCTACATCCAACATCTTTAGGTAGGCGGATCAATCCGCTGTCGTGATCCGAAAGACTTCCTCGAGGGTGGTCAAGCCGGAGACAAATTTCCGGATCATATCTTCCCTTAAGGTGACCATATGGTTGTGCTGACGGGCATAGGCCTTGATTTCATCCGAGGGATGCCCTTTGACCAGCATCTCGCGGATGGTGTCATCGACATTGAGAATCTCTGTCACCCCCAGGCGCCCGAGATAACCGGTCTTCCGGCACATCGAGCAGCCCTTGCCTCTATAAAATTTTGCACTGGCGGGGGCCTTGATCTCCAGCTCTTTAATGACCGCAGCAGGGATATCCATAGGCTCCTTACAATGCGGGCAAATCTGCCGGCAAAGGCGCTGGGCGGTGACCACGACCAGACTCGAGGCCACCAGAAACGATTCCACCCCCATGTCGACCAAACGGGTCAAAGCCCCGGTGGCGTCATTGGTATGCAGGGTCGAAAAGACCAATTGGCCGGTCAAGGACGCTTTAATGGCAATATCCGCGGTCTCAAAATCCCGGATTTCCCCCACCATGACAATGTCCGGACTCTGACGCAGGATGGACCTTAATCCTGCGGCAAAGGTTAAACCGATCTCCGGGCGCGTCTGGATTTGGGTCAACCCCTCGATCAAATACTCGACAGGATCTTCCACGGTGATGATATTTTTGTCAACGGTGTTGAGCTGGTTGATGATCGAATAAAGGGTGGTGGACTTTCCGCTTCCTGTGGGGCCGGTGACAAGAATCATCCCAAAAGGTTTGACGATAGCCTCTTTAAGTTGTTCGGCGGCCTCCTGGGAAAACCCCAGCCCATCCAGACCGATTCCCAAATTCCGTTTGTCCAAGACCCGCATCACGATCTTCTGCCCAAAGGCGGTCGGCAAAAGCGACACCCGAAAATCTACCTCTTGAGAATCAAAGCGCAGTTTAAACCGGCCATCCTGCGGAAGCCGACTGGCCGTGATGTCTAAACGAGACATGATTTTGATCCGCACGGTAATCGCATTCTGGTTTTCCTTGGGGATGCTGAGGATATCCTGCAAGACGCCGTCAATCCGGTAGCGAACCCGCATATTCTCTGGCGCGGGTTCCAGGTGGATATCAGAGGCCCGCTGCTTCAAGGCTTCTTTAATGACCAAGTCCACCATCCGAATAATCGGGGCCTGTTCGCTTTCGTCAATATTGACTTCAAAGGATTCCTGCTCGTGGTCGGAGACAATCTCAAATTCCTCGACAGCAATGTCCTTGCTGATCTCGGAGACACTGCTTGGGCCTCTGATCCCATAATACTGATCGATGGCTTTCATGATATCGGAATCCGTGCTCATAATCACATCGACGTCTTTGCCGGTTAAGTTTTTCAAATCGTCGATCGTAAAGATATCCCAGGGATTGGATAGGGCGATCGTGATGGTATCGCCCAGCTGAGAGATAGGGATAATACGATACTGCCGGGCGATTCTCTCGGTAATCACGGCCTTGAGATTGGGATCGATTCTGTATTTGGTTAAGTTAATGGAGGGAACACGCAGTTCTTTGATGAGCAGGATCAACAAATCCTTCTCACTGATCAAGCCCTTCTCGATGAAGGCCTTATCGAGACTCAAGCCTTTTTGTTTCTGAAGAGCCAAGGCACTATCGATGTCTTCTTTTTTGATGCCCCGCAGTTCAATGAGGGCTTTGATAATCCGGTCTTTTAAGGTTTCACTCATCCCTCCTCCGGCTCCTCGTCCGGCGCCGTGACACGCAGGACTTCTTCCAACGAGGTCAAGGCCTCCACGGCTTTTGCCAGACCGTCTTCTCGCATCGTGGTCATGCCCTCTAAGCGGCCGGCTTTTTTAATCTGCGGCTCTCCCACCCGGGATAAAATCAATTCTTTGACCTTAGGGGTAAGCAAAAGAAGCTCGCTAATGATGACCCGGCCGCTGTAGCCGGTATTAAAACAGGGTTTGCAGCCCTTGCCGCGGTAGAGGGTCATTTTTTTCTTTCCGAATAATCTCTCCAGGCCTACCTTCTCGGCTAACGCCGAAGATAAGGCATAAGGCTCCTTGCAGTGGGGACACAGCCTTCTCACCAGTCTCTGCGCCACGATGGCGATCACCGAAGAACAAATCAGAAAGGGCATAACCCCCATATTGATCATCCGGATCATGGAGCCCGCGGCGGTCGTGGTATGAAGGGAGCTTAAAACAAGATGCCCGGTCAGGGCAGCCTTCACGGCAATGTCCATCGTCTCGGTATCCCGGATCTCGCCAATCAGGATGACATCCGGATCTTGCCGCAAAATGGAACGAAGCGCCGCGGCAAAACTTAAACCCACGCTCGGCTTAACGTTCACCTGATTGATGCCCTTCATTTGATACTCAACGGGATCTTCAACCGTGACGATATTTATCCCCGGGGAATCGATGAACTTAAGAATGGAATAAAGGGTCGTGGTCTTCCCCGAGCCGGTGGGGCCGCAACTTAGAATCATTCCATGAGGCCTCCTCGAACATTCCATGAGATGATCCAACGATTTCTGATGGAATCCCAACTTGGGCAGATCGAGCATCTCCAAATTCTTGTCCAGGATGCGAAAGACCACCTTCTCTCCAAAGACGGTCGGAAGGACACTGACACGGAAGTCCACTTCTTTTGCTCCGTCCATAATGGTCTTAAAGCGGCCATCCTGAGGAAGCCGATGTTCAGAGATATCCAAATTGGAGATAACCTTGATCCTCGAGACAATGGGGAAATACAAAACTTTCGACATCCGGTCAATTTCCCGGATCACACCATCGATGCGATAACGGATTCGAAGCGACTTCTCCAGCGGCTCAATAAAAACATCGCTCGCCTTGGCCGAGACCGCTTGTTGGATAATGGCGTCGGTCAGCTTAATGATCGGAGCCTCTTGCGTCAGCTTTTCAATGGCGGCTTTATCCAGATCCCCCAAGGCATCCTTCATGAGGGAGACATCTCCCGTTTCTTTAATATCCTGAATGATCTTCTCCAATTTTATGGCGGTGCCCCCAGGATAATGCTCTTCCAGGGCTTTGGCAATGTCTGCGGGGTGACTCAGGATGGGGGTGATCTTTAGCCCCTTGAAAATGTCTAACTCTTCAATGGCAAAGATATTGAGACAATCGGCCATCGCCAAGATCAAATGATCTTTGGCTTTGGAAATCGGAATCACCTGATACTTTATGGCGAGATCCTTGGGAAAACTTTGAATGACTTGAGGATCAATTTTAAGGTGAGTGATATCAACAGGAGGCAGATTCAGCCCCTCGGTCAAGAGCAATTTTAAACGTTCTTCGCTAATCAAGCGCCGCTGGACTAAAATTTGACTGAATTCACCGCCAGAGGCTTTATATTCTTTCAAGACCTTATCGAACTCTTCCTCTTTAAGGACATGGGAGCCAATCAGGATTTCCTTGAGACGGCCTTTTAAGGAGAACATGATTTTGATTTGTAGTGCCTCGTTATAGAAATTTTCGATATTTTTATCACATGTAACTCGGCTCTATGCCGAGTTACATGCACTTAAATTTAGGTAACGAGGCGATAGTATTTGTTGATCGAATTTTTTATGTCCGTGGGGGTGCTGACAAAGCTTTGGACAAAACAGCCGGTTAAGAGCTCGACATCCTCGATGGCCTGCACGTTCAAGGGATCCGCCATGGCCATGGTGAGACTCTTTCCGATTTTATCGATAGGAATCAAGCAAAACTGCCGGCAGACTTGTTCCGGCACGGCATTGATCACATCCGCATCAATCTCATAATTGGACAAAGGCAGGTACGGAAAACCATATTGGCACGTTAACGCCTGAGCGATATCTTCCTCAGAAGCGAATTTCAATTGCACCAAGATCTCGCCCAAGAGCCCTCCTTTTTCGTTTTGATAATTGAGGGCCATCTCCAATTCTTCCCCACCAATCACCCCCCGCTCCACCAACACCTCACCGAGGTGCTTATTGCTTGCCTTCTTAAAATGTTTCATGGGAGTTAATAACCCACTTTGTTTCCGCCTTGCTGGACGGTGGCTTTTAAAACGTCCTCCGCTTTTGTGATGAGGTCTTGTGCGCTCAAGCCATCCACGGGATTCTCGGTCACGGCCAAGCTGCACGTTAATTTTTTGCGAGAGTTTTTCTCCTGCGAAAAAATTTGTTCTATCTTTTTTCGTATCTCTTCGCCTATTTCAATGGACTGGCGTTTGTTTTTCTCCGGCAGAATAAGAGCAAAGGTGTGGTCCCCGAACCTAGCCGCTTTATCCACCACGCTTACGATTTCCTTTAAGATGGATCCCATCTTGACCAAAATCTCCTCAGCGGCCATATGACCGAAGGCCTTGCGGTAATCCTCAAAATGATCGATCATGACCAGCATAAAAGAACAGGGCCTCTGAAAATTGACGGCCCTCTTGATCTCTTCCGGCAACCGATTATGGACGTAGGCCCCATTAAACAAACCGGTCAAGCGATCAATGGCCTCTAATCTTTCGATCTCTTTTTTTAAAAGCTCGCTCCCCAGGGCGATGGCGAGCTGTTTGGCAATGAGCTGCAGAAACTCGCGCTCTGCATTGGAAAAGATAAAATTTTTCTCATCGTTGCCTGCCACCAGCAACCCATAAAGATTCCCTTTGGCGGTAATGGGGACCAAAATCGCGTTACGGATTAAAAACTGAGATCTAAATTTTTTGGTCTCCACGGGCGCTAGGGCGTTCTCATCAATGACCACGATCTTTTGTTTCAGAAGGCCCTTGCCCAAAACCCCGCTGCCTAAGCTGATCTTTAAATCTTTGATTCCTTGACGGGAAAGCTCTTCGCTATTTTGTCCACTCACATAGTGCACTTGATACTCGCCGGTCTGGTCGTCTTTCAGGATTAAGGCCCCCAGGGTCATCACCCCGGAAGAAAGGCATTTGCCCACCCCTATCTCGATAATCTCTTTGAGTTGGGCATTTTGGGCGATCAAATTGCTGATCTCCAAGAGATTCGAAAGAATCATCACCTGCCGGTTGATCTCGGCATTCAGGGTCTCCGTTGTTCGGGTAAAGTTCTTCAGGTCCTCGACATTTTCTTTCATCCTCTTGGTCATGCGGTTTAAGGCGGCCCCCAACTGACCGATCTCATCTTCCCTAAAAAGGTGGATCTGGCGATCCAAATCGCCTTCCGCAATGCCTCGGGCCTCGCTGGTGATCTTAACAACCGGTGCAACGATTTGAACAATAATGAAAAAGCCTAGGATGAGAATAAGAAAAACGAGACAAACAACCAGATGAAAAAAGGTTTTTGTTGCAAACCAAGAAGACAGGCCTGGAAAAAGGTATCCTAAGAAAACCAGGAAGGCCACCAGGATGAGCCCCAAGGCTACGGCGAGCTGATTTTTGATGCCCCGCGTCGTTAAGACGGTTTTACCAAGAACGATATTCAAGTCAGATCTCCTTTCGTTTATTTTTTACTATACTGAAACGATATTTCTTTGTCAATTTCGAAGGGGAATAATTTTCCTCATCCAAAAACGGTTCTCCTTTTGCTTAAATTTAAAAGAAGACCGATCATCACCACAAAGACAAGAAAGGAACTGCGGCCATAGCTGATTAAAGGAAGCGTGATCCCCACCACAGGGCATAATCCCAAAACCATTCCCACATTGATCATCACCTGCAAGGCTAAAATGGCGACGATCCCGACAGCCACCAACATTCCAAATCGATCTTTTTGCTGCCGGGCAATATCCAGGCCGTTTTTGATCAGCACAAAAAAACAACCCAGCGTAAAGAGGGTCCCGATCAATCCCCATTCCTCTCCGATCACGGAGAAGATAAAATCCGTATGGCGCTCCGGTAGGAAATTCAATTGATTCTGCGTGCCGGAAAGCCATCCCTTGCCCCACAGCCCTCCGGAGCCAACAGCGATTTTCGATTGGATAATCGTGTAGCCGGCCCCTAAGGGATCGATATTGGGATTCAAGAATACCAAAAGCCGCATTCTTTGATAGCCCTTAAGAAAGTGCCACGCCCAAGGGATAAGACCGATGCAAACGATGAGAAAACCACAGATATATTTGGATTCCAGACCGCTGGCAAAGAGGATCGCCAGAAAGATTCCCAAGATCAAAAGGGATGTTCCCAGGTCCGGCTGTTTAAAAATGAGGGCCATGGGCAGGGCCGTCA
>Ga0114945_10000811_pt1 | contig 19908 bp, 23 predicted proteins | sample OV2TP3_FD_87194 | JGI IMG/M metagenome (GOLD analysis project Ga0114945, IMG submission 87194) | Hot spring microbial communities from Beatty, Nevada to study Microbial Dark Matter (Phase II) - OV2 TP3 | ecosystem: Environmental > Aquatic > Thermal springs > Hot (42-90C) | place: USA: Beatty...
CCCGCTGACGCAACTCGCGCGCTCCCGGCACGCCCGCCACGAACCAATGGACGACCCTTCGAATCTGAATGCACCCCTGGCGGTCTCCGTAGAACTCCCTCGAGTACGCAAAGTGTTCTCGAAGAGCGGCGGCCTTCTCGCGCGGCGTGGGTCGCGGGGGCACGGTTCCCGTCGCGAGGACTTCGGCCACCTCGCGGTAGATCCAGGGATTCCCCAGCGCTCCCCGCGCGAGCATGACTCCGTCGCACCCCGTCTCCCGCATCATCCGCTGCGCGTCGCGACCGGAGCGGATGTCGCCGTTGCCGATCACGGGGCAGGCTACCGACTTCTTGATCGCCCGGATGGCCTCGAAATTCGCCATTCCGGAGAAGCCCTGCTTGCGCGTTCGACCGTGCACCGTAATGGCCCCCACGCCGTGAGTGTCGGCGATGCGTGCGATCCTCAAGAAACGGTCGTCGTCCCCTTCGTCGAAGCCGGTCCGCATTTTGATGGTCACCGGGACTCGGACGGACGGGACCACCCGATCCAAGATACGCGCAACGTGATCCGAGTCTTTCAGCAAAGCCGCGCCGCATCCTTCCTCCACTACTTTTCGGACCGGGCAGCCTAGATTGAGATCGATCACGGCAGCGCCTACGGACTCCAAGCGCTTGGCCGCCTCGGATAGGAGGGCGGGATCTCGTCCGACCATTTGGATCCCGAGCGGTCGGTCCCATTCCGCGGTCGCGAGCATCCGCGAGGTCTGTTCGTTGCCTTCGACGACGGGACGATCCTTCACCATCTCGCAATACGCAAGCTCGCATCCGAAGCGCCGGGCGACTCGACGAAAGGGAAGGTCTGTGCATCCCGCCATCGGAGCCTGGAGGATTCGCTGGAGGAGGGGCATCGAGTCGAATTCTACCGCGGAGCGCGGATCTGTGGTATAGAGAGGGGATGAACATTGCCCTCGTCGCACTCTGTTGCTGCACCCTTCAGGATCCGGCGGCCCGCCGGGAGGCGGAGCTGGGCGCCGAGACTCGCGCCGCCACGCCGGCCGAGGCGAAGGAGTACTCTCTTCCGGGAGGAGTTCGGACGCAGGGTCAGTTTGTCGAGCGGGTGGAGGCCGGGGGACCGGCCGCAAGGGCGGGGATCGCCCCGGGCGATGTCCTTCTCGAACTCGCATCGGTGAAGCTCTACAGCCGCGACGCGCTCGAGGACGTCTTGCGCGTCACTCCGGCGGGGGCCGAGACGACGGTACGGGTGCGCCGGGCGAAGACGTTCCAGGACGAAAACCTGCTCGTGCGAATGGGGGGGCGGGCCTCTACGGCTCAGGGGATCGACTGGCAGTTCGCGAGCCTCGAACAGCTCGAGGCGGCGCTGGCGCGCTCCAAGAAGGAGGGGAAGAAAGTTCTCGTCGGGATTTCGGGCGCCGAGACCTGATGACCCAGCACGCGGTTCGAGAGCCGTGCGCTCTCGAAGATCGTCCAGGACAAGGCGGTCGTGGCGGCCTCGGTCGAGTACGTTCGAATCATCGTTCGCCGTCCCCATGCCTACACGTTTCAGGCGAAGCACAAGGGGACTCCCATTCCCGGATTCGTCATCGTGGATTCGGAGGGCGCCGTTCGGGGCGCGCATGACTTGCGGGGCGAATCCGCCGCGCGCGATCTGGCGGAGCTTCTGAACAAGAGCAAGTGAGGAACTCACCCCAAGAGGAAGAGCCTCATGGAGTTCCTCGCGATCGTCGCTGTGGTCTTCGCCCTCCTCCCGGTGGTCTTCGCGCTTCCGCCTTCGCTCCACCGCACCATCGACCTCGTGGAATGGGGGATCGTCGGCATCTTCGCGGTGGAATATGTGGTCGGACTCCTCGACGCCGGCGCTGCGGCTGGTTCGGCTGGCTCGCGCGGTTCTCTCCGGCGCGCGTGCCGGGGCGCACCGGGGATCGGCGTCGCGCGATCGGGACCGTCGGGCCGCAAAGCCCACCCGCATCTTCCGTCGCACGGCCGAGAAGGGGGATGTTTCGTGGGAGAGATTCCTGGAGGCTCCCTCGATCCGGGGACTGCGGATCGTTGCAGGACCACGCTCGATGCCGTCGGGGGCAGCTAACTCAGTCCGTCCTATTTTCCGGTCTCCGGATTCCCAAATGGGCCATCTTATAGGCGATCATTCGTTCCGTGATCCCGAGCGTCCGGGCGGCGCGCGCTTTCACCCACTCGCTCTTTTCCAGCGCATCGCGGATCATTGATTCTTCCAGTCGGGCGACCGCCTCGAGGAGACCGCTTTCGGTCGCGGAGGAGCGTCGGTTCCTGGGGGCGAGATGATCGAGAGTAATCTGATCTCCGTCGCAATAGATCAGCGCCCTTTCGACGGCGTACTCCAGCTCCCGCACATTGCCGGGCCAAGGGCGGCGGCGCAGCTCGTCGAGCGCGTCCGCCGAGATTCGAGGGACGGGGTGGCCCTGTCTGCGGGCCACGCGACGAAGGAAGTGGTCCGCGAGTTCTGCGATGTCCTCGGTTCGTTCGCGGAGCGGAGGGAGGACGAGGGCTACGCCATTGATGCGGAAGAACAGGTCGCGCCGGAACCGCCCCGTTTCCACGAGGCGCTCCAAGTCTTGGTTCGTTGCGCAGAGGATTCGAACGTCTACGTCGATCGCGCGTTCGCCCCCGACGCGGAGGAACCGCTGCTCCTGAAGAACGCGGAGGAGCATGGGTTGAAGCGAGAGGGACAGGTCTCCGATTTCGTCCAAGAATACGGAGCCGCCGTTCGCCTGTTCGAAGAGCCCCGCATGGGCGAACTCAGCGCCGGTAAAGGCCCCCTTTTCATGCCCGAAGAGCTCGCTCCCCATGAGGCTCTCCGTGATCGCCGCGCAGTTCACTCCCACGAAGGGTTTGCCCTTTCTACGTCCCGAATGGTGGAGAGCCCGCGCCACCAGCTCCTTGCCGGTACCCGTTTCCCCGGCGATCAAGACGGGTACGTCTACCGTCGCCACCCGCCGCACGAGATTGCGCAGGTGCTCCATCCGATGTGAGGATCCCACGAGCCGTTCCGGTCCCCACGCATCCTCGACGTCGGAACGCAGTCGGGAGATATCCCCGCGCTGGCGCGCAAGTTGGATCGCGTTGCGCACGGTGACGAGGAGCCTGTGCCGGTCGACCGGCTTGACGATGTAATCGAAGGCCCCGAGTTTCATCGCCGCGATGACATCGCCCACCATGCTCGATCCCGTGATCACGATTGCCGGCGCTTCGGGGAAAGCCGCCGTGAAGCTTCGAAGAACCTCGAGCCCCGAAGCATCCGGTAGCCCGAGATCGACGATCGCCACCTCCGGAGGGTCGGTAAGACAGCCACGGCGGAATTCATCTGCGGTCTCCGCCACGCGGACGGAGAATCCTTCGGTTCCGAGAACGGCCGAATAGAAGCGACGAACGGAGGCATCGTCCTCGACGGCCCAGATGCGCGGGGACTCGGTGCCCATGGCCATTTCCTTCATTCTATCCCTTTCCCCCCGATTCGTGCGGTCCTACAGTTCCGTCGCCTCTTCCGCCCCAATTGTCGGACTCGTCGGCTCACGCCCGTGGACGTCGCATGGCAGGGGCTTTGCGTGGGAACCACCGAACTTGGGATTCGGCCATGGAAGAGTCCTCGGGACGCAGCAAGATGCCCGCGAGGCGGGACCCTCTGATCGTCCTCATTGTCGATGGGGATACTACCCGTCGCGATGGCCTTCGGCACTATCTGGAGGGACTGGGAAACGTCGTGGCCCCCGTCGAGTCCTTCCCGGGAGCCCTGAGACTACTGAGGGAAGTCGTTCCGGATGTCGCGCTTCTCGACCTAGGACCCTTGGGGGGCGACGGGATCAGGATTCTCCGATGGATGCGATGCCGCGACGAGTACTCGGAGACACGGATTCTCGATTTGACGTCTCCGGATGCCCTCTTGGAGATCGGCATCGAGGCTGGGGGAGAAGAGGGAAGGTAACCGGGGACGGCCCCGGAGGCGCCATCGGTGCCGATCTACGAAGTCCTGAAGGGATACGAATGAGGGTATTGATCGCCGAAAATGAGCCGTACGTCCGCGGTTTTCTCCGGCGGCTCCTCGCGGAGTTCAGGTTCGACATTCTGGTTGCGGAGGACGGCCGTTCCGCCGTCGAGACGGCCGCGCGTGAGAGGCCGGGCCTCATCCTCATGGACCTGTCCATGCCCGACATGAACGGGATCGAGGCCATCCGGTGCATTCGCTCTACGCCGGAAGGGAAGGGGATCCCTATCATCGTCATCACGGGGTACTCGACCGCCGCCAATTTTCATGAGGCGGCGCAGGCGGGGGCGACCGACTTCGTCGTCAAGACGGATCTTCGGGCCGCCACACTCCACGCTCGGATCCGGCGCGTCCTCGCAGCGCGACCGAATCCCCCGACACAGCACTTGGCGGTACCCGAGACCCAACTCCGGCGACTGGACCTGATGCTCAAACGCGAAGTGGATCTCAAGGCCCTCCCCTTCGTCGCGGCCGAGATCGTCGAGACCACCGCCCGGCCAGATTTCGATACGCGGCAACTCTCCCAACTCGTGGGTCGCGATCCTGCGTTGACAGCCAGGATCCTCCGCCTGTCGAATTCGGCCTTCTATGCGCACTATGGGCGCGTCCTGAATCTCTCCCAGGCGATCGCGCGACTCGGAGGCCGAAGCGTCCGCGACATTGCCCTCGCCGTGTCGATGGTGGAAGAGTACCGGGGAGGTCCGACCGGAAAGGGATTCAACCGGCTGGAGCTTTGGCGTCACTCCTTGGGATGCGCGGTAGTGGCGCAAGAGATTGCGTCGATACCGGGCAAACCGGAAGAAGCGACGGAAGTGGCGTTTCTCGCGGGACTGCTCCATGACATCGGGCAGGCGGTGTTCGACGACCAGTTCCACGACGAGTACTCCGAAGTGGTGTCGCGATCCGTGGGGGATGGGAGGCCTCTCCACGAGATGGAGTCGACCGCGATAGGAATGGATCACGCCGAGGTTTCGGGGAAAGTCCTCTCGCAGTGGGGTTTGCCGAAGGGGATTCTCGACGGCATTGTCCTCCATCATCTCCCATGGGAGGAGATTGCGTCGAGGCCCGAGGTGGACTTCGAGCGAGTCGCCGAGGTCAAGGTAGCCGACGTTCTCGTTCGGGCGTACGATATCGGCTCGGATGGGGACCCAACGCTCCCCGAGATTCCGGATGACGTCCTCCGGCGTCTCGACGTCACGGCGGAGCGCGCGAAGAAGATCCTCGGAGGTCTCGAGACGGCCGTGGTCGAACTCACCCAAATCCTCCTATTACAAGGCTCGAGCCAAGACTTTTCTCCGGCACGACGTCCGGAGGCCATCGGAGCTGTTTCCATCCTCGCCGAGCGCCCCGCGTTGGTGGATCCGGTCGCGATTTTCCTTCAGCAGTCCGGGAGATCCGTTCGGGAGGGAGCCGCGGTCGTCGTTCTCGAAGCGTCGAGCGAGGAATGGGCCTTGCGGGAAGCCGCCTGCGTGCGCCATTCGGGTCGTCACGCCGTCGTGGTCGGCGCCGGGCCGGAGTCCCTTCCGCGCCCGGTTTCGGGCTCGGCCCTCCTTCGGGCCATCGCAAGGGATTCTTCATGAAGAGCCTCGCGGCCGGTGGGAGATTTCCGCTCATGACAAGCGTAACGGCAGAAGTGCGAAGGTACGGAGGAACCAAGCCATGATGGGACACATTCTGAACATTTTCGTCCGAATGGTCCGTACGCATCACGGCGAGGAGGGGGTGGACCGCCTCTTCGACATAGCCGGCGTGAAGCGCACCGAATACCACACGGAGGTCGTATATCCGGAATCGGACTTTCAGTCTCTCTATGGTGCCGCACTGCGCCTCTACGGCGTAGACGACGACACGGCGCAGAAGGCGTTCTCGGACTATTTCATCGAAATCTCACCCACTCTCTTTCCCGCCATTTTCAAGGTGTCGGGTTCGGCGCGCGGGCTTCTGGAACGAGTGCCCCTCATTCACAAACAGTGGCCGACGGCCGCGTCGATGACGGAGTTTAGGGAGAAACTCTGGATCATCGAATCGGGGCCACGCCATCTTCGGTACAAGTACGATTCCCCCAACCGACTCTGCGGAGTCTTGCGGTACGTCGCGGAGGGGGTCTTGCGGTACTACCGGGAAGAAGGGTCCGTCGTCGAGCCGAGGTGCGTACGAAGGGGAGATCCTTGGTGCGAAGTGGAGGTCCGCTTCGGTTCCGGTGTGTGAGCCATGGACGACTATCGTAGGTTCGTGAAGGAGCAAGTCGAAATCGTGACCGAAGCCTTGACCAGGGTGATGTTCGGCGATTTGACTGCGGCCATCCGCTCCTCGAAAGCGGACGACACTTTCGGGTACCTTTGCGTGATGGTGAACGTGGCGATCAACGCGGCTCGAAACGCGACGGAGGACTACCGGCGCCTGAGTGCGGAGCTGGAGGAGCAAGTTCGGGTGCGCACCGCGGAGCTCAAGGAGGCGAATCGAATACTCGGTGTGGAAATCGAGAATCGCAGTCGGCTGGCACGGATCGTCGAGAACCTGCCGGATTTCGTGGGGATGGCCGACTCGGAGGGGCGGGTGCTCTATTTCAATGCCGGGGCTCGCGCCTTGCTGGGGGTGCCCTCCGACGAGAAGATCGAAGGGGTGCCGATCATGGCTTTCCATCCCCCAGCGGAGGTGGAGCGCTTAGAAAAGGAGATATTTCCCTACGCGAGTCGGTTCGGGTATTGGCAGGGTGAATCCCGGTTCCTTCACCGGGACGGCAGCGAGATTCCCGTTTCGATGACGATCGTGGCTTCGAGCAGCCCGGACTGCCGGTTACGATACTTCGCCGCGGTGGCTCACGATCTCAGGAGAATGCGCCGCCTCGAGGAAGACCTTCTGCAGTCGCAGAAACTGGACGCGATCGGCCGACTGGCGGGGGGAATCGCGCACGACTTCAACAACTTGCTGACGGCCATCATCGGGTACAGCGACCTACTGGTCTCCTGTCTTTCCATGGACGATCCGGCGCGTCTGGACGCTCTTGAGATACGAAAGGCCGGCGAACGGGCGGCCGATCTCACGAAGCAGCTTCTCGCGTTCGGGCGCAAGCAGATCCTTCATCCTGAGGTCATGGACTTGCGAGCCATCGCGGGCGAAATGTATCCCATGCTCCGGCGCCTGATCGGGGAGCAGGTGGAGTTCCGGCTGGTCTCGGACGGACAACCGGCCGTCATCCTGGCGGATCCGGGGCAGATGTCCCAAGTGATCATGAATCTGGCTCTCAATGCCCGGGACGCGATGTCCCGCGGGGGAAAACTCGATCTCGAGGTCGCTCGGTCGCCCGCGGCCGAAATTGTACTCGAGGTGCGGGACAACGGAGTCGGCATGGACGCAGAGACCCTGTCCCATGTCTTCGAGCCCTTCTTCACGACCAAAGGGGTCGGCCATGGGACGGGGTTGGGGATGGCTACCGTGTACGGAATTGTGACCCAGAGCGGAGGGCGAATCGGGATTACGAGTACCCCCGGGGTGGGGACAACCGTGCGCATTTCGATTCCGGAAGCCGCGGGAGTTCCTGTCGCCCCGCCAGTAAGCGACGTGGTTCCCGACCTGCCCGGCGAGGGGAACATTCTCCTCGTCGAGGATGAGATCGAGGTCCGTCGCCTGCTTGCCGAGCAGCTCCGCCGCCACGGGTACCGGGTCACCGAGGCGGAATCCGGGGAGCGGGCTCTCGACTCCCTTGAGAGTGTGAAACCGGATCTCCTGATTACAGATGTGGTGATGCCCGGGCTTTCCGGACCCGAACTTGCCCGCGCATGTCGGATACGACTGCCGGATCTTCGAGTGCTCTATGTTTCCGGGTACGCGGACACCGGCATCCATTCTCTCGAAGATGGAGCCGCCTTCCTCTCCAAGCCGTTTGCGGAGCGAGTACTCCTCGCCCGCGTGCGCCGCCTGTTGGCCTGAATCCCGGCGGATAGAAGTCGAGAGGGAGGTCGAAGACCGGAACGGCGATGTCGAGCTTTTCGCAGCGCCCTCGTCCGAACGCAGGGGGGAACGACGACATGCGCTTTTTCAAAACGCAAAGACGCCGAGATTTCCATGTCGTTTTCGGCGTCGACAAGAGGATGGCTGAAGGCTGATGAGGATGGATGGAGGTGTCGGAGATCAACCTCCCCGTACCCGTTTCATCCCCATGGGTGAGCGCAGCTCATGAAGATTGCGGTGCAAGGGGATCGTGAACGGTCACGGTCATTCTATCATACCGCGCGAGACGGTCAAAGACCTTCCGGCTTCCCAGGCCCCGATGAACGCCAAGATGATCTGGATTCTTATCGGGCTGGTGGCGCTCTTCGCCACGGGTGTCGCGGTGGGCGTCCTGTACCATCATCGCAGCATGCACCCCCACGGGGGCCACCCGACGGAGGAACACTCGACTCAGTTCGTGGATCCATTCCGCAAACGCTTGGATCGTACCGAGGAGCAGACCGCGAAGGTCAAGGACATCCTCGACGGCCTTCACAAGGAGATGATGGGGCTGTCGAAGGATTTTCGCGACAAGTTCAGCACGGCCCGCACCGGGCTTGGGAGAACATCCGCGCCATGCTCAGCGAAAAGCAGCGTTTGGAGTTTGCGAAGTTGGTCCAGGAGCTGGAGACGAAGAGCGTGCACCAGTAGAGGGAGAGGTACATGGTCGCTCCGTTTAGCTCCACAGGCCGGAGAATCCGTCAGGTGCGGAGGTCACGGAACTTTGACCTCGCGCGCGAAGGCAGGCTTGGCCGATCGGACCGGCATCTCGTGAATGTACGCCCTCGCGTAGGCTGCACCCTCGTGGATTTGCTCCGACGTGAAGGGGGGGGGATTCTCCCGGATCATCTTCGCGTCCTCTTTGTGGTCCCGACAAATGCGGAACATTTCCCACACGCTCAAGCCGGTTCCCGTGACGTGCGGAACCCGCCCCGTGGGCGTCCATCGAAATTCGACGCCCGGGAATCTAGCCATCCTCACCCCTTCCAGCATGAACTCGATGGGGGCCGCGCTCATCGATGTGCGAGCCTGCTCTACAAGGTCATCGACCTGCGCTCCTGCTATTGCCTGGGGAGATCCGCGCCCACGTGCGCGCCATGGGACCCGTTGTGGGCAGGAACAGTATTACGGAGAGAGAGTTGCGGCCGATCGCACGGCTTGGAACCCACAAGCACAACCTTGCAGCATTCCGTGCGCTTCTCAAGAGCAAGGGATGATCTCCTGCTCTGGGCCTACATCCATCCCTTCGCCGGCTACAGCGGTTCGAATGCCGCCCCGGCCGCGATAGACGGGTTATCCCCTAGGAACTATCGGCGAGAGGTAAGAGGCAGGTCGAGGACCCGCCTTGACACCGCCGAACACAGTGGTTATTATTGTGTCCAGTTTAGTATCTAACTGGTAAATATTATGCCCACATGGACACCCCTAGTGGAAACTCTCAAGTCCATGATCCTGGATTTCCAGGAGATGCGACTGGAAACCGGAGTGCCCCGGCGTTTGGCGCTCCGGCCGGTCTCCGGCAAGGCGGCCGTCTGTATTGGGGTTCGTCGGAGCGGAAAGTCGACCTATCTCTTCCAGATCATCCAGAGACTCGTGGACAGTGGCGTCCACCGCAAGAACATCCTCTACCTGAACTTCTTCGATGACCGTCTGCATGGACTCGGGCAGGACAACCTCGGGCTGATCGCCGAAGCCTACTACTCGATCTATCCCGAGAAGAAAAACGCCCAGACCGTGTACTGCTTTTTCGACGAGATTCAGGCCGTTCTCGGTTGGGAGACGTTCGTCGATCGCCTGATGCGGACCGAGAAGTGCGAGGTCTACCTGACGGGTTCTTCGGCGCGGATGCTATCCAAGGAGATGGCCACGCAGATGCGCGGGCGCGCCCTATCGTGGGAGATGTTCCCCTTCTCGTTCACGGAATTCCTGGATGCCAAGGGCGTCGAGGCCGTCGGGTCGCTTTCGACAAAAAAGAAACTTCTGGTCCGGAAGGCTTTCGACGCATACTGGCAGAGCGGAGGCTTTCCCGAGGTCACCGGACTGGATCGGATCCTCAGAATCAAGACGCATCAAGAATATTTCCAGGCCATCCTGTTCCGGGACCTGGTCGAGCGCCATGACGTGTCTCATCCCAGGGCGGTGGCCGACTTGGCCCATTGGCTTGTGGACAACACGGCATCGCTCTATTCCGTCAACAAACTTACCGGTTATCTGCAGTCGCTGGGCCACAAGGTCCCCAAATCGTCTGTGTCGGACTACCTGGGGTGGTTCGAGGACGCCTATCTCCTTTTCAGCGTTCGCCTTTTCGACGCATCGCTGGCCCGCAGCCACGCCAACCCGAAGAAAATCTACTGCATCGACCATGCTCTGGTTACTTCAACATCGTCGGGAATCCTCGTCAACTCGGGACATCTGCTCGAGAATCTTGTGTTTACGGCTCTCCGTAGATCGAACCCAGAAATCTACTACTACAGGACGAGAGCGGGCCGCGAGGTTGATTTCATCGTCCCGGGGCGGAACCGCCCAAAGGCCTTGTTCCAAACGTGCGAATCCCTGGCTGATCCGCAGGCGCGCAAGCGCGAGGTGATGGCTCTGGGTGAAGCGATGGTCGAACTGAAACTCAAAACAGGCACCATCGTGACGAGGAACGAGGAGGAGCGAATCGACGTTGAAGGTGGACGCATTGTGGTTGTACCGGCATGGCGATTCCTCCTCGATCTGCCCGAGATGCGGGAATGACCGCACACCGTCGCGAAGCGCTCCCGTGTTGCCAGGTCCGGCGCATTCTCGACCGTCCGGCGTCAGCTCGCAGATCTTCGCGAACGCCACTCACGGAAGCCAACGCTTATTGGGCGAATCGACAAACTCTGACATTTGCGATCCGAAGACGGCTCTCTTCTGTAGGGCTCCCGTAAGGGTGAGGGGGAGGGGCGAACTATGGGGCCCATACCATATGGAGTAAGCTCCCCGGGTTGCATCCAAATCCGAACTTGCCGGACGCGACGACGTATCGGGTACTCTGTTCCATCCTCACTTGCGATGGTCGGATCTCTGACACCTACCGCTGGGCCCTGGCGGCTACGGATCTCATGGACCTATGATATCGAGCAGTCCTTCCAAGATGCGTTCGATCTCGGCTTCGGGCACGCGGCCCAGCTTCTTTCCCAGGCGCTCCGTAGACAGCGTTCGAATCTGGCTGATTTTGACCCAGGACGGCTTTGGGAAAAGGGGCTCAGGCAGCGAAGAGGTCAGGGGGAACTCTGCCCGCTGAGGCTGGCTGGTGACGGCCATGGCGATGACCGTCCCCGACCGCTCGTTGAAGATCTCGCGGCTGAGCACGAGAACCGGCCTGTGACCAGCCTGTTCCCGGCCACGTACCGGCTTCAGGTCGGCCCAGTAAATGTCGCCCCTTACGATTCGGGCCATGTTTCGCCCGAGAGCGTTTCGTCGGCCAGTTCGCGTTCCGCCTTGATGTCGAGCTTGGCAAGTTCATCGGCCAAGCGCGTCCGCTTCCAGCGCTCCGCTTTCTCGCGGAGGGCCGCCTGGATGGCCTGGCTGCGGTTCGGGTATCGCCCCTGCTTGACCCAGCGGTCGACCATGCGCAGAAGCCGTTCTTCGAGGGTGATCGCCACCTTCGCCGCGCCCATACCTGCACCTCCGGTATGCTATTTTATCATACCACGAGGGAGAGTCAAGCGCTCGAAGAACCACAAGAGCCCTCGCAGCGGCATTCGCTGCGCCTGTCCGCCGAAGCTTCGACGGAGGCGGGACGCCCGCGAACGGCCCGTGGGGTCTCTCCTATCTGCCAGGATCGCGAAGGTTCGCAATGACCGGCCGACATGCGGTCTCGGGGGCCGTAACGAAAGCAAGACGACAGATCGCTAGGTCAATTCCGGAAGGCCAAGATCAAGGAGGTACCGGTACGTACCGTCGTAGTATGCGGGATCACGGGTATGATCGGCCCGGTCGCCAGGCGGCACGAAGATGGCCATGCCTTGCCGCGCGCGGGTCAACAGAACACGGTATGCGTGTCGGCGGTGTGGTGTTTGTACAACGCACGGGCAGCTTGAATGATCGTAGGAGTCGGCCGATAGGACGCGCATCCCCACGCCTTCCCGTCGATTAGTTTCCCCTTGGCCTCGGTTAGAGCCCGGCGGACGGCCAGGCCAAGCGATTCGACATTCGCACAGCATGGGGGGCGGACACCATCGGGATGAGGCATCGTCCACCGGCTGTCCCCCTCAGCGGCGGCCGTCGCGACCAAGAGCGGAAACACTGATGCATCGTGGCTGGCCTCGTGAAAGTTCTTGAGATCAAGTCCGTAGTCCCAGGTCTGATCGATATCGGTCCGCCGGTACCGGGCTTCTCCGACCTTGAACTCGATCGGGATGACGGCGGCTCCCGCGATCACGACGGCGTCAATGCGCGTTCCAAGGCGTGGTACGTCGAATTCGAGATAGATCCATCCGTCGCCGCCGGACGACGCTACGTCACGTAGCGTGGTACGGAGAATATGGATCTCTTCTCGCCAAGCATCTCGCTGGTTCAGATCGACGTCAAAAGCGCTCGTGGCCGCCAGCGCGTCAAGAACCTGTGTATCCGACGCAGAAAGAAAGTCATGGATCGAAGTCCCGTACCATGCGGCGTGTGAGACACTCATCCGATACGACCAGAACCTAGCTAAGAGACCGCTCTCTTGAAGACATTCTGGTTGTGCCAAGTAAGCATTTCCGGATCAGGTCGCTCCCGCTCCTGGGGCGGGACCCTCAACTTGGCGCCGTCCAGCGGATAATAGGTGCGGCCGTTCCTCCACTCGTCTCGAAGCCGTGGGCTCACTTTGAAGACGAGCTCCGGGGTCACGGTTACGTACCCTTTGTCAAAGAGTCTATGGAGGTCGCTACGCAGGAGCAAGCCGTTGGAAACTTGATGTTCGCCCCCCTTCTTGTAAGGCAGGATGTGGGCCGCCTCCAGGACGGGAAGCGAGTGCTCTCCGGTGACCGCGCAGGAGCGCTCATAAGCGTCCAGAACCGCGATCCTGAAAATGCCCTGGCCAAGGCGCGGCTTCACCAGCTGGGGGGCTCCATAGCGCGGTCCGGGTTCGGCGACCACCAGACTCCCTCGAGAACGAGCGAGGCAGTCTGTCCAGACTCTTGCACCTTCGCCGGTCTCAAGGTCATAGATCTTCGCCACCTGTGTCTGGGGAGGCCAATCTCCCGGCTGGGAAACCCACTCGGTTTGCGGGAAGAACACGGGTTGCGCCACCATTTGGCATCCGATGTGTGGATCTTCGCCCGGCTGGATGACAGAGGCCCGATAGCGGGCGATTCGCGCCAGGAGTTCCTCCAGCGATTCGACGCCGTTGCATTTCTGAAAAGCTTCCCAGGCGAGCGAGGCGGGCAACTCGCTTCCCCGGGCGAACAAGCCGAACCCGCAGATGGCGTTATGCGGTGATTTCAGCTTGAATAAGAAAGGCTCGCCGGGCTGGATGGAGCGGATTGCCCTGTACCCCGATGGCTGCCAGAAATTCACCTCTTCGAGGTCGCCGGCCCCGGCAAGCCGACGGTACCAATCGAAGTCGGTCGCCGCGACGTATCCTTTCAACCGCGCCTCTCCCTTGGCCTCACGCCGCCCTCGTCAACCACCCCCGGCTAAGTTCGGATTTGATAGTAAGTGGCTCCCCGGATGGGCCGTTAGGTGAACCGCGCGAATTTTGCATTTCGTTCCCGATTTACCATTTCTTGGACGGCCGCCGGTCGCGCCTTCTCGACAGGGAGCCCATGGGGAAGGGGCCTTCGGAGCCACCGAATCCCATCGAGGAGGCGAGAGTCTGGACTAGGAGTTCAAGTCCAGCGGGGCGGCAACCCTCTCAGAGTTCGCGAGCGGAGGGGTCATGAGCCCGGCGCGGTTATCGCAGATGCTGACTCTCCTCCGCCTATCCAAAGTGATACGAGACAAAGTACGAATGATCAGCCCCCTCAAGGGACGCTATGGGATTTCCGGGAAGGCCCTTCGCTCGATCGTTGCATTGCATCGTGCGGAGGGCCGGTGCGTTAGAGGCGCTCGATCACAGCGTAGATCGTCGCGGGTGGCTCTCGGATCCTCGCACGGCATCGTGATCTGGGGCGGGTCATTATGTCCAGTATTTATGCTTAAAAACTTGACAACAACCAGAGCACTTCATACGATTCTTTCATGGTGATTGCACCCGAGAAAATCTTACCGCCACGTGCCATCGCGGGCATGGTGCGAAGCCGCATCGAGAGCGGGGGCGAACGGCTTTGGAGACTGTCTGACTTCGCGGACTTACCGTTTCAGGCGGTCGCCCAGGCTCTGTCCCGTCTGACTCGTCAGGGGCGGCTGCAAAGGCTGGGAAAGGGGCTGTATTTCCGGCCTCGCCCGACGGCATTTGGACCTAGCCTGCCCAACCCAACCGCTATCCGCGGGTTGCCGGTGCAGCAAAGAGCGGTTTTCCCGTCCGGCATTGCGGCCGCAAGCCTGCTCGGATTCACCACGCAGTACGCCGCGCGCGTTGAGTTGGCAACGGATGGACTCAGTCTGCCGCGACTGATCGTCGGGAGGGACGCAATCATCCACACGCGCAGGCCCCCGGCTTGGCGGTCCCTTCGCGAGACCGATGCCGCGCTGCTCGACTTCCTGCGAAATCGCGGAAAGGCGAGTGAGCTGACGCCCGCCGACACCGTGCAGAAACTGCTCAGGTCCTTCCGCGAAGCGGGACGCTTCAACCGCTTGCTGGCCGCCGCGTTCTCCGAGCCTCCACGCGTTCGGGCGATGCTCGGAGCCGTCGGTCAACAGCTTGGCAAGCCGAAGAGCAGGCTGGCCCGCCTACGGGCCAGCCTCAATCCATTCTCGCGGTTCGACTTCGGGCCGCTTTCCGGCCTAGCACACGCAAAGGACTGGCAGGCCGCGGAGCGATGATGGGATGAGACTGTTTCAACAGGCGGACTTCGATCAGGCCATCCTCCGTGCGGCCAGGCACTTTCACTCGCGCGGATTGCGCGAAGCCATTATCGAGAAGGACTACTACGTCACGGAGGCGTTGCGCATGATCGCCGGCGCCGCGGGCGACAAGGTGATCTTCAAGGGCGGGACCAGCCTGTCGAAGGGATGGAACCTGATCCAGCGGTTTTCTGAGGATGTAGACATCTTCCTCGATCCTACCGCCTTCAAGCCCTCCCTCGGGAAGAAGGGCATCGACCGCGAGTTGAAGAAGCTGCGGCGGCGGATCGAGCAGCATCCTGGCCTGTCCTTCGTCAGTAAGGAGAGCCAGACGATCGGTGGCTTCGGCAGGAACGACCACTTCGAATATGATCAGCGCTTCGCCGGCACGGGCGAGACTCGGAACCGCGTCTTGGTCGAGGCCGGCACAGCCAGTGGGAAAGAACCCACCGAAGAGGTGAAGCTCCAATCCTACGTTGGCCAGTTCCTCGTGGAGACTGGACAATCGTTGGGCGCCGAGGACGAGGGGCCGTTCGAGATGCGCCTTCTTCACTTCCGCCGAACCTTCGTGGAGAAGATGTTTGCGATCCACGCCAAGGTCGAGGCGTTTAAGGCAACGCAAACCGGCATCGGTGCCTACGCGCGTCACTACTATGACCTCTACTGCCTGGCAGACCGACGGGAAGTCCTGGCGATGCTCAATTCCAAGGAGTACGCCGACATCAAGACCGACTACGACCGCGTCAGCACCAACCATTTTCCGAGAAGCTACGTCCCGCCGCAGGGGATGAGCTTTGCCAAGAGCGATGCGCTCTTCCCGTCGCCACCCTTGCGGAACGTCCTTGCCGCTGAATTCGAGAAGCAATGCAAGATCCTCTGTTTCGGGCCAATCCCCACTTGGAACGATCTCCAGAGGAAGCTTGACGCGATTCGAGACTTGCTCTGATCTCAATAGCCCATGTGCACCCGTCGGTGGAGGTGACGGAGGCGGCTCTTGAACCACCCGTACCGGGAGGGCTGGGCGATCTGTCCGGGCCGCTGAAGGGTCTGGCGGACTTTCTTTGCATCGACCGCGACCTCATGGAAGTAATCGCCCGAGCGTCCATCGCGCCATCCCCCGAGCTCCTTGAAGAGGGGGAATGGACTCGCTGGATCGAGGCCTTGCCTCCCTCGGAGGAGAACGCCCTGCTTCTCCAGCTTGCGAAGGGCGAGCGTCACATCCGCGCGGACCTATTGCAGCGATTCCGGGACGCCCGCCATAAGGATGGGCGTATCCCGAAAGACAAGCACCGCACCGTAGCCGAGCTGCTGGCCACGGCTGAAGAACGAAGAGCCATCCGGCGACGTGAGGCTGCGGAACGCGAGGCGCAGGAGGGAGCCCGTCGCGAAAGGGAGGAGGCTGCGGCACGCGCAGAATACCTGGAGGATCTCGAGAGGCGACAGGAGGAGACCTGGATGAAGGTCGATGCATTGATCGAGACGAAGCAGCCGCAGAAGTACGATCAGGCCGTGGTTCTTCTCAAGGATCTCGGCGTCCTGGCGATGCGGAGCTCCCGACAAGACGCCTACCGCCGCCGTCTCGCCGAACTTCAGGCACGCCACGCACGAAAGCCAACACTAATCGGACGCATGAACAGGCTGTGACCCATAGCGCATGGGGTTGGCTCCCCGGCGAGGACTCGAACCTCGAACCTTGCGGTTAACAGCCGCTCGCTCTACCATTGAGCTACCGGGGAAGATGCGGACCGTTGGATTATAGGCCTCAACCCGCCCCAGTCAAGGTCGAGTCGAGAGAGTTGATTTTCCCGCCCCGCTCGCTACCATGTCCGCCATGGATCTCGTCCGCAACGCGGTTACCTTCGCCGCTCAACGCCATCTAGGACAAATGCGCAAGGACAAGGTCACGCCGTACTTCGCGCATCCCGCCCGCGTCCTCTTCCTCCTGCGCGACGCTTTCGAGGTGAAGGATCCGGAGGCCCTCGCGGCGGGCGCTCTCCACGACACCCTTGAGGACACGACCACGGATTTCGACGACCTGGTCCGGCGCTTCGGACCGCGCGTCGCCGGCTTCGTCGCCCTCCTCACGAAAGACAAGCGACTTCCCGAAGCCGAACGCGAGCGGGCCTACTTCGATGGGCTCCGCACCGCGCCCATCGAAGTGAAGCTGTGCAAGCTCGCGGATTCGCTCGACAACGTCTTGGACTCGGTCGGCCTTCCGCCCGCCGGCCGAGAGAAGGCTCTCCAGAAGGCGCGACACTTGATCGAGATTTTCGCTCCCGGTTTCCCGGAGGAGTGGACCCATGCCCTCGACCGCCTTCGAACGGCGGTTCGGGAATGATCTTCGCTCTCGCAAAAATCCCCTGGGTGGCCGTCGCCACGGCCGGAGGCGTTCTCGCCTACCTCCTCATCATGTCCCTGTACTGGATCCGGAAACGCCGACGGTCCGGCTAACGCGTCGACTTGGGATCGAGCGCATCCCGCAAGCCGTCCCCGAAGAGATTGAACGCGAGCACCGTCACCGAAATGGCCGACCCGGAAAAGAGCGCCAGGGAAGCCGAGCGCCGCCAATAGCCGTATCCGTCGTGCAGCATCGCACCCCACTCCGGCGTCCCCGTCTCCACCCCGAGTCCCAGGAACGAAAGCCCCGCCGCCGTCAGGATGGAACTTCCCACCCCGAGCGTCGCCAGCACGATGATCGGGCCCATCGCATTGGGAAGGATGTCGACGAAGAGGATCCGCGCATGGCCCGCGCCCAGCGCCCGGCTGGCCGAGACGAATTCGAGCCCCTTAAGCTGAAGGACGCTCGCACGAACCTGCCGGGCGAATTGGGGTATCCCCACTACCCCCACCGCGATGATGACGGTGTTGAGCCCCGTTCCCATCGCGGCCGCGATGCAGATCGCCAGGAGAATGCTCGGGAACGATAGAAGCAAGTCCACGAAGCGGCTCAGGAGCATGTCGACCCCTCCGCCCGCGTATCCCGCCACCGCGCCGAGCGGGATTCCGATCGCCATCGAAAAGAGCACCGAGCTCACCCCGATGAGGAGCGACACGCGCGCGCCGACCCAAAGGCGCGTGAAGATGTCCCGGCCGGAATTGTCCGTGCCGAACCAGTGCGCCGACGAAGGGCTCAGCTCCTGCCGCCCCGCCTTCATCTCGTGCGGGTCGTGAGCGCTGAGGCCGCGCACGGCGATCGCCAGGATCGCGATGGCGACCAGAAGCGCCAATCCCAACATCGCCGAGCGATGGCGCAGGAGGACCCGAAGCTTACGCCGATCCATATCGGATCCTCGGATCCACGAAGGCGTACACCACGTCCACGATCAGGTTGACCGCGACGAACGTGATCGACAGCACCATCACCGCGCCCTGGATCGCGAGATAGTCGCGGTTGCTCACCGAACTCATGATGTACGTGCCCATCCCCGGCCAATCGAAGACCGTCTCGGTCAGGACCGCGCCGCCGAGGAGATAGCCGAATTCGAGTCCGATGAGCGTCACCACCGGGACGAGCGCGTTTCGGAGCGCGTGTCGCATCAAGACCTTCTCGGAATCCAAGCCCTTCGCCCGCGCCGTCCGGACGTAGTCGCTCCCGAGAACCTCGAGCATGCTCGACCGCGTGATGCGCGCGATCATCGCCATCGGAATCGTGGCGAGAGCGAGCGACGGAAGGACGAGCCTGCGGAGCGCGTCGAGAAACATCTCAAAATCGCCTGCCAGCAGAGTATCGATGAGGACGAATCCGGTCGGGCGTTGGAGCTGAAACTGCGGATCGAGATTACCGCCGCTGGCCAGCGCGCCTCCGAGGGCGAGCATTAATAGGAGGCCAAGCCAGAAGACGGGGATCGAAACCCCGACGAGCGCGGCCAGCATGCCGACGTAATCCCAGATCGAGCCCTTCTTCGCGGCCGCGAGCACCCCGAGCCCCACGCCGCCGAAGATCGAGAGGACCATCGCCGCCAGAGTGAGCTCGATGGTCGCGGGAAGTCGGCGCCGGATCTCGCCCGAGATCGGCTGATTCTTGCGGACGTACGATTCGCCCAGATCCCCGTGGAGAAAGAGCCGCTCCATGTAGATGCCGTACTGCACGAGGATGGGCTTGTCGAGACCGTGCTTGCGCCGCACTTCCTCCCGGACTTGGGGCGTCGCCTTCTCCCCGAGCATGGCGTCCACCGGATCGCCGGGGACGGAACGGGTGAGGACGAAAACGACGAGCGAGACGGCGAAGAGCAGCGGGATCGCCGCCAGGAGCCGACGGAGCAGGTAGACCGTCACGGTTTCTCGAACGTCACCGGATAGAGCCGCACCTCGATGGGATGCAGATCGTACTTCACCCGCTTCGCGCAGGCCACGAGCTGCTTGACGTGGACGAGCGGCAGCGTCGGCATTTCGTCGCGATAGATCTTCGCGGCTCGAAAGTACAACTCCTTCCGTTTCGCCGGATCCGACTCGCCCTGGGCTTGCGTCACGAGGTCGTTGAACTCCGCGTGTTCCCAGAAGGAGTTGTTGAGCTCGTTCTTCGTCCCTCCCGAGAGGATGGCGTGAAGGAAATTGTCGGGATCCGCGTAATCCGCGCTCCAGCCGAGAAGGTACATCGGATGTTCGGGATCCTTGGTGCGGGGATTCCAGGCGGCCTTCTCGAATTTTTGGATCTTGAGTTCGAGACCGATCTTGCGGAGCTGGTTTTGAACGTACTCCGCGAGTCGTTCCGGCTCGGGGACGTACGGTCGCGCGAAGGCCATGTGCCAAAGCTCCGGTTGGAAGCCCGGCGGAAGATTCGCCTTCCTCAGATGTTCTTTCGCCTTCTCGAGATCGTATTCGAAGGCGGGGAACTCACCCGCGTCCCGCCAAATCGCCGGAGGAACGAGATTCCGCGCCGGCTCCGCTTGGCCGTAGTACACCAACTCGTTCAGTTCGCCTCGATCGATCGCGAGAGCGACGGCCTTC
>Ga0114945_10000814_pt1 | contig 19881 bp, 14 predicted proteins | sample OV2TP3_FD_87194 | JGI IMG/M metagenome (GOLD analysis project Ga0114945, IMG submission 87194) | Hot spring microbial communities from Beatty, Nevada to study Microbial Dark Matter (Phase II) - OV2 TP3 | ecosystem: Environmental > Aquatic > Thermal springs > Hot (42-90C) | place: USA: Beatty...
AGATATCCGCAACTGCCTAGTCGCGTTGGCCGATGCGGAGCCACTCATGCAACAGTTGTTTCAGTATCGCTTCGCGGAGGAATCGGTTCTGCGCGGCCACAATTTTGGCAATCTCTTCCTCACCGCCATGACGCAGATCACGGGGGATTTTGAACGAGCCATCCACGCCTCGAGCCGGGTGTTGGCGATTCGAGGACGCGTGATTCCCTCCACGGTCGCCATTGTCCGTCTGATAGCCGAACATGACGATGGAACCGTGACGATGGGCGAATCCCGGATCTCCCATGCGCTACGACCGATTCGACGACTCTATCTGGATCCGGCGAGGGCCACAGCGACCCCCGAGGCGCTCAGGGCGATTGGGGAAGCCGACGTGGTGGTCCTGGGCCCTGGCTCGCTGTATACCAGCATCCTTCCCAATCTGCTGGTGGAAGGGGTGGTGGATGCGATTGTGCAATCCAAGGCCCTCAAAATCTATGTCTGTAATGTCATGACCCAGCACCGAGAAACGGCAGGGTTCACGGCCAGCGATCATGTGCGAGCCCTGACGACGCATACCAACCCCGGGGTGCTTCAGGTGTGCCTTGTCAACACCAAGCCGGTTCCGCCGGATCTGCTCGAGAAATACCGTCAGGAAGAAGCGTTTCCCGTCGAGCCCGACGTGGATCGGATCCGCGAATTAGGCTACCAGGTCGTGGCGGATGAGGTCATCAGCACGAAAGACTACGTGCGCCACGATCCGGATCAATTGGCCAAACTGATGATGAACCTGGCGATCGGTTCCCGTCGTCTCACGGCCCATCAACGACCCCATGAGTCGTCGTCTCCAGCAGGACGACAGGGGGTGGGGTAAATGCTCCGAGCGGCTCCGTCTCGCGAAGGCGTGTATCTGCTGATGGCGTTTCATTGTCATCAGCCCGTGGGCAATTTCGACTTTGTGTTTGAGAAAGCGTTCCAGAACGCCTATGAGCCCTTCGTGACCATCCTCGAGCGACACCCGACCATCCGCGTCACCCTGCACTACAGCGGTAGCCTCTTGGATTGGTTCCGCGCCCATCAGCCCGCGTTCCTCGCACGCTTGCGTCGCTTAGCCCAGCGCGGCCAGGTCGAATTCTTAGCCTCCGGCTACTACGAGCCGATCTTGCCGATCATTCCTGAGGAGGACCGGTACGGCCAAATCGCGTGGATGCAAGAGGCCATCCGCCAACAGTTCGGGACACAGCCCACGGGCCTGTGGTTGACGGAACGGGTCTGGGAACCAGAGTTGCCCTCAACATTGGCCCGGGCGGGGATCAGGTACACCTTGCTGGATGCCAACCAGTTTCACATCGCCCGCCAGGTCCTGCCTCACGACCTCCAGGTTGACGATGAACACGGGTGGGATCTCTTAGGCTGCTATGTCACCGAGTATGCGGGGGAGTCGGTTGTGCTGTTTCCCACCTCCAGGAGACTGCGCTACTGGATGCCGTTTCACGATGTAGCCAAGACGGTTGATTTTCTCAAGCGGCTCGTCCGACAACCGCCTGTGGCCATTGCGTACGCGGATGACGGGGAGAAATTCGGGCTCTGGCCACAGACCTCCGCGTGGGTCTATGAACAAGGGTGGTTGGAGCGGTTCTTGACGACGCTTGAGCAGGAATCCTCATGGCTCCACACGGCCACGTATCACGACTACCTGCAGGCCGTTGGCCCCAACGGACGGGTCTATCTCCCTGGAGGGAGCTACGACGAGATGTTGGAGTGGTCGGGAGGGCATTTCCGGAATTTCTTCGTCAAGTACCCGGAGGCCAATGCGATGCACCAGAAGATGTTGGGCGTCAGCCGTCAATTACAAGAGGTTCAGAGTTCAGAGTTGAGAGTGAAGAGTTCAAACAACCGGCGCTCGAAGACGAGGAAACCTTCGACGCTCGACACTCGGCACTCGCCCGCCCCGGAAGACGCGAAAGGCGGGCCGGGGAAACTGATCATGGAGGCTCAACGAGCGTTGTACATGGCCCAATGTAACGACGCGTACTGGCACGGGGTCTTTGGAGGACTGTACCTGGCACACTTGCGTCGAGCCGTGTATCACCATTTGATTAACGCCGAAGGGCTCCTCCAACGGAGTGGCGGGGCCCTGCCGGCCCAAGACCAGCAAGATTGTGATGGGGATGGCGTACCAGAGCTGATCCTTCGGGGACAAACGCTCAGCCTCGTGATCGATCCGGAGGAAGGAGGAACGGTCACCGAACTGAGTGCTTACCCCCATCAACTGAATCTGGTCGATACCCTGGCCCGCCGACCCGAGTCCTACCATGCCAAACTTCGGGACAAGGCTCTGACGCGAGTCGCCAGCGAAGAGCGCCAAACCCCTCTGACGATTCACGAGTTGCTGGGCGTCAAAGAAGAGGGGTTAGAGTCCTATCTCGCCTACGACGATCGACGGCGGAGTTGTTTCATTGACCACGCGCTCTCCACCATGCCGACCCTGAGCGCGGTATGGCGTTCCACCTGGGGCGAACATCATCTGTGGTCTGACGGACCATGGGAGCTTCAAGCGCCTCGAGCGCAGGCGGCCTCTGCATCTTCCACCACAGTCAGCCTGTCTCGCCGACTCCACGACGGGATGCTGCGCAAGACAGTGACGATGTGGCGGCGTGCGTCGCGTCTGCTGTTTCGTTACGAGGTGATCGACCTGGACATTCCTGTCGTGGGGTTGGAGTTTAACGTGTGTCTGCGCGATGAGCGATGGCAGCGGCCGGCATGGCACGAGTCAACGAGCGCGCTGCGGATTGAGGATCCCTCGCTGGGCGTCGCGCTCGCCATGACCTGTGAGGCGCCCGCATCATGGGCCACCTTTCCCATCGAAACGATCTCTGAATCGGAAGAAGGCTTGGAGCGGACGCCCCAGGGCATGGCGATCGTGTGTCTCTGGCCGGTCCGTTCCCAGTCGCGGTGGTCCTGTGGTGTGGCGTGGAGCCTCGAGACCCTGTAATGCCCATCGTCCGTCGGACGGTCACGGTCATCCATCGCCAAGGGCTTCATGCCCGTCCCGCGGCGCTCTTTGTGCAACTGGCCAAGAGCTTCACGAGTCGCGTGAGTGTGCGCAAAGGCAGAAAAAACGTCGATGGCAAATCGATCATGGGCCTCTTGACCTTGGCGGCCAAACATGGTTCGCGGGTCTCGATTGTGGCGGATGGTCCGGATGCCCGCGATGCGGTTGACTGTTTGAGCAACTTTGTCACGGAGCCGCTTCCTCCAATGTCCTGTCCGTTGCCTCGCGGAAAATGATCCCACACCCTGCTGGGTTTCGCCCTCCGACGCGTCAACATCTACTGAAGGCGAAACGTCCCGCCATGGCGGGACAGCCTTCGTCCAGCCAGCAGGGTGTGGGATGATTGTCCTCCGAGGGATCCCCGCCTCACCCGGTGTGGCGATTGGTAAGGCCTTGTTGTTTGACAGCGAGGAGCTGCTCATCCCCCAGCGCCCCATCACGGAAGAGCAAATCTCGAGCGAGATCCTGCGTCTTGAAGAGGCGCTGATCCAGACCCGACATCAGATCCTCGGCATCCAGCGCCGTTTGACCGACGAGATGGGCCAGGAGCATGCCGATATTTTCAACGCCCACCTCCTGGTTCTGGAAGACCCCGTGCTGCGCGAAGAGGTCCTCAATGGGCTCAAGACGCAACGGCTCAACGTGGAAGTCATCTTTAATGACGCGATTCGGCGCCACCTGCGGGCCTTTGCCCGAGCCGAAGACGAATACCTCCGCGAGCGCACCGCCGATATTGATGACGTCCGCAAGCGGGTCCTGCGGAACCTCCTGGGGCGTCACCCGGAAATCCTCGCGCAACTCGATGAACCGGTCGTGGTGGTCGCACACGATCTGGCGCCCACCGAGACCGCCTTGATGCACAAGAAGCACGTCTTGGCCTTTGTGACGGATATCGGCGGAAGAACCGCGCATACGGCGATTATGGCGAAGTCGTTGGCCATCCCGGCGGTGGTGGGGGTGGAGGTGGCCACGAAGCGCATGAAGCGAAACGAGCTGGTCGTGGTCGATGGCCTCCGCGGTGAGGTCGTGGTGGATCCTGATCCTGACACGCTCCGACGCTACGAAAGGGAGCAACGGCGACTGCAGGAAATTGACCGGCAGCTCCTTCAACTGAAGGATCTGCCCGCTGAAACCCTGGATGGTTACCGGATTATCCTCTCGGCTAACATTGAAGTACCGGATGAACTCCCCTCAGTCATTGCGCACGGCGCAGCGGGCATCGGCCTCTACCGGACCGAGTTTTTTTATCTCAATCGCACCGATCTGCCGACGGAAGACGAGCAGTTTGAGGCCTACAAGGTCGTGGCCGAACAGATCAAGCCTCAGCCTGTGATTATCCGGACCGTGGATCTGGGGGGGGACAAGTTCCTCTCACCGCTCGAGCTGCCTTCCGAAATGAATCCGTTCATGGGCTGGCGGGCGATTCGGTTCAGTTTGGCGCGGCCAGACATCTTCCGCATCCAACTGCGCTCCATTCTTCGAGCCAGCGCCTACGGGAACCTGAAGCTCATGTTTCCGATGATTTCGGGGATCGATGAATTGCGCCGGGCCAAAGAGATTTTGCAGGAGACTCAAGAGGACCTGACTCGCCAAGGGATTCCTTTCGACCAGAATCTGGAAGTGGGCGTGATGATCGAGGTCCCCTCGGCGGCGCTGACCTGCGATCTCCTCGCCCGCGAAGTGCGCTTTTTCTCTATCGGGACCAATGACTTGATCCAGTACGCCTTAGCCGTCGATCGGATGAACGAAAAGATCGCGTACCTGTACGAGCCGACCCACCCCGCCGTCCTTCGGCTCATCAAACACGTGATCGATGCCGGTCATGCGGCGGGCCTGTGGGTTGGCATGTGTGGGGAGATGGCCGGCGAGCCCGCCTTGGCGTTGTGGTTGCTGGGGATTGGGCTGGACGAATTTTCGACATCTCCCGTTCAGGTGCCTCTGATCAAGAAAGTGATCCGATCAGTGGAGCGTCCGTTTGTGCAGTCCATTGCCGAGCAGGCGATGGGGCTTCAAACCAGCAAAGAGGTGGAAGATTTTCTCACGGCGCACCTCAGGCAACTGACCCCCGAGCTGGTTGAATGATCCCCCCACCTGTCTTCGGCGCAAAGCGCCGATTCGCATGGAGACGCACAGGTGATGCGCCTGCCCGCCCCGACGCAAGCTCTCGGCGGGCCGGGGCGGCGCATAGACAGGTGGGGGGACGCGTGAGCGTTGTCTTGTTAGCTGGCGGATACGGCACGAGGTTGTATCCGCTCACCACACACTGTCCTAAGGCATTGCTCCCGTTACATGGTGGTGTCGTCTTAGATGTGATCGTGGAAACCCTGCGATCCATCGAGGGACTTTCTCGAATCGTCCTGGTCACCAATCACCGCTTCCTCAAACAGTTTCGGGCCTGGCACGCCACACGGGCGGTCAACCTCAAGATCGTTGATGACGGAAGCACCACGCCAGAGACACGGCGTGGGGCGTTGCCAGACTTGCTCTTGGGGCTCGACCAGGTTGGCCCCCGGGACGATGTCCTGGTCTTGGGCACGGATAATCTGTTTACGTGGTCCTTGGCGAAGTTTGTCGCCTTCGCCAAGACCAAGCGCCCTGCGGCCACCGTGGCGCTTCGGAAGGCGTCTTCGTTGCAGGTGGCACGTCGCTGTGGCGTCGTCAAACTTGATCGTCATGGGCGAGTCACGGAGTGTGTGGAAAAACCCCAGCATCCGCCGTCATTGATCATTGGGCTGTGCGTCTACTACTTCCCCGTGCCGTCTCGTCAGCGGATTCGAGAGTTTGTGAAACGCCGGGCTGCCAACCTGGACGCCCCGGGCTATTTTCTGGAGTGGCTCGTTACGCGCGAGCCCGTCTACGGGTGCATGACGCGGGGAGCATGGTTTGACATTGGGTCCCCGGATGCCTATCATCACGTCGTTCGATGGTGGGGCCGTCGGAGGAAACCGACGGTGAACCGGAAACGGGTGACTGTTGCATGACGGGTTACGCGATTCAAAGGAGATGCTGATGCGTAAATGGTTGTTTACATCCGAATCGGTGACCGAGGGGCATCCGGACAAAATCGCTGATCAGATTTCCGACGCCGTCCTCGATGCGATCTATGAGAAAGACCCCAACGGCCGGGTGGCCTGCGAATCGCTTGTGACGACGGGGTTGGTCTTCGTGGCGGGGGAAATCACCACCTCCTGCTACATCGAGATCCCTCAGATCGTCCGGGAGACGATCCATCGCATTGGGTACGTCGAGCCAGAACAGGGATTCGCCTATCGGACCTGCGGGGTGATGACGTCCATTCAGGCACAATCGCCCGATATCGCGATGGGGGTGGACAAAGGCGGCGCCGGTGATCAAGGGATGATGTTTGGGTATGCGACGCGAGAGACCCCGGAGTTGATGCCGCTGCCGATCATGCTGGCTCACCGACTGGCGAGATGCCTGGCGGACGTTCGCAAACAGCGGCTCGTGGACTATCTCCGTCCCGATGGAAAAACCCAGGTGACTGCGGAGTACCATGACGGACATGTCGCACGGCTCGAGGCCGTGGTGGTGAGCGCCCACCACAAGCCCGGGATCGCTCTCTCTCGGATTCGGTCGGATATGAAACGCCTGGTCATTGAGCCGGTGGTTCCGAAACAGTGGCTGGATCGGCGGACGAAAATCTTCGTGAATCCCACGGGCCGTTTTGAAGTCGGCGGGCCGATGAGCGATACCGGCCTCACGGGCCGTAAGATCATCATGGACACCTACGGCGGGGTCATCGGGCACGGTGGAGGGGCGTTCTCGGGAAAAGATCCGACGAAGGTTGATCGCTCAGCCGCCTACATGGCTCGCTATATCGCCAAGAACCTCGTGGCGGCGGGCGTGGCCGATCGATGTGAGATTGAGCTGGCCTACGCCATTGGGATCGCGGAGCCTGTGTCGATTATGGTAAATACCCACGGGACGGGAAAACTGTCGGAGCCGCAGATCATCGCGGTCATTCGCGAGCTATTCGATCTGACCCCCTTGGGTATTATCCGCACGCTGAAACTGCGTCGCCCGATCTATCTGAACACCGCCGCCTACGGGCACTTTGGGCGCGATGACGATGGGTTTACATGGGAAGAGCTCGACCGCGTCAAGGACATCAAACGGGCTGTTCGACATCGGTAAGAGAGGGTTGCCGATCGCACGCCACAGATTTCATATTCAACGAGCCGCGCTCGCCCCTGCGGGCCGCTCCAAGATTGAATGGGCGGAGCGCCAAATGCCCGTGTTGCTGCAGATCCGCGACCGGGTCGCCCGCACCAAACCGCTTCAGGGGTTTCGCATCGCCTGCTGCCTCCACGTGACGACAGAGACGGCGCACCTGATGGTGACGCTCCAGGCCGCCGGGGCCCACCTGGCCCTGTGCGCCTCGAACCCGCTCTCGACCCAGGATGACATCGCCGCCAGCCTCGTGAAGGATTTCGGGATTGCGGTCTATGCCATCCGCGGCGAGGACCGAGCCACCTACTACCGTCACATTACCTCCGCGCTGTCGATCATGCCCCACGTCACGATGGACGATGGAGCCGATCTGGTTTCCACGGTGCATCGGCAGCCACGGCGGTTTGGGCAACAGGTAATCGGGGGCACCGAGGAGACGACGACGGGTGTCATCCGCTTGCGCAGCCTGCAGGCCCAGGGCAAACTCCGCTATCCAGTGATTGCCGTCAACGACGCCAACACCAAACATCTCTTCGACAACCGCTACGGAACCGGCCAGTCGACGATCGACGGCATCCTCCGTGCGACAAACCGCCTCTTGGCCGGCTCGATCTTTATCGTCTGTGGATACGGCTGGTGCGGGAAGGGGCTGGCCCAGCGGGCCCGCGGCATGGGGGCTCGCGTGATCGTGACCGAGGTCGATCCCGTCAAAGGGCTGGAGGCGGTGATGGACGGTTTTCAGGTGATGCGGCTTGATGAGGCCTGCCGCATCGGCGAGCTCTTCGTGACGGTCACGGGCTGTTCAGGCGTCATCGCCGCGCGGCATCTCGAGCGCATGAAGGATGGCGTTGTCATCGCCAATGCCGGCCACTTCGATGTCGAGATTGACCTCGCAGCCCTGAAGCGGCTCAGTCGAAGCCGCCGGCTGATGCGCCAGGGGATTCATCAATACGTGCTGAAGGACGGCCGACGGATCAATCTCTTGGGCGAGGGGCGGCTGGTCAACCTGGCATGCGCCGAAGGTCACCCCCCCGGCGTGATGGACATGTCATTTGCCAACCAGGCGTTGGCGTGCGAGTACCTCAAGCGGCACGGCGCCCGCTTGGCGCCCAAGGTCTATCCGGTCCCTGAGGAAATTGATACGCAGATCGCCGCGCTGAAACTCAAGGCGCTTGGGGTGAAGCTGGATCGCCTCACCCCCCAGCAACAGCGCTATCTCACGAGCTGGGAGTCGGGGACGTGATTCAAAGGAAGGGCCTGATGCGTGGCTGGGTGGGAGGTCTGCTTGCGACGCTGGTGCTGGCACCGGCAGGATGGGCGGATACCCTTGACGCGGAATCACGCATTGTGGCGGTGACGGTCTTCCCGGACCGCGCGCTGGTGACCCGTCGGGCCGATGTCAAACTCTCGAACGGCATCCATGCCGTCCGCATCGCCTCTCTGCCTGGCACGATTGAAAGCGACTCCCTCAGCGTGAAGGGCAGCGGCGAGTCGAAGGTGACGCTGTTCGGCGCCAGGCTTGTCACGACCCAGCTTGAATCGCCGCAGCCGACGCGGATCAAGGAATTGGAAGATCAACTGACTTCGTTGAACGACCGCGTGAGGCAGCTCCAGGACGTCAAGGCCGTCCTGGAACAGGAACGAAAGTTTCTCAACTCGATCCAGGCCGCCTCCAGCGAACAGATCGGTAAGGATCTCATCACCACGCAACCGTCCGTGGCTGAGGTTGAAAGGCTCCTGGCGTTTTTGGACCGGGCGCTGACGGACACGTACCAGAAATCATTGAACGCGGAGGCGCAACAGCGGGAGATTGACAAGCAGATTGACCGGCTCAAGCGGGAGCTGGCCCAGTTGCGCGGAGAGGCCAGCAAGCAGCAGGCTGCCATCGAGGTGGATCTGGAAGCCGAGGGCCCTGGCCGCGTGGGGCTGGAGGTTTCCTACCGCCTGCCCGGAGCGAGCTGGCAGCCGCTCTACGAAGCTCGAGCGGCTGCAGATGCCAAGACGGTGGAGTTGGTCATGTCCGGCCTCGTCCGGCAGCGAACCGGGGAGGAGTGGGACGAGGTGATCCTGAGCCTGTCAACGGCCCGGCCAGCCGTCCACGGTCGCATGCCGGAGATCCAACCGTGGTGGCTTCGGAAGATGGAGCCGATGGCGCGGTTCGCAGGAGACAAGGTCGCGAGAAAAGCCTCCCACCTCAGGGCCGCGTATGAGGCGGCCGGCGCCCGCACTGCCTCCCCTGAACTGGGAGAGATGGTCATGGACGAAGCGGTGATGGCAGAGGCGGCGGTTGACACCAAGGGGCCGGCCGTGGTGTTCACACTGCCCAAGCGCGAGACGGTGAGCTCGGATTGGCAGCCGCGCAAGGCGGCGATCCGCAGTCACACGCTGCCGGCTCATCTCGCCTATGAGGTTACCCCACGTCTGTCGCCGTTTGCGTACCTGCGAGCGAAGGTGACGAACGAGACCGACCTCGTGTTTCTGCCCGGCGAGGTTCAGGTGTTCCTCGACGGGGCGTTTGTGGGTACTTCGTCGGTTGACCTCATTGGCCCGACGGAGGAGTTTGACTTGTATCTGGGCGTGGATGAGCGGATCCGCGTCGAGCGCAAGCCGCTCAAGGCCAAAGTGGACGTCAGTGTGCTGCCCGGGGTCCATGGGCGCCTCAAGACGATCGACTACGAGTTCCTGACGACGATCGAGAACCGGCGGACGGCCCCTGCGGGCATCACCGTCATCGACCAGATCCCCGTCTCCCAGCACGATGAGATCAAGATTGAGCAGGTCGTCTTTGAGCCCAAGCCGACTGCGTCGGATCCAGAGAAACCGGGTGTCCACCGCTGGATACTCGAGTTGCCGCCTGGCGGAAAGCAGGCCATTAAACTTTCCTATCGGCTGAAACACCCGGTCGATTTCGCGGTGGAAGAACTCTAACCCCGCCTAGTGCCGTTCCAACTATTTCCGCCACGCTCATCCTCGTGCAACAGCCACGGCCATGCTGCGTCGGTACCCACGTCCCGCTAGGCGCATCAAGTTGGAACGGCACTAGCGAACCAAACGGGCGGCGCGCCAGCACAGATACAACGCCACCACGTGAGGTGTCCATACGGACAAAAGCACCGGCAGCACGCCTTCCTTCCCTAGCCCCTGCGCACTCGCCACCCCAATATAATACAGCACGCCCAGCCCGAGACTTGTTCCAAGGCCTTGGAGGTGTCCGCGTCGGTAGCGCCGTGTGGACCCGATCAGCCCGATCAGGCACACGACCACATTCATCAACGGCAGCGTCACCTTCGAGGCGAGCTCGACCTGGTAGCGCCTGACATTGGTGATCCCGCTGCGTCGTAAGCGCCGAATCAGGTGACGCAACTGGCGATACCGCATCGTTTCAGGCTGCGTCTCCGGTTGTCGGAAGGACGCTTGGGTCACGGGAAGGTCCAGCAGGCGTTCCACAAACGGCATGGGATTCCCGGAGACCGTTCCCCGAGGCTCCATCTGATACGTGGTGCCATGCAACAACAGCAAGCCGTGTGGCGTAAAGAGCACCCGACTGGCATAGACGGTCTTGATGGGGCGATTCTGGGCATCGTGCTCCAGGATGGTCAGGTCAGACAATTCCCCCTGTTTCAGAGCAAACAGGCGAGCGTGGTAGAGGCGATTCTCGTCATCGATCGTGGCCACATTCTCCAAGACATCCCGCTGTGACCGCCCTTGAAAGGCCTCGTTGCGGAGCCGCTCGTACACCGCGGAGGTCTGTGGAACCACCAGCTCGCTGACGAGGAACACCCCCACACACACGATCCAGCCGACAAACACAAACGGCAGACTCGCTCGGATCAGGCTCACCCCGCTGGCCTGCATGGCCAACAGTTCCTGGTAGCGGACCAATCGCATGGCCACAAAGGCGGCACTGAACAAGAGGGCCAAGGGGGAGGCCCTGACGAAGATCAGCGGGATGAAATTCACGTAGTACTGCCACACCGTCTCGGCGGGAATGTGCTCGCGAAGAATTTCCTCCAGGTGGCCGAACAGATCGATAAGGACGCTGACGGACACGAACACCAGGATGCACCACAGCCACACCGGCACGAGCTGCCGACTGATGTACCGATCAAGGATCCGCATGGTGTTCGATGAACCCTACTGACGCACCGTTCGGAGAAGCCTCATCGCCCCCCAGCCACTTCCCACGAGATTCGGAATCCACATCGCCAGCCAGGCGGGCATCCAGCCCTTCATCGCAATGGCGTTGGTCCCAATGACCGCCAGATAGTACGTGATCGTAATGCCTAAGACCCACACGAAGCTCACCAGGCGCTCGTGGTGCTCCTGCCCAAGCCCCATCCCCAAGCCAAAGAGGACGAAGACCCACGTGGCAAACGACGAGGCGATCTTGCGGTGGAGTTCCAGCGAGACGGGCAGCGGATCAATCCCTTCCGCCTCCAGACGCGCTCGTTCCGCGAGCACTTCGTGGAACGTCATTTCTTTCAGCTTCTTGCCCAACTGTTTCACCGCCTCAGGATCGCCCGTCAGGTTCATGGTATAGCTGCCAAACGCGATCTTATAAAACGACCCGGGACGCTGGAGATCCCATTCATCCGCGGTGCCGTCGGAGAGTTTGAGCCGGACCCCTTGTTTCCCAGGCAGGGGTTCAAACGTGCCCCGATTCGCCAAGATGGTTCGGGTCGGGCCGTTGGGTTGCGGCTCGTAGATCCGGACATCGGAGAGCACGTTCCCTTCAATGTGGTACACGAAGATGACATAGGGGACGAATTCCCGAATGAACGTGCCCGCTTCAAGATACGCCGTGGGCCGTTTGACGCCGATGGCTTTCGCCTGCCGCCGAAACGCCAAATGCGAGGCCGGCACCACGCGGTCGTTCAGCAGGAGCACGATGCCGCTGAGCATGAAGGCTGCGGTCAACAGGGGAAGGATGAGCCGAGCCGGAGCGATCCCCGAGGCCCGCATCGCAATGAGCTCGTAATCGCTGCTCAGCCTGCCGAAAGCCATCACCGTCGCGATGAGCGCCGCCAAGGGGATGGTGAAGCTCAGCAGGTACGGGGTCAGATAGATGAGCAGTCGGAGAATGTCGAAGAGGCTGACCCCCTTGGCGATCACCAGCTCGGCCAGTTTAATGACATTGCCGACTAACAGCACCGCGGTCAGCCCGCTCAGGGCGACCAAGAAAGGTCCGAGGTGCTCTCGGAGGACGTACGTCCTAAGAATTTTCATCATGGGGCGCGCGTGCGGCCGTGAGGACAAACACCGTCTTGATCCCAGCCTCCTGCAGCGCGACCGCACAGGTATGGGCCGTGGCGCCTGTCGTGAGGACGTCGTCCACAAGCAGAACCCGTCGATCGGCGATCTGACGCCGGCGAGCTCGAAAGGCACCGTGCACGTTGTGCAGGCGCTGACGCCGGGTGAAGCGGGTTTGGGTCGGTGTCCATCGGATGCGTCGCAGCGCGCCACCCACGTAGGGAATCTGGAGGAGCTGACTGGCGGCCTGGGCCAAGAACGCGGCGGGATTGACCCCTTTAAGTCGCTGCTTGAGCCAGTACATCGGGACGGGCAGGATGAGATCGATCTGAGCGAGGGGGAGTTCGCGCTGCGCAGTCTGCGCCATGCGAGCAGCCAACCACCTCCCGACTCGGTGGTGGCCGTGGTACTTGAACCCATGGATCGCCTCGCGCACAACTCCGGCGTACACCAAGGGCGCACAGGCCTTCTCGAACGCCAACGGGTGATCCCGGCATCGGGCGCACAGCGTCTTCAGATCGTAGGCGCCGGCCAACCCAACCCCGCACCGCTGGCAACACGGTGCGAGCGCAGGAGACAGGGCCCCGTGACAGCTCTCGCAGAAGGGCGCGTGTGCCGTGGTCAGACGACGATGGCACAGCAGGCACGCCGGTGGATAGAGGAGCGCAACAAGGCATTTCCACATGGGAACGATCAGCATACCATGTGAGCTGATTGATGTCGACGGGTTCTCGGGTCGGGAATCCAGCTTGCCAACCTGCGGCCTGTCCTGTACAGTGAAGCGTGCGAGTCGAACCGCCTCTCGACTTATCTTCTCGCTGACCGCTGTCCGTTGGTCCATGTGATCGTGTCGCTGACAGGCTGTCGAAACGCTTGCGAAACAAGATCGCCGAGAGCTCACCGGACACATGAGATTTAGATGGCGTGTGGTGGTGGTGCTCATCGTCGGAGGGGTGGCTGGGACGGTCTGGTGGGTGCACAGCAGGTCCAGCCACCAGCGCGATCAGCCACGGCATGAGGCCACGAACGCCATCACATCGCACGGCATGATGACACAACCCTCTTTCGCCCCATCAGAACCGCGGAAGCCGAACCGACTCATCCGTGAGCAGAGTCCGTATTTGCAGCAGCACGCCTATAACCCCGTGGACTGGTATCCCTGGGGCGAGGAGGCATTTGCCAACGCGAAGCAGCAGAACAAGCCGGTCTTCCTCTCTATCGGGTACTCGACGTGCCATTGGTGCCATGTGATGGAGCGGGAGTCGTTTGAAGATCCGGCGATTGCCGATCTCATGAACCAGTGGTTCATCAACATCAAGGTGGACCGGGAAGAGTTGCCGGATGTGGATCATGTCTACATGCAGGCGGTGATCGCCATGAGCGGGCAAGGGGGATGGCCGCTGACCGTGTTCCTCACGCCGGACCTCAAGCCGTTTTTCGGCGGCACCTATTTTCCGCCAACGCGACGAGCCAATCTGCCTGGGATGAACGAGCTGCTGCCGGCGGTGGCGAACGCGTGGCAGACCAAACGCGAGGAGATCGTCCGTTCAGCGAGCGACCTGGCCGCGCTGTTGCGTCAGCAGATGATTCCCTCTGAGCCGCTTGGCGCGATCACCATGGAGACCCTCCACGCGGCGTTCAACCAAGCGGCCGTGGCCTTTGACCCGACCTTCGGAGGGTTTGGCCGCGCCCCGAAATTTCCTCAGGGTCATGCGGTGTCGTTTCTCCTGCACTATTGGGCACGGACCGGGACGGCTCAGGCCTTGGAGATGGCGGTGACAACGCTCAACCACCTCGCCCGGGGAGGCATTCGCGATCATCTGGGTGGAGGATTCCACCGCTACTCGACCGACGCGACGTGGCTCGTGCCCCACTTTGAAAAGATGCTTTACGATCAAGCCCTGATCGCGCGGGCGTTCCTTGAGGCGTATCAGGTCACCCGCCACGAATCGTTTGCCGAGGTGGCGAACGAGCTGTTTGAGTACGTGCTGCGCGACATGACCGATTCCCAAGGCGCCTTCTACACGGCGGAAGATGCCGACAGCGAAGGGGAGGAAGGCAAGTTCTATGTCTGGCGTCCTGACGAAATCGTTCGCGTCCTCGGCCAGGAGGACGGGGAGTTCTTCAGTCGATTCTATGGCGTCACACCGACGGGGAACTTCTCAATCGAAGGGGGACCACACGACACAACCATTCTCGCTATTGGACAGCCGCTTGAGGACTTTGCCAAGCTCAAAGGCTATGAGCCAACCCACCTGGCGCAGCGCCTGGGGGCCGCTCGCGCGACGCTGCTCGAAGCCCGTCGTCAGAGGATCCGTCCCCATCGGGACGACAAAATCCTGACGTCATGGAACGGCTTGATGATTGCGAGCCTCGCCTACGGCGGGGCGGTGCTGGATGCGCCACGCTACGTCGAGGCGGCCGAGGCGTCGGCTCGCTTTCTCCTGACCCATCTGCAGCAACACGGCCAATTGCTTCGGCGGTATCGCAACGGGGAAGCGTTGTACCCCGGAACGCTTGAGGACTATGCCTTCTTCAGTCATGGGTTGCTTGAACTCTACGAGGCGACCCTTGATCCGCGATGGCTCGTTGAAGCCAAGAGGCTGGTCGAGGAGATGATCCGGCGATTCTGGGATGACGAGGGGGGCGGCTTCTTCTTCAGGGACAAGGCCGATGAGCCCCTGATCGTCCAGCCGAAGGAGCTCTCTGATGGCGCCACCCCGTCAGGCAATTCGATCGCGGCGCTGGTGTTGCTCAAACTGGGTCGGCTGACCGCGGATCAGACGCTGGAATCGTATGGCCGCCGGCTGCTCGAGGGGTGGAGCCAGACGGTGCATCGAGCCCCCTTTGCCTCTCCGCAGCTCCTCATCGCCTGGGACTTCGCGCTGGGGCCCACGCAGGAGATCGTCATCGCCGGCGACGCCGCCGATCCAACGACCCGCGCGATGCTCCAAGTCGTCCATCAGCGATGGCTCCCACGGACCGTGCTGGCATTCCATGACGGCGCACAAGCCGGGCAGAGGGCTGAGGCGCTGATTCCGTATCTCAAGGCCCAGCGCCCTCTGGATGGACAGCCCACCGCGTATGTCTGTCAGAACTACATTTGCAACCTGCCGGTGAGGCGCGTCGAGGAGCTGGTGGCCCTCTTAGAGCAAGGTCCGCGCCCAGCGGCGTTGCCTTCCGAGAAGTCTGAGAAGGGGAATGAAGGGTTGTGAATCCCGCCCCACGGGCTTACGCCCGTGGTTTCGGGGAAGAACCCTTCGGGATGCTGCCCCGCTTCCTCCCCGCCCTCATGGGCGGGGCTTCCTCGTGGGGCGGGGTGAAGGGAGATGAAGGGTGAGGAAGGGAAATGAAATCCCCTCATCACCCCTCATATCCCCTGATCTCCCTTCATCTCCCTTCTCAGGAGTTCTCAGCACGCAAGAGTCGCCACGCGTAGTCATCCTTGACCACGCCAAGGCAGCGGTTGGCTCCATTGACAACGTGGCTCCAGGTCAGGTAAGCTTTTGAACGACGTGATGCATTGTTGACAACTGACTGGTCATGCTGAATCAATCCGCTGTCCGTCATGAGGACAGTGGACCCAGCACTAATTTTTCGCTGAAGCGTAGGACCCAGAAAATTAGTGCTGGGGGCAAACCACAGGAAACTGTGGGACGCAAAGCCGCAACCCAGCACTAATTTTTCGCTGAAGCGTAGGACCCAGAAAATTAGTGCTGGGGGTTGGGCTGCCAGCGGAGCGAGCCCCGCTTATTTGGGGCGAGCGACGTCCCGCCCGTCCCGGCGCTAACAAAGGTCGGACCGGGAACGCCAAGGGGCTGCGGGACGAGGAACATGAGCCCATCCGTATTGCGGATGGGCTATTTTCATTTGAGGCCACAACTTACGGAACGTCGTACCCGCCACAATGCGTTTGCGCCACAAGACGTGGCGCATCAGCCACGCTGTATGGCTGAGGCGGGTCCGCCAAGAAGTTTGGCGGAAACACAAGTTGCGTGGCTGAATGTGCCCCACCACCTGTCCTGTCCGCCGAAGGCGGACCGTTCGGCCTTCGGCCGAAAGACAGGTGGTGGGATCAATTCGGACAAGACCCTTTACATCGCACGTGCGATGTAAAGGGTGTCCTCATTAAACATGAACGACAAACCGTTTTTGACCGTTGATGAGGTCGCCAAGCGATTCGGGGTGACGTCCACCACCGTCTATCGGCTCGCCCAGCGGGGTGAGTTGCCTGGGTTTAAGGTGGGCAATCAGTGGCGATTTAGCGTGGAGATGTTGGAGGGGTGGGTGGCCGATCAGGTGGCCGTGGAGCGGCTGCGCGCTGAGGATCAACAGCCCCCTGCCAATCACCGCCCAGGGCGAGGATAATCGATGCTGCGCATTCTCGTCGTTGAGGATGATGAGAAGATTCGCGACTGTTTTGCGCAATTCTTCAAGCTCAAAGGCCATCACGTCACTGAGGCCAAGCACGGTGCACAAGCGGTGTCGCTGGCTGGCGCGGAGGCCTTTGACCTCATCCTCATGGATGTGAAGATGCCGAAGCTCGATGGCCTCTCAGCGTGTACCCAAATTCGGCAGATCGCTCCGACCACCAAAGTGGTCCTGACGACCGGATTTCGACTCAGTGAAGAAGGGGAAGAAGAGGACGTGATCCGTGATGACTCGGTGGAGTGTTTGCGGAAGCCGATCTTCCTGAAAGCTCTCCAAGCCATCCTCGATCGTCTCACCGAGGAGCGTCCAGAAAAGCCTTCCTCATCTGCGCGGCGTCCAACATGAGCGGCCCCACACCTCCCCGTGACAGGAACGTACTGACGATGGATGAGCTCCCTCCCGTGGCCCATGACCGCATGGCACATGCTCTGTTCCTCTTGCGGCAGAGGCCGACGCCCCCGCGGGGTGCGCCGAGTGTGATTGCCTGGGGCGTGGTGGGACTCTTGCTCGTGGGAACAGGGATCATGGTGAGCTTCTTACCAAGGTCCGGAGGTGCCGTTGCCCAGGGCCTTCCCGTGGGCCTCATCATTGGAGGGGTGTTGATCAGCCTGCTCACGGGGATCATGTGGCTAGCCTCCGCGATACGTCGACTGCGCGCAGCGAGGCACTCGACTCAAGTGACCGCAGAAGTCCTCGAGCATGATCGGCGAGGGCTCCTTCGTGAGCGCGCATTGGCCTCAACCGCCGATGGAGTGTTCATCACCGACCCCTGGCAGCCTGATCACCCCGTGGTGTACTGCAACGAGGCCTTCGAGCGGCTCACCGGCTATACGTCCGCCGAGGTCATCGGCCGCAACAGCCGGTTCCTGTACGATCAGGACCAGGACCAGGAAGGCTTGAAGGAGCTCCGCGCCGCGATTCAGGAACAGCGAGCGTGTCGCGTGCTCCTCAAGACCTATCGAAAAGACGGCACGATGTTTTGGAATGAGCTCTCCGTGTCGCCGGTGTTGGATGAACACGGTCAGCTCGTGGCCTATATTGGGATTCAACATGATGTCACGACCCTCAAGACAGCTGAGGAAGCCCTGGAACAACGGGAACAGGTAATGCACAGCATTCTGGAAGACCTCAGCACGTCCAAGAAACGCGTGGAGCAACAGGCCGCCGCCCTGCAAACGGCCAATCAGCAACTGAAGGATCTCTCGGCGCTCAAGGATGAGTTTGTCTCCAAGGTGAGCCATGAATTGCGCACGCCGCTGACCGCCATCAAAGAAGGCATCAGCCTGATGTTGGATGAGGCCCTGGGGGCGATCAACGCCGATCAGCAGGATTTCCTGAAGACGGTGGATGAAAACATCGACCGGCTCACCGAGATGATCAGCAACATGCTGGATATCTCCAAGATTGAATCGGGCCGCCTGCGACTGAATCGGAAACGGTTGGATATTCGTCAACTGCTTGAGACCACCATCGCGAGCTACAAGACCCTCACGGGCCAACGCACCCTGGACATCCAGTTGGCGAAGGTGGTTCCCGTCTTTGCGGACTCAAACCGGATCCTCCAAATCCTGGGCAACCTCTTTTCCAATGGGGTCAAATTTACCAAGCCCGATGGCACGCTGACGTTTTCCGCCGAGGAACGCGACGGCTTCGTGGCCGTGTCCGTCTCCGATAACGGCGTGGGGATCTCGCCGGACGATGTCCCCAACCTCTTCCAGAAATTCTCCCAGGTGGGTGAAGGGCAGAGCAAACCGCAAAGCTCCGGATTAGGGCTGATGCTCTGCAAGGAACTTGTGGGGCTCCACAAGGGGACGATCTCGGTCGCCTCAGAGCTTGGAAGAGGCTCTACCTTTACCTTTACGTTGCCGGTGTATACCCCCCGATTTGCGATGGAAGAACATTTTGAAGAGCTCCTCCAGGCGGCTCGATCGTCCGATCAAGACACGATGGCGTTGCTGGCGATCGAGGCCACCCCGCTGCTTGGACAACTCTCCCAAGCCCAAGCGGATCAGCGAACCTGGCATCTGGATCAGGCGGCGGACGTGGTGCGCAAACATGTCCATCGGGGCGATGCGGTCCTCGCCGTGGAACCCCATTGGATTGTCATCATTGCGATGACTGACCTTGCGGGGGCCCAAGCGATGGAACAGCGACTCCGCATGGTGCTGAGCGACTGGGCGAAAACCACCTTGATTGGATGCAGCGATCTGGTGTCGCTCAGATTCGGGACAGCGTTCAGTCCGATCGAAGGCGCCGATGTCCACAGCCTGTTTGTCAAAGCGACCACGTCGTTGCGGGAAGAGCCCTCCGCGCCGCCACCCTCGACGGAGACCCGATCATGACCACCACCCACTTGGAGCCCCAGACGGTCGGAACCGCGAAGAAGCGCATCCTGCTGGTTGAAGATGACCTGTCAATCCTCAAGATGACCAAAATCCGACTCGAACACGAAGGGTTTGCGGTGATCGTGGCCACCGATGGGGATGCCGCGCTCACGCACATGGAACGGTCGTTGCCCGTTGATCTCATTCTGTTAGATGTGAACCTCCCCAAACGCAACGGCCTCGAGGTCTGCCGCCTCTTGAAAGCCAGCTCCTCCACGGTGCGCATCCCGATTATTCTGTTGACAGGCTCAGCCGGGAAATGGGCGAGGTTGACCGATGAGTGCATCGATCTGGGGGTAGCGGGTTGGCTCAAGAAACCGTTTCGATCGCAGGAACTCCTGGAGAAGGTGTATCAAGCCTTGGGGGACAAGCGGGCTGCACACCGGGAGAGCAAACCCCGCATCTTGCTGGTCGATGATGAGCCGAGTATTGTGAAGATGGTCGGGAAACGGTTGGAGGTGGAGGGCTTCGAGGTGCTCGTGGCGACGGATGGGCAGGAATTTATCACCAAAGCTCGCACCGAGACCCCCCACCTGATGATCTTGGACGCGATGCTGCCCAAGCTCACCGGTTACGAAGTCTGCATGAGGC
>Ga0114945_10000817_pt1 | contig 19812 bp, 11 predicted proteins | sample OV2TP3_FD_87194 | JGI IMG/M metagenome (GOLD analysis project Ga0114945, IMG submission 87194) | Hot spring microbial communities from Beatty, Nevada to study Microbial Dark Matter (Phase II) - OV2 TP3 | ecosystem: Environmental > Aquatic > Thermal springs > Hot (42-90C) | place: USA: Beatty...
CGCCGGAGGAGCGCAGCGAGAGCTCCTGCAACTGAAGCAGCGCGTCTGGGGTCAGGCGGACGGTATCGCCGTCTTCAAATTCCAGCTCCGCCAGAGAGTCGCCCCGCGCCCAAACACGGTTGCCGTGGGCCACGGGCATGTTCGTGATGGCGCGCTCGAAGCCGCGGCCGTCGCCACGGTCCAGGCGCACATCGCCGTCGGCATAGCTCAGACGGACGATGCGAACGTTGGAATCGGCCAGCGCGGTGACGCTGAGCAAGAGGATGCAAAGTCCCGTTGCCAACCCAAAAACTGCGGGTCCCGCTTTTCGCCTAGACATGAGACCACCCCTGGGATGCTAGACCATTAGATGAGCGCATTGTACCCCGGAGTTGCACAAAAACGGCCCGGAATGGCAGCGGGAGGGGCTATTGGGGGCTGCGATCGGAGGCAGATGGGGTTGCTTCCGCGCCCCCGGAGGCTCGGTTCAGGAGCCTCTGCGCCCTTTGCCGGGCGATGTGCATGACGGCGCGGTCACTGGCCAAGGAACGCAGCAGGGGCTCCAAAACCTGCAACTCCGCCAGGCCAAACTTGCCGTCCCGGGCCACTTCTTCCATGCTCTTGAGTTCGCCCTCCAGGCCCAGCTTGTCGAACTGCCGCAGGAAGGCCAGGCGCCGGCCGAATTCCTGGGTGTTGGAGATGCGATGAAACAGGGCCGTCAGGTCGTCCACATGACCGTTCTCGGACCAGTTGTAGCTGGTCCGGAACGTGCCCTCGGGGCCGTTCCAAACCAGGGTCTTCTTTCCCATGAAGGCGATGCGCCGCTTGTGATAGTCAAAGTCGCCCTGAAAATAATTCAGCGCCCGCGCCGCTGAAAAAATCTGCTCCCGTGTGGCCTCCGATACGGCAAAGCGGCTGACAAAAGGCTCCTCAGCTTGGTCCGGAGAGTCCGGAAACAGGGACTCACGGGATTCATAGATGGCCTGCCCCTTGGCGTCCACGGTGATGGCAAAGTACGCAGGCCGGGCGCGCTCCAGTTCAAAACTGAATGTCACCGTGGGACGAGTGAGAGGGGGCGCGGGTTCGGTGCTTTGCGCTTGCGCCTCCGTGCGAAGGAGCGGCGCTAGAATCGCAGCCAGGATCAGGAAGGTCCCAACGCATCGATGCATGCTCTTATCTCGAACTCTTGGATGCGGACTCGGCCTATCCTGTTGGAGGCCATTCCGCACCTTGATCTCCCGGCTCATGCTTTTTTCCGCAACTGCCGGCTGAGGGTTCCGGCTGTGTGCAGGTGGCAGACGGCGATGGCGAGCGCATCCGCCACATCCGCCGGCTCCGAGGCCAGATCCACGCCCAGAAGGCGCGTCACCATTTGCTGCACCTGGCTTTTCTCCGCCTTTCCGTATCCCACCACGGCGGACTTGATGGCCAGGGGCGCGTATTCGGCCACTTCCAGACCGGCGGCCGATGCCGCCAGCATGGCCACTCCCCGCACGTGTCCCAGCTTGAGCGCCGACTTGGCATTGACGGCGTGGAAGATGTCTTCGATGGCCACCACCTCAGGCCGGTGCGTCGCAATCACATGCGACAACTCGCGGTAGATGTGTGCCAGGCGGAGGGGCAATCGGTCGGCACTCGAGAGCCGGATGGCGCCGCAGGCCACGCACGTCAGTTCCCTGCCGTCCTTCGACTCCACCACGCCGAAGCCCGTCAGCGCGCTGCCGCAATCAATTCCCAGGACGCGCACCAAGGCAGTGTACAACACACGCCGGGCATGCCGGACTCACCGCCCAGGGTCCGACTGGACTGCGCGTGAAGGCTCAGCGTCTTTCACCGGCGACGATTCCAGCCACGGCCCGAGACGTCCCACCATCATCAATCCCAGCATGCGAAAGTCACTGATGAACGACCACAAAGGATGCCCGAACGTTGCCGGCTTGTTGCGCTCAATCAGGAAATGGCCTGTCCAGGCGAAGCCGTACGCCACCGGAATCCACAATAGCGCCAGCAGCGGGCGACCGGCAAGCAGCGCGGCAATCAAGACCAGCATCCCCAAGCTGGTTCCCACGGCATGCAGGATGCGATTTCCCAGGCTACTGTGCTGCTTCACGTAAAACGCGAAGAATTCATCGTAACTGTTGAATTTATCAGCCATTTATTCCTCATCATAACATGAGAACTCTCGGGAGACTCCTGACAGTGTGACGGCCAGAGTATACCTCGACTGCGCTATTTTGCAGCAGCTTTTGCCAGGTCCGGCGGCGGGATGGCGGGAAGTTTTTCCTGCGCCTGCGTGGTGCGCCTGACCTCCAGCTCGCCAAAAAGGACGGAAGGATTGATCACAGCCTTGGGAATGGCTTCGTTGCTGTTGTCGGCTTGCGGGTCGTTCCCGGCTGCCACAATGTCACTGCGCAGGGCGCGGGTGTCCAGTTGCGCGAAGAAAGCGCCGCGCACCAGTTCCTTGCGGCCATCCTTCACCCACACGCGGTAGAGCACCAGCGGAGCAAGGCTGTTCGATGTGGTCTCTACCAGATAGCCGTAGGGGCGCCCCATGTTGCGGCAGAGCTCGATGAGCTTCTGTTGAAGCTGGTCGAAAGACAGCGGCTCCTCGGAGCGCACAAAAAGATTGGAAAAACTGGGAATGGGCGAGGCTCCGGGCGCGGCGCGGCCATGGCCGTTGGAGCGGGGATAATCCTGAATCGGCCGCCGTCCCATCAGATAGTTCACCAGAACGCCGCGTTCCACAATCGTAACCGGCTGTGCTTTTACGCCCTCATCATCCATCTCGTAATTTGCCACCAGCGTGCGGCCCTGGAAGCTGGCCACAGTGGGGTCATCCACGACGGTGAGAAAGTCGGGCAGCACACGGCTCTTGTACTGCGCGGCAAACGCTCCCGTGGTGCGCCCTGAGTCGCCCGGAGGAGGCTGGTCGCCGGTAATGGCCGGTCCCAGCAGGTTCCAGAAGATCATCTTGGCGGCATCGGCGGTAAACAGGACCGGTCCGCGATAACTCTCTTCCACGATGGGTGCGTTGCGCATTTCTCCCAGCGTGGCGATCAGTTTGCGGGCCTCGGCAGTCGTGACTTCTGGAGTGGGCAGTTCCTCATGGCGCACCACCACCCAGTCGCGACTGTGCATCAGGCGCATGCCGTCCGCGGCCTGCGTGGTTCCGGTGAAGTAGAGGACGTACAAGGCATTCCCTCCCCGGCTCACCGTGCCTTCCGTGTTCAGGAAATAGCGATTGCTTCCCCGCCAGCTGAAGTTGACCGTAGAGGCGTCGATCTGCGGGTCTTCGCGGAAGAGCCGGGAAACCTCTCGTACTCGTTCGCGCCACGGTGCGGTTGACAACTCCATTTGAACCAGCGCGCCGACCGATCGTTGCGCCGCTTCCCGGGAGAAATCATCCACCACCTGCTCCACCACCAGGTTCTTGAGCATGGCCTGTTTGGTGGAAAGGGCGGCCAGCGCATTCTTGTAAGCGGCATCGGTGGCCAGCCACAACTGGTGCCTCAGGGCCAGTTCGTCCTCTCCCAGAACCGCGAACTGCACCTGGCCCTGGCCGGCGCCAAAGTAGCTGTCCTGGTGGTAATCGCCGACGCGTACCACTGCGCGCAGTACGCGCGTCCGCTGGCGATTCTCCAGGGTAATGGCGCCGAAGCTGGCATCGGCGCTGTACTCGTCCAGATCGGTCACCGAGTATTCGATGTAATAGGGCCCGGGCATGCCCTCGAGCTTCAACTTCTCCCGGGCGCGCTCCAACTCCAGGCTCATGGCGCGCAACACAGGATCATCCGGGACCTCGGGCGCCGCCTGTGCCCATACAGAATCCGGCAGGAAAAGGCACAAGATCAGCAGGCCCACCAGCCGCAGCATGGGCGTGCGCCGCCTTGCCGCAGTCGGCTTCACCGTGACTCCTTCGCCACCGGCGAGGTTTTCTGGCCGGCTTCTGCCGCTGGCGGAGGAAGAATGGGCGGGCGGTTGCGGGTGACCGGCTTCTTTTGCACTTCGATTTCGGAAAACAGGATCGCCGGGGCGGCGGCGGCCACGGGCACGCTCCCAGACTCGGCGCCGCAAATGCCGTTGAAGACATCGACTTTCTCACCCGTAAGCATCAGCCGGTTCAGGGACGTCAGCGGCGTGCCCACGATGTCGACGCCGCGCACCAGCTCGTCCGGGCGGCCATCGGGAAACACCCTCCACACCATCACAGGCAGGATCTGAAAGGCCTGCGGCAGATACCTGGTGGTGAGAGTAAAGCCGCCGGCGATGTCCTCGAAATAGAGGCCGTAGGACTTGCCTTGGCGGCGCACCTCTTCGATCAAGAGCTCCCGCAACTGTTCATCCGGGACCTTGCGCGTGGAGGAGACGATCAGATTCCCCTGGCGGCCTACCGGCATCAAGCCCGGCTGCGCCCGTCCGTGGCCATTGGACTCGACAAATCCCTGTACCGGAAGGCGTGACATCAGGAAATTCTTCAAAATGCCGTCGCGCACTACTTCGGCGCGTTGCCCGGGGACGCCTTCTTCATCGAACTCATAGTACCCATTGAGTTCCACACCGTTTAGCCGCCGCAGCGTAGGGTCGTCCACCACGCTCAGGAAGGGCGGCAGGATCTGCTGGTTCACCTTCTTGGCAAACGTCTGGCCTTCTTCATCGCCGCGCTGGCGCTGCCCTTCCAGCCGGTGACCCAGGACCTCGTGAAAAAACACCGCGGCGGCACGGCCGGAAAGCAGCGCCGGGCCCGCGTAGGGCTCCACCACGGGCGCCTTGCGCAATTTCACCAGGTCGGTGGCCATGCTGTGCAGTGCCCGGGTGATGGCGGCTTCATCGGGCAGGCCGTCAAGGGAAGAGGCGTCAAACGTCTCCGAGCGCAGAAGGTCCATGCCGTCCTCCGAGCGCGTCTCCGCGTACAACACCAGGCGCACCAGCGGGCGGGAGGTCAGAATGCGCGAGCCTTCGCTGGAAACGAAGTAGCGCGTGGACGTATCCACCATGAGCGTAACCACCGAACCATAGACCTCGGGATACTGCAGGAAGAGCCGCGAAAGGCGTTGGATCCGCTCCTCCCACAAGCGCCGATCCAGCTGCGGATGGGGATGCGCTTCTCCCAGGTATACGCGCGGTTTTTCCTGGGTGAAGTCCGGCGAGGGATCCTCCTCGGCGCGGACTGCCACATCGCTTTGCACCTCCAGAAAGGCCCGCGCTGCCTGCTTGTACTGCCGGTCGGTCACCAACCATAACGCTCGCGCAATGGCATCCCGGTCGTCCTCCACCGGAAGCAGAACCGAGCCCAGCCCCGAGGCGCGGCGATCGCTGCGCGTGTTGTCCATCTGGTGACTGCCCACGCGTATGCTGACGTCCACGCTGCGGACGTGGCGCGAAACCGGGTCGAAGAGCGCACCCTGCTGTCCTGTGATCATGTCCAGCCGTTGATCCAGGGCGGAGTAGCTCATGAAATAGGGCGAGGGATTGGACCCGGCCAGCACCTTCATGGAGCGGGAGAGTTCCGCCTGCATCGTGTCCAGCAGGAGTGCAGAAGAGGGCTGCAGGGGAGGCGTTCTTCCCTTCCCGTTCCCCGGAAGAGCCAGAACCAGGACGCACGCCAGCCACCACGGCCGTACAACGAAAAGGCGCCTGAACTTCATCTCATCTTTGAGTGTACCTGAAGCCCTAAAGTTCCCGTGCCCAAAACGCGAAATCCCGGTGACGAACGGGAAATCTGCGCCGCAACGGTGCGGTATAATAAGGGCTGAATCCATCCCAAAGGATAGGTATTGTCATGTCGAGTCGATTGAAGTTCCTGGGGCTGGTTCTAGCCCTGAGTATTGTGTGGGCCCCGCTCTCCGGCTGGGCACAAAACTCCTCCAAGCCCAAACCCAAGGTCATCGTCTTGGGTGTGAACGGCGCCGAGTGGGACTTCCTGCGCCCGCTTATGGTCCGGGGCGAGCTTCCCAACCTGTCCAAAGTCGTCGAACAGGGCGTTTCCGGCAGCCTGAAGACCATCTCTGCCCCCAACTGTCCCAAGGTCTACACCACGTTTTTTACCAGCACTTCTCCGCAGGACAACGGAATCACCGGGTTCGTGGTGGGCGGCCAGACGGCCAATACGCACATGCTGAAGAGCGAGCCCATCTGGGCCATCCTCTCCAAGAACGGCGTTTCCGTCGGCATGGCCAACGTGCCGGCGACTTTTCCGGTGATGCCGGTCAACGGCTACATGATCAGCGGCATGCTGACTCGCGGCAAGGATTGCGAGGACGGCATCATGTGCGCCCCGAAGCTCTCCGAAGTAAGCGGCGAGGCCGTTTATCCGCGCTCCATGGTGCCGGAGCTGCAGTCCAAAGTGGGCGACTTTCTGATTGACTGCGCCCGCATTCCTTCCCTGGATTCTTTGAAGGGCAAGGAAGAACAGTCCATTCGGGCGTGGCTGGCCAAGGTTTCCGAAATCCGCGGGCAACAGGCCAAGCTGTTCGAGTACCTTTTGACCAACCATCCCACCGAATTCACCTTCCTGGTGCAGTCCTGCGAGGACCGCGTTGGGCACTGGCTGTATCCCATCCAGCCGCACAATGTCGGCTACGACCCCAAACTCCACTCGGTTGCGGTGGAAGCGTTCCCGGACCAGTACCGGGCGTTTGACAAGGTGCTGGGCCTCATCCTGAAACACATGGATGCGGATACCACACTGCTCATCGTTTCCGATCATGGCATCAAGCCCTTGCGTTACCAGGAAGCTCACGGGGCCCACGCCGATCACGGCATGGACTCGGTGATTGCCAAGCACGATTTCGCCGATGGCGATGAAGTGCCGGGAGCGTTCGTGGCCATGGGACCGAACATCAAGAAGGGGTCGCACATCATGGGATTGCAGGTTAGTTCCTATGACATTGCGCCCACCATCCTTCACCTGTACGGGATCCCCGTTCCCAAGAGCATGAAGGGTCGCGTGCTCACGGAGATCTTCGAGAACACGAGCAAGGTGGCTTCGGCCCGGTAAGAAAAACTTCAGGCCTGAGGTGCCCTGGTTCAGGGCGCCTTTTCTTTTTGCCGAAGCGCGGCGGCGCGGTTCGCAGCGCGGCGCGCGGCCTCTGCCTGCCCCGAGCCGCCGTAGGCACGCTCCAGCAACTCAAAGAGGTCCGCGCTTTCCGGGCTGGCCGCGACCGCTTTTTCCAGCTGGGCGGCTGCCTCGCCGAATCGCTCCTGTTCCAGATACAGGCGCGCCAATTCCCTGCGCGCTTCAATCCGTTTTGGCTTCAGGAAGGCCGCGGCTTCGAGCTGGTCCTCGGCGGCCGCGGCATCCTGGAGCGACGCGTAGATCTGGCCCAGGAGCAGGCGGGCATCGTACTGGCCAGGAGTAAGGCGCAAGCTCTGTTCCAGAGCGTCCCGCGCGGCAGTCAGGTTACCCAGTCTGTGCAGCGCCTGGCCGTGATACCAGGCGGCGGCAGAGTCCTGCGGCCGCAGCGCGCGGGCGCGCGCCAAGTGAGCGGAAGCCTCGGCAAAGGCGCCCTGGCTCAGTTCAATCTGGCCCAATTGCACAAACGCCACGGCCAGCGAATCGTCTGCCTCCACCGCCTTCAACAGCTCGCGCCGGGCTACGTCCTGCCTGCCGTCCTCATCGGCCATCATGGCCCGGTGCAAAAGATTCTGCAGCTCAATCTTGTCCTTCGGGTCGGGCAGCAAGGACGGCTCCGGCACATCGGTCTGTCCCGGATCGCTGCCCAGGTAGCCCAGGGCGCGCAGGTGCTCCAATGTCTGCTCGGAAACCTGGCCGGAGGCTCCCGCAGGAGTCGCGGCTTGGGCGCGGGCAGTGGCCAGTAGCGCTCGCAATTCCTGAACCTTCTGGCTCCAGGGTTCATAGCGGTTGTGCATCTCACCCGGATCCTGGAGCACGTCATAAAACTCCGGCCGGGGCGCTTCGATGAACTTCAAGCCTCCCGCGCGTATCGATCGCAACGGCGCCCACCCAAAGCGCAACGGATAGTCCGTCTCGCCCAGAGCGGGGACTTCTTCCACCGGCTCTCCGCTCCATGCGGAAACCAGCGAGCGCCCCTCCAGTGAACTGGGAGCGGCAATCTGCTGCAGGGCGAGTACGGTGGGGAGAATGTCCGTCGTGCACACCTGCAGATCCACCACGGTACCCGCCTTGGCGTTCTGCGGAAGTTTGATGATCAAGGGAACATGCAGCGTGCTGTCATAAAGAAAGATCCCGTGGGTCTCTTCCCCATGTTCGCCCAGCCCTTCGCCGTGGTCACCCACCACCACAATCAGGGAATCGCGGTACTTTCCCTGTTCGTCGAGCAACTTCAGGAACTGGTCCACAACATGGTCGGTGTAGGCCACTTCCCCATCGTAAGGATGTTCGCGATAGGTCTCCGAAAAGGGAGCCGGCGGATCGTACGGGTCATGGGGATCGAACAAGTGCACCCAGGCGAAGCGCGGCCCGGTTGGCTGTGCCGTCAGCCACCTGGCGGCCTCCTGCACCACGACCTCGCCGCGGCGCTCCACTCGTCCCCAGCGCGGAGCGCTCTTGGGCAGGTTGGGGAAATTGAAGTAGAAATCAAACCCCTGGTCGAACCCAGGTGCCAGGCTCGTGCTGTCCAGGATGACCGCGCCGATAAAAGCAGCGGTGCGGTAGCCGCGCTGCTTGAGCAGCTCTGCCCATGTGATTCGCGCCTCGACCAGGGGAATTCCGAAGTCCACAACTCCGTGCGTGCTGGGGTTCAGACCCGTCAGAATGCTGGCGTGCGAGGAGTTGGTGATAGGGCTGGGTGTAAACGCCCTGGAGAAGCGCACGCCGTCGCGCGCCAGCCGGTCCAGAGCCGGGGTCTTGACTCCCTGGTAGCCGTAGGCGCCCACGTGGTCGGCCCGGAGCGTGTCCAGTGTTATGAGATATACATCAGGTGACGGCGAATCAGCTCCAAAAACAGAAACCGCACTGGCCATGAGCAACAGCACGGCTGGAATCCTGAATCTCATGATTTGGCCAGCCTAACACAAGGCCGGCGAGCTCGGCAGGCGAGCCGCGGGGAGCGATTCGCGCCATATATAATTAAAGAAGATCCTTTGCAGAACGACCTGTTCAACGTGTTTCGGACGCCATACGAATAGACATGAAGTCTTTACGCCTCGGCCTGATTCCGCTGCTTGTCCTGCCGCTCGTCCAGCTCCACGGATCGCCCAAGGAGCTCAATCCGCCAAACGTTTTGTTGATCACCATTGACACACTCCGGGCCGATCACCTGGGCTGCTACGGGTACAAGAAAATCCGCACTCCGAATATTGACAGTCTGGCTGCCCAGGGAGTGCGCTTTGCCAAAGCGTTTTCTCCCGTCCCCATCACTCTCCCCTCTCACGGGTCCATGCTGACCGGCACCTACCCCATGCTGAACGGCCTGCACGATTTCAGCGGCAACAAGCTGAATCCCCGGCAGCCGACGCTGGCCTCCGTCTTGCGGCAAAACGGATACGCCACCGGGGCCGTAGTGGGCGCGGCCGTGCTGGATTCGCGCTTTGGGCTGAACAGCGGCTTCGAGTATTACTACGACGATTTTGACTTCAACCGCCTGCTCGAAACCAACCTCGATGCCATGGAGCGGCCCGGCAACGTCGTGGTGGACAAAGCTCTGGCGTGGCTGCGCCAGAACTCCCGTAAACCCTTCTTTCTCTGGGTGCACCTGTATGACCCGCACCACCCCTACGTTCCCCCTGCACCGTACGGCCAGCAGTACAAGGACTCGCCGTACGATGGCGAAATCGCCTTTGTGGACGCCCAGGTGGGCCGCCTGCTGGATTATTTGAAACAGAGCGGTCTCTTTTCCAGAACGATGGTGGCGCTCGCCGGCGATCACGGCGAGGGCCTGGGAGAGCACGGAGAAAAGACCCACGGATTCTTTATCTACAACTCCACGCTGCACGTTCCGCTGATTCTTAAGCTGCCAGCAGACCGTGCTCCAAAACCCGTCGCTGTCGAAACCTCCGTCAGCCTTGTGGATCTGATGCCTACGCTGCTCGATGCCGCCGGCTTTCCCGCCCCCGGCGACGTACAGGGACGCAGCCTTCTGCCGCTCCTCCAGGGGGAGAACGAGAACCTGACTAGCGACCTCTACGCCGAGTCCTATTTGCCTCGGTTGCACTTTAACTGGAGCGAACTCCGCGCTATTCAGGTGGACAAATACCGGCTCATCGAGGCTCCGCGCCCGGAACTATACGACCTGGAGCGTGACCCGGGCGAAACCAACAATCTCTTTGCGCAGAAAAAGGCGGTCGCGGCCGAACTGCAGGCGCGCCTGGCTGCCGTCATCCGCAAGTATTCAGCCGGTCCGGAGCTGGCGGAAAAAACCAGCCTCGATCCGGCGATGGCGGAACGCTTGAGCGCTCTGGGCTATGCGGCCGTCTTCGGCGGCGGCGATCCCACCATCAGCAACCGCGATCTGCCCGACCCCAAGGACCGCATCGAGACCTACGAGCTGATTGCGGGCGGCATTTCCGACAGCCAGCACGCCCGCTATCAAGAGTCGAACGTCAAGCTGTTGAAGGCGCTCGAGACAGAACCAAACTCGGTGCCCGTTCTCTATCTGCTGGGAATCAATTACTACCGCCAGCGCCAGTTCCCGGCGGCGGTGCGCGAGCTCGAGCAGGTAGTAAAACTCAGCCCCGATTACGCGCTGGCTGTTTTTTACCTGGGCTTGGCCTACGGCAACTCCGGCCGTCCGGATGAAGCCATCGCCCAGCTCAAACGTGCCCTGGAACTGGACCCCACCAATTTTTCGGCAGCCTTCAATCTGGGAGCCGTGTACTGGCAGAAACAAATGGCGGAGGAAGGCCTGGCCGCCTTCCGTCAGTCGGTTGCGATTCATCCCGGATACGCCAACGGCCATCGCGCCTTGGGAGAGATCTTGCTGTATCAGGGCCACGTGGATGAGGCCTTGGCATCGCTGCAGAAGGCCGCGGAACTGGAGCCCGCGGACCGCCGAATCCAGGCGGCGCTGGCCCGCGCCCTGGAAGCCAAAGGACTGCACCAGCAGGCGCAGGAAGCCCTGCGTAAGGCCCAAGGGCCGGAAGGACCGCGCTGACGACGGCCACATTCATGACCACAACCCCTTTTTCCCGGCTGCTTTTCTGCGCCCTGCTGGTTATGGCGGCTTCCGTTTCCGCCACGGCGCAGAAAAAACTTCGGCCTGCGGCCCGGCCTGCGCCTCCCAACGTGCTGCTGATAACCTTGGACACCATCCGCGCCGACCGTTTGGGGTGTTACGGTTCCAGCGTTGCCACCCCGAACATTGATAGCCTCGCCCGAGACGGCATCTTGTTTGAAAACGCCGTCTCCCAGGTACCTCTCACCTGGCCGTCGCATGCCGCCATCCTTACGGGAACCTATCCGTTTCACAACGGGGTTCAGGACTTTACCGGACAGCCGCTGGACGCCAGCTTCCGCACCCTGGCTCAGGCCCTGCAGCAGAACGGATACTCCACGGCGGCCGTTGTCAGTTCGTTCGTTCTGGATCGCAGTTGGGGGCTGGCGCGCGGCTTCGAGCACTATGACGATGCCTTCGAGGGCAGCGCGTTTCTGGAGCGCGACCTGGCGCTGGTGGAGCGCCGCGCGGACCAGAGCGTGGACCACGCGTTGGCCTGGCTGAAGACGCGTCCCGCCAAGCCTTTCTTCTTCTGGCTTCACCTGTTTGACCCGCACAGCCCGTATGACCCGCCGGAGCCTTTTCGCAGCTTGTATCGCGACCGCCCCTATGACGGCGAAGTTGCCTTTGCCGACCGCGAGCTGGGGCGCCTGTTGGATTGGATGAAACGCCAGGGGTTGTACAACCGGACTCTGATCATTCTGGTCGGCGACCACGGAGAAGCGCTCGGAGATCACGGCGAGAAGGAGCATGGGTTTTTCCTCTACGGAGCGACGACCCGGGTGCCGCTGATCGTCAAACCGCCGGATGGAAAACCTGTGCCCAGTCGCAAGATCCTCCGAGCGGTGGAGACTGTCGCCGTGGGTCCCACCATCCTGGAGTTGACCCAATCCCGGGACGCCATTCAGCAGCAGTTCCAGTCGCCCGGCCTGTTCCACGAAGCCGATGAGGAATCCGCAGCCTATAGCGAGACCTTTTATCCTTTCAGCTCTTTTGGATGGAGCCCGTTGCGCAGTCTGCGCACGGAGCGCTTCCACTTCATCGAGGCGCCGGAGCCTGAGCTCTATGACCTGCGGTCCGATCCCGGGGAAAAGCAAAACGTGGCTCATCGTCAGAACGCTATGGCCGCCGTGCTCCGGGAGAGGCTGAAGGAACTCTCGCAGCGCTACGCTCCCGCGCGCCAGCCGCAGGCCGGTCCGAGCCTTGACCCGGAGACGGTGGAAAAGCTGCGTGCGCTGGGCTACGTGGCTTCTCGTTCCCCGGTCACGGCGGAGCAATTGGCAGCCGGTCTCAGCGACCCGAAAAGCAAGCTCTGGGAGTTCAATGCCATCCTGGAGGCAGGAGATGCCTCCCAGGCCGGCAACTTTTCGCGCACCCGGGAGCTACTACGCGCCGTGCAGGAAAAGGATCCGCGGATGTATCTGGTCCCCTTCATGCTGGGCCAGGTGGCGGCGAAGGAAGGTCAGTGGAAGGAGTCTGCCGCGCAGCTGGAGCGAGCATTGCAGCTGAACCCCCATTTTGACCAGGCCATGACGGCGCTGGCGCGCGCCCTGCACCTGGATGGCCGCACCGATGAGGCCCGTCCCTGGCTGGAAAAAGCTCTCGAGCTCAACCCGCAGAACTTTCGCGCCTGGTACGAGTTGGGCTGGATGGAATCCCGCGCGCACCCCGAGGCCGCCCGCGTAGCTCTGGAAAAGGCCCTTGCCATTCAACCCAACTTCGCCCTCGCCCATCGTGACCTGGGAATGCTGCAGTTCCAGCAGCGAGACTATGCCGGTGCCGTCGCCCACCTGGAAAAAGCGGCTTTGCTCGGTCTCAAAGAAGCCCCGCTGCACAACTTCCTGGGCATCGCCCACAGCCAATCCGGCCGTCAACAGAGCGCGGTCGAAAGCTACCGCCGTGCGCTGGCCATCGACCCTAATCTGGCGGAGGCGCACTTGAATCTCGCCTTTTCCCTGCAGAAGCTTAAGCGCGTGCGCGAGGCCCTTTCCGAATATCGCGAGGCGTGCCGGCTGCAGCAAAGCTTTTGCCAGTACGTACCTTCGTCCTCACCTTAAGCTGGCCAGAGAGTGGCGGGCAATTCAGTGCGCCTGAGGAGCGGGCGTGCCTTCCAGCCGGCCCAACACCTGCTTGGCGTGCGCGGCTAGCGGATCCAGAGGATAGGACTTTACGAAATACCGGAGCTCCGCAATGGCCTCTGGAGTGCGTCTCTGGTGCAGATACAGATTGACCAGCTCCAGGTGACATTTGGAGAGCGTGGGGTCGTATTCCACGGCTTTGCGCAGCGAGGTTTCTGCGTCCTGGAAGCGCCCCAGGCGCCCGTAGACGGTGCCCAGGAGGAAATGTCCCAGCCCGTAGAAGGGCTGGCGCCTCAGGCCCTCCTCGATGGACTGCAAGGCCTCCTGGTAGCGCTTTTGCAGGAGAAACAGGTTGCCCAGGTTCAGGTAGGCGGCAGCGTCACTCTGATTCTGACGGACGACCTCTTCAAACTCCTCCTGGGCCGCCCTGTAATTCCCCTGGTTCATGTACAGGGACCCCAGGTTGTTGCGCGCAGGATAGAACTCTGGCGCCAACTCCAAAGCTTTCCGGTAATGCTCCTTGGCCTCGTCGTGCTTGGCTTCCGCTTCGGATTTCAGCCCTTCCTCATATTCCTTGCGAACTTTTTTGGGGAACCGGTGAGTGTACTCCGCCATGTCCACCATGTAGGGATTGCCGCCGGAAGGCGTCGTGGCGGTGTCCTGCGGCTTCTCTTCCTGCCGCGGAACCAGAAGAATGTGCGCGAAGAACGTGGCGGAAAGGAGCTGGGACTGCACCTTCACCGCAACCTGCGCGGGATAGTAATTCTCGTCGTTCACGGAGATGTGGTAGAGGTTCGGCCAAAGGTCCATGAAGACAAACCTGCCTTCGTTGTCCGTGTAGGCCGTACTCAGAATGGCCCCGCGGGTCTCCAGCTTGACCATCACCCGGTCGGGAGGAATGCCGCCTTTGGCCAGGCGCACCTGTCCCACGATGGTGCCGGTCTGGGTCTGTTGCTGGCCGAAAAGATGGGAAACGCAGAAAAGCAAACTTGCAGAAGCCAAGACAAGGGAAAGACGCCGCGCCTGGCACCAAACCGGCATGGCACAACCTTAAAGAATATTAAATCGGGGTCTTGGCATCGCGCGAGCGATGCCAGACCCCGATTGCTACAGGTTGGGGTTAGAAGGTCAGCTTCAACCCAAACTGCAGGTTGCGAGGACTAAACGCAAACGCCGCCTTCCCGAAGTTTGAAGCATTGTTTCTCCGATTGTTCGGATTGGCAGGCGGTGCGAAGTTCGTATGGTTGAACAGGTTGAAGGCTTCCGTACGGAACTGCAGACCCACTCTCTCCGTGATCTTGAAGTTCTTGAAGAGAGAGAAGTCCACACCCCAGAAGCCCGGCCCCACAAACGTGTTGCGTCCGAGGTTCCCCATGCACCCAACGCAAGGCGTCGAGAACACGGAACTGACAAACGCCGTTCCGAATCCATTGGCCCACATGTTGTGCGTAGCGCCACTGAAGCTCGAAAGCGTCGAGTTCGGACGGTCGTTGGCCCGGCCGTCGAGGTTGTAGTCCCCGGCATTATTGACACACAGGCCGGCGTTGATTCCACCCTGGGTGCAGTCACCACCCAGCGAGCGCTGACGGGAATCAAACGGACTCCAGTGCGCGCCGCTCTGCGCGGTGACGACGCCGTTCAACTGCCAGCCGCCCAGGATGGCTTCCTTGGCCCCGCCGGCGTTCTTCGCGAACGGCATCTCCCAGATGTAGTTCATCACAAAGCGGTGACGGATGTCGTAAACCGAGTTGCCCCGATCCAGGCCGGGAAGCGTCTGGTCGGTGGTAAAGCCTTCACCGCCTGCCGGTCCGTTGACGCTGGTGGCGCCGCTGTGCCAGGTGGAACCGCCGTCAATGGAGTGGCTCCAGGTGTAGTTGGCCGTGAACTGCAAACCGTGACTCATGGCCTTGCGCATCGAAGCCTGCAGCGAGTGGTAGTTGGAGTTCACCACGTTCTGCCACACGCGCAAAGTCCCGTAGTTGGGGTTGAGGCGTCCCACAGGATTCAAGGCGCCGCGCTGGCTGCACACCGTGCGGCCCAGAGGGTCCTGGGCACAGGTGCCTGGAGGCAGGCGTCCGCCCGGAATGCCGTTCACGTTCTCCGCACGGAACAGCTTGTGCCCGGCCGTGCCCACGTAGTTGACTTCCATGACCAGCTTGGACGCCAACTGGTGCTGCACTCCCAGGAACCAGTTGTATACGTAGGGGTCCTTGATTCCTTCGGGGAAGATGATTCCCGTCAGGAAGGCAAGGTTGGAGTTGGTGGGATCCCATCCCGCGATGTTGCCGCCCAGCACGTTCGTGCCTTGGCCGGGGTTCTGCTCCGGACCGACGAACGTAGGTGGAACAGCGCAGTTGGGGCAACCTGAACCCGCCGGCCCGTAGATGATGTTCTGCACATCACCAATCAGGAAGTTTGCGGCCAGGTTGAACGAGTAGAAGGGAAGGTTCCAGCGCGAATTGGAAAGCGGATTGTAGAGCGTTCCTTCGTAGGACACTCCAACGCCGCCGCGCAGGGAGGTCTTCCCGTTGCCGAACATGTCCCAGGCAAACCCAAGCCTGGGACCAAAGTTGTTGTGGTCCCCGGCGCCCAGGCTGTCGGTAGCGGCGAAGCCGCCCGGCCCGCAGACGCCGGCCAACTGCCTCAGCGGAATCTGCGTCACAGGGTTGTCGCAAACGCCGACTGTGCCCCCCGGTGCGTTGGCCTGTTGCAGGAAGCCGGCGCCGGTCTGCAGGTTGTCAATCACCTCCGTACCCGGCCCCTTCAGGAAGGTGGTGGCCAGGCCGTTCAGTTCGTTATGGCGTTTGTAGAGGTCATAGCGAATGCCCAGGTTCAGCGTGAGGTTGCGGGTGACCTTCCAGTCGTCGTGGAAGAAGAATCCGAACTCCACGTTGCGCCAGTGGCGGATGTTGCTCGCCAGCCGCGCACCCGACCCGTCGACAATGCCGGGGTCAACGCCGGCAATCTGGAAGTAGGGAGAATCCACGGCGAAGAAGAGGTGATCGAAGAAGTAGTAGGAGGGACGTCCCACGTTGAACTCGCTGTTTTCGATGTTGCGCCGGACCTCGCCGCCTATCTTGATGTTGTGCGAGCCCTTGGCAATCGAAACCATGTCCGAGTACGTGTAGATGTGCTCCTTGAAGATCTGCGGATAGCCGTTGTAGGAGCCGAAGCCCATCACGCCGTCATCCATGGAGATGGAAGGAACGCCGGCAATGGTGGGAATCAGCGGCAAACGGTTGCTGGCATAGCCCGCCTTGAACTCGTTCAACACCGTGGGGCTGAATGTGCGCACGTAGTTGAACTGGAAGTTGGGCGTGGTGAACGTCAGAGGGTTGGTGAAACCGCGCGGACCCGTTGGTCCTCCTATGAACTCGTCCGTGCTCTTGAACCAGTTGAACTGGCCGAAGATGCGGTTGTTCTCGTTGAAGTTGTAGTCCATGCGGATGGAGGCTTCGTTGCCATGGAACAGGTTGCCCGCGGTGCGCGAACTAAACACAGCCGAGGAATCCGCAATGTAGGGAAGGTTGCGGTCCATGGTACCGGCTTGCAACGCAGGGACAGTGCAACCGGCAGCCGCCAAGGCCGCCTGGTCCGCCGCCGTCACGCCAATCAGATTGGCCAGGTTCTGCGCGATGGCGGCGCTGCTGGCTTCCGCGCACAGATGGAAGGTAAAGTCTCCGCCGAAGAAGTCGTTCAGGGACTGCGGATTGATCAGCGAGCTGCTCACCGGGAAATTCGAGTAGAGCAGGTTGGCCACCGAGTTGGGAAACGCGGCCGCTACTGCGCTGGCCCACTGCGGCGTCTCCACCTGGAAGGTGAAGGGAAGCGCCGAAGTGATGAAGCGTTCGCCCTGGTAGGAACCGAAGAAGAAGAACTTGTCCTTCATGATCGGCCCGCCAAAGGTCCCGCCGAACTGGTTGAAGCGCAGCGGCGGTTTCGGATCTCCCGACTTGTTCAGGAAGAAGTTGTTGGCGTCAAACACGTCGTTGCGCACAAACCACCACGCGCTGCCGTGGTAGGAGTTGGTGCCCGACTTGGTCACCAGGTTGGTGATGGAGCCGGCGCTGTTGCCGTACTGCGCGGAGTTGTTCAGCGTCAGCATCTGGAATTCCGCCACCGTGTCCTGGATGGGCTGCGTGTTGGGGCCGCCGCTCAGGCCCTTGTTGGACACGCCGTTGATCAGGAACCCGTTGAAGTTTTCCCGGGTTCCGTTCACCACCGTGTCCGCGCCGTTTTCGAACATTACTCCGTCCACGTTGACGGCTCCCGGAGCGAGCTGCATCAGATTGAAAATGTTGCGTCCGTTCAGCGGCAGGTTCGCCACCTGGGCACCACCCACGGTCTGGGCGAGCTTGGAGTCCACGGTGTTGACCGGGGCCGCTTCCTCGGTCACCTCGACCACTTCCGAGGCGCCGCCCACTTCCAGCTTGAAATCAATGCGCAACGTAACGCCCGCGTTGACTTCCACGCTGGCCTTGCTGGCGGTTTTGAAGCCCGGGGCCTCGACCGTCACCCGATAGGCGCCGATCAGCAGCTCACGAACCGTGTACACGCCCGCATTGCTGGATGTGGCAACCGTCTTGGACCCGGTTCCGATGTTGGTGGCGGTTACCTTGGCGTTGGGAACGGCCGCACCCGTCGGATCGGATATCAGGCCAGTCAACTGGCCGTTCTGGATCTGCGCCACGGCGGTGACGGCAAACAGCAGGATCGCCATCAGCGCCAGGCAATATCGCGTTACGAAGAACGCGTCATGTTTCTTCATTTAGATTACCCCCTCGACAGTAAGGTCGGTTTGAAACGTTGGCGCCAGAGCCGGGCCCTGGCCATTGGGACAAGAAGTTGAGCCGCAACAGGTTCAATTGCATCGCGTGCGCCTATCCGAACTGTATCCCCTAAAGCCTTGTTTACTACGTAGATACACTCCATAGGCACTAGAAACCTGCTATCACATATGCATGTGACAAACCATTTGAGTTGAATGAAAACAAACAACTTATCGTGTTTTTGTCGCCGCAATCTACAATTATGCGAAGACCTCGACTGATGACTCTATGAAATCTCATATCAAGCCCCTGATTTGGCTTGTGAAATGCTTCTTCTCGGGGACGTCCAGAAAATCCCATGGGGATGGTCAAACGAGCCCCGCTAATTGGCGAACAAAAAGGGAAGAAAAGGCCCTGTCTTGGGATAGATCCGGGGCCGAGTCATAAGCGGGCAACCCATGCAAAAAGTCTGGCGACTTTTGTACAAAACCGCACTTAATTCGCGGGGGTTGCCGGATGCCGCGTGTTTGGGACGGCCCGTCGGACCTCGGAACTTGCAGCCCCCTCGCCTTCAATCACGACCAGGTCTTGGTCCGCTACTTGGTCGGAAATCACGTCCACGGCTCCGGACGACCAGCGCACCTCGATGCGCTCCACTCGCGTCGCCTTCGCCAGGCCGAAGTGCATGCGGCGATCGCTGGCGGAAAGATAGCTGCTTCCGGTGCGGACCTCGTCCATTTGCACCAGGCCGCCTGCGCTGACCGTAATGCGCGCGCCCAGGCCGTCGCGATTGGAGCGCCGGCCGATGGTGCGAATGCGGATCCAGTGCCCGCTTGCGCTTGCGGCGTTGCGCAAAAGAACCGGGGACGCGTCCAGGCTGGTGACCACAAGGTCGAGCCGGCCGTCGTTGTCGAAGTCGGCGACCGCCGCGCCGCGGCTCACCTTTTCTACCTTCATGGCCGCACCAGCCTTAAGGCCCACCTCGTCGAACCGGCCGTCCCCCAGGTTGCGGAAGAGCAGATTACGCTGTGCGTAGGTCACGCCGAAGGTGTGCGCGTCCACTTGCGGGTTAACGTGCCCGTTGGCGACGAAGAGGTCTTTCCAGCCGTCGTTGTCGGCATCGAAAAAGCGCACGCCGAAGCCCAGCAAGGGAACGCTGACCGGACCGAATCCCGCCGGTCCATACCAATCCGTAAACTCTCCCTTACCGTTGTTGCGATACAAGTTGTTGGTGTCGTCGGAAAAGTTGGTCTTGACGAGGTCGAGCGCCCCGTCATGGTCGTAGTCGGCAAGGTCCACGCCCATTCCCGCCTGCTCGCGGCCGTCGTCGCTGAAGGCCACCCCGGATTCCACTCCCACCTCGCGCAGCCCGCCCTTGCAGTCGCCGAGGTACAGCAGGCTGGGAGAGGAGTCGTCTGCCACATAGATGTCCTGGCAACCATCGTTGTTCACGTCTCCCCAGACCACGCCCAGTCCGTAATAGCCTCGGGGGTCGATCCCCAGCCGCTCGCTCACGTCTTCGAACGTGCCGTCCCCGCGGTTGCGGTACAGGCGGTCGCGTGAACCCTTGAGTCCCCGCGGCCCGCAGGAAACCGGAATCCCGCGATATTGGCAGAGCGGCGAGCTGCCAAAGGCGGGAAGATTCTCCAGGTCGAGCTCCACGTAGTTGGCGACGTACAGATCCAGGTGGCCATCGTGGTCGAAGTCGCCGAAGGCTGCGCTGGTGCCCCAGCGCCCCCCGTTGCCCACTCCCGCGGAGTCCGTCACGTCGCCAAAGGTTCCGTCGCCCAGGTTGCGGAAGACCCGCCCGCCGGAGAGAAACGTCACGTAGAGATCGGTCCAACCATCGTTGTC
>Ga0114945_10000818_pt1 | contig 19798 bp, 21 predicted proteins | sample OV2TP3_FD_87194 | JGI IMG/M metagenome (GOLD analysis project Ga0114945, IMG submission 87194) | Hot spring microbial communities from Beatty, Nevada to study Microbial Dark Matter (Phase II) - OV2 TP3 | ecosystem: Environmental > Aquatic > Thermal springs > Hot (42-90C) | place: USA: Beatty...
CCGGCGAGGGGGAAGGTGGGGATGGGGGGGAGAGGCCGTGCGCTCGGTCCCCCCCACCTCAATCCTCCCCCTCGCCGGGGGGAGGAGATGAAGAGCGCTATGGCCCCGGTGTAGGATCTGACGCGCTTGAGAAGCTTATATCGGAATTTCAGTAACCCTTGCACTCCAAGCCAAGAGTCGATAGCGCCACCGGTTGACGGCTGCAAATCTGAAGGAGCGAGATGATGCCCCATCCTCCGATCGAGCTGTGGTTGATGTCTTTCTTTGCATCGTTCGCAGGGACTTCCGAGTTCCTCGACGGCGTGATCCATTTGCTCTTAACGAATGACCTGCTGAAAGGGGTCCCCTTCGGCACGGCACTCCTGTTGCTCTGGGTGGTTCCCCGAGAGCCCCATGCGGCAAAGGAGCGTACTTCGCTGCTGACTATTTTGTTGGCCACCGGGTTCTCGCTGGTGATCGGGCGCGCAATGCAGAATCTCATCGCGAGCCCCAGGCCATTGATGGTCCCAGAGATGGCAGCCCTGTACCCCCCGACCTTTCAGGATTACCGGCTCGATTGGAATACGTTCCCGAGCGATCATATGGCCCTCTACTTCACCATTGCGTTGGGGGTCTATTCGCTTCGGCGGGCCTTAGGAATTGGGCTCATCCTCTGGTGTCTGGTGGGCGTGGGCTTCGCTCGCCTCTCTGCTGGCTATCATTATCCGATGGATATCCTGGGGGGCATGGCGATCGCCTCAGGGTCCCTTGCGCTGATGCGGTCCATGCATGCGTGGTTGGAGCCCTCACTGGCCCGCCTGGCCGGGCTTGCCGGTCTATACCCTGGGCTCGCCACGGTGTCGATGTTCATCATCTGTTTTCAAATCTCCACCGTCTTCGACACCGTACGCGGAATCGGCGAGTTCGGGCGCGTTGGGATGCGGCTGGTGCTGACGGCGTTGCTACAATGAACCTTACACCCACCACGAACCTTACACCCACCACGAACCTTACACCCACCACAAAACGACGTGTTCTTCCGAGCGACGCTACCGCGATGCCCGCGAGCACGGCCCCGTGTGTCCTGTTCTCCCAGTCCCGTGGGATGGGGCGCAGGGCCGTCCAGGCGGAGACCGACGAGGGCTCGATTGACCTCACGCTTGCGCAGAGCACGATTCTGGGACGAGGACGGGGTGCACGGGTGGATCTCGTGCGAGATCTACGAACCGGTCGCCTGATTGCGGAGAAGGTATTTACTGCGGGTGGAGGTCTCACCTCCCTCATCACGAAGCTCTTATACTGGTTGTGCTTCCAATCCCCTTTTCCCTATCGCACGACCGCTCGCGCTGTCTGGACGGCCTACTTTCGTCGGAAGGCCCTTCGCCTCCTGACAGAATATTGGTTCGGCGCTCCCTGTGTGGCGGACGCGCTCTATGTCCGTTGGGATGCAGACGCGGGGGCGTTCGTTCTGGGGACGCAATATATCGCTGGAAGAGGCCCGCGCATCGATCTGCCTGATCCCTCCCCCCTCTCGCGCCAGCGGCGAGCGACGGCCGATTCCCCCCGGCCGCGGGGTGATATGGGCGAGCTGCTCGCCTTCATGGACCAGCTGCGGTTGCACCTGCGCGAGAGTGGTTTCACCGGCGCGCAATGGCAGGTGGATCGCAGAACACTCGTGGCCACGGCCAATTTTCTTCACAACGGAGAGCGTTGGATCGCAGTCGATCTGGAGTCAGGCGTGCCGGCGGTCACATTGCTGCGTTATTGGGTGCAAGGCGCCCGCCTCGGGCGCTTCCCGTTGTTTGACGATACCGATTTCCCCGCTGTCTGGTCCTATCTCGATCGGCACGCGGATCGCCTCATCCGACGGCTCGGGCCAGCTAAGGCGGGCGCCCTGCGCATTGTTCTCAAGGAGTTGGAGGCCCAGGAGCGGTTGTGGAAGGCGGGCGAGGTGGCACTGCTGAGAGAACCTCGGCGCTGGATGGCTCCAGAGGGTCGCGATCAGATCCGTCGGCAAGCGTTGGACCGATGGGTGCAGGAAGGCCGTATGAGCCCCAAGGAGGCCGCCCGCGCGGCGGATGCAACAGTGCGCTTCCTCGGCCATTGGCTGTTTGGCGGCCTGCTCAGCCGTACGCAGCGCCTGGTCAGATTTGTACAGGATCCGGAATACCGGAGCACAGCGGTAGCCCCGCGTGTCGCTGCGTGGGTGCAGCATGGCCGGCTGCATCCGGAAACGGCCACCAGGCTATTACAGCATCCGCACCTCCTTCCCCTGGCCGGCCTCGCGCTCTGCAGCCTGATGCCCGCTTCCCTCCTGCGCGGTTTGCGTGATCCCCTGTATCGACGATGGGCGATCCGACGGGTGTACCGGGTGCTGCTGGATGAACGGTACCAATTGTCCCTCGCGGAGGAATTCATTGGCCGCCGCATCCGGGAATGGGAGAAGCTCCATGGCTTGACAGCCGAGGAGGCGAAGGGGCTCCACCGCATGGTCGCCACCCCCAGCGCCCAGGAGTACGTCCGGGGGTTTGGGGTCCATCTCGCGCTCAAAGCCTTATTGCCCTCGGCTTTTCTCGATCCACTCTTTGTCGGCCTGGCGGTCGGAGTGGGTTCGGTGTATCCGTTAGCGCTTCTCTTCATCCGCTCCCTGGCCATCACGGCGTACACGATTTTTCGCTGGAGCAAGCGTCCCGATCTTCACTTTGGCACGGCGTTGGCCATCGGACTGGTACCCAAAATCGGCCTCCTCGCCTACCCCAGCCAACTGGTGACGGTCCACCCCGAGCTGGCCTCGTTCCTGGTGCGGGACGTCGCCGCTCAGATGGCCGAGCGGCTCCCCATTTACGGCGGTCGCCATACACTGACCCAGTATTACAGCGTTCGCTGCGCCGACCTGTTGCTCTCGTGTGCGCATCGCTTCGCCCGGTTATGGCGGCGCGTGTCTGGGGCGATTGGTTTGCGTCGCTGAGCTCTGGGAAGGCCGCATGACTCGCCTTCGCCGCGTGCGGCCTATACCTTCCGCATGCTTCTCCACCCGTCGTGGTGTCCACGCCAGGACCTCGGCTCGCCTCTCGTAGCTTCAGCGCAAACCGACCCTCTCCGATGCCGGCCGTCGCCTCGTTGCATGCAGGGGGTGAGAAGTGCGCGGAGACTGGAAATCGCGTGACTAGCGCCTATCCTAAGGCCGTTTTTGTGCTTGACATGGAATTTATATTTCGGTTATTCTCCCCGAATTGACGCCACTAAATTCCTATAAAAAGAATATAATTTGTGTTATCAGATTAAGACACCTGTATCGGAGATGACACCACAAGGCAGACGCCTTCGCTTGTGTACGCCATGGGCAACATGGCGAGTGAACGCCTTCGCAACTGTGACGAGTCTTGGATGACCATGGAACGCGGTGTCTCACGGCGGACGTGAGCTGCCACTAGTACGAGCCTCCCACCTCATTTCCCCCCCTGCACATGGCCGAACCTCGGCGGCCGGCCGGTGCTTCAGTAGCCCGAAGTGAGGCTCAGTCCGCCTCCGCTGGCTCCAGATCTGGGGCAGTGCCGACATGACCAGTAACTCCCCCCCATCGTCACAGCCAGCTAGAGGCGATTGCGCCTCAGGCCAGGCATGAAGTTGCAAGCTCGCGATCGGTGGAGGGGCATCCTGAAGGCAGTGGACGAGACTGTCTCCCTGAGTTTCTCTACTTCATGCATGCGGCACGACATTGTCCGAATGGCGAAAAGGGAGAGCTCATGCCCAAGGCACAGCTTCGAGTGGCAGGTGACATGAAGGAAGAGGCATTCCAGGAGTCGAACATACTGGGCAGCATCGATGAGGCAGTGATTGCGATAGATACAAGCGAATCGATCACATTCATGAATCGCAGCGCTGAAACATTCCTCTCTCGCAAGCCGCAAGATAGCGTTGGCCGGCACGTGACAGAGGTCCTGCGCATGCTCGATGACCAGCCTCCGTCCCGAACCACGAGGGCTCTCGCACGGCTGCTTCGAAAAGGGGGTCGGGTCCATTTCATGACATCGGCCAGGTGCAGAGCTGAGGCTGGCGCGGAAAGATTTCTGGAATGCAGTGCCACGCCCATCCAAGATGCGCAAGGCACCATTACGGGAGCCGTGCTGGTCTGCCGCGATATCACCGAACGCAGGCAGGCCGAGGAGGATCTGCGCGCGCGTGCCCGCCAACAGGCCCAAGAGGCGGAGCGACGACGGATCGCCCGGGACTTACACGACGAGACCGGTCAGTTGCTGCCGTCGTTGCTTATTGGACTCCGGCTACTCAGGAATGCGCGACTCCTCAAGGAGGCGAAAGCCCAGGCGAACTATCTCGGCCAGATCACCAGACAGATCCTCGATAATCTGCAGCGTGTGGCCCGCGGGTTACATCCTGGCATTCTGGATGATCTCGGCCTGGTCGCGGCGTTGACCCGTTATGGCGCCGACTATGCCCAGGCCTGCGGGCTTACCGTCCATATCCAAACAGAAGGGCTGGACTCCGGTCGGTTGCCGTTTCCCGTGGAGACAACCTTGTATCGTATCGTGCAAGAAGCGCTCGCGAATATTGCGAAACACGCAGCTGCCAAGACCGTCAGCATCGCGCTCAGGCGCCACGCGTCGGAAGTCCAGGCGACAGTGCACGACGACGGCTGTGGCTTCGATGTCGAAACAATCCTCCACACCTCTACCGCCGCGGGCCATCTCGGCCTCTACGGGATGCGTGAGCGCGCGGCACTCCTGGGGGGAGGTGTGACGATTGAGTCGAGCGCAGCAGGCGGAACCATGGTCTCTGTGCACATTCCACTCGGGGAGTGAGGAGCACGGGAGACGAGCAGAGAGAGCGCATCTCTGACGCTGGATCGAGGATGAGCGACCAGATCTGCCTGCGGCGGAGTGCACCAGCGTGCCAAAGATCCAGATCCTCATCGCCGACGATCATGCGATTTTTCGAGCCGGCCTGCGCATGCTCATTAACGCCGAGCCGGACATGGAGGTGACGGGGGAGGCGGGGAACGGCCGCGAAGCGCTTCGCAAGGCTCGCGAGCTGCAACCAGACGTCTCCCTCATGGATATCACCATGCCCGAGAGCAGTGGCCTGCAGGCCCTGGAGCAACTGCGGCAGGTGTGTCCCCACACCCGCGTGCTGGTGCTGACCATGCACGAAGACCCGGCCTACGTCCGCGCGGTGTTGGCGGGAGGAGGGTCCGGGTACGTCCCCAAGCGGGCGGCGCATTCAGACCTGCTCGCCGCGATTCGGGCGGTCTACCAGGGGCGGACGTTCGTGGACCCCACGCTAGCAGCAGGTCTGATGCAGGATTTGCTCGAACGGGGGGCGTTCCCAGGCCCTGCGGGAGGGGGCGCCTCCAGGAGCCTGCTCAGCCCCCGTGAGCGTGAGGCGCTCCTGTTGCTGGCGCAGGGATATACGAATCAAGAGGCTGCCAAACGGATGTTGGTGAGCGTCAAAACCGTGGAGACGTATCGTGCGAGGATTACCCAAAAGCTGGGCTTGCACAGCCGCGCTGAGCTTACCCGCTACGCCTTCGTGAGTGGCTTTCTCGCGCCTGATACATTCACCCCGCCATCAGACGATCTCACACCCGGAACATGAGAGGCTCCCGTCCAGCAGGCTCCTCGTTGGTGTCAGGTTTTCCCTGATAAATGTCTCTATTTTTAGGAGTTTCCCCGATATACATGCCGACGATTGTCTTGCATGATAGGGGCCTAAGCTATCTTCTCTGGGTTCAGGTGATGGATTTCGCCCTAGCTCAATTGGAAGCGCGGATCATTCAAGCTCTGTGAGGCCCTGGCTTGCACGCACTGGCTGGTCGCTCGTCGAAATGTGTGAGGCATATCCCCCCGACGCATGGCCCACACCCATCCGCCAGGCGATTCGCGGATCGACTGCTGGTCCTGAGATCGGCGAGCGTGCCTGGCCGACCCTGTTCCGTTGCGACCGCAGGGTGCCCTTCCGGCCGATTCAGCCTTGGATCGTGTTGCTTTGCTCTGGGAGTGCACAGGCGCACGCCTGTGCGTCTGGCCGAGAGGGAGAATCGCCACATTGTCCTGAGGACTGAGACGCCCGCGAGGAGCCTCATGGGCGATCGCGTGACGACCGCGGTAAGGCTCGCCCTTGCCTTATCGATGCTGCTCATCACGGCGGTCGATCCGTCGGATCCCGCCTATTCTGTGCATCTCACCTACGGGGTACTTGGCCTCTATGTCCTGTATAGTGGCATCCTCTGTGCCCTGGCACGTCGAGAGAGTCCCTTCCTGTCCTCCCCTACCGTCTACTGGCTCGACGTCACCTGGTATGCCGGGTTGATGCTGCTCAGCGGCGGGACGAACAGTACTTTCTTTTATTGCTTCTTCTTCGCCATCCTGGCCGCCTCGTTCCATTGGGGCTGCTCTGTGGGGCGGCGTGTGGCCCTGGCATCGGCGATCCTGTTCACCCTCGTGGGTTTTGCCACGGTCCTGGCGGGCAGGTATTGATCTTGACAGGCGTGCAGGATCCCGAGATCCACATCGTACAGCAGGACGCGGAGCAGGCAGATGCAGTTCGAGGATGAGGCGGAAGCGGCAACCAGGCACCTCTCGCTGCGGTGAGCCCTCCTTGCGCTTGGTGATCGATTGACGACGATGCGATTAGAAGAGATGGCCATTGCCTATCAGATGGACGGGCAGGGGGTGCCGCTGGTGTTTTTGCACCAGGTGGCGACCGACCAGCGGTTATGGCGCCGGCAGCGCGCGTATTTCCACAGGCGCTACCGGGTCATCACCGTCGATATGCTCGGGCATGGGGCGGTAGCCTGGCCTGAGGTGGAGCTTTCCATTGGACAAGCGGGGCGGCGGGTTCGGCAGTTGTTGGAGCGATTGGGGACAGGTCCTGCCTTTGTCATTGGCGTGTCGATGGGAGCGGCAGTTGCGATGCGAGTGGCGCTGGAGGCACCAGAGCTGGTGCTGGGATTGGTGTTGGTGAGCCCCTGGAGCCATGCCAATGAGCATGTACACAGCTTGGTGGACCGGTTGTTTCGATTGGCCGAAGCCGCAGATATGACCACGTACATGCAAGTGTTCCTCCGATATGGCTTCCCCGCTGCCGACCTGGAACGGTTTGGACCGGAGATCGACTGGTTGCGGGCGGTTGCGCTGGAGCAGGATGCGCGGGCGGTGGCCTATGCATGGGCGGCTTGCCTGGCGGTGGAGCTTGGGGGGGAGTTGAGAGGTATCGGCGCACCCAGTCTGGTGATCGCCGGGTTCAACGATTTTTTGACGCCCCCCTATTTGGCACGGGCGGTGGCTGCGGAGCTGCCGGTGGTGGAATTGGAAGTGTGGGAGGAGACGGGCCATTTTCCGTTTCTGGAAGACCCCCTGCGTTTCAACCGGCGGTTGGAGGCCTTTATTCTTCACTGCCTTTCACGAGCCGACAGGCAATGATTGCAGTGCCGATCGAGGGTGCATGACGCAGATGAAATGGTACGTGATTCACACGCAACACCACCACGAACGGGCGGTCTCTGAGCGCTTGCGGCAGAGCGGCTATGAGGTGTATCTGCCGTTGGCCAGAGTGTGCCGCCAGTCCAAGCGGGGAGTACGCGAGGGAATCGCCCCACTCTTCCCAGGCCATGTGTTTGTGCGCTGCCATCTCGACATGTATAGCCATCTGGAGCTCATCACGATGCCAGGGGTGATCCGGCTGCCGGAGCATGCCGACGGGGAGTTCCTGGTGCTGTCGGGGGCGGAGCTCCGTCTGCTGCAGCGGCTCTGCGCGGTAGGCTTACCCGTGGCGCGGGCGGGTTACCCGCGCGACGGGGAACGGGTGCAGGTTGCCCAAGGGCCGCTGCAGGGGGTGAGCGGAGTCCTCGAACAAAGGCAGCCTTTGACCCTGTTCGTTCCCATCGCAACGCTGCAGACCAGTGTGGGGGTGCGCATCGATGGGGCGCAGCTGATCCCGTGTGAGGTGGCCCAGGAAACGCCAGTGTCACATCTCTCCTGGGAGGTCTGACGGGCGATACGTTCTCTGCGCAACCCAGCGCAGGATGTGATGTGGATGGCGGCCTCTGCCTGCCGCCATCAGCGCGTAACAATCCCGGCTCCTGTGCGGCAGTGGTGCGTGGGGGCGGGGGAATCCTTCGCGACGAGTCGGGCGCCGCAGGGCGGCACCCGCTCCTTCTCGTATGGGCGGTTCAACCCGGATGACGAGGGGCGAACCGAAAGGGGCGAAGCCTTGTTAACCACCGTCTGGAGCGAGCAAGACCCGCCGGGGGCTTTGAGTGCGGCGCATGATGAGCTGCATGATGAGCTGATTGGTTCCCCATGGCCACAGTGGTACGTACTTTACACCCGTAGCCATTGCGAGCACTTAGTGTACGGTCAGTTACGTGCGAAGCACTTTGAGTTGTTCTTGCCCACACTCGAGGTGTGGTCCCGGCGCGGCGGGCTGCGGCGCCGTATTTCGGTGCCCATGTTCCCGGGCTACCTCTTCCTGCATCATGCGCTCGACAAGGCCAGCTTCCTCGAAGTGCGCAAAGTGCGAGGCCTGGTGCGCATCCTCGGAGAACGGTGGGATCGGTTGGCCGCGGTGCCTGAGGTGGAGATCGGCGCCATTCAGGCGGTGGTGCGGGCCCACGTGCCGGCCCAGCCTCATTCGTATCTGCGGGAAGGGCAGCGGGTGCGCATCGCACGGGGGCCACTGGCCGGGGTGGAAGGTATCCTGCTGCAGGTCAAATCGACCAAAGGCGTGTTGTTGCTCTCCGTTGAGCTGCTGCGGCGGAGTGTGACGGTAGAGGTGGATTGCACAACGGTGGTGGCCGCATAGGTGCCTCTGACATTGGCCTCCGATGGATTTCTTCGTTCCCTCCCGCGTGCCTGGCCCAGAAGAGCATGCGGTAGGGATCGGGGAGGGTGCCAGTAATGGTCCTGCGCACAGGGTTCCCATGAAATGGTACATCGTCTATACCCGACACCACCATGAGCGAGCGGTCTATGAGCGGCTGCGGCAGAGGGGCATTGAGGTGTATCTGCCGTGGGCGGTGATCTGGCGACAGGGTAAAGGGGGGCCGCGGCAGGCGATGATTCCGTTGTTTCCCCGCTACATCTTTGTGCGGTGCTTTCTGGAGATGTACACCCATCTGGAGCTGATCACGCTGCCCGGGGTCATCCGGTTGCTCGAGGATGCCCAGGGCCAACCGCTGGAGGTCCCGGAGGCGGAGATGCGGGTGCTCCAGCAGTTAAGCGGAGCGGGGGTGCCCTTAGAGCGTGGCCCCTATCCACCCGAGGGGGAACGAGTGCGAGTGGTACAGGGGACACTGCACGGGGTCGCGGGGGTGCTGCGGGTGGGTGCGCCGTCTACCCTGCTGGTGCCGGTCCCCAGCCTGCGTGCCAGTGTGGCCGTGACCATTGGACTCACCCGGGTGGTTCCGTGGGATGACGGGGGGACGGATGCATGCCAGACCGCCTCCCCGAAGGCAGAGGGCTGAGCATTTATAGCTAGGGCATTGAGATTTCAACCGGTATTCCTGTCATCCGGCGCTGTCAAGGGTTTCACCGCCAGAAAACTCTTGCCGTTCAGGCCAGTCAAGAATGGCATCTGTTGAGATACCTGAGAGCGTCTGACGCGCTGTCTCTCGCCATCTAGTGAGCTGTAAGACGCTCGTGGCCTGAGAAACGGCAAGCCTCTGCCAGTAGGGAAGGCGGGGCGTCACGCGGGCGGCGAGAGCTGCGCGCGTACGCTGTTGATGTATGGGTAATTTGGCGATGACACAAGGGAATTGAACCCAAGGGGGCGAAGCCCTGCCAGCGACTATCTCGTTGCCAACAACCCTGGAGACCCGGCCGCTCGCACAGGATGCAGAGCCGTCTCCCCCCCTCGACACGCAGCTACTGTGAGCAGTTAGTCGATGAGCATCGGTTCTTAGTGCTGTCCATCGAGCTCTTGCAGCGGAGCGTGGCGGTGGAGGTGGATTGCACCGCAGTCGTGACCGCATGAAGAGGAGGCAGGTTGCTCCATGAAAGCAGTCATTCTGGCCGGTGGCTTCGGATCTCGGTTGTCTGAAGAAACTACTTTACGACCTAAGCCTATGGTCGAGATCGGAGGGAAGCCTATTTTATGGCATATTATGAGCATCTATGGCAGTCAAGGAGTGCATGAATTCATAATTGCCTTAGGATATAAAGCAGAGGTGATCAAAGATTATTTTATCAATTTTTATGCTTTGAATAATGACATCTCGATTGACTTATCCACAGGGAAAACCATTATTCATGATGGAAATCAGCCAAACTGGAAGATCCATCTTGTTGATACAGGGCTTTATACCCAGACGGGTGGGCGCCTTAAACGCCTTCAAAAATGGTTTGGCCATGATGAAACGTTCGTATTTACCTATGGTGATGGTGTTACCGACCTAGATGTAAATGCCCTGCTTGAATTTCACAATTCGCATGGAAAACTTGCTACTGTCACGACTGTTCGGTCACCAGAGCGCTTCGGTAGAATAGCGTTCGAGGGAAGTCAAATTGTAGATTTTTTCGAGAAGCCACAAACTAGTGAAGGCTGGATTAACGGTGGTTTCTTCGTTTTAAATGCCAAGGCCATCGATTATATTGATGGTGATGAGACGATTTGGGAGCGAGATTCGGTTCAGCGATTGACTCGTGACGGCCAACTGATGGGTTATCGACATTATGGATTTTGGTCGTGTATGGATACGTTAAAAGAGAAAAACTTCCTGGAAGAATTATGGGCCTCCGGTAAAGCTCCCTGGAAAATATGGTAGTGGGTTCGATACAGGGTAAGGTCATAGGGGAGTATGACTATGAAGATATTAGTCACCGGGGTTGCGGGATACATTGGCGTAGTACTGGCTCCGATGTTACTGAAGCACGGCCATGAGGTGGTTGGCCTCGATACAGGGCTTTACCGGGATGGCTGGCTTTACACGAACAATATTGAGGAATTTCCTCCATATATTAACAATGATATACGACTCATCACTGAGGAAGATTTGAAAGGGTTTGACTCGACTTTGGCCATTCAGAACTCGACCCTCTGCAGACCAGGCAAGAGCGGGCAGGCGCTGTCCAGAAATTAGGTGAAGTTTGGTGGGGAGGTAGACATCACGCAATGACTCAGCCTCCCATGCCCCTGCAATAAAGCCCTCACCTGGCTGCGGTTTTCCTGCTATCTGGTTGCGGGGAAAATGGCCAAAGTCGAGCTACAAGCACGATGGATTCTGGCAGTGTATGGATACGCTTCGCGATGTCCGCCTCCTGTCCGCCTCCTGGATGATCTATGGAGATCCGGTCATGCGCCCTGGAAGGTTTGGAAAAATTGACTAAACCCTTTACTTGGAAAGAGGTTCGAGTCTTCGTTACCGGGGCAGCCGGCTTTGTCGGTGGATGGCTAGTGCGCGCCCTGCGGGAGAACCTGGCCAATGTCGTCGTCCTTATCCACAACAGTGACCCCCAATCAGATCTGTTTCGAAGTGGGATGATTAGCCAGGTGAAAGTTGTGAATGGGCGTCTGGAGGATTTTGGCGTTTTGGAACAGGCCATCAACGAGAATGAGATCGAGGTCGTGCTTCACCTGGGAGCCCAAACACTTGTGAGAGCCGCACATCGTACCCCGTTGGCAACGCTCGAGGCTAATATCCGCGGCACTGCTAATCTGTTGGAAGCTTGCCGCCTCCACTCTGATGTGGTGCAGAGGGTAGTAGTTGCCTCAAGTGACAAGGCCTACGGTGAAGCGCTTGAGCTACCTTACACCGAAGATATGCCCTTGCATGGGCGCCATCCCTATGAGGTATCAAAAAGTTGCGCTGATTTGATCGCGCAGATGTACCACCATACATACGGAGTACCGGTATGCATAGTGCGCTGCGGAAACATCTACGGTGGTGGTGATTTAAACTGGAGTCGGATCGTTCCAGGTACTATCCGCTCCTTGTCACGAGGCGAGCGACCCATCATTCGGAGCGACGGGCAGTACGTGCGTGACTATATCTACGTCGAAGATGTTGTTAACGGTTACATTCAACTGGCAAAGCAAATGGATGACCCCGGGGTGTGCGGACAGGCTTTTAACTTCGGCAATGAGTCGAAAATGACTGTAATGGATATGGTACAGGCGATACAGAGAACGATGGGCACTGACCTGGAGCCCATTATCCTGGATAGCGCTCCGGGCGAGTTACGAAGTCAATACCTTTCAGCCGCCAGAGCCCGCCAGAAATTGGGCTGGGCACCCCAATTTAGCCTTGAAGCGGGTTTGAAGCGAACCGTCGATTGGTACGCTAATTTCTTGGCGGGATAAGCCTGGCGTGGTGCTTAAAGATGGACCAGGCCTTATCGCAAGGGGGTGCTGCCCCAAGCAAGACGGTGATTTTGAGTAGAAACGCCCACCTAACAGAGGCCATGATGGGGCACCAGGCCGAGGTTGGGTTCGAAGGAGGCATCTTTGGAATCGTTGACCAGCGGCAAGTCCTGTTTGTAGTGAGATGACAAGTCAAGAATATCCGTCGCGGGCTTACATCTTGGAACAGGTCCGAAAGTTCCATGCGGCTGAATTTCATGAGCAGCCCTTTATTCCAGGTGAGACTGTGATCCAGGTATCGGGTAGATTCTTTGATGCCGAGGACAGTGAACAATGTCATGTCTTGCGGGCTCAGATTGCCCTCTTGGCCGAGGCAGGGTGGTCCAACACCCAGATTGCCCAAGCGGTGGGCTGTACCCTGCCGATGGTCCAGTAATGGCGCAAGCGCTGGACATTGCAGGGATTGTCGATGGGGGATCGTCGCACCGCCGCAGCACCTTTGCCACGCGTTTGCAGACCCGATACCCCCACGCGGTTACGGTCCACCTCCCCTTGCATGCTAGTTGGCTCGACCAGAAGGAGCGTCTCCGAGTTTTGGACTAAACTACTAACGGACTTATGAAACGGAGCACTAGTCCTACCATGCCGTCTAGATGTTGTCGCTTTTGTGGCGCGGATTTGCAAATCACCTTCCTTGATCTGGGGGTGTTGCCGATTGCCAATACCTATCTGGACCCCAGCCAACTAAACCAAATGGAGCCATTCTATCCGCTTCGCGTGTACATATGCGAGCATTGTTTTTTAGTGCAACTGGAAGAATTTGCAAGTCCAGATCGTATCTTCAGTGACTATGCTTACTTTTCGTCATACTCCGACACCTGGCTGCAACATGCCAAGGCTTACGCCGATATGGCGGTGGGCCGTTTTGGGCTGAACGAACAGAGCCAAGTCATAGAAGTCGCCAGTAACGACGGGTACCTGCTGCAATACTTCGTCGCCAGAGGCACCCCCGTGCTGGGCATAGAGCCTGCGGCCAACGTGGCCGAGGTCGCCAGGGACAAGGGTATTCCAACGCGAGTGCAGTTCTTCGGAGAAGACCTGGCGCGCCACCTGGTCACGGAAGGCATACAGGCCGACCTGGTGGTGTGCAATAACGTCTTGGCGCACGTCCCCCAGCTGAACGATTTCGTGCGCGGCCTCAAAATCCTGTTGAAACCACAAGGGGCTATGACGCTGGAGTTTCCGCATTTGTTGCGGTTGATGACGGAACATCAGTTCGATACAATCTACCACGAGCACTTCTCCTATTTCTCCTTCAGCACCGTCGAACGGATCTTTGCCGCGCATGGTCTGACCCTCTTCGATGTGGAAGAGCTCCCTACTCACGGGGGCTCCCTCAGAATCTATGCCTGCCACGCCGAGGATCGTTCCAAACCCATGGGCGCGCGAGTCGCGGCACTCAAAGCCAGAGAAGTAAATGCAGGCATGACTCGCCTGGACTCGTATCTGGCGTTCGCTGACCAGGTGAAAGCCACCAAGCGCCAGCTTCTGGAGTTTCTAATCGCGGCGAGGCGACAGGGAAAGTGCATCGCCGGTTATGGCGCACCGGCCAAAGCGAACACCCTGTTAAATTACTGCGGCGTTCGCACGGACTTCATCGATTATACGGTTGACCGCAGCCCATACAAACAGGGACTTTTCCTGCCCGGCACCCATATTCCCATTCGCCACCCGGACCACATCAAGGAGACTAGGCCGGATTATCTGTTGATTCTGCCGTGGAACCTGACGGATGAGATCGTCGAACAGATGGGCTACATCCGTGAGTGGGGAGGGCAATTCGTCGTCCCCATCCCGGAAGTTAGGGTGATCGCATGATTTTCACCGAGACGGCCCTCAAGGGCGCATTTCTCATCGCACTGGAAAGACAGGAAGATGCGCGCGGGTTCTTCACGCGGACCTGGTGCCAGCGAGAATTCGAAGCACATGGCCTCCGCACGCAGTGGGTGCAGTGTAATGTTTCCTTCAATAGGAAGAAGGGTACCCTACGCGGGATGCACTATCAGGCTGCCCCCTATGAGGAGGTCAAGCTGGTCCGATGCACGATGGGGGCGATCTATGATGTAATCATCGATCTACGTGCCGATTCGCCTACCTTCAAGCGGTGGGTGGCGGTCGAGCTGACGGCGGTCAATCGCTGCATGCTCTTCATCCCGGAAGGCTTCGTACACGGGTTTCAGACGCTAAGGGATAACACCGAGGCCTTCTACCAGATGTCGCAATTCTACGCCCCTGAATACGCTCGGGGCGTGCGCTGGGACGACCCTGCCTTCAACATCACCTGGCCGCTTGCGAAGCCCATCATGTCGGAACGGGATCGCCATCACCCAGATTTTCTGCGGTGAAGAGAGGTTCCCCACCGTGAAAATCGCCGATTTCAAAGGGGTTCTGAACACCAACCATGTTGGTCAAGAGATGCATGGGCTCATAGCTGAGCTGTATCCCATCTGCCGGAGCATTACGGGGAATGGCCTTCGACAAACTTTGAGCGCCCTCAAAAAGCAGATTCCGCTGCAGATTCATGAGGTCCCTACAGGCACGCAAGTCTTTGATTGGACGGTGCCCAAAGAATGGAACATCAGAGATGCCCATGTGAAAAATTCGAAAGGCGAAAAAATCATCGACTTTAAGCGATCGAACTTGCACGTCGTCAATTACAGCATCCCCGTAAGGAAAACGATGCCGCTGAAGGATTTACAAAGACACTTGTATACAGTGCCAGAGCACCCCAACTGGATTCCCTATCGGACCTCATATTACAAAGAGAGCTGGGGGTTTTGTCTCAGCCACGAGCAATTTCTACAACTCGAGGATGACGAGTATGAGGTCCATATCGATGCTTCCCTGGAAGATGGTTATTTGACGTATGGGGAGTGTTACCTCAGGGGGGAGAGCGAGGACGAGGTGTTGCTCTCGACCCATGCCTGCCATCCATCGCTCTGCAATGACAACCTCTCCGGGGTGGCGCTGCTGACGTTCCTCGCGAAATATTTGCGCCCGCTGGCGTTGCGATACTCATATCGTTTTCTCTTCATCCCGGGAACCATTGGCTCTATCACCTGGCTCTGTCTAAACGAAAGTCGGGTTTCCAGCATCAAACACGGCCTGGTTGTGGCGTGTGTGGGTGATCCGGGGAAGTCCACCTACAAGAGAAGCCGCCGCGGCGACGCCGAGATCGACAAAGCCGTCGCCCATGTCCTCAAGCATTCCGGCCAAGAGTATGACATCATGGATTTCTCCCCCTATGGCTACGACGAGCGGCAGTTCTGCTCACCGGGGTTCAACCTGCCCGTTGGATGCTTGATGCGGACGCCGCACGGCCATTTCCCTGAATACCACACCTCTGCGGACAATGTAGGTTTTGTGCAGCCCTGGGCTCTGGCCGATTCCTTCTGGAAGTGTTTGTCGGTTTTGGATGTCCTGGAGCATAACAAGACCTATGTCAATCAGAACCCTAAATGCGAGCCGCGCTTGGGGAAACGCGGGCTCTATCGGGCGATAGGCGGTCAGGCCGATGGAGGCGGCGATGAACTTGCCATGCTGTGGGTCCTGAATTTATCCGACGGCGACCACTCCCTGCTCGATATTGCAGAGAGGTCCGGTTTGGCATTTGATGTCATCAGAAGGGCGGCTGATGCGCTGCTGGAGCACGACCTCCTAAAAGAGAGACCAGCGTAGGGTTCATGATCCACCAAGAGGGGCTGGGATAATGGACATGACAGCGGGAGAGTTCCCTTATCGACTGCCAGGCCAAAAGATTTTGGTGACGGGTGCCAGTGGCTTTATCGGATCTCATTTATGCCGCCGCTTATGCCGGGGCGGCATGGAAGTCCATGCCATCTCCCGGACAAAACCTGCCAATCCCGAGAAGGGTGTCCATTGGTGGCACGGGGATCTGGCGGAGATCGCGACGGTTCAGGATCTCCTGGCGGCCGTCAAGCCGGAGGTGATCTTCCACCTCGCCGGCCACGTGGTGGGGGCCCGTGATCTAGATGCTGTCATGTCCACCTTTCGCAGCAACCTCATGAGCACTGTGAACCTGCTGACCGTCGCAGGCCAGATCGGCTGCCGCCGCCTCGTTGTCACCGGCTCGCTGGAGGAGCCTGAGCAGGGGGATCCAGAGGCCGTGCCATCCTCGCCATACGCCGCCGCCAAATGGGCTGGCAGCGCCTATGCGCGCATGTTTCACGCCCTCTACAAACTCCCGGTCGTCATCCTGCGCGTGTTTATGGTCTACGGACCGGCGCAACGGGATCTCCGGAAGCTCATCCCGTATGTGATACTTTCATTGTTGCGGGGAGAGGCTCCGAAGCTCACCAGTGGGCAGCGTCCAGTCGATTGGATCTACGTCGAAGACGTCGTGGAGGGCCTCCTCGCCGCGGCTCAAGCGGCCGACGTCGACGGCCGGACGATCGATATCGGTTCAGGGGAGTTGGTGCCGATTCGCACCGTCGTGGAGCAGCTCGTCCGTTTGATCGATCCGCAGCTTAAGCCGCTCTTCGGTGCCTTGCCTGAGAGACCACTGGAACAGGTACGGGTGGCTAATATAGCGAGGGCACATGCCATGATGGGATGGAAACCTATAACTCCTCTTGAGGAGGGGTTAAAGCACACGGTGGAATGGTATAAACGACGACTCAAGGAGCTCGCTCCGTGAGTGATCACGCAGGCTGTCATCCCCATCAAAGATGGATGGCGCGAATGGCGGGAGCCATTTGGCCCAGCGAAGTAAAAAAGCGGTTTAAACGATTCGTCCAAAGGCGACTGGTACCGCCACAGTTAACCGTGGTCATGAGCACCACCGCTCAACCAGGCATTGCAAGGCTCGTGAAGGGCGCCCACGCCGCTTAGGAGCCGTCAAGAAATATCTCGTCGAATTAGGGCAAATGGTCTATCAGGGTTGAAACTTCGCTAACAAGCCCCCGTCAACGGGAAAGCGGCAATTTCCTTCGACGGTGCTATAGCGGGGTAAAATCCGATGAGTTATTTATTTGCAGTCCCTTAGGTGGTATCCAGCGAGGTGGCGGCACATGAAACGACAGCAGTTCTCGAACACTCCAGCCATGATCGGTGATCCCGGCTGCCATCGCGGGCGTGCGCTCGACACACGCCCCACCGGCTGCCGTCTTCGCCCATCGCAAGCTCTCATGCGGCGTGCAGAAGTTATAGACGGTCCCCATCAGAGACATGCCCTGCGGCCACGTGCAGGTCTGCCGCGCCAACGCTCGGCCCCGGCGTGTCAGCGAGGAGAGTCGCTCACGAAACGTCGCGTTGAGGCGCTCGATGTAGGCTGTGTTGATCACCCCGTCGCCTTGGGAGCGGTACCGGATCTTCTCCACCCGTGCGGCCGCCCCCTGCACGATGCGGCGCTCGACCGCGACCACTCGCCGCTGCTCGTACCGCTTGACGACCTGTGCGATGAGGACCTTGGGCCACGCGCGGAGCTGGGGACGGCCGCGCTTGCCGCGGTAGATCGCCTCGCGGAACGTCTCGCGCACTGCACGCACGTAGGAACACAAGCCATCGGTACAAAACAAGATGGGGCGTTTGAGGGCACACGCGTGCACCCGCTGGATCAGGCGTCGGATCAGGGGCAGGTCACGGTGTTCACTGACCTCACCGGCACGCCACACCCGGGTGCTGACCATCAGCGCCAACGCCATCCAGACAATGCCCCCTGGTTGCTTGACCCGGATCTCGTCGGCTTGCACCTCCCCGAGGTCGCGTGGCTGCTCGACCAGGTGCTGCTGCACCGCTTGACCCTGGACACCCGCCCGCCCCAACCAATTCGCCACCGTCCGTTCGTCGATCCCCCACGCAACAACGATCGCTTGCAGCGGACAGCCGTGGGCTATGAGCGTGACCACGAGTGTCACGGTCTCGGCCGAGGTCCGCAGGCGGTAGAACGCTGTGCCCTTGGTGGCGGTGAACGTCTTGTGGCACTCCGTGCACAGGAAGCGCCTGTCCTGACGCGAATGGATGCGAATGTTGCGCTGGCCTGCCTGTCCTCTGGCGGGACACGCCACATTCGGGCAGAATACGGTGGTGGGGTCCATAACCGTCCTCCTCGCTTGGCCTTGACATGTGCCAACATGTGCCAAGAGGAGTATGGCTGGACCCCCGTTATTATGGCAACCCCCCCGCACCACGGTTTAGTGCGGAGCTACCAAGGCGACTCCCCCAGCGACGAACAGGCCGCCAGGGGACGCGCCCAGGAGCCAGGCCGTATGGTCGATTGGAATCAATGTCGGCGAATGTCAGCTTGAGGTTGAGTCACCTCAGGATGTCGATAACCCGGTTCTCGCTGGTGCGGATGTAACAGATGCACAAGCGGCTTTTGTTGCAGACCCATTCACGATCAGAGTGAATGATATATGGTACATGTTCTTCGAAGTCATGAACCGGGAGACTGGTAAGGGAGAAATTGGGCTGGCGATTAGCGAGGATGGAATGAGGTGGATATATCAACAAATCGTCCTTGTTGAATCATTCCATTTATCTTATCCATATACTTTTAAATGGATGGGAAACTATCTGGCTTTTCCGTTTCACCCCTGAGAGAGCCACTGATGCGGCGTAGACGCCGAAGGCTCATGAAAATGCTGGAAATCACATAAAAAAAGGGCCATGGTCTCCTCCACGGTAGACACGGGGCGAAGCAACGAAACGGAGGAGCATGCCATGACCCAGCCCAGACGATACCACAGGCAACAGCAAAAAGCCAGGCAGCGCCGGCTGCGGAAGGCCCGCGAGCGACTCCAGCGGGAGCAGGCACGTGCCCAGCGAACTCTGCAGGCCCTGGAACAAGCGATCGGCGAGTTGGGCCTGCCGGAGATCGTCGTCGCGGACGTGGAGTGGCGGCTGCAGGCCCAGGGCAAACTGCTAGGCAAGATCTTTGGGATGATGTTCCCCCCCTTTTTGGGTGCCGGACCGCGTACGAGCTCTGTCGGGTGCGCGGCTGGGACAAGCACTGGCCTTCGCGGATCCTGGGCGCCTTGCCCAAGCAAAAGTGGGTGAAGCGCCTGCAGCAGCTCGGCCGGGGGCTGCTGGTGCGGGTGTGGGAGCATGTGGCGGACAAAAGCCCGGCCACCCACAGTCGCTGGCAGTGGACCTGGGTGGCGGATGATAGCGTCTTTAAGAAGGCAGGTGCGCAGCTGGGGTTGGTCGGCACTTGGTAGAGTGGTCAGGAGCATCGGGTCCGGCCCGGGATCGATGGCCTGCTGCTGGTGGTGGTGATCGGCGACGGCAAGCTTGTGGTCCCGGTTGACTTCGTCGTCCGCCGGCCTGATCCCGTGGGTTCCGGTCGGCCCTGTTACGATAAGCTGACGTGGCTGAGGGTCATGCTGGACCGGACCGAGGCAGCGCTGCGGCGGCGCTGCCGCAACCTGCCCGTGCCCCTGGTCGTGGCGGATAGCTGGTTTGGGGACTCGCAGGTGTTGGCCCA
>Ga0114945_10000822_pt1 | contig 19775 bp, 19 predicted proteins | sample OV2TP3_FD_87194 | JGI IMG/M metagenome (GOLD analysis project Ga0114945, IMG submission 87194) | Hot spring microbial communities from Beatty, Nevada to study Microbial Dark Matter (Phase II) - OV2 TP3 | ecosystem: Environmental > Aquatic > Thermal springs > Hot (42-90C) | place: USA: Beatty...
ACAAGGGTAGGTTTTTTCCGAGGAGGCTCCATGAAACCCCTTCCCCCCGGCGAGGGGGAAGGTGGGGATGGGGGGGACGGCCGCCCTACCTCACCCCCACCTGCATCCTCCCCCCTCAAGGGGGAGGAGATGGATAGGACGTACGCTGGCGAAAAAACCTACCCTTGTGAGCCAGGGGGGAAGGGATGCATGTGGACAATGTTCTTGGGGGCCGTGAGGCGGTTGTTCAAGACGTGCAGCGCCCAGAGTGTGGTAATATGGCTCGTGTGACAGCGGATGAAGCGCTTCTGCAGCGCCGTGCTGCCCGTGGCAGTCCAGGCTGGGTCTGCCCGGCGATGGCGGGCGTGAAACCAACACGGACCAACCAGGAGGAGGGCATGGGCGATGACGACTGTGGGTACGGGCAAATATACGTATGAGCTGATCGAGAACTGGGCCAAGCTGCCCCCCGGCGAGACGTTCGGTAATACGAGCGCGGTCGCCACTGATTCCCAGGACCGGGTGTATGTGTTCCAGCGCAAAGACCCCCCGGTGATGGTCTTCGACCGGGACGGTACCTACCTGCGCTGCTGGGGCATCGGCGCCATCACCGATCCCCATGGCATCTACATTACGAACGACATCGTGTATCTGACCGACCGGGCGGATTCCGTGTGTCTCATCTACACCCTGGACGGCAAACCGCTCCAGCTGTTGGGCAAGCGGGGCGTGCATTCGGACACCGGGTGTGAGCGTGCCGGTGACCTCGTTCCCCGCGCCGCGGGTCCCTTCAACTATCCGACGGAGATGGTCCCGGCGCCGTCGGGAGACCTCTACGTGTCCGATGGCTATCGCAACGCCCGGGTGCATCGCTTTACCACCGATGGCCGGCTGCTCATGTCGTGGGGCGAGCCGGGCAAGACGGGGCCGAATCAGTTCCACCTGCCCCATAGCCTCGTGATCGACCAGGAGGGGACGATCTACCTCTGCGACCGCGAAAACAACCGCATCCAGGTCTTTTCCGCGGATGGAAAATTCCTCGCGATGTGGTCCGACATGCGCCGGCCCCTGGACATTTCCATGGACCGAGACGGCATCTTGTACATTAGTGAAGGTGCCGTGGACGGGCTGTCAGCACGGGTCAGCCTGATGGATAAGCATGGCAACGTCGTGGCTCGATGGGACTCCCTCTCGGCCCACGGGAGCTGGGTGGATGCCCACGGCGACATCTATATGGCGCTGGGTGCACGCATGAGAGTGGACAAGTACGTGCGTCAGGGCTGAGCCAGCGATGCTCGCACGCCCTGGGGGCCCTGTGCAACGCTCCGTCCCGTTGCACAGGTGGCCGCTCAGGGTGTGGAGTCTCAGCTGACCGGTGCCCAGCCCGGCGGCTTGGCAAGCTGATCATGCCGACTGCTTGATCTCACGCTCAATCGCTTCCACAAGCGATGTTGACTCAGGCGCCACGCCGGACCCGAACCTCGCCACCATGGTGCCGTCCCGCGCGATCAGGAACTTTTCGAAGTTCCACTGAATCGGTCCTGCATACTTGGGGTTGGTGTCTGGAGAGGTCAGGCCCTTGTACAGATCACACTGGTTCCTGCCGTTGACATCGACTTTCTCGAACATGTCAAAGGTCACGCCGTAGTACTTCTGGCAGAACTGGGCAATCTGCTCAGAGGTGCCGGGTTCCTGCCGCCCAAACTGATTGCATGGGAACCCCAGCACCATAAACCCATCCTGTCCATACTTGTTGTAGAGGGCCTGCAAGCCTTTGTATTGCGGTGTGTATCCACACTCGCTCGCGACATTCACGATCAAGACCACTTGACCCTGATACCTGGTCAGATCGACCTCCTGGCCCGCCAGTGATTTCATCTTGCCGTGGAGCATTGCCGGGGTCTCCTTGTGTAGACTGTCTCATGTACGTGGCACAGCCGATTGGTGAAAGCCGTCCTCACTAACCCAGCAGGACACAGTCCCGCATGCGCATCGGCTCCGAGCGCGCTGGGGCGCTGCGCGAGCAATAGCCGCCGATGGCTCCGCATGACCTCTGTGGGGGAACATGCGAGCATAGCGGAATTATAAACGCACTCGTGCTGCTGCGTCGAGGGGCACGCTCCCCTGAATCCCTTCCCCCCTGGAGGGGGAAGCTGGGGACGGGGGGAGAGCAAGGGGGGAGGAAAATAAAGGGTCCCTGTTGCGGCACATCGCAGACCGCAATAGGTGATGGCGAGTCCAGGAGGCCAGGGCGCGCAGAAGGCGCTCAGGTATCACCTGGGGTTGCAATCATCCCCGACCTACCGTATGATCGCAGCGTACCCCGCACTCTCGGGTCACTGGGAGTGGAACGCTTGCGTGCACGGTGGTGGACAGCGCGTCAACACCACCGCTGGTGATCTGACCCACACATCACAGCCGGGAGGGTATAGCCATGGCGACAGATTTTACCGTATGCTTGGGAACCGTAGGGACCGGAATCTGGACATCGCATGACAGTGGTGGGTCATGGAGCCGACCCCAGGGCATCTGGAACGAGACGCAGGTCTTTGCCCTGACCTCGGATCCGAAAGACCCACATGTGATCTTCGCCGGCGCCAATGACGGGATCTATCGCAGCAACGACCGGGGCCGCAGCTTCGAGCACATCGACTCTCCCATGAACACGTTGGCAGTCTGGTCGGTTGCCGTTGATCCCACCCACACACATACCGTGTTTGCGGGCTGCCGACCGGGGGCGATTTTTCGCTCGAAGGATGGGGGGCAACACTGGGAAAAGCTCTCGGCGCAGTTCGCCGAGGAGTGCGCCAATGTGCGCTTCCCGCGGGTGCTCGCCATGGTCGTTGACCCCACAAACCCCCAGATCGTCTGGGCCGGGGCAGAGGTGGATGGCGTGCGCCGCAGCCTGGATGGTGGCGAGACCTGGACCACCATCGGCGCTGCCATGACCCCCGGGACCATCGGGCGAGAGCTCAACGACCCCGATATTCATGGGATGGCGGTGAGCACCGCCTCTCCTACCACGGTGCTCACCAGCACCCCCGGTGAGATCTTCGCCAGCACCGATGCAGGCGAGAGCTGGCAACCCCTGGGTGTGCGGAAATCCTTCCCCCTGCGCTACTGTCGTGGGATCGCCCTGAAGGCCGACGATCCGCGGGTGGTATTTGTGGGCAATGGCGATGCCGCCGCTGGCCAGACAGGCAGCGTCCAGCGCTCCAAGGACCGCGGCCAGACGTGGGAGACCCTGCCGCTGCCCATCGAGCCCAATACTCCCATCTGGACCTTCGCCATGCATGCGGCCGACCCGAACCTGGTGCTCTGCTGTAGCCATTACGGCCAGGTGTTTATGAGCACCGACGCTGGCGATTCCTGGAGTAAGATCCGCCGCGAGTTCAGCGAAATCAGGACCATGGCCTGGGTCCCCAACAATTAGGCCTGTGCGGGCCTTAGCCTTCGGACGGCTGTCGGATCATCCAATGAGGGTTCTGGGAGCCTCTTGCCAGAACCCTCATCCTCTAGATCAAGCCCCTGTCTGGGAGAAGGAGGAGGTACAATGACGCAGGATCCACACGAGCTTCCACCACCCATGCCGAAGGACCCGAAGTACGTTCCTCCGCCCCGGGATCCCGATCGACCGGGACCGTATATTGTGGCAGAGGTCATCCCGATCGAGGACCAGCTGAAAGCTGGATACGTCCAGGGCTTCAGCGTGAGGTGTGACGAGTCAGAGCGCGTTGGCGGGACTGACAGCGCGCCCTCGCCCCTGGGTTACTTCACCGTCGCTGTTGGATTCTGACTCGCTACGCAGATCGTGCAGGTTGCACGAGCGCTACACATCGAGCCGAAAAATGTCCGCATCAAAGTCACGGCCAGATACTCCCGCGAGGGCTCGGTCCTCGCCGGCAATGCGAAAACGATGTGCGACTCGATCAAGACAGAGTTATCGCTGGACAGCGACGAGCCGCCTGAGCGTGTTGCCCAGCTGATCAAGATGGCCGAAGCGACCTGCTTCACCATGGCCGCCCTGCGCAATCCGGCCCCCGTCGAGCTGGATGCGACCGTCAATGGCCAGCCCTTCGACCCCGAGATGGCGGGCTCTGCCTGAAGTCTTGATGAGACAGGGGGGAAGGCGTTCATGCCGAGGGAGTTGTCCGCTTCACGACGTGGACGCAGGCTGGCCGGAATACAGATGGCTGAGCCAGGCATAACGCTCGGGGCTGAGGCTCTTGCCCTGAAAGCCCGGGAAGTCCGGGCCGTATCGGTACGCCCGAAAGACCCGGTTGACATGGCCGAAGCGCTCGTCCGCGCCGAAGAAGGGATTCACGTATTCCCATACGATCTCTCCCGCAGCCGTGACTTCAAAGAGCCTGCCTGTCATGCCCTCACAGATCAGGGTGTTCCCATTGGGGAGCCGTTGTGCTCCACTGATGAAGGAGCTAAAAAAATCCCATGGCGGGAGTGCCTCGTAGGTCCACTGGATGGTATTGGTGGCGGGATCGACCTCGATGACCCTGGAGCGGGGACTGGGCGCTTGCAGGCTGTGCCAGCCGTTGTCGAAGATGAGGATGTGGCCATTCGCCAGCAGATTGGGGTCATGCTGGTGTCCCAACTCATCCCTCCCCCATTTCCAGCGAAACTCGCCGCTCCGCTTGTCGATGAGCGCCACCGTGTCCAGCAAGCGAAAACTAGTCAGGATGTTCCCATCCGGGAGGACTTCGCAGGTGTTGGTGTGGGTCCATTCATCGCGCCGGTGGAGCGGACAGATCGCATCCCTTTCTGGGTCGAGATGTTCGCAGGCGTGCCACTCCCACACCGTCTTGCCTTCGGGCGTGACCTCTCGAAAGTAGTCGCACCAGATGCCCTGCGCTGGCTCCGTCCCCGGTTTCCCTCCCTGGATATGCTTCGCCACCTCGGGAGGCACCAGCTCCCAGCCTAAGACCATGGTGTGGCCATTCGCCATGCGGCAGAAGTCGTGGTGCAGCGTATCCTCCACATACTCCCAGATGGTTTGCCCTTCCCAGTCAAGCTCCAGCACGACCCCGCTCCTGCCACCGATGTTGACCGGACCCCGGTTCGTCCGTCCCCCCACCAGGAGGTGGCCGTTTTCCAGCAAGTAGCCGTAATCGCCAGGGCGGTATGGCAGTTGCCAGCGGTGCACGATGTGACCCTGCATATCCAGGAGGTAAGCGTTCGTCCCCTCCATGGGGGCGAGTAGCGTGTACCCGTGGTACGCCCTGGTGGGTTTGTACACGGTCAATCCTAATTGCCTCATCGCCTTGCGCTCCTCGAAACAGCGATTTGGATGCAGGAGCCGCCCCGACGCGTGGGTCGGGGCGGCTGCGGAACGCTCGTGCCGAAGGTGGCCTAGGCCGTCACGAAGGCGGCGTAGTGATTGCCCTTGGAGACAGGCGCCAGACCGCTCAGCACCTCCGTCCAGTGCTCGCCACCGTCGTCGCTCGACCACACCTCACCCGTGGCCGTCGCCGCGAAGAGGGAGAAGGAATCCCCCCAGTCCTCCAGGCACATCGCCTCGAAGGCCGTGCGGAGTCGGTCGGGGAATCCATGCCGCACCTGCTCCCAGGTCTTCCCGCCGTCGGTGCTCTTGGAGATACGAGAGCCTGCGTAGCGCTCCCGATACCAGGAACCGGGACCCTTCTCGGCCGACGCCACGAACATGAGCTCCGGCCGTCTCGGATGGAGCACCAGGAGGTCGGGATAGCCGCCGATCGGGTGTTGCAGGTCAGTCCGTTGCTCCCAGGTCTTGCCACCATCGGCCGTCGCGTACATGCCGACGCCCGTCGTGATGTAGATCCGATCGGGGGCCTGGGGATCGATCACAATGCGGTGCACGTCGTCGTCCATCCCCGGAATGACCTGGAAGGTGCGTCCATCATCCGTGCTCTTCAGCAAGCCACCCTGCTCGACGCCGACAAACAGCGTGTGGGAGTCCTGGGGGTGGAAATTGATGTGTTTGGTGTGGGCGATATGTGGGGGCGCAGGAAACCCCCACTTCGACATATCCACCGAGCGGAGGGCTGGAAGCTCCGTCCAGCTGCGTCCGAGATCATCGCTACAGAAGAGGTGCGCGGGCTCCGTCCCCGCGTAAATGCGCGCGCCCCCGTTCAGTTGGGTGCACGCGAGGCTATAGACGTCATGCTCCGTCAATCCGTGGTCCCGACGCTCCCAGGTGTGGCCGCCGTCGCCGCTGGCGAAGATGGAGCCATGATTCACGCCCGCGAAGATCGTGCCACTGGTTGGCTCGATCAGCAGCGCATGGATGTGCTGATCGGTCAACGCCCGGGACGCCACGTGCCATCCTGGGCCTTCGGTGTCACGCTCCATGCACACGACCCCTTGAATGGTACCGACCAGCACTTGCCTGGAGGGTGCAGAAGAACGATAGTGCGTGGGTCCGCCATGCGATAGAGTGATAGCCATGGTTCTCTCCTTTTTTAGCCTTAACCCAGGGGCCCCTGGTAGACCTGGTCCATGTAGGTATCCGACAGGGGTTCCAGCGTTTCTGGCCACTCCTGACTGACCTGCCTGCGCTGCGCCTTCGGCCTCGGCTTTCCATCCCAGCCGAGCTGCTCCATATAATAATACAGCTGAATGAGGTGCCCATCGGGGTCCTGAACGTAGGCCACGTAGTCGATCCCCGGATGCAGCTCCTCCGGCAGCTCCTTGAAGGGCACTCCCTGTGCCTTCAGGAAGCCCACCGCATTGCGCAACTGGCTGTAGCTCCCCACTTCGATGCCGAAGGACGCCGACGAGGTGTGCGGGCTGCATCCCAGCTCCGCTCGCAGCGCCCTGGGGAACAAAGCCAGGCTGTGGTGCTCCGCCCCATGCCTGAGGAACAGCAGTCGATGTCCGCGATACTCCCCCTCCTCCGTGACCTGGAACCCCAGGCTGTCCACGTAGAAATCCAGTGCCGCCCCCAGATCCTTCACGAAGAGGCCGACTGGGCCAATCTTGGTGATGGCGAAGGGTCTCGGGAGCATGACCCCTTCCACATCGTATGTCGCGGGAAGGTTTGGCTGGTCTCGGTGGCCCGAGTAGATATCGATGCCCTTCTGCAGGGCATCCTCGATCTCCGCCTCCTCCGACATCTGCGGGATGGGAGGCTCCTCGGCAAATCGACGATAGTACATGTCCCGTGGCTTGCTGCGTCCCAGCCAGCCGATCTGCTCGATGCCGTAGTAGAGCTCGTTGACATGGCCATCGGGGTCTCTGGGGTAGACGTGCCAGTTGCTGCCTGGCATATCCCGCCCCACCCGTTGAATGGGCACCCCTTTCTCGCGGAAGAAGTGCGCGCCGTGCACCACCTCAGCCAGAGAACCGGTTTGCCAGGTAATCTGGTTGATGGTCACCTCACCGCCCCCACCCCCGCCGCCACCGGCCGCCATGAACACATCCATCACCTGCCTGGGAAACAGGACGAAGGTGTGGTGGTCGTGGCCACGGTGGAAGAAGTAACCCCTGCCGTCCTCGACGTGCTGCAGCGCGTCACGCATGTGAGGGAGCTGTTTGAAGTCCAGGACGTCAGAGATCCTGAACCCTAAGAGGTCGCGATAGAAGTGAACCGCCTGCTCCATGTTTGCGACATTGAAGCCGAAGTGGCCCAGCCTCCGGATCTTGAAGGGCTGCTTCAGCAGCACGCCACCGACGTTATGGGTCTGCTGCATGGTCGCTGTGGTAGCCATGGCCTACTCCCTCCTGGATGAGGTCTCTTTGTGATGGTTGTGGGCATGGTAACAGAGAGAGACAGGCAAGGTCAAGCTGTGAGAGGGGGCGGCGTGCGGGGAGAGCGATTCGAGTCAGGCGCAGACCTGCGCAAGTGAGGTAGGCGCGGGCAAGGGAATGCTTGACGCCATGTGTGCTGCGGGATACATTTGGTGTAACATCGCGGGTGGGGATTTCCACGCAGCCTGATGCCTTGAACGGGGGAAGGAGGGCCCATGCCAGAATTCGCCACTGAGCGCGACATGTTTGACTTCATGGCGCAGAAGTTGGCGGCATCTGTGATTTCAGATATCCTGGACGCGCTTGGGTTTCGTGACCAGGTCATGCGCGCGACGATCCGTCCACTCTCTCCTCAGGCCATGGTGGTGGGGCGTGCGATGCCGGTGCTGTATGCGGAAGTGTTCGAGGTTCCTGAGAAACCCTATCAGATGGAGATGGAAGTCGTGGACAGCCTGAAACCGGACGATGTCCTGGTGGCCTACGCGCCTGTGACCGCAAAGGCCGCCGTCTGGGGGGGCTTGCTGTCCACGGCTGCCAAAGCCCGAGGGGCGCGCGGGGCGGTGATAGAAGGGATGACGCGCGATAGCAAAGCGATCACGGCGATGTCGTTCCCGGTCTTTGCCACTGGGATTTCACCGCTGGACGCGAAGGGTCGGCTCCGCGTGTTTGCCTACCGCTGTGCCATCGAATGTGGGGGGGTGTTAGTCGAGCCGGGCGACATCATCTTCGGCGATATCGATGGAGTCGTGGTGATTCCTCAGGATGTTGCCCTGGAGACCGTCAATGAGGCCGTCCGCAAAGCCGAAGTGGAAGAGCGCACATCCGAGGAGCTGAAGAAGGGGATACTCCTGCGGGATGTGTATACGAAATACGGAGCGCTCTGACGGGCGTGGGGGCGCCCATCCAGCACCCCCACGTAGGGCAACGCAAGACCGCGTGTGACAGGGGCCTTGACGGAAGAGAGGCGCGAGATCGGGCGAAGGTCTTCCGGTCAATCGATCGATGCGGACACGGCCATCCAGGTGAGGGAGGGCATTATGGCGGTTCCAAAGGTGATAGGTACAGAAATCGAATATGGGGTCATCGTCCCAAACGATCCCAATTTCGACCCGATCTCGGTCTCCCTGTTACTGGTCAATAGCTATCAAGGCGACCCCCAGCGGCGGCTCCTCTGGGATTATGATCAGGAAGAGCCCTTCATGGATGCGCGCGGCTTTGAAGTGGATGCGGAATTTGAGCCACCCGACGATCAATCCAATATGTCCATCAACACCACCCTCACCAATGGCGCGCGCTATTACCTCGACCATGCCCATCCCGAATTTTCCACGCCAGAGTGCATCCAGGCCCGCGATATCGTCCGCTATGAGAAGGCCGGCGAGCGCATTCTGGAGGTCAGCCGCAGCCAGGCCGAGCCCCTGTTGCCCATGGGGCAGCGCATTATCGTCTACAAAAACAACAGCGACCGTAAAGGCAATAGCTATGCCTGCCATGAGAACTATCTCATGGACCGCAACACGCCCTTCGACCAGATCGTCGAGCAGTTGATCCCGTTTCTGGTCACGCGCCAGATCTTCTGCGGGTCGGGCAAAGTGGGCGCCGAAAACGGCACCGACCCCTGTACCTACCAGATCTCGCAGCGCGCCGACTTCTTTGAGACCGAAGTGGGCCTGGATACCATGGTCAAGCGGCCCCTCATCAACACCCGCGATGAACCGCATGCCAATCGCGATCGGTATCGCCGCTTGCACGTGATCCTCGGCGACTCGAATATGTCCGAGTATACGATTTATCTGCGGACAGGCGTGACCGCGCTGGTGCTGCAGATGATCGAGGACAATTTCATCACCAAAGATCTCTCGCTGCGTAATCCGGTGAAAGCCGTCAAAGATGTGTCCCGGGACCTGAGTTGCAAACAGCTGCTCGAGCTGGCCAGCGGGCGGAAAGTGTCGCCTGTGGACCTGCAGCGCGAATACTTCGCCTATGCCCAGCGCTACACGGCCGAGTATGGGGCCACCGCGGAGACGCAGGATGTGCTGCAGCGGTGGGAATTCGTCCTGGAGGCGCTGGCGAAAGACCCGTTCTCGCTGCAGCGGGAGGTGGACTGGGTCGCCAAATGGCATTTGCTGACATCCTACATGGATCGGCGGGCCGAGGACTGGAACAGCTCGCGGGTGGCCATGATGGATCTGCAATATCACGATCTGCGGCCAGATCGCGGGCTCTACTTTCTGCTCGAGCGGAGGGGGGGCGTGGAGCGGATCGTCACGGAGCAGGAGATCGTGGACTCGATCGAGAATCCCCCGCCGGATACCCGCGCGTATTTCCGAGGAATGGTGCTCAAGAAATTTCGCGAGTCCGTCTTCGGCGTGAATTGGGATAGCCTGTCCTTTAACCTGGGTGAGGGGCCGATCAAGCGCATTCTCATGGAAGAACCGCTGAAGGGGACGAAGGCCCATGTCCAGGGCCTCCTCGATCGCTCCAAAACGGCGGCAGAATTGGTGGCGAATCTCTCGGCATGATCGCCAAAGGAGCATCCCCCACACCGCGACCCCGCCCCCGAGCCCTCTTCCAATCTCCTCCCCCTTGCTGGGCATAACGGAGCCATCCGGCGAGATCTTGAGGCCCTCGGCCGTCGGCCCGAGCACGCCGATCGTGTCCACGACACGGGGAGGCTTCGCCGTCAGGTCGATGAGGCTGATGCTGTCATTGACACAGGGGTGAGGCGGGCGTATTCTCCAGACGGTGTAGCCGCCTTTGCGTTCGCCATCGAGGTGCATGCGGGAAGCGATACCTGTGTCTACCGACGACGTTCTGGGACCAACGGTGGTCGTCGAGTCGGCGTGCGCCGGCGTGGCGTCGGCTGCTGGCCGCTGGCTCTGTGCCTGGCGCATCCAAAACCTCTGTCAGGAGCCCCTCCAGCTCCTGGCCGCTGGGCTCCCCCATAGCCGGTTTCGGAGGGAGGAGCAGGCCCTGGCCCCGGCGCCGACGCTGTTACCGGGTGAGAGCGCTCGACTGGCGCTGGCAGTGGCCTGCGGTGAGCCAGCGGGTACGGTAGTGGAGAACGCGTTTCTGATCTTGCGCGTGCTGTGGCGGGAGCAGCCATGGCGCATACTGGCACGCCTGCGGGTCACCTTCGACCCGCACGGGGTGCCGGAGAACAGCACGGAGGTGATCACAACCCAGCCCATTGGGTTTTCCTCGCACAACGGGCTATCCTAGCGTGGATCCAGGAGGATGACATGGGCATGACCGAGCAGGAGCGGTACATCATGGAACGGATGTGCGGCTGACGCCGGAACTGAAGCCGTGACTTCGAGGAGACCACGGGTATGGTCTCGAACAGCCTCGATATGGAACTGCAAGCACTCCTGGACCTCTTGAGCCATCTACAGAGGGATTGTCGCAACGATCCTGAGTACCAGGAACTCCGTCGCGCACTACCGGCGGAGTGGCCGCTCTGAGGTCAGATCACACGGTGGTCGTGCTACTGGCGCCGTAGGTCTGGCAGTCTGACGCGCGGTTGCCTCAGTTGTAAGGGCGTGACGCCGCTCCAAAAGACCCGCTCGCCCGTCATCGCCTGGACGTGTCCATCCCACTCGAGGGTATAGGCCGTCACCCCTAACCTGACAGCATGTCTGACTTTTTCCTGGGTCTCCGGGTCGGTCGCATAGCGCTCAATCGCCTCGATCTGGCGTCCGCCGTGACCGACGTCCTGCTCGGCGTGCAGACTGTAGGTCTCGGCCGCGCGCTCGGAAAAACCGTAGAACCCGACCAGTTCCCGGTATACCTTGGCGGCCACGCCCTCGGCCCCACCGTGCTGTGCTTCCACAAAGCTGAGCATCGCCAGGCCTTCCAGAGCTGATCGCCGCTGACAGCACCCGGTGATCATCTCGATGGCGGCCATCGTCCCAGGCGCAGCGTCGGCACGGTCGGCCTCCTCGCGGGAGATGCCCCCTTCCTCCAGGAACTGGAGCATGACGTCCACATGGCTGCGAGGGGTCGAGAGCTCCTCCATGAAATTTTCCATCACCACATCGATGAGCGCGTAGCGCTTCTCATCCACGGCATTGACCATGATGTAGCCCCAGTGGATGGGGTTGGTGCGCACCCGGAGGTAATGCTGGACTTCGCCCAGGATGATCTGCTCACGCGTCCAACGGTGTTGCACAATGCCATCGAACCAGGGATGTTGTGCCATGGGCACTTCTGCCGCATAGCTCCACAATTCGCGGATGAATGCATTGGAGGACATCGGAGTCAACCTCCGCTCTAGAACCGCGGAGGAGCGGGGGAGAGGGGGAGCAAGGGAGAAAAAGACGAAAAGAATACTGGAGAAAGCGTGTTCCTTTTTTCTCTCCCCTGCCCCCTTGCTCCTCTGCTCCCCTGCTCCCCTGCTCCTCTGCTCCCCTGCTCCCCTGCTCCCCTGCTCCCTCGGCCGTTCTAGCCCAGGTCAAACCCATACAGTTTGGCGGTGTTCCCGCGACAGATCTTCCACCGCTCCTCCTCATCCACCTCCTTGAAGTCGCGCTCAATCACAGCCTGCGAACGCGGCCAGGTGGAGGCGGTGTGGGGATAATCGGACGACCACATGATGTTATCGACCCCGATCCAGTGTCGGCTGGCGACTCCGAAGGAATCGTCGATGAAGGTGCAGTACATCTGCCGGTGGAAGTACTCACTGGGCTTCAGGGTCAGCTTCGTCGGCCAGGGGGTCGCCGTCCCCGAAGGGCCGAAGCGTGTGAAAGCCCGGTCCACCCGCTGCAAATAGTAGGGGAGCCAGCCGCAGTTATTCTCGGCCGAGACGATCTTCAGGCGCGGGAACCGCTCCAGCACGCCCGAGAGGATGAGCATGCTGAAGGATTTCTCGATTTCGTGAGGGGTCACGGTCGGGCGCAGCGCCCGTTTTTCGGGGTCGTATTCATACGGAATCCGCTCGATACCCGTGATGGCGTGCAGGCTGACGGGCATATCCAGGTTCTGTGCGGCAGCCCAGAACGGATCGTACAGCGGTAAGTTGTAGGGCTGGTCTGCGGGAGGGGAGCACCAGATCATGGCGCCCTTGAGGCCCAGTTTGGCGCACCGTTCCAGCTCTTGCGCCCCCTGCTTCGGGTCGTACAAGGAGATGAGGGCCAGGCCCTTCAGGCGCTTGGGGGCATAGCTGCAATACTCCGCCAGCCAGTCGTTGTACACGCGGAAGCACGCCTGCTGCAAGCCGGCATCTTTGAGCCAGAACAGCCGGAACCCCAGCGTTGTATAGAGCACCTCGGCCTCCACCCCGTCTAACTCCATATCCGGCAAGCGTTGCGCTGGGTCCCACCCACCCGGGCGGGCGTCCGCGTAGGTGCCGGTTTTCAGGAAGTTCGCTAACTCCTCTGGGGTCCTGCCCGCACCCAACCCGACGGCGAGGTTGTGAGGCGGAAAGCCCTCATAGATGAGGTAGGCACCCTCTTGTCCCTCGGGGTTGAGCACGATTTTGGGCGCCCGGTCCCGGTACGGTTTGTCGATGCGCTCCACCCAGAGGTCTGGGGGCTCGCTCACGTGCGAGTCGGAGGAGATCAACTGATAGTCTGCCATGGCTCACCTCCTGTCGAGAGAATCCTGGGATATCACGTTGCTCGGCATTCGCCCGATTATATGCCTCCTTCCCGACGTGCACAAGACTGTTCCATCATGCGGGTCTCCGTCGGAGTTTTGCAACTGCGTTCGACCTTACAATCCCTACCCCCCACCTCAATCCTCCCCCTCCAGGGGCATAGGCGCCAGGTTAAGCTGTAAGCCCTTGCTCCAAGAGGTTGTTCCCCTTCCCCCCGTCGAGGGGGAAGGTGAGGATGGGGGGGAAATCCGGGGCCTACCCCCCACCTGAATCCTCTCCCTCAAGGGGGGAGGAGCTTACAGAGACTTGTTTTTGCCCATCATTTCCTTAACCTGGCGCCTATGCCCTCCAGGGGGGAGGAGAAATGGAGAGGAGGGGGAAGTTTCTCCTAACCCCTTCCCCCCTGGAGGGGGAAGGTGGGGATGGGGGGGGAATCCTCTACAGTGCGCGATGCCGAGGCTTAGCGACGGCGGTCACGTCGCTCGAGCCAGCCGGCGGCCTTGACCCAAATGAAGCCCTCGACGATCAAGATGATGATGGGACCGAGGAAGAAGATCGACAGCGTTCTCCTCGTTAGTGGATCGGGCCAGAAGAATCCAACACCCAGTGCAAAGAGGCAGAGAGCGGCCAGTACAATCATCAAGAAGAGCCCCCCACCCGGCGCACGCCGCATCAGCACCACCAGCGCATGGAAGACGCGCAGCGGAACTGCGACGAGCACCAGATAGAGGGGGTTCCGTTTGATCCGCGACGCGCTCTCGGGGAAGATGGCGAGCACGCAGTTGCGGACCACCAGGAGCGCCACCGCCACGATCTCCAGGAGCACCAGCGCCGGGATGTCGCGCGTGAGGCGCTCCGCCCCGACACGGTAGCTCTGCTTGAAGAATTTCCCGAGGGCCGTGTCGGAGGGCCGCTGCGCCTTTTCGTCTGCTGTGGCGAACGGGGCAACAGCCGCCCGGGTCACCTCGGCCGCTGCGGTGATGGCCACAAATGGGTCCAGTCGGCCCTGAGCTGCCTTAAAGCTCCAGAAGGGCGCGTCATACACGGGGGCGCCGCCGCTCGCCTCAGGCACCCTGGTCTGCACACGGAACTGATTCCATGTCGCCTGCTCCTCGAGGGCATCGGTGATCACATTCGGCAATTCCGCCGCGAGAATCTCGAGTTGGGCGGCTTCGATCAGCAGCTCGAGCCTCTCGGCGAATGTTTTCTGGCTGAGCGCCGCTTCGCGCTTCGTCGAATCCTCGGCAAAGAGGTCGAAGAACCACGTGCGTAAGCTATCCTGCGTGATTTTCCCGGAGCGCGGGAATACTTGCGCGGGATCCAACGGAGTGTCGGAACGCAGGCGGTCGGCAATCCTCCGCCGTGCATCCTGCCCTTCCCCCAACTCTTTGAGGCGCTCGCTTTTGACCAGGGTCTCGAGGAGTTGGCAGAGGCCGTCGAGCCGGCCCCAGAGGATGTCGTTCGACCGCCAGGAGCGCTTGAAAAACCCACCGAAGTGGTAGAGGGCATCCCCCGACACCTTGTCCGAATAGCTATTCCGACTGAACGCCTTCTCGGCATCCCGCGGACTGATGCGGATGGTCTCGATGATGTCTTTCTCATACAACCCGGCCAGCATTTCCATGGGATACAGCTGCATGTCCAGGTCTTCGAACCGGTCGTAGGCCAGCCGGATGGGATCCTTTGGATCCGCAATGGTTTCCAGAATCTGGCGCTCGAACTGTTCCACGTCCTCCAGCACGCTCCTAAACCCGTCCAGAGCGGCAGGGACCAGCTGTTTGGTGGCGGCCTCGTCGATAATGCGGTTGGAAAGCGTCCTCAGCGCGTTGTTGACCTCCGTGAGCTGACTTTGACGGAGCCAGTTCTGCGTCCTCGCGCCATAGTCCTCCGTATACGCGCGCGGCAGGAGTCTCGCGGGCTCCGCGCGGGTGTCCAGGAGCTGCATCAGCGCTGCTTGCACGAGACCCCAGAGCTCTGCTTCCGCTGTGCTGGCCTTCCAGTCGAAGGGCGCCTCGTCAATAAGCGCCTGCATGGCCGATTGAATCACCTCGTACAGCTTGATCTGCCGATTGAACGCACGCCACACCTCCTTGTACGGTTGGGCTATCCCAGGGTCGAGCGGCAGTTGGGGACGGTTCAGATGCTCGTAGATGAGGTAGACGATACGGACAGCGCGCCGCATGCGGAAATACACGTCAAACGCGTCGAACAAGCGAGCAATGTTTGCCGGGGTCTCTTTGAGCTGCACGTCGAAGAGCTCATCGAATTTCTTGACGAACTGTAAGGCTTTCTCTCGCTCCTCGGGTTGAATCAGATCATTCCGTCCCCCGTTCCTGAAAATCCCCTGAATAACGCGCTCGCTCACGAACACGAGTCGGCTGCGCTCGTAGAGCCCTGGAGCCGGGGGGCGTGGGGGAAGGGGGGCAACGTCAGGACTGCCGGGCGCGGACGAGGATGGCGCACACTCAGGCTGCAGCCGCTCGACTAACCGCTGGTACTGCCGCAATTTGTTATTGCGCTCCGCGAGCAGCTTCAGGTCGTCGGAGATGCTCTCGTACCCAGGGATCCCGATCAGGGAGGCCAGCGCCGCCTGTACCAGATTAGGCTGAGAGACCTTGCTTTCCGCGACGAACGTTTCCGGGTCGGGCTCGACATACAAAAGTTTGCGATCGACGGCTCGATCAGCCGTGCGCGAGAAGATCGCTTTGAGGGTGTACGTGAAGGGCTTATTGTCGAGCACCCCGCCGTCCAGAAAACAGGCGCCTTTCCCGAGCTTCCCCCAGCGCTGCAGCTTCGCATCGGGGGTCGAATCGCCCTCCGGTACATCCTTCACCCGCACGGGCTCAAAGGCGGCGGGAAAGCAGGAGGTAATGCGCGCCAGCGTCGCCAGTGCTGTATACGTCGTCTCCGCGTCTGCCGACCGCCCGTAGGATGGCTTCGGATTGAAGGGCTCCTTCCGCCCTTTCCGGTGCTTAAGCAGGAAAACCGTGCGATGATCCTTCACATCGATCGGGTGTCCATGGTCGTCAAACTGGGTGTACTGATTGCCATCGACGTCGGTCCCCGTGACGAACAGGTCCAGCTCCGAGAACGCGGATGGATCCTCCCCTGCTTCAGGCGCATACGACCCCATCTCCCGGAAGACCGTTTCGAGCCGAGATTGGTAGAATTCCGCGCTATCGAGGAGGGACGTACTCTTTGCGAGACTGTCATTCGGCGAGCGCAGCAGCCGCCGGATATCCCCATCGACCCTCCAGAGCGTGGAGGCCGAGGAGAGATCTCGCTCATTGCACAGCGCGTAGGCGAGTAAGATCCCGTTAATGCCCCCGGCTGAGGTGCCGCTAACCACGTCAACGACGATATCGGAGTCCGTGAGGGCTTTGATGAGCTTGTACACGCCACGTCCCCGGACCGCTCGAAAGAGTTCCTGCGTCACCCCATAGGTATAGATCGCCAGCGAGACGCCGCCGTACATGACGACGCCCAGCCTGACCTCGCGCGATTTCCAACCCTCGGGATCGTTAGCCAAAGGCACGGAGGGCGAAGTGTCCATACAGCCTCCTTCGGTTCACCCATCAATACCCAAGAGCGGGGCTGAGGTCTCGTGGGTGGATTGCATTAGTTGGGGAGCCAGGCGGCTGCCCTGATCTCACCGAACTCGCGGGCGATCTTGCCCCAGGAATCGCCGGCATCCTCGCTGATGTACACCTCGCCGAAGAGGCTGTAAGCCAGAATTCGATTGGGGTCAGCCGGATGTGTGGCGAGGCCCCAAATGGTGGAGTTGGCCTGCACCGGAAGCTTCAGGATCTCCCAGGTCTCCCCCGAATCTCTGGAGCGGAGGACATGCCCCTGCTCGCCGGTCGTGGTCTCTCCACACCCCGCGAACAACACCCCTGGCGCATCGACTTTCACCGCCATGCCCCGGGCATAGGGCAAGGGCCACTTGGCTTTGACGCCCAGGGCCTTCCACGTCTCACCCCTATCCACACTGGTAAACATTTCGCGAGCCGTGCTGGCAAAGACACGCCTGGGGCTGGTCGGTGCGATGGCCATGGCATGGATATCGGGATCGTACAGGCCGGTCTCGACATGCGTCCAGGTCTCTCCGCCATCCAGGCTGCGGAAGACCCCATCGATTTCCACCCCAGCCCAGACGACGCGATGGTCATCGGGGTCCACCATCACGCTGGTCACAAATGGCGTGCCGATGGAGCACTCTTTCGCGATGTCCACCGCCAATTTCTCCCACCGCTGCCCGCCGTCCCGCGAGCGATACACGCCCGCAGGTCTTGCGCCCACGAAGAGAATCCTGGGATCGACGGGGTCTACGGCCAGGGACCAGATCGTCGGCAGCTCGCCCTGGGAGGCGACCCGCTCCCATTTGGCCCCGCCATTGTGGCTCACGAACAGGCCCGTATCCCCACCGGCGTAAATTGTGTGCGGCGCTGTCGGATGCACGGCGAGTGCCTGGATCCGACTGTTGAGTGGAAAGGGGGAGCGATGACGTACCCACGACGCCCCCGCATCCGGACTGTGCCAGACTCCCCAGCCTGCAGTGCCTAGACAGATACTGTAATCCGCTGCCATCCTCTGCCTCCTTTCGAGTAGCCCCGGCATCACCTGGAAACGGCCAGGATTGTACCCCGTCTGCGATCCCGCGACAAGCGCCAAACCGCCACAATTTTTTCTTTCGGCTCCCACAGCTCCAATGCTACAGTAGCAGCGCACGCCGAGAACATGGGAGAGACAGCTCTGCGTGTGTGGGCGCCGTCATTGGTTGTCGCACGAGCCGGGGCTGCGCGCATGTCTCCCCCACGCCGACATCTGGCTACCCGATAACGAATGGCACTAATTACGTAAGGAGTCGCGGCCGTGAACGTCGGAGCCATCTTTCCCCAGACCGAAATCGGGACCGATCTCGGGGCGATTCGGGCCTTTGTGCAAGCCGTTGAAGCCTTCGGATACGACTCGATCTTTATTGCAGACCATGTGCTGGGTGCGGACACCCGCTTCCACCAGCATCCGAGCCTGGCCCGCTATTCCTACCAGAGTGTGGTCCACGAGCCCCTCACGCTGATGGGCTATATGGCGGCCATCACCACGCGGATCACGCTGGCCACCGGGATTTTGATCCTGCCGCAACGGCAAACCGCCCTAGTCGCCAAGCAGGCGGCCGAAGTGGATGTGCTGAGCGGCGGACGCGTACGCCTCGGCATCGGGGTGGGTTGGAACGAGGTGGAGTACGAAGCCCTGGGCCAGGATTTCCATACCAGAGGCAGCCGCTGCACCGAACAGATCGCCGTCATGCGCGCCTTGTGGACCCAGGAGGTGGTGGACTTCCACGGCCGGTGGCACCACATCAGCCATGCGGGCTTGAATCCCCTGCCGGTGCAGCGTCCCATCCCCATCTGGCTGGGAGTGGGCGGTCGTCAACCGCCCCGTCCACCGGAGAGCGTCCTGCGTCGGGTAGGACGCCTCGCCGACGGCTGGTGCCCCAATATCCCGACGAACGAGGACGGGCAGGCCATCGTGGCCCAGGTGCATCAATACGCCAGAGAGGCCGGGCGCGATCCGTCATCCCTGTCCCTGGAGGGGCGCGTGCGGGTCGGGGGCAGGCCCCTGGAAGACTGGGTCAAGCAGGTGAAGGCGTGGCAGACGCTGGGGGCCACGCACGTCATCGCCGAAGCCAGAGAAGGTGGGCTCAAGTTTCCGGACGAGCACATCGCCGCCATGCGGCAGTTCAAGGCGGTGATTGATCAGTGTTAGGCAGACGAAGCAAGAAAGTCACACACCGAGGTCGTCCAGGGGGCTCGGCACTCCCTGGCCGCCTTGCTGCAGAATGTGGGTGTAGAGCATGGTCGTGGCACGATCGTTGTGCGCGAGCAATTGCTGAATGGTGCGGATGTCGGTGCCACACATCTCCTGGAGGACGGCTACGACATTCGCACGATACAGGAACTCTTGGGTCATCGCGACGTGAGTACGGCTGATGATCTACACCCATGTGCTGGTGCGCCATGAAGCTCATTGATGGAATGGGATGCAATCCCCGCTGGCTCTCTCAGGGAGCCGGCGAGCCGTTGGGGCTAAGCAAGGCAGGACGCGCTGTCCTTGTGCGCAGCATGCCCCTGCAAGGTAGCGGTGAGGCGCGAGGCAATGCCGCCCAGAGGCCGGGCGTGGCTGAGAGATCGCAGGGTGAGTCCAAACGAAGTGGATGACAACCGACGGGGAAGGGGGCCCCTGTCTCAAGACCTGGCCTGAGGGGACAGCGAGGGGTGGGAGGTAGTGGGGATCTTCCCTCACACACCGAGGCGGCTCATGCAGCGCTAGCCGCCCAAAGGATGACGTAGACGAACCTGATATACCCTACGGCCACGCGGGAGCCGCGCTAGACGGGGAGAGGGTGACGGGGAACCACCACCTACGCGATCTCGTTGGAGTCTATCCATGGGAACAGGGG
>Ga0114945_10000823_pt1 | contig 19764 bp, 16 predicted proteins | sample OV2TP3_FD_87194 | JGI IMG/M metagenome (GOLD analysis project Ga0114945, IMG submission 87194) | Hot spring microbial communities from Beatty, Nevada to study Microbial Dark Matter (Phase II) - OV2 TP3 | ecosystem: Environmental > Aquatic > Thermal springs > Hot (42-90C) | place: USA: Beatty...
CCGAATCGACGCCGCCGGAGAGCCCTACGGCGAGCCGCGGGCTAGCGCGCCGCGGCTTCCTTGAAGCGGCCATGGCCCATGAGCCGCTCGAGGCGCTCCTCGACGAGCTCCTTCGGCTTTTTCTCCTTGAGCTGGCGCAGCGCCTCGGTGAGCGCCTTGCGCAGCGACGCCCCCGTCGCCAGAGGATCGCGGTGCGCGCCGCCCAGCGGCTCCGGGATCACCTTGTCCACGAGCCCCAGGGTCTTGAGCCGCTGCGCGGTGATGCCGAGCGTCTCGGCCGCCTCGGGCGCCTTGTCGGCGCTCTTCCAGAGGATCGAGGCGCAGCCCTCGGGCGAGATCACCGAGTAGGTGGCGTACTGCAGCATGAGCACGAGGTCGCCCACCGCGATCGCCAGCGCTCCGCCCGAGCCGCCCTCGCCGATGATGGTGACGATGACCGGGGTCTTCAGCTCCGCCATGACGAACAGGTTGCGCCCGATCGCCTCGGCCTGGTTGCGCTCTTCCGCCCCCACGCCGGGGTACGCTCCGGGCGTGTCCACGAACGTGAACAGCGGCAGCCCGAACTTGCCGACGAGCTCCATCAGGCGGCGCGCCTTGCGGTAGCCCTCGGGCCGCGGCATGCCGAAGTTGCGCAGGATCTTCTCCTTGGTGTCGCGTCCCTTCTGGTGCCCGAGCACCACGCAGGCCTCGCCCTCGAAGCGCGCCAGCCCCCCCACGACGGAGGCATCGTCGGCGAAGCTGCGGTCGCCGTGCAGCTCCTCGAAGTGGGTAAAGAGCATGCCCACGTAGTCGAGCGTGTAGGGCCGCTGCGGGTGGCGCGCCACCTGCGCCACCTGCCAGGGGGTGAGCCGCGCGTAGATCTCCCTGGTGAGCGCCTGGCTCTTCTTCGTGAGGCGCTGGATCTCCTCGGAGATGTCCACCGCCGAGTCGTCCTGCACGTAGCGCAGCTCCTCGATCCTGGCCTCGAGCTCCGCGACCGGCTGCTCGAAATCCAGAAACGACGTCCTCATGTTCAGTACTCTACCGGAACCGGGTCCAGGGACCGCCACAGGTACCAGGTGGCCACCGAGCGCCAGGGCGCCCAGCCCTCCCCCAGCCGGCGCATGCGCCCGAGGGACACCCGGCGGCCGCGAAAGTAGTGCCGCCGCAGCGCGTTCTGCAGCCCGAGGTCGGCCAGGGGCAGGACGTCGGGCCTGAGCAGGTTGAACATGAGGAACATCTCCGCGGTCCAGCGGCCGATGCCGCGCACCTGCACCAGCTCGGCGACGATCTCCTCGTCCGGCATGCCGGGCCAGCGCGCGACGTGGATCGTTCCGTCCGCGAAGTGCCGCGCGAGGTCGGCGATGTACTCGACCTTGCGGTCCGAGAGCCCGCAGGCGCGCAGCTCGGCGCGCCCGCGCGCGAGCACGCTCGCCGGCGCGATCTCGCCCACGCAGCCGGCGAAGCGCGCCCAGACGCTCTGCGCCGCCTTGACCGAGATCTGCTGGCCCACGATCGCGCGCGCGAGCGTCATGAAAGGCTCGCCGCGGCGCAGCATCGAGACGCGCGGGTGCGCGCGGATGATCGCGGCGAGCACCGGGTCGCGGCGCGCAAGCGCGCGCTTCGCCCGATCCCAGTATTCAGGCTTCATGCAAGGGCAGGTTGATGAGCAGGTTCTGCGGCTTCATGCGCACCTCGTCCGCTTCGTCGGCGGCGAGCGCGAGGTACACCGGCCGGCCCGCGATGTCCGGGCGCATCGCGGCGGGGTCGGCGAACTCCATGCGAAACAGCGCGAGGATCTGGCGCATGCGGCCCGGCTCCACCTCGCCGCCCTGCCACAGCTCGTTCAGGATCGCGCTCGACTGGGCGTCCAGGCCGATGTGCCAGGCCCAGCGCGGCTCCTCGATGCGCCGGAGCGGCGTCACCTTCACCGCCACGCCGAAGAAGTGCGCCACCCACGCCGCGATGACCCGGCAGAGGGCCTCCAGGGCCGGCCGCCCGTAGGTGAGGCTGATCACCGTGTCGTGGCGCGACTCGCGCTGCCAGTAGAGCTCGGCGCTGGCGCGCTCGAGCACGTCCAGGTTCACCTCCCCGAGCGGCCCCTGCGCCTCCACGATCAGGCGCCCGAGGCTGCCGAAGCGGTTGCCCGAGGCGTGCATCGCCACGGTCTCGAGGTCGGCGAGCAGCACGTGGCCGTCCTTGAGGGTGGCTTTCTGCTCCCGATAAAAGAGTTCGCCCGCGCGCGCCTCGAGGGCATCCGTGCAGCCCTCGAGCACGTTGCGCAGGATGACGTGCGCGAGCTGCGCCACGAACAGCGGCGGCACGTCCACCCCCGCGCCGCGAAACAGGCCCGCGTAGCAGCCCTCCACCGTCTCCGCCGCGAGCAGCCGCTCGCGAAACCGCAGCAGGACGCGGTAGTTCTCGCGCGCATCGGCGTCCGCGATCGCCGCCAGCGCTTCCTGCGCGACCGGGCGGCGCGGCTCGCGCATCAGCGCGGCGTGCAGCGCGTGCTCGGCCTCGCAGGACTCCTCGACCGGGTGGATCTCCGGCCGCAGGCAGTAGGCCCTCAGGAAGTCATCGGTGACCCGCAGCCTGCCGGCCGCGTCGCGCTCGAGGAGGTAGTAGCCGCTGCTGCGCCAGAACTCAGGCAGGGGCGAGCACCAGGCGCGAGTGCGCCGCCACGTGCTGGCGGAGGAACTCCATCTGGTCGGCGAGTATCCGGCGGTTGGTGAGGATCAGGTACTCGGCCTTGTTCGGCACGTAGGGCGCATACAGCAGCTCCAGCCCCGACTCCTCGGGCAGCCGGTTGCGCTTGTGGCCGTTGCACTGGCGGCAGGTCGTCACCACGTTCATCCAGGTGTCGCGCCCGCCGCGCGAGAGCGGCCGGATGTGGTCGCGCGTGAGGCGAAAGAAGCTGAACTCGCCCCCGCAGTAGGCGCACATGTGGCGGTCGCGCCGGAACAGCTCCCGGTTGTTGAGCGGCGGCACCTGGTTGAAGCCGCGCGCGGCGAGCGCCTTGCCGCGGATCGCGATGATCGAGTGCGCGGTGATGCTCGAGCGCTCGCCGGTCGCGCGCTGCGTGCCGCCGTAGAAGGTGAAGGTGCGATCGCCGAGCGTCCAGGCCACCAGGTTCCTGGCGTAGTAGAAGCAGGCCTGCTGCCAGCTGATCCACCGGTAGGGCACGCCGTGCGCGTCGAGCGAAAGGATGAGGGGCCGGTCCATGGACGGGCGGATTCTGCCAAGTCGGGTTGTGCTTTGCAACGTTTGCAAAAACAAAGGGCTGCGACGCATCCCTCGCAGCCGCGCGCAGGAATCAGCGCCGCTCCACCGCTTGCCTGAAGCCCTGCCCGGCGGCGAACGCCGGCACCGTCTTGGCGTCGATCTTGATTTCCTTGCCGTTCACCGGGTTGCGCCCGGCGCGCGCCTTGCGGCGCCGCGGCAGGAAGGTGCCGAAGCCGACCACCGTGACGCGCTTGCCGCGCGCGACGTGGTCCACGATCGCGTCGAACACCGCGTTCACCGCTTCTCCTGCCGCCACCTTGCTGAGGTTGCCCGCGCGAGCCGCGGCCTGGACCAGATCCGACTTGGTCACCACGGTAGCCATGAGTTCTCCCTTTGCGCCGAGGCGCGCGCGCCGCGCCGCGGAGCGTGCATCATAGCCAGATCGTTTCGCGAAAACAATCGGCGGCGCAGGAATTTTTTTGCGACTGCGAAATTTTTCCTGCGCGCTGGATGAGCATAATCCCGAACGCAAATGATTCCCGGCACTTTCCCCGAGCTGCTCGCCGCGCGCGCCGGGCTCGCCGCGCCCGCGCTGCTCGATCGCGGCCGGCCGGTCTCCTGCGCCGCGCTCGCCGCGGAGAGCCGCCGCGCGGCGCGCGGCCTCGCGCGCCTGGGCGTGCGCGCGGGTGACCGCGTCGCGCTCTGGCTGCCCGACGTCCCCGCCTGGCTCGCCGCGTTCCTCGCCTGCGCGCAGCTCGGCGCGATCGCGCTCGCCGTCAACACGCGCTTCCGCAGCCGGGAGCTGGCCGACATCCTGCAGCGCTCGCGCGCCAAGGTCCTGGTTTTCTGGCCGCAATTCAAGGAGCTGGACTTCGCGGCGCGGCTCGCCGAGTGCGCTGCCGGATCGCTCGATGCGCTCGAAGCAGCGGTCGTGTACGACGAGTCCGGCGAGCCCGCGCCCCCGACGGTGGCGGGCAAGCCCGCCATCGCCTACCGCGCGCTCGCGGGCGGCGCCGAGCTCGCCGCGAGCGGCGCGGCTCCCGGGGCGGGCTGCGCGATCTTCACCACCTCGGGGACCACCAGGGCGCCCAAGTTCGTGCTGCACGAGCAGCGCACGCTGATCCGCCACGCGTTCGACGCCGCGCGCGGCTTCGGCCTCGGGGAAGACGCGGTGGTCCTGCTCGCGCCGCCGCTCTGCGGCGTGTTCGGCTTCTGCAGCGCCATGGCGGCGCTCGCCGCCGGCCGGCCGCTCGTGATGCGCCCGGCGTGGGAGGCGCAAGCCGCGGCGCGCGATATCGCCGCGCACCGCGTCACCCACGCCAACGGCACCGACGAGGCGTTCGCCCGGCTGCTCGCCGTGGAGGGCGCGGCCTTCGCGAGCACGCGGGTGTTCGGCTACGCGGCCTTCAACCCGGCGCATGCCGGCATCGTGGCACGCGCCGAGGCGCGCGGCCTGCGCCTCGTGGGGCTCTACGGCACGAGCGAGATCCAGGCCCTGTTCGCGCGCCAGGACGAGAACGCGAGCGCCGGGGAGCGCGCGGCGGCCGGCGGCCGCCCGGTGAGCCCGCTCGCCCGCGTGCGCGCGCGCGATCCGGACAGCGGGCGCCTGCTCGCGCACGGCGAGCCGGGGGAGCTCGAGCTCTTCGCGCCCTCGAGCCGCATGGCCGGCTATTTCGGCGACCCCGAGGCGACGCGCGCCGCGTTCAGCGCGGACGGCTGGTACCGCTCGGGCGACCTCGGCCACACGCTCGCCGACGGGCGCTTCGTCTTCCAGGCGCGCCTCGGCGACTCGCTGCGGCTCGCGGGGTTCCTGGTGAGCCCCGCCGAGATCGAGGCGGTGGTCCAGGAGGCGCCGGGCATCGCCGCCTGCCAGGTGGTGGGCGTGCAGCGCGAGGGCGCCCCCGCCGCGGTGGCGTTCGTGATCCTGGAGCCGGGCGCGAGCCTGAATGAGCGTTCGGTCATCGGCCACGTGGGGGCGCGCCTCGCGCGGCACAAGGTGCCGGCGCGCGTCTTCCCGATCGACGCGTTCCCCGTGACCCCGGGGGCGAACGCGACCAAGATCCAGAAGGGCCGGCTGCGCGAGATGGCGGAGGCGCTGCTAAACTAGGCCTTCCCAAGGAGGAGTCATGATCAAAACTCGGAACCTCGCGCTCGGCGGCCTGATCGCGAGCGCACTCGCCGCCCCCGCGGCGGCGCAGACCACCCTCACGTTCTCCACGTGGGTCTCGCCCAAGCACCACCTCAGCCTCTGGCAGGAGAACTGGACGAAGGAGGTCGAGAAGGCCACGGCGGGCCGCGTCAAGTTCAACTACCTGCCGAAGCACCCCTCGGCGCCCCCGGGAACCTTCGACGCCGTGAAATCCGGGCTCGTCGACCTGTCCTACGTCACCGCGAGCTACACGCCGGCGCGCCACGTCTTTCCCGCGCTCGCGGAGCTCCCCGGCATGGGCGACACCGCGGTGGTCAATTCGGTCGCGTACTCGCGCATCCACTGGAAGCACTTTCACAAGCTGGGCGAGTACGACGGCGTCAAGCTGATCGCCGTGTTCACGCACGGCCCGGGGCAGATGTTCACCAAGAAGACGGTCAAGGGCATCGGCGACATCCAGGGGCTGAAGATCCGCACCGGCGGCGGCGTCGCCGAGGCGGTGGCCAACGCGCTGGGCGCCTCCGCGTTCGTCAAGCCGGCGCCCGAGTCCTACGAGCTGCTCAAGTCCGGGGTCGCCGACGGCGTATTCTTCCCGATGGAGTCGGTGGTCTCGTTCAAGCTCGACACGGTGCTCGAGCAGGCGACCCTGTTCCCGGGCGGCATGTACAGCTCCTCCTTCGGCTTCTTCATGAACCAGGACAAGTGGAGCAAGCTGCCGAAGCAGGACCAGGCGGCGATCGAGAAGCTCGGCTTGGAGACCGCGGCGCGCAGCAACGGCCAGTCCTGGGACACCGCCGACCAGGTGGGGCTCGCGGCGCTCAGGAAGTCCGGCGTCAAGATCGTGAGCGCGGACCCGGCGCTGATCGCCGAGGTGCGCAAGCGCTCGGCGCCGATCGTCGACGACTGGATCAAGAAGGCGGGCGCCAAGGGCGTGGATGCCAAGGCGATCCTGGAGGAGTTCCGCGCCGAGCTGAACAAGGTCGCCACCGGCAAGTAGCCGCGGGCGGCTCGCTCGAGGAGGGGGCGCGGGCGGGACCGCGCCCCCTGATTGCATGAACCAGCCTGAACGTCTCTGGGAGCGGCGCGCCGACACCGTGCTCGGCGTCGCCGCCTCGATGATCCTGTTCTGCATGATGACGCTCACCTTCGTGGACGTCGTGGCGCGCTACCTGTTCAACCGGCCGCTGCGCGGAGCGTTCGAGGTCACCGAGCTGCTGCTGCTCACGCTGATCTTCGCCGGGCTGCCGCTGGTGACCCACGCCGGCGAGCACGTCACCATGGACCTGATCGACCGCCTGCTCGGCGCGCGCGCCCGCGAGGCGCTCGACCGGGCGGTCGATCTGTTCTGCGCCGCGCTCATGTTCCTGCTCACCTGGCTGATGTGGGGCAAAGCCGGGGTCATCGCGGGCTACGGCGACACCACCGACGTGCTGCGCATCGCGGTCGGCCCGTTCGTCTACTTCATGACCGCGATGATCGGGCTCTCGGGGCTGGTGCACCTGTCCAGGGTTCTCGTTCCGGGCGGCAGATGATCGAGGGACTGGCAGGCCTGTGCGCGATGCTGGCGCTCGCCTTCGCGCGCATCCCGATCGCGTTCTCGATGGCGATCGTGGGCACCGTCGGCTACGCCTACATGCGCGACTGGAACTGGACGGTGGCGTTCGCCTCGGTCCAGACCAACGTCTACGAGACCGGCCGCAACTACACCCTGTCGGTGGTGCCGCTGTTCATCCTCATGGGGACTTTCGTCGCGCGCGCCGGGATCGCGCAGGAGCTGTTCCGCGCCGCCTACGCCTTCATCGGCCACCTGCGCGGGGGCCTCGCCATGGCCACCGTGATCGCCTGCGCCGGCTTCGGCTCCATCTGCGGCTCCTCGATCGCCACCGCGGCCACCATGGCCAAGGTGGCCTACCCGTCGATGAAGCGCTTCGACTACTCCGATCGCCTCGCCGCGGGGGCGATCGCCGGCGGCGGCACGCTCGGCATCATGATCCCGCCTTCGACGCTGATGGTGATCTACGGCGTCTTCACCGAGACCAACATCGGCAAGATGTTCGCCGCCGGGATCCTGCCCGGGATCCTCGGCGCGGCGCTGCTGTGCCTCGCGGTGCAATGGTCGTGCTGGCGCGATCCCAAGGCGGGGCCGCCGGGGGAGCGCGCGCTCTGGCGCGAGCGCCTCGCCTCGCTGCGCGACATCTGGCCGGTGGCGCTGCTGTTCGTGTTCGTGATCGGCGGCATCTACGGCGGGCTGTTCACCGCGACCGAAGGCGCCGGGATGGGTGCCTTCGGCGCCATGGTGTTCGCGCTCTGGCGCCGCGCCCTCACGTGGAAGACGCTGTACGCCTCGCTGGTGGAAAGCGGGCGCACCACGGCGATGCTGTTCATGATCCTGATCGGCGCGCTCATCTTCGCCGATTTCATCAACATCACCACCATGCCGGCGGACCTGCGGGGGTTCGTCAGCCGCTTCGAGCTGCGGCCGGTGCTGGTGGTGAGCGCGATCATGGTGATCTACGTGCTGCTGGGCACCGCGATGGAGGAGCTCTCCATGGTGCTCCTCACGCTCCCCATCTTCTTCCCGCTGGTCCTCAGCATGGGCCTCGACCCGGTATGGTTCGGCGTCCTCGTGGTCTGCATCGTCGAGATCGGGCTCATCAGCCCGCCGGTGGGGATGAACCTGTTCGTGCTCTCCACGCTGCTGCCTACGGTCGCCACCACCACCGTGTTCCGCGGCGTGCTGCCGTTCATGGCGGCGGACGTGCTGCGCCTCGCGATCCTGGTCGCGTTCCCCGCGATCTCGCTCTGGCTGCCCGGGCTGATGAAGTAGCTAGATCTCGACCTTGGTGCCGAGCTCGATGACGCGGTTCGCCGGCAGGTTGAAGTAGTCCGCGGCGCCGCTCGCGTTGCGCGCCATGGCGGCGAAGAGCTTCTCGCGCCACAGCGCCATGCCGCTCGCGATGCCGCTCGCCGGCACCACCGTCTCGCGGCTGAGGAAGAACGAGGTCGTCATGGGGTCGAGCTCCAGCCCGCCCGTCTCGGCGATCTCGAGCGCCTGCGGCACGTCGGGCCGGTTCATGAAGCCGAAGCGCGCGTTGAGGCGATAGCAGCCGTGGCCGAGGCGCTTCACCTGCACGCGCTCCTGGAACGGCACCCACGGCACGTCCGCCGCCTCGACCGTGAGGAACACCACGCGCTCGTGCAGCACCTTGTTGTGGTTCAGGTTGTGCAGCAGCGCGCTCGGGGTGGCCTCCGGCGTGGCGGTGAGGAACACCGCGGTGCCGGGCACGCGGTGCGGCGGCTCGCGGAACAGCGACTCCAGGAACGGCTCGAGCGGCACCGCCTGCGCGCGCATGCGCTCGAACATGATGCGGCGCCCGGCGCGCCAGGTGACCATCAGCAGGTACATGGCGCCGCCCAGCACCAGCGGGAACCAGCCGCCGTGCGTGAGCTTGAGCAGCGCCGAGGAGAAGAAGGTGACGTCGATGACGAAGAAGAACACGGTCGCGAAGATGCACAACGCGAGCGGGTAGCCCCAGCCGAAGCGGATGACGAAGAAAGTGAGCACCGTCGTCACCGTCATGGTGCCGGTCACCGCGACGCCGTAGGCGGACGCGAGACTGGAGGAGTTGCCGAAGCCGAGCACCGCCGCGACGACCAGCACGAGCAGCGCCCAGTTCACCGCCGGCAGGTAGATCTGGCCATAGGCGCGCGCGGAGGTCTGCACCACGTTCATGCGCGGCAGGAACCCGAGCTGGATCGCCTGGCGCGTGAGCGAGAACGCGCCCGTGATGGTCGCCTGCGAGGCGATCACCGTGGCCGCGGTGGCGACGCCCACCATGGGATAGAGCGCCCAGGAGGGCACCGCGAGGTAGAACGGGTTCTTCACCGCCTCGGGGTTCGAGATCAGCAGCGCCCCCTGGCCGAAGTAGTTCAGCACCAGCGCCGGCAGCACGATGGCGAACCACGCCGCGCGCACCGGCCACCTGCCGAAGTGCCCCATGTCGGCGTAGAGGGCCTCCGCTCCGGTGAAGGCGAGCAGCACCGCGCCGAGCACCACGAAGGAGGCGAAGCCGTGCCCGGTGACGAAGCCGAAGGCGTGGCGCGGGTCGAGCGCCTGGAACACCACCGGGTTCTGGGCGACGTTCCAGATCCCCACCGCGGCGAGTGCCGCGAACCACAGCAGGCACACCGGGCCGAAGAGCGCCCCGACCACCGCCGTGCCGCGGCTCTGGAACCAGAACAGGCCGATGAGGATCGCGACCGCGATCGGCAGGATCCACGGCTCGAAGAGCTGCGTGCCGACGCTCAGGCCTTCGACTGCCGAGACCACCGAGATCGCCGGGGTGAGCACCGCCTCGCCATAGAAGAGCGAGGCGCCGAACAGGCCGAGCGCGACGACGAACAGGCGCCAGCGGGGGCGGTCGCGCACCGCCGTGCCCGCCAGCGCGATCAGCGCCATCGTGCCGCCTTCGCCCTTGTTGTCGGCGCGCATCACGAGCACCACATACTCGAGCGAGACGACGATCACCAGCACCCAGAAGATCGCCGACAGCCCGCCGAGGATGTTTGCCGTGGTGAGCGCGATGCCGTGGCCCGGCGCGAAGGTCTCCTTGACCGCGTACAGCGGGCTCGTGCCGATGTCGCCGTAGACGACCCCGAGCGCAAGCAGCGTCAGCGCAGCCCTGCTCGACTTCGCGGGGTGCGTGGGGTGGGCCAGTGGGCTGAGGAGAGCGGGAACAGCGAGGGCGCGAAGTGTGCTCCCGCACCGCACAATTCGCAAACGCACTCTCCGTGTCCGGCCGGACCATGAGTAGAATCATGGACATGCCGCTACCGCGTTTTACAGGCCGGAAATGAACGAGCGCGACAAGGCGTACTTCCTGGATCGGGTCGGGCGCGAGATGGACGCCGATCTGCCAGTGCTCGACCTCTCGCCTGCCGAGGCGCTCGCCGCCGCCTGCCGCGTCCTCGCGCGCGAAGGACACGAGTCGGGGCTCGCCGGGCAGGTCACCGCGCGCGGCGATTCACCGGGCACTTGGTGGACGCTGCAGTTCGGCTACGGCTTCGAGGAGGCGACGCGCGAGCGCATGGTGCTCGTCGACGAGGACCTGAAGCCGCTCGAGCGCGGCCGCCCGAACCCCGGCGTGCGCTTCCACGTCTGGATCTACCGCAAGCGCCCCGACGTGAAGGCGATCATCCACACGCACGCGCCGTACGCCTCGGCGCTGGCGGCCACCGGACAGCCGCTGAAGACGATCCACATGGACAGCGCCATGCTGCACGGCACCGCGCACCTGCCCGAGTGGCCGGGAGTTCCGGTCGCCGACGACGAGGGTCGCATCATCTCGGGCGCGCTCGGCGGGGCGAAGACGATCCTGCTCGCCAACCACGGGCTGCTCGCGGCCGGGGAGACGGTGGAGGAAGCCGCCTACCTCGCGGTGTTCTTCGAGCGCGCCGCGCGCATGCAACTGCGCGCGATGGCCGCCGGAGCATACAAGGAAGTCAGGCCGGAACTGGCGGAGGAAGCGAGGGCATTCCTGCTCCAGCCCTCGATCGTGCGCGGCACGTTCGCTTATTGGGCGCGCCGACTCCGCGACTGACTGCCAACCCTCTGCCGTGGCCGTTGACCCGCGGCGGACACGGATGATAGATTGAAGGCCGGAGCGCGGGGGGCGCTGCGGCTGCGTCGCATCAGGCCGACAGGCGCGATCCGATCTTTCGGTGCCGATCACCCTTGGGGAGGGCCAGTGGCGGAGTTCACCGAATCGCTGCGCCTCGCCGCTGACCTCCATGTAGAGGCGGGTGACGCGGGTTTCCGCCTGCACCGCCGAGCGCCGTGGGACCCCGTGCCTTTCGAGGAGGCACTCTCCGGGCGCGGTTCGCCGGCGAGCACGCGCCAGATGATGGCAGGCGCCTTCTACGCCGGCTTCGCACGTCGCTCGCCCGAGGGTTGGGCGCCCGCGAAGAGGCCGGAGCCTTCGCTTCTTCGCCACGTCTACGCGCTCGCCGGTTGCTACCAGACGACGCACGCCACGCCTCCGACGATGCGCCGGGTGGCCGAGCGCTTCCGCTCGCTCGGACGCGCAGAGGTTGTCGAGCGGTGCCTGCGAGTCGCGCGCGAGGAGTCCGGGCACGACCGCCTCGCCCTTGCCGACCTCGCCGCGCTCGGGCTGCCGGCGCGCGAGCTCGTCGAGCGGCTGCAGCCGTCTGGAAGCCTGGCGCTCGTCTCGCTGTTCAGGCGCATGGCCGGCTCGGAGGAACCGATCGGCGTCTTCGGCTATGCCTACGCGCTCGAGCGCAGCGCGCTCTTCAGCGATGCGCAGTCGATCGAGGCGATCGAGCGCGTGCTGCCTGCGGGCGTGAAGGCAACGCGCTGCCTGCGGGTGCACAGCGCCGTGGGCAGCGACGCCGGGCACGTCGCCGAGTCGATCGAGTTCATTGCCTCGCTCCCGGCTTTGGATCGCGCGACGATCGCGCGCGCGATGTTCGAGGCCACCTCGCTCATGTCTCTTGGAACCAATTACCCGGGCGACGTCGCGATGCGCACGCTGCTCGATACGGTGTGCAGCGACCGCACGATCGTACCGCAACGCCAATCGCGAAGCAGATGCGGGCTCCGGACGAGGGACGCGACGGGGTCCCTGTACTAGATGTCACTGTAACCTCATGCACGCGGCCGACCCCCTGACGCTGCAACTTTCTCCGCGCGTCGAGCGGCGCAGCGACTCAGGAGACGTGCTGCTCGCCGGGTTGCACGGAGCGCTGCGCCTCAACCGCCCCGGCCCCGCGCTGCACTCGCTGCTCGAGCGCCTCGCGAACGGCGGCGGCGGTCGGGAAGCGCTCTGCGACGCCGTGATGACGGAGGGCAAAGCCGATAGCGGCACCGACCTTGCACGCCTTTACCACGCGCTCGACATCCTCGAGCGCAAAGGCTTCGTGCACTACCGGCTCGACGCGGGAGGCGCGCCGCTCGCGACGTTCGAGCCGCTCGCGCCGGGGTTCCATCTCGCGCCTTTCGCCGCGCATGCGCGCGCTCGCCTGTCCCGCTTCGCGTACCTGCGCCGCGCCGAGGACGGCCTGATCCTCGAGTGTCCGCTCGGCCGGGGCCGGCTTGTGCTGCACGACGAGCGCGGCCCGGCGCTCGTCGCGCTGCTGGCCCGGGCGCATTCGGCCGCCGAGCTTTCGGCCGTGCTCTGCGCCATCGACGAGGGCACGGCCCAAGCGTTTCTCGGCCTGCTCACGAGCGCCGGGACCGGCGCGGCAACCAATGCCGACGGCAGCCTGGCCGAAGACGGCAACCTGGCGCTGCGGCAATGGGAGTTCCACGACCTTCTTTTCCACGCGCGCAGCCGCCTCGGGCGGCACGACTATCCCTACGGCGGGATTTTCCCCTTCAGCGGCGAGATCTCCCCGCTCCCGGCGATCAGGGCGCCGAGCAGCGGCGCGCGGATCACGCTTTACAAGCCCGATATCGCGCGGCTCCAGGAATCGGATCCTTCGTTTGCGCGGGTCGCCGAGTCGCGCCGCTCGATCCGCGCGCCCGCCGAGCGGCCGCTCACCGCAGCGCAGCTCGGAGAGTTTCTGTACCGCGTAGCGCGGGTGCAGAAAATTGCTGCGGCGGACCCCGCCGACCCGCGTTCGTATGAGGGGTCGTTACGCCCGTGCGCCGCCGGCGGTGCGATGCACGAGATCGAGTTCTACCTCACCCTATTGCGCTGCGAGGGCATCGAGCCCGGCCTGTACCGCTACGATCCGCTCGCGCACGAGCTGGAGGCCGTGGCGCCGCTCGCAGAGCCTCAGAAGCGACTGGTGCTCGATGCCTGCCGTTCTTCCGGCGCGAGCGAGCCGCCCGACGCGCTCGTGATCCTGGCCGCGCGCTTCCAGCGCATGGCGTGGAAGTACCGCTCGATGGCCTACGCGGCGACACTCAAGAACGCCGGCGCGCTCTACCAGCAGATGTACCTCGCCGCGACGGCAATGGGCCTTGCGCCGTGCGGGCTCGGCGGCGGGGACTCCGATCTCTTCGCAGAGGCTGCGGGGCTCGACTACTACGAGGAAACATCGATCGGAGAGTTCATGCTGTCGAGCCGGCCGCCCGCATGAACGCCGCGACGGTGGCAAAGCGCCGAGGCGCGCGCGGAACAGCGCATGGGCTGTCCCCGCCGAGAGTGTCTTCGAGGTTTCGCTCGGTTCGCGCACAACGAGCGCCGCCATGTCAAGGTATCGCTCAAGTAGCCCGACGTGCTGGCGCGGGGAGCCCCGGCAGTTGAACAAAGGAGAAACGACGATGAACGAGGAACAAAGGAAGAAGATGAGCCAGCTGATTGCCAGGTGCTGGTCGGACGCCGCATTCAAGCAGAAGCTGCTCGCCGATCCGGCCGGTACGCTGAAAGACCAAGGGATTGAGGTGCCCGAAGGCATGAGCGTCAGGGCAGCAGAAAACACCGACAAGGTCTTCCACCTCGTCATCCCGGCCAAGCCGAAGGACCTGTCGGATGAGGATCTGGACAAGGTTGCCGGGGGACATGGGATCTGGAGCTGCTGCCCAACGTTCGGATGAGGATCTGGACAAGGTTACCGGGGGCCCAAACTGCGTGAACCTGTCCGATGGCGTGGGATGGCCATGGGGCTGAGCCGAGGAGCGGACGAGTTCCCGGCCGTCGCGGCATGGAAGCTCCGGATGGTGTTGCCAGCCTGATCGTGTCCCCGGGGGGAACGAGCGTCCTCAAGATACCAGCGGTCAAGGGGCATCTGCATCTGGCGGTGATCCCCGGCGAGGGGGTGCTGGTCCTCGCCGAGGACACGGCGCGGGCGCTCTGCGGCGAGGCGTACGAGAAGGTCGTGCCGCTGATCGATGGACGGCGCACCGCCGACGAGATCGTCGACGCGCTCGCGGGCAAGGTCGATGCCGCGGAAGCCTATTACGTCCTCTACAGCATGCAGGCGAAAGGCTACCTCGCCGAGGCGGCCGCGCTGGAGCGCCCGCTTGCGGCGTACTGGAGCGCGGCGGGCGTCGAGCCGTCGGCGGCCGCAGCGGCGCTCGCGGAGAAGCAGGTCGCGGTTGAGGCGCTCGGCGAAACCGACGCCGCGCCGATGCTGGCCGCGCTCGAAGGTTGCGGCGTGAGACCCGGCGCGGCCGAGGGCGCAGCGCTCCTGGTGGTGGTCACCGACGACTACGTGCGTCCCGAGCTTGCGCGGATCAACGACCGGGCGCTGCAGGGCACACGGCCGTGGCTGCTCGTGCGGCCGGCCGGCCCGGAACTCTGGCTCGGCCCGCTCTTCAAGCCGTGCGAGACCGGCTGCTGGGAATGCCTGCGCGTGCGTCTCGAGCGCAATCGCCCGGCGCATCGCTTCGTCGCCGAGAAGCAGAAGCTGGATGCGCCACCGCTAACCGCGCGCGGCGCGCTGCCGGCGACGCGGGCGGCGGCCTTCCAGATGGCGGCCGCGGCGGCGGCCCAGTTCATCGCGGGCGCCCCGACCGGCCTTTCGGGCAAGGTACTGAGCCTGGACTGGACCACGCATGCCGCGCAGACGCATCCGCTACTGCGCCATCCGTATTGCCGGACCTGCGGCGAGCCGCAGCGGCAGGAACTGCGGCCGGTCGGGCTGAAGGCCGGCAAGGCGCTGTTCGTGCGCGACGGCGGCCATCGCAGCGTCGCACCCGAGGAGACGATCAGGAAATACGAGCACCTGGTGAGCCCGATTACCGGCGTGGTGCGCGTGCTCGCTCGCGCGCGCCCCGATGACCCGGTGGCGCCGGTGTACTTCGCCGGCCACAACGGCGCGTTGCGCCTGGAGAGGCTAGAGCATCTGAAGCGCGGCCTGCGCAGCGGCAGCGCCGGCAAGGGGATGTCGGAAGCCCAGGCGCGCGCTAGCGCGCTGTGCGAGGCGCTCGAGCGCTACAGCGGAGAAGCGAACGGTACGGAGTTGCGCTGCACGCGCAGGCTTCGCGAGTGGAGTGATGCCGAGGCCATGCACCCCAACCGGGTGATGCTCTACAGCGAGCGCCAGTTCGCTGAGCGCGAGCGGTGGAACGCGCGCAAGTCGCGCTTCAACGTGGTGCCCGAGCCGCTCGACGAGGCGCAGCTCATCGACTGGACGCCGCTCTGGTCCCTCACAGAGAAGCGCCACAAGTATCTACCGACGCAGCTCCTCTACTTCCGCAGCCCGGCGACGCGGGACGACCGGCGGATGTTCTGCATGGGCTGCTCGAACGGCAACGCCGCCGGCAACACGCTGGAAGAGGCGATCCTGCAGGGCTTCTTCGAGCTGGTGGAGCGCGACGCCACGGCGATCTGGTGGTACAACCGCCTGCGTCGGCCCGCGGTGGACGTCGAGAGCTTCGGCGAGACGGCGCTCGTCGAGATGGTCGAGCATTACCGCCAGCGCTTCGGCCGCGAGACCTGGGCGCTCGATCTGACGAGCGATCTCGGCATCCCGGCTTTCGTGGCGCTCTCGCGGCGGGCAGGAGAGGAGCAGGAACGGATCTTCCTCGGCCTGGGTTGCCACTTCGATGCGCGTATTGCGCTGCTGCGTGCCTTCGGCGAGATGAGCCAGATGCTCGCCTACGACGATCCGCACGCCGAGGACGCACAGGCCGCCGGCTCGGACCTGGAAGACGAGGAGACCCTGCGGTGGCTGCGCACCGCGACCCTCGCCAGCCACCCCTACCTGGCTCCGGACCCGGCCGCGCCGGCGCGGCGGCTTCACGATTTCCCGCAGCAGCACAGCGGCGATCTGCTCGAGGACATCGGGCGCTGCCGCGCCATCATCGAAGCGAGGGGCATGGAGATGCTGGTGCTCGATCAGACCCGCCGCGATGTCGGCCTGCCGGTCGCGAAGGTCGTCGTGCCCGGCCTGCGCCATTTCTGGGCGCGCTACGCGCCCGGCCGGCTGTACGACGTGCCGGTGCAGATGGGCTGGCTCGAGCGGCCGCTTCGCGAGGACGAGCTCAATCCGGTGCCAATGTTCCTCTGAGATGGCGGCGCTGCGGGGACGCTGAAGGACCCTTCGCCGACCGCACGGCTCAGGCGATCTGGCGCCTGGCGAGCTCGGCGAAGGTGCCGCCGCGGGCCATCAGCTCGTCATAGGTGCCGCTCTCGACCAGGCGCCCCGCGACGATGACGTAGATACGGTGCGCCTTGACGATCGTCGAGAGCCGGTGGGCGATGACGATGCGCGTTGCGGCGAGGCGCTCGACGCTTTCGGCGACGATCGCCTGGGTTGCGTTGTCGAGCGCGCTCGTCGCCTCGTCGAATAGCAGGATGCGCGGCCGGCGCACCAGCGCGCGCGCGATCATCAGCCGCTGTTTTTGCCCGCCCGAGAGCGTGGCCGCGCCCTCGGCGATCACGGTGTGCATGCCCATCGGCATCGACTCGACGTCCGGGGCGAAGCCCGCGAGGCGCGCCGCCTCCCAGGCGTCCTCGAGCGTGTAGGGCGAGGCGCCGACGATGTTGGTGAAGATGTCGCCCGGCACGAGCTGCCCGTTCTGCAGCACCACGCCGAGCTGGCGGCGCACCGCGCCGATATCCAGGCCGGCGAGGTCCTGGCCGTCGTAGTACACCGCGCCCACCGCCGGCTGCTCGAAGCCCAGGAGCAGCCGGAAGAGCGTGGACTTGCCCGAGCCCGATGGCCCGACGAACGCGACGAACTCGCCCGGCGCGACGCGGATCGACACGTCGTCGAGGATGAGCGGGCCGTCGGCCGAGTAGCGGAAGCTGACGTGGCTGATGTCGATCGGGCCCGAGAGCTCCCCGGGCGGGGCTGCGCCTGTGGCGCTCTCGGTCAGCGTGTGCAGGATCGGCTTCGCGCGCTCGTAAAGGGGCACCGCGTTGAGCGAGCTGGTCAGCGCGCTCCCCACGGCCAGCGTCGAGACCATGAACTGCCCGAAGGCGGTATTGAAGGCGAGGAAGGCGCCGGTGCTGAGCTCGGGCTTAAAAAAGGCCACCATCGCGAAGAGCAGCAGCGACGCGAGCACGACGTAGCCCGCATCAAAGGTCTCCACATAGTTGGCGATCCACTGTGCCCCGTACGAGAGCCGCTTCTGCCGTGAGAAGGACTCGGCCCACTTCGCGAACGCCCGCTTTTCCGCGCCCGCCGCGCGCAGCTTGCCGATGCCGTTCAGGATCTGAAGCACCCGGCTCGCGATGTCGCCCTGGACCTGGAAAAGCTCCCGCTCCATGCGCAGGCGAAGCAGGTTGACTGCCGTCGCAAGCGCGAGCGATACCGCGACGAGCGCGCTCGCGAGCAGCGCAAGCGGCACGCTGAGGGCGAAGAGGTACGCGAGGCTGAAGAAACCGAAGATCCAGGCGAAGAGCGCGGCCTGCGTCGTGCCCGTGAAAACATGAATGATGCCGTCAATGCCGAAAGCGCGCTGCGCCAGGTCGCCCGCCGAGTACGAGCGGAAGAAAGGCACCGGCAGATGCAGCAGGCGCTGCATGATCGCCGCCTGCGAGGTGATGCCGATGCGAGTCTCGATGCGCAGCATGGCGATACCGCGCGCCAGCTCGAACGACGCGATCGCGAGCGCGCTCGTGACGAGGAGGAGCACCAGCTGCACCAGCTCGTCCGTCTCCGCCGCCGGGATCACGCTGTCGATCAGCAGCCCGGTCGCTATCGGCGTGAACAGGCCCAGCAGCCCCGCGAGCGCGCCGAAGAGCACAAGGCGCAGGCCGTCGGCGCGCACGCCGCCCAGGGCGAATCGCGCGAGGTCGAGCAGGCCGAGCGCGCGCTCGGGAAAGCTGCGGAAGAACATGAGCGCCGTGCCGGCGAGGGCAGCGGCGGTCTCGGCGTTCACCGGCGCGCGTACGCCGCTCGCCGGATCGACCAGCAGGTAGCCTGCGCCCGAGGGCAGCAGGGCCACCGGCGCGCCGCCGCCCTCGCGGAAGCCGAGCAGCGGGCCCGCGTCCTCGCGCCACCAGCGCTCGCCGCCGATCGCCACCTGGCGGAACGCGACTCTCGCCTGGCGCGCGAGGTACCGGATGTAGCCGGCGGTGTCGCGCGCCTGCGCCGTGTCGCCGCGCAGCGTTGTGTCGATGCCGGTCTCCCGCATGACGATCTGGCACGCTTCAAGTACCGCGTCCGCGCTGCCCGCCGCGGCACGGGCTTCCTCCTGCGCGATGACCGCGGCGAGGCTCGCAAGCGCGCCGCCGAAGCGCGCCGCGTCGGCGTGCCGGCGCTGCTCGAGCCGCTCGGCGACCTCGGCGTCGCGCCGCGTGCGGCGCTCGGCGAGGTCGGCGAGCAGCGTTTCGTGGAACGCGTCCAGCGCACGCGGCAGGCCGCCCTCTAGCGCCAGCTCTGCAGTGCTCGCGAATCGCAGCTGCTGCTCGCCTTTCACGAGCACCCATGTGCTCGGCGTCAACGGCTGGGGCGCGCTGCCGGCAAGTGGCCGGGCAGCCGGCTGGCGCTCCAGCGCTTGTGGTTGCGCGCACGCGCGCATCCACACGAGCGCCTCGGGGTCGTAGACGACTTGCCCTGCCCTGGCTGCGATGCCGCCGGCGTGAGGACGCATGAAGACGCGCGGCGGCGCTGCCTTAAAGACTCGCGTCAGTCCGCGTACCCAGTCTTCAACGCAGGTGAGCGCCGGCCCGGTGAGCGCTTCGCGCCAGGCGCCGAGGTGGCAAAGCTGCGTGTTGGGAAGGCCGACCGCGATCAGGCCGCTCGCCGCGCCACGCGCCGCCGCCTGCACGCCGAAGAGCATCTGGCCGGGCCCGAGCCGGCAAATGTGCTCGCGCGCGCCTACAGGCGCACCGGCCTCGAGCGCGACGCAGAAGACATCCACGCCACCATGCTCGATGCTCCACGCGTCGGCGGTGTCATTGAGGTACAGCGGCCGCGCGGCGTCCGCCGGCACCCGCCTGCCGGGCGACGAGCGCTCCAGGGTGACCGTGCTCAACTTTCTCCCTTGCCAATGAGCTTCGTGTAGGCGCCGCCGCGCGCGTACAGCTCGTCGTGCGCGCCGCGCTCGACGATCTTGCCCTGCTCCATGACGATGATCTCGTCGCAGTCGCGGATCGCCGACAGCCGGTGCGCGACGATGAGACAAGCGCAACCGCGACGGCGCAGGTTGTCGTCCATCGTCTTCTCGGTGAGCGGGTCAAGCGCCGCGGTGGCCTCGTCCAGCACCAGCACGCGCGGATTGCCAGCGAGCGCGCGCGCAATTTCGAGCCGTTGACGCTGCCCGCCGCTGAAGTTCGCACCGCCTTCGCCGACTGGCGCGTCGTAGCCGCCGGCGCGGGCGGTGATGGCCTCGTGGATGCACGCGTCGTGGGCAGCCTGGATGACGTCCGGCTCCGGCAGCGCCTCGTCCCACAGCGTCAGGTTCTCGCGCACCGTGCCCTCGAAGAGGCAGGTCTCCTGATCGACGCTCGCGAGCGTCGCGGTCAGCACGTCGCGCGGCACGGCGGCGCGCGGCA
>Ga0114945_10000830_pt1 | contig 19708 bp, 18 predicted proteins | sample OV2TP3_FD_87194 | JGI IMG/M metagenome (GOLD analysis project Ga0114945, IMG submission 87194) | Hot spring microbial communities from Beatty, Nevada to study Microbial Dark Matter (Phase II) - OV2 TP3 | ecosystem: Environmental > Aquatic > Thermal springs > Hot (42-90C) | place: USA: Beatty...
GACCCCGTGCGCACCGACAGCCTTCTCGTTTGGGAAGACGGCGCCTGGAAACTCGACCTCGACGCCACGGCCCACCACAACCGGAATCGGCAGACGCCGTGGGGGCGTTAAATCCCCCTAAGCTTCACCGCCTCGAACACCCGCTGGATCGCTACCATGAACGCCGCCGTCCGGAGCGACACCGTCCGCGCCTTCGCCATCTCGTGCACCTCCGAGTAGGCGCGATTCATCACCCCTTCGAGCTTCTGCTGAACCTCCGCCTCCTCCCAATAGTACTGCTGCAGGTTTTGCGTCCATTCGAAGTAGGAAACCGTGACGCCGCCGGCATTGGCGAGGATGTCGGGCACCACGGGAATCTTGCGCTCGAACAGCGATTGGTCGGCGTGCGGATCGATCGGGTTGTTCGCTCCTTCGAGCACGAGCCGCGTCTGGATCTGACCGACATTCTCCTCGTGGATCACGCCGTTCAGGGCCGCCGGAATCAGGATGTCGCACGGAACGGAAAAGATCTTCGCGTTCGAGAACGCCTCGCCCCCGGGAAACCCCGCCACCGTCCTCTTCTCCGCAAGATGCTTGAGGAGGGAAGGGACGTCGAGTCCCGCGTCGTTCCGCACCGCGCCGTCCACGTCCGCGACGGCGATCACCTTCGCCCCGCCGTCGTGGAAATACTTGGCCGCCCACGACCCGACGTTGCCCGAGCCCTGGATCACCACCTTCGCGCCCCGGAGGGCGATCCCGTAGTCTTGGCAAGCCTTCCGACCGACGAAGAAAATCCCCAGCCCGGTCGCCGATTCGCGCCCCTTGGAGCCGCCGAGGGCCACCGGCTTCCCCGTGACGATGGACGGAGTGTAGCCGTGTTTCCGGCCGTACTCGTCCATCATCCACGCCATCATCTTGGCATTCGTATTCAGATCCGGAGCCGGAATGTCCCGATACGTCCCCAGCGCCATGTCGATCTTCCGCATGAAAGAGCGCGTGAGGCTTTGGATCTCTCCTTCCGACATCGCCCGCGGATCGCAGTTGATCCCTCCCTTGGCGCCGCCGAAGGGGACGTTGACGACCGCCGTCTTCCACGTCATGAGGGACGCCAGCGCGCGCACTTCGTCGAGGTCCACGGTCGGGTGGTATCGGATCCCTCCCTTGTACGGCCCGCGCGCGCCGTTGTGCTGGACGCGGTAGCCGAAAAACTCCTCCAGCTTTCCGCCGTCGCGGCGAAGGGTGATCTGCACCTTGAGTTCTCGGTAGCAATTCCGCAGGATCGAGCGGTATTCCACGGGAATGGCGAGCTGCTCGGCGGCCCGATCGAATTGCCAGTTCACCTCTTCGAACGCGGTCATCTTGCCCTTCGCCATGTTCTCCCCTTTCAGATGGCCAGACGCAAAAGCTCCCCGGTCCGCACGGGCGAGCCCGTCGCGATTTCGAGGAGTCGTCGAAAGATGTCGGGACGGTCTTTCAGGAATCGGACCACGCTCTCGGCGAGACTCGGCCTCCGCATCGCCCGCAGCAGCCACGACGAGAGCCACGCGGACCCGGCCGCCAGTTCCGCGCGACGGCGGGCATACGAACCCTCGCCGACGGAGTCCGCCGCGGCGCGGGCGGAGAGAATGGCCAAGGACATCCCCTCGCCGGTCACGGGGTCGGGCGCCCCCGCCGCGTCTCCTACCAGAAGCACGTTTCCCGCCGCGACGGCACGCACCGCAAGCCCCAGCGGAGCGCACGCGAGGCACGGCGACGTGAACTCCAGCCGGTCGATTCGTTCGGGGACCCGCAGTTCCAGGAGCCGGCGCATCCTGGCTTCGTTCGAGGATCCGCTCGGTACGCCCTCTTTCCAGAGGAGACCCGCGACGAGCGTCTCGCCGTCGCCCGGCGCGAGGTAGAGTTCCCCTCCGTCGAAGATCGCCACCTCCACGCGCTCGGGATCGACATGCAATCCTCGCACGTGGGTGCTGATGCCGATTCGGAGGGAGCGAGGGCGGAGGGGGACGAACTCCGGACGCCGGTGGAAGAGCGACTTCACGCCGTCGGCTCCGATCACCCAACGGGCGCGCCAACGATCCGGATCGTAGGCGACTCCCGGATGCGCCTGGACATTCGGCGTTTCCGCGGCGATGCGAAAGAGGAAGTCATCGAAGCGGTCTCTCCGGACGACTCTACCGTGACCCCAAGGGAAATCGCACTCGACGCTCGCGCCGGAGGGTACGATGAATCGGAGCCCTCGAATCGGTGTGCCGGGAACGGCCAGACCGAGATCGGCGAGTGCGCGGACGCCGTGCGGGAGCAAGCCTTCGCCGCACGGCTTCCACCGGGGAAATCGGCTCCGCTCCAGAAGCGCCACCCGGAATCCACGGCGCCCCAGTTCGATGGCGCTCGTCGCCCCCGCCACGCTGCCGCCCACGATGACGACGTCGAGCCCCACCCCAAGATAATAGCGCCCCGGCGCCGTTCATGCGTGCGGGATCTGGAATTGCTCGCAGATCTTCTGGTGATACTCGAGGATCCGTTCGAACGCGTACGTGGCCTGGTTGACGACGTCCTTGTAGCGGGGATTGCGGAGGTTCTTCTGGAATCGTTCGCACCACGCGCGGATGTCGTCCGGGACCCCTCCGCCCGGAAAGAGAAGGAATTCATATCTCCCGGGCGTGATGTCGTACGTGTAGGCGCGGGGGAACGAGCCGGGAAGCTCCTCCTCGAGCCGTCCCGCGAGACTCGCCTTGGTCAAGTCTCCCACGGCGCCGCGCGGACCCGTGAGCATCGCGAAGGCGGTGAGCGGATTCGTCATCGGCGAGAGATTTCCCGTCAGACCGAGTTCGTTCGAGTCCGGAATCTTCCCCACGTGAAGCGCTCCCAGCGAGCTCTTGACGAGTGTCTCGAGCGCCTTGCCGTCCAAGGGCACGACGTCGTCGAGATGGGCGTATCCGACGCTCCGGAGACCCGGCTGTCGGATGAAGTCCCTCATGTCGAGGAACTTTTGCCGCGAGTCCAGCTCGAACGCTCCCTGCTCCAGCGTGCCGCCGCTCTCGCCGAGGCCGCTGTAGAGCGTGGGATAGAGGATGCGCGAAAGGACGTCGGCGACGATCGTATTCGCGAGCGGATAGAACCAGTTCATCCCCGCCTGCTGGAAACTCTGGGCCCCGGAGAGAATCTGTTCGTTCGAAATCAGCACCGGCGCGTAGCGGTCGGGGTATTCGCGCAGGAGTTCCATCACTTGCCACGTGAGATAAATCACGCGGCTCGTTTCGATCCCTTCCCCGCGGTACGGCAAGATGATGAACTGAAGAACCATGGCGTTCTCGAACTTGGAGAGGATTTCCCGGTCGAGGAGAAACCCCGCGCCGCAGTTCGTGGCTCCCCCTCCGCGGATCGAGAGGAAGAGAGCGGGCGGGTTCTTGCTCAGGTTCGTCTGAAAGTCCCGGACCACGCTCCACTGGGCGTCTTGGAAGAAACGTTCTCCCGTGGCGACGTTTCCCGCCCCGGAGAGGACCCCGCCCTTCGAGATGTCGTAGGTGAAGGCGTTCCCCTTCTGCTTCGCGCGGGAGAGCTCGGGCCCGCAGTCGATGTAGTGAACCTCGTACTTCGGCCCCGGTCCGTCCCGAAGGAGCGATTGGTGGAGAACCTTCCACTTCAAGTCCGAATCGCGGAGCTTCTCGCACTTGGAGAGGAAATCTTCCGCGACATTGGCGAAGCAGGCGCCGGCACCCACGAGAGCGACTTTCATGGCGGGGATTATCCCGTTCCCGCCCCGAGGCGCCAAGCAAATCCGTCAATCGGGCAAGGAATCCTTCGTCAGCATCGTCGCCCACGATACGCCGCCGTCCGCCGACTTGTAGACCCGTCCATACGAGCCGGACATGTAGACGACGCCGGGGTCCTGGCGACTCCATTCCATGTCGCTGATCTGGACCGTGGGGGGGATGCCGGGGGTCGTGCTTCGGGCTTCGTAGGGAAGGACTCCCCAGACGCTGAAGGTCGCCCCGCCGTCCTCGCTCTTGAGGACATCCATGCCGTCTACCGCGAGCATCCGATCCCCTTCCGCATCGTTCGGGTCCCAGACAAAGACGGATTTGTATCCGCCGCCGCTCGGAGCCTGGAACGATTCCCCTCCGTCGGCGGAATAGTACATCGACGATTGATACGAGCACGCGAAGAGGCGATTCGAATCCCGGGGAGAGACCCGCGTGCGCCATAGGGCGCGGGTGCCGGGCTGGGAGAGATCCATCCCGTTCGTCTTGGACGCCCAGGTAGCGCCGCCGTCGGTCGACTTCAGCACGCCGTACTGCGTCGAAGCGTAGTACGACGCCTGCCCGGGGACCTTGACGAGGATGAAGGTGGAGGCGTAGACGATCCGCGGATCGGAGGGCGAGATCTCGAGGTAGTTCACACAGAGACCGGGGACGAAGCCGGTGTCGAGCTCGGTCCACGTCGAGCCCCCGTCGGTGCTCTTGTAGATCGAGCCGATGGTGTTGAAGTACTGATTCGGGTCCGCCCCCGTATACGATGCCGTATTGCCGTTGCATCCGGCATACACGATGTTCGGGTTCGTGGGATCGACGGCGACGCAGTAGATCGCGGTGTTCATCGTCGAGGATACGGCGTGCGCCCAACTCGCGCCCCCATCCGCGGATCGGTAGACCCCCTCTCGACTCGAGGGATACGAGGCCACCGTTCCCGGGCTGGCGGCGAGGCACGTATATACGATGCCCGGATTCTGCGGAGAGACCCCCGTCATGTAGAATTCGGAGTACACGGGGCCGGAGCCGTCCGCATTCGGACGCCCGGGAATGTTGTTCGTCACGCGTGACCACGCAACCCCGCCGTTCACGGACTTGAAGATCCCTTCGTGCTCCACGCCCACATAGACGACTTGATCGTCGGTGGGGTCGACCGCGAGCGAGGCCTGGGTGCGCCAGGGGAATTTCGAGTAGTCGACCGTGACGGGCGATTCCGTGCCGGAATAGGTACCGGGAACGATCTGGCCGGGAGCGGGAGGGCTCACGTCTAGGACGGTCTCCACGATATCGGCGGGGGCGACCCCTCCCCCGCCGCATCCGACGGTCAGGAGAGCTATCGCAGATGCATATAGTCCATGTTTCATGTCTTCTTCCTCCACGGCTTGGATCGCAGCGGAGGAGAAAACTTGTCAGGAAAAGCGCGCGGCACGAGGCGGTACTTCGGCCGGCCCGGCCGCCGGCACCGCTCTACTCGACGAGCCCCTTTCCCGAGAGGATGCGTCTGCGAGGAGGGACCGTCAACGCTCGGAGGAATGAAACCTCAGGCCGGCCTTCACAACCCGCGGGACTTGTTGTAGGCCGCGATCTCCTTGAGGACCTTTCGGACTTTCGCCGCTTTGAGCCTCGCCGTCGAATCGGGTCCCTTCTCCGCGACCGCCGCGACTCGATCCAGGAACGCCAGAATCTTCGGCGCGTCCGTGAAATGATAGAGATGGATTTCGACGTCGCGGACAAGGAGCGCATGCCTTCGCGGGTCGAAACGCTCCCCGGTCCCCTCCAAGAGCTGTTCCAATCCCTGCAAGGCCGAGGCGGCGATTCCGGGGTCCGCATCTCTCAGGAGGCGGAGATACTCCAGGAGGCGGAAGGTGGCACCGTATCTCGCCAACTCCTTGAGGGCCTGACTTCGAGTCGCGACCGATCCGCTCCGGAGCGCGGGAAGGATGTCGAATCCCTGGAGCTGGGACGGCTTCGGCAGGGGTTTGTCGAGCACGGTCAAACTCGTCCCCACGGTCGTCGATTCGCGCCCGTCGCTCACGGTACACTTGATTCCGTCGTAGCGTCCGCCGTCGGAGACCCCCGGGATCCAAGCGATCTCTCCCGTCGAGGAATCGAAAAAGGCGCCCTCGGGCAACCCGGTGATCGCGAAGGAAAGGCGGTCCCCGTCCGGATCCCACGCCTCGATGCGATGATAGAAGGGACGTCCCTCGGAGCCTTCCAGCTCCGCCGGAAGACGGACGAGGGGTTTGAAATTCCGGGCGTCCTTTCGGGGAAGGGCGACCAAGCGCTCTTCGACCGTGAGGAGATCGCCCCTATTATCCAAGAAACCGATTCGAAGCCGGACCGAACCGGTAAGGGCATCGTGGGGAGGGAAAACCAGATTCCCCGAGCCGTCCAAGGCGGCTCCGGGAGGCCCCTCCAGGAGGACCATCGTTACTTCGGAGTTCCCCGCACCCCCGTCCCTTTTTCCCGCCAGGGTTCCCTTCGTCGCATCTCCCGAGAACGACAGTCGGGGCTTCGAGAACGGGTAGACTTCGACTTGCCAAACGCGATGGCCCGAGAGCACCCCGTTGTCGCGACGGATTCGCTGATTGAGAAATTCCACCCGCAGGGCGATTTCGTGGTGGCCGGGCTTGAGATCCGATCCCCTGACCTTCACCGTGGTCGTCTTGTCCTTGGACGTGACTCGATCGGACGGGACTCCGTCGACGTACCACATCGCCTTCAAGCTCCCCAAGGAAGCGCCGGCGCCTTCCGTAACGACGGCGTTCGCGGAGAAGGCGATCTCGTCGTCGAGGAAGAGCCGCACGGAGGGAGCGGCGGGGAAGGCCGAGTCGATGGGCGCCACGAGCGAATAGAGCGACTTCTCCATCTTCTCGAAACAGACGACGCAGAAGGAGGAGCCCGAGGACTTCATCCGGCACTCTTGAGAGGGGCGATAGTACCCCTTGTCGCGATAGTAGGCCCCCTCGAACGCGCCGACCAGAGGTCCCTTGGGAGAGGGCGGCCAATTCCAGTAGTGCCACTTCACCTTCTTCGGGTCCTTTTCCCGCGTCGTGTTGTGGTGGAATAGCTCCGCCTTGCCCGACCAGTCGGGGTGTCTGTCGGCCACGGACGCGTCGACGTACTCGTCGTCGAGACCGGCGAAGGCATGCCCCAGCTCGTGGATGGCCACGTTGCCGACGTCGCCGCTGCCGTCGAGCGTAAGGATCCCTCCCCCCCCGGTGGAGCGCGCACCTCGCACGTTGGCGATGACGCAGATAAGATCGGAGCCCGGCGCCAGTTTCGCGACCTCCCGCGCCTTCGCTCGATTGCACGTCAGGATGCTCGAGTCCACCCGCGAGCCCAGAACGGTCTTCTTGCCCTCGACCCCGCTCGTCTCCTCGACGAGGTTGATCCGGTGGAAATTGATGTAGCTGGGATAGTTCGCCAGGGGCTCGACCTTCAGGATCGCCCTGACCAATCTATCCACGAGCGTGTTGAAGGCGGTCTGCTCCGAGGCGGCGTATCCGTCCGAGAGGAAAACGACGTCGAGGCGACGGGAGGGGTGGCCCTTCCACACGAGCGTCCGGATGTCCCCCACCCTCTGTGCGGCTTTCAGTTCTTCGAGCCTTCGGTGCTGCTCCGCCTTGGTCGCCGCGGCGGATTCGACGGACTCCTTCTCCAACTTCTTGCGCATCTCCTCGAAGGAGGCGGTCGAAGCGCCGGGGAGGAATTCCTCGGCGGTCCGACGGAGCAGATCGTTCAGATCGGGGATGGAGAGCGACGGATCGAGGGCCCGCGCCGCGGCGTATTCCCAGCGAGCCTGCGACCAGAGCCGCTGATCCCGGCAATACTGGGCCAGCTCGACGCGCCGAGCCGCGTCCGATCCTGCCAGGACGGATCGAATCCTCCAGGCGCTGAAGGGCTTGAGGGAGGACCACGGAAAGACGCGCTCTCCCGAACACGTCCGGAGGGCGACGGAGCGCTCGTCGCTCCACAACAGGAATCCGTGAGCGGAATCGGTTTCGGCGGCGACGGCGACGGGGAGGGGCGGGGCCGCCCGGCGTCCGGCAAGGGCTCCCCGGCCGGAAGCGGTGTCGGAGAGCGAGAGTACGGCCAGGAAAAAGAGAGCCCTCGAAATCGCCCCGCTCATGCCTCATCCCTCCCGAGGACGCCGAGGTCCATTTACAATGGGTATTTGCACATATATTATCCCATCCGCGCGCGAAGGGAAGGCCGAATCGGGTTCGATCAGAGGCCTTCGGTGAGACCGGGAGACATGCGCGCCCTTCGTTGTTCACGGCGGCGCTCGCGGCGGATTTCTGGATTCGAAGCGGCCGAACTTCCTCGTTCAGCGTCGGGCCTCGACAAGAGGGGAAATGGGCTCTCCTTTCCCCGATTCCGTCCGCACTCCCGCCTTGACGGAACGACGAGCCTCCCGTTCCGGTGAGCTCGCGGCCCCGACGGCAGGAGGAGCTTCGCGCGGCGGCGGAAGAAAGGCCAGCGCCAAGAAGGCCAGGACCGGAACGGCCAACGTCACGGCGAAGATCCACCCGGGACGGCTCGACTCCTCCTTCGCCATCGCCCACCTCCTATCGAAAGTTCCGAGGGTGCGTTAGTCGAGCTTGGACCACTTGTCGGTCTTGAGATCCGCGGGCCATTCGCGCACCGAGGCGACCGTGATGACCGCGCCGGCCGCATCGACCACGTCCGTCCCGTAGTCCTTCTTGTAGATGGTGGCGGACTCGTTGATGATGAACACCTTCGTTCCGCTGCTCCCGTACGAGGCCGGCACCGCCGAATGACCGAACCTTGAATAATTGTGGGACTCGACCCCGGAGCCGTCCGTGTCGACTCGATATGGCTGCCCCATCTCATTGTCCGTGAGCATCGCTACATACCAGTATCCCGCCTTGGGGCCCTTGGTCCCCAGAGCATCCTGCGTCGTGGAGTTGTTGTCGATCGTAACGAAGATGCCCCCCGTCTTGGCGTCCACATCGGCCAGGGCGATACTCAGTTCGATCAGCTTGATTTTCGATACCATCGCGGGCGAGGTGGATGAGTTATCGATCTTGTAGAGGGAGGCCACGTCGTACGTCCAGAAATCGTTTACCATGTTGTTGTCGCGATCGTTGGATCGAAAATCCATCTCCGCGGTGCACAAGGACTTGAGCGAAGCACTCGCGTTGCGTTCGTTGCCCGCCCGAATGGCGTTCAGGAGCCCCGGGATCGCAATTGCGGCAATGATCGCGATGATGGCGATGGCGATCATGAGTTCGATCAGCGTGAAGCCCCGTTTCCCGTTCATAGCGCCTCCAAGCCCAAATCCGGGTTCCATTCCTCTTGACCTCTCTACCATTCCCGATCGGGCTCGGCGAGTTCCGAGAATTCCTGGGGTACCGTGCGGGAGGGGGACGTGCCTACGCTCTGCGGACCAGCCACCGAAGGCCGCACACGACCCCGCCCACGACGATCATGCCTCCTCGGAACCAGCAGCAGTTCGAGACTCCCAGCCACTTCCCCTCGACGGGGAAGATCGTCCGAGCCACGTCCGGACACGCGACCAGAAGCGCCAGAGCGGCGACGATGACGCCCAGCATGGTGAGAGGATCGGCGATGTGGCCGGAGCAGGTCGGACGCGCGGATCTGGTCATCATGGCTCTGCCCTCCTTCCCCGTCCGGAGACCCGTTCGGGGGAAGCTGTTTGACCGGCAGGGGCTTCTCCCCTATGATCCTCCCATGGTCCCGACCCCCGCGTCGGAGGCCGCGGCGTCCACGACCGCCCGCCCCCGGCCCGAGGTCCTCGCTCCGGCGGGCGACTTCGAATGCGTCCGAGCCGCCGTCGAGAACGGCGCCGATGCCGTGTACTTCGGCGTCCGCAAATTCAACGCCCGCGCCCGCGCCGCCAACTTCGGTCTCGAGGAACTCCCCGACCTCCTCGCCTTCCTTCATCTCCGCGGGGTAAAGGGCTACGTCGCCTTCAACACGCTCGTCTTCTCGAACGAGCTCGAGGAGGCCGAGCGGACGCTCGAGAGCATCATCGCGGCGGGAGCCGACGCCCTCATCCTTCAGGATTTCGGGATCGCCCGCTTGGCCCGGGAGATGTCGCCCGACATCGAGCTCCACGCCAGCACCCAAACTACGACCACGTGCGCGGAGCAGATGGACTTTCTGAAGGAGCTCGGCTTCTCGCGCGTCATCCTCGCCCGCGAACTCTCCCTCGCCGACATTCGGAAGATCCGCGCCGCGACCGATCTCGGACTCGAGTCATTCGTCCACGGCGCCCTCTGTGTCGCCTACTCCGGCCAGTGCCTCACGAGCGAAGCCCTCGGGGGGCGCTCCGCGAATCGCGGCGCCTGCGCGCAAGCGTGCCGACTTCCCTACGAGATGATCGTGGACGGGAAGCGCGTAGATCTCGGAGATAAGCGGTATCTGATCTCCCCGCAGGATCTCGCCGCCTACGACCTCGTTCCGCAGCTCCTCGGCCTCGTGGATTCCCTCAAGATCGAGGGGCGACTCAAGACTCCGGAATACGTCGCGGCGACCACGCGCACCTATCGAAAGGCCGTCGACGGAGCCGGGGCACTCGCTCGAGGAGAACGCCTCGCGCTCGAACAGGTCTTCTCGCGGGGTTTCTCGCACGGATTCCTCGACGGCACGAACCATCAAGTCCTCGTGCGCGGGCTCTCTCCAAAGAAACGGGGAATCTCGATCGGAGAGGTGACGTCGGTCCGGGGATCCAGGATCTCCACGACCCTGCGCGCCCCTCTCAAGCCCGGGGACGGCGTGGTGTTCGATTTCGGCCGGCCCGACGAGGAGGAATCCGGGGGTCGTGTGGTCCATCTCTGGCGCCGCGGCGTTCGAGTCGATACGGCCGACGTTCCCGATGCGGTCGAATTCGAGGTACGCGCCGGCCCTGCGCCGGAAATCGGCTGGCGGATCTGGAAAACGGACGACCCTGCGATCAATCGGGAGCTGCGCTCGACATTCGAGCGCGTTTCCCGCCGCGCCGAGGTAGACGCCACGGTCGAGTCGATCGAGGGACAACTTCGAATCACGTTCTCGGATGGGGTCCGCACCGTCTCGGAGAGCGCCGGACCGACCCAGGAGGCTCGGACGCGCCCGCTCACCGCCGACTATCTTCGCGAACACTTGGGCCGCCTCGGGGAGACGCCGTTCGAACTTCGCCACCTGAAGGTCGAGATCGGGAATGTCATGGTTCCGGTGAGCCGGATCAACGAAGCGCGTCGCCGCCTGGCAGAGCGCCTGGAGGCGGCCCGCCGCGAGCGCCCGCAACGACGGTTCCTCGCCGGGGCGCTCACCCGACTTCGCCCCCGACCGTCGCGGACCGAAGGCGAGCCCCGCCTCTCGGTCCTCTGCCGTTCTCTCGACCACGTGCGACAGGCCCTCGCCGAGGGCATCGCCCACATCGAATGCGATTTCGACGACATCCGCCAGTATCGCGAGGCGGTTCCCCTCGCGCGATCCAACGGCGCCGAAATCCTTCTCGCCCCTCCGAGAATCCACAAGCCGGGCGAGTCTGGGATCCTCAAGCATCTCTTGGGCTCCGCCCCCGACGGGATTCTCGTCCGCTCGTCGGCGCATCTCGCGTTCTTTCGCGATTCCGGTCTGCAACTGGTCGGAGACTTCTCTCTCAACGTGGCGAACGATTTGACCGCGGAGTGGATCCGATCCAAGGGCGTCGCGCGATTCGTCCCCAGCTACGACCTCAATTGGGAACAATTGCAGGCCCTGCTGTCCCGTGTCGATCCGGGGACCGCCGAGGTCGTCGTCCACCAGCACATGCCCATGTTCCACAACGAACACTGCGTCTTCGCGGCGGTCCTCTCGAGCGGGACGGATGCGACGAACTGCGGCCGCCCGTGCGATCGCCATCGAGTATCCCTCGAGGACCGCGTCGGAAAGCGGCATCCCGTACGGGCCGACGTGGGCTGCCGGAACACCGTGTACAACGCCGTCCCGCAAAGCGCTTCCCCCTATGTCCCGAGGTTGTTGGAGCTGGGCGTTCGCTGGTTTCGAGTCGAGCTTCTCGAGGGGGAAGCGGCGCCCCTCCTCCGCCCCTACCTCGATCTTCTGGCCGGCCGGCGCGACGGCCGGACGCTCTGGAGGGAACTGCGGGCTTCCGGCACGATGGGGGTGACGCGTGGGCCACTGGGGCGGGAGGAGTAGGAGGCTTCCCCGACCCGGCAGAACCCCAGGGTCCTCAGGCGCGCCCCGTCTACTTCCGTGTGACTTCGTAGCTACCGGTAGCTACAATCCTTTCATGAGATCCGTCGGCATCAAGGAGCTCAAGAATCGGCTGAGCCATTACGTCCGCCTCGTCGTGCAGGGGGAGACCGTGCTGGTGACCGATCGCGACGAGGTGGTGGCCGAGCTCGCCCCGCCCGCTCCGGGTCGAAGCCGGGATGTCACGGACGCCCTCCTCGCCGAGGGCGTCCGCCAAGGATGGATCGTCCCTCCGTTATCGACCCGTGCCCCGCTGCCCCCTCGGAATCCGGTCGCGGCCCTCTCCAAGATCTTGAGGGAAGTCTCGGGGGACAGGGAGGACCGCTGACCTACGTGGACACCTCCGTCCTGCTCGCGACACTGCTGGCGGAGGATCGATGTCCTCCCGCCCATTGGTGGAACCAGTCCCTCATCTCCAGTCGCCTGCTGGAGTACGAGGTGTGGAATCGGATTCATGCGAGAGGCCTCGCCCGCTCTCATGGAGAGGCCACGAACTCGCTCTTGGGTCGTGTCGCGTTTCTGGAGCTCGTCCCGCCCGTGCTCGAAAGAGCCCTCGAGCCGTTTCCCATGGCCGTGCGAACCCTGGACGCTCTGCACCTCTCCTCGATTCGCTTCCTCCGGCAGACCATCCCTTCGCTCGCCGTTGCGACCTATGACCGCAAGATGACGGACGCTTGCCGGCATCTCCGATTCCCGGTCGCGGCTCCCTAGCGTACCGCCTGCGGGATGAGCAGCGTGACCTCGGCCCGATCGCCGTAGCGCTTCCGCAAGAGCCGCTCCTCCGCGGCGCGGAGCTCGCGGTACTCGATCGGCGGAGCGTCGCACGAGCGAAGCGTGCAGCGCGAGCAACCCTCCTCGGAAACGACCTCGCCCGATCGATCCACCACCGGCGCGCCCGCGAGGCGGCAGGTGAGGGGCCGGTGCTCGTAGAGTCGGCATTCTCCCTCGCGCCCCAGCACCGGACACTCCACCGGCCCGAGCGCATCGCAGATCGAGTCGATCCGATCGTCGTCGACTCCTTCCAGCGTCTCCCCAAGGTCGGGAAACCGTTCCCGAAGTCGAACCAGAATCTCCGCCGCCCGCGCCTGAATGTCCCGCCGAGTCGACTCGTCGAGCCGGGACATCCCTTCGCGGAGGAGATCGCCATCCGCAAGCGAGACGTCGAAGAGCCCAAGGCAACAATCGCGGCAGCCCCGAGAACACGGCAGCTTCGTGGGATGGGCGGCCTTCGCGGAGCGGTACCACTCGTCCGCCCGGGTCAGAATTTGCCGGAAATTCATGGCCCGCGATTATACAGTATCCGTCCCATGATGGTCGCCGTCGTCCACACCCGTTCGAGTCCTTGTCGATGCCATGAGGCGGTCCTCGCGGCGCTGACGGCCGCCGGCATCGAATCTCGGGACATCGACTCCGACAGCTTGCCGGCGGGACTCGACGCCGTCCGTGGGTGTTCCTTCGCCTTCGACCAAACCGACACGGGCGATCGACACGCGGTCCGCGAGGCGCTCGCCTCCGCCGGCCTCGAAATCATCGGAACTCCCCCGCCCGAGGCTAGGCTCCTGGATGAGAAGCTCCTCGCGCGGGAGTGGCTCGTTCGGCACGGGATTCCGGTCGCCCCCGCCGGCCCCCACCTCGGTTGGCCGCGTGTCGTGAAGGCATCGGGAACCCATGGGAGCCGGGGAGTACGGCTCGTGCGGAGCGCGGAAGAGGAATCGCGGGCCCGACTCGAGCTCGGCCCGTCCGAAGCCGTAGAGGAATACGTCCCCGGGCGCGAAGTGGCGGTCGCGGTGCTCGGTCGCCGTCGAGCCCATGCCCTTCCGCCGGTCGAGATCCGGATCCCGGGTCCGATCTACACGTCGGAGGACAAATGGGGACTCGAGAATCCGCCGGTGATCCGTTCCGACGTTTCGCCCGATCTCGCGAAAAGACTCGAGACGGCGTACCTCCGACTCGGTCTTCGCGACTTCGCCCGATTCGATCTCCGAGTGCGGCCGGACGGATCGTGGGCGATTCTCGAGGTCAACGTGCGTCCGAGTCTGGAGCCGGAAGGCCTCCTATGCATCGCCGCCTCCTTCGAGGGATGGTCTCCGAGCGAGGTCGTCCTGGGCCTCTTGGCGGGCGCGGGAGGACCCGGGAGATGCCCGTGGTGATTCTCGCCTCGGCCTCCCCTGCACGACGGCAGCTGCTCCGCGACGCCGGGTTCGAATTCGAGGTTCTGGCCTCGCGGGTCCGCGAACTCCGAGGACGCGGCCGGTCGCTCGAGGAGACCGTGGTGGAGAACGCGCGCCGGAAGGCCGGATGGGCTGCGCGACGCGCCCCGGGCCGGTGGGTGTTGGCGGCCGACACGATGATCGAATTCGAGGGAGGCCTCTACGGAAAGCCGAGCGGGCGCAGAGACGGCGTCGCCCTTCTCGCGCGCATGGCCGGGAAACGCCACGTCTTGGCCACGGGCGTCGTGCTTCGCCGCGATGAACGCGCGATCGTGAAGGTCGCGAGGTCGACGGTGACGCTGCGTCCGCTCGATCGAACGCGCATCGCTTCGATCGTGAACGCGCCGGAACGATACGCCGGAGGATACGCGGCGATCGAAAGCGACGACCCGCTCGTCGAGCGCATCGACGGCTCGTTCACCAACGTCGTCGGCCTCCCCATGGAGATCGTCGGGCCGCTTCTGGTAAAGCATGTCGGCGGCTGATAAGGTGGACCCATGCCGCTCGCGCAACCCGAGACGACCGAAGAGACGAAGCTGCAGCCGCCCTACCACGTGGTGTTGCTGGACGATCAAGACCACACGTACGAGTACGTCGTCGAGATGTTGCAGACGATCTTCAGCCACTCGCGGGAGGAGGCGTTCCTGATGGCTCGCGAGGTGGACACGACGGGGAGGGTCATCGTGTACACGGGCGCTCTGGAACAGGCGGAGTTCAAACGCGACCAGGTCCACGCCTTCGGAAAGGACTGGCGGATCCCTCGATGCCGGGGTTCGATGTCGGCGATCGTCGAACCGTCCGAGGCGTGACTACGGTTTGACCTTCGTCATCCGCCCGAAGATCTTCATCCTCTTGAATTGATTGAGGATCTCCTCGGCCTCGGCCTTTGGGACATTCTTAGCCAAGGGGATGACCAACCGGCTCGTGAGCTCCTTCGCCTCCTGCGTGGAGCATTTCTTGATCTTGGCGATAAGCTCGGCCGCTTTGTCGCGCTTGGAGGTCTCGGTGATCTTCGAGAGGAAAACGTTGTAGAGATCGCCCTGCGGAGCGGCCTCGACGGCCGCCGGAGCGGCCGACTCCTCCACGGCGGCGCTCAACTCGCCCCCTTCCGCCGTCGCGGTCTCGTCGGGAGGCTGAATCTGGTCCGAAAGTTCCAGTCCTCCCTCCACGGGTTCCGCGGGGAGCACCGAGTCGGCATCGTCGAGGCGGATCTCCTCGACCGGTTCCGGCAATTCCAGGCTCTCCGCCTCGGGAGCGAGACCCTCGACGCCCTCCAATGGCTGGACCTCGATATTCTCGTCCGGGAGCTCGTTGAGAGAAATCTCCTCGACGAGTTCCGACTTGGGCAAGGACCTCACGATCGGTGCGGGCCGAACGGGCGTCTCCGCGAACGCGGCCGGTTCGGAGAGCGCCAGTTTTCCGAGGCGCCGGAAGAGGAAGGTCTCTCCGCAGCCGGGGCAGACGAAGGCGTTGTTGTTCCACTCGAAGGCCAAGCCGACGCCGTTGGCCCCTGTGGCGCCGGCCGCGGTGAACTGGGGACGCACGGGCCAATTCACCTTCGGAATCTTCTGAGCCACGCGCGCGGTGACGCGGAATTCCAGTCCGGTATTGGACAGCTCCGTCAACTTGCCCGTGATCGCCTTGACCTCGGACTTGGTCAGCTTCTGGGCGAAGATGATCGGGGCGCTCTTCACGATTTGCGCGGCGATCGACTCGTCGAGCGAGAAGACGGCCGCGAACTCCCTGACCGCCTGATCGACACGGTTCTTGTCGCTCGCGGTGATGATCAAGGAAAACTCGCCCGCTTCGGTCCGCTTCGTTTCCGTTGCCATACGCGGTTGCTCCTTAGTCGCAAGGGGCAAGTCTAATTCAGTGGGAGGAGTTTTTCAACTGATCGAACAGGAATTGCTCGCGCCATGGATCGGGCGAAGGGATATACCACGCACGGGGAGAATCCTCTGGTCTTATGAAGAAGCCGTCCGCGTTCGATGTAGGGCCATAGCCAATCGGATCAACTTGAAGGGCGGACCTTCGTACGATTTCCATCTCGTGCGCATCCCGAAAGTTGACACTTCGGTGCAATTCTGGTGGGAGTAGCCGGATTCACTTCAGCGATTTGTCTATAGCCACCCTTGTTCTAGATACCACCCCAGCGTCGCCCTCATTCCTTCCGCCGCCCCCACCCGCGCACGCCATCCCACGAGCCGCTCCGCCTTGGCCGCCGAGCACACCCACGCCGGCTGCGTCATTTCCACGGCCTTGTCGCGATTGAACATCGGCATTCGGCCGAAAAGCCGGCCCGCGTCCTCCGAGATCCCCGCGGCAAACCGCACCACGCGGTCCGGAATCGTTACGGGCAACGCTTGCCGTCCCAGCGCGGCCAACACGCAATCCATGAGCTCGGACATGAGATAGGACCGAGGCTCGCAGAGAAAGAAGACCTCCCCCGCTCCCCGCGGATGTTCCGCCGACGCCAGCATCCCTTCCACGAGATCCCGGACGTGAACGATGCTCACCCGCTTGGGACCTCCGATCGTCGGGCGCAATCCCTTGGCGAGCGTTCGATAGAGCTCCAGCAGCCCCGTGTCCCGCTCGCCGTACACGATCGGCGGTCGGACCACCGTCACGGGAATCCGATCGCGATGGCCCCAAACCTCCCGCTCCCCCTCGAGCTTGGTCCGCCCGTAGTCGGAAACCGGCCGACACGGACTGCTTTCGTCCACCTCGCCCGGTCCGACCGCCGCGATCGAGCTGACGTGGACGAACCGCGCGCACCGGGCTGCTTCGATCATGCGCTTCGATGCGACGACGTTTCCGAGCCGGAAGTCCTCGTAGGAGTCGCCCCGAATCACTCCCGCGATGTGAAACACGACGTCGACCTCGGGAATTCGGACGGGCTTGCGAAGATCCGCCTCCACCCGCTCGAAGGACTTTCCCTCCAGCCACTGGAGATTGCTCGTGCCTCGCAGGGTGCAGAAGACCCGCCATTCCCGAGCGAGGAGAAGATCGACGAGGTGGCTCCCGACGAAGCCGGTGGCGCCGGTGACCAGGGCGCGAGGCATCCGCTACCGGCGGGTGGAGTGTTCTTCCAGCCACTCCTGAACGTGCGGGTACACTTCGTTGCGAGCGAAGAGTCCGAGCGCCATGTCCACGTGGCCGTAGTCGACGGTGTGACCCGTCTTCTTCGAGCACTCGATATACTGCTTCCTCTTCGAAGAAACCTGCCGGTAGACCTCCTCGCACTGGCCCGCAGGGCACATGAGATCCGCCCCGCCGGAAAGAACCAGAAGAGGCGTCTTGATGTTCCGGAGATTCGCCGTGACGTTGTAGTCCTTCGCGATGGTGACCTGCGGATCGGAGGAGCTGGCCACGGCGGTGAAGCCGCTGTTGCTCGCGGCCGCAAAACCCTGCGAATCCGGAAGGGTGACTCCCTTGAGCTTGCACTCGCCCGTCTTGGTCCACTCCATGAATTGCTTGAAGCAGTTCGTGGTCGTGTTCGGGAGGGCGTACTTCAAGAACTGGTACACGAGGTTGGGGTTCATATTCTCGTGATTCCAGAACAGCTTTCCGACCACCGTGTCCAGGGCGTAGCAGATCGCGGCCCATTTCAGGGGGTCTTTCCCAAGAAGCTTATCGAGGGCCCATTTGAGAGGAAGCGGGAGATTCGAGGGAACAAACGGCGCCAGAAACGTCCCGATCCCGAAAAAGATCTCGGCGAAGAGACTCTGGTAGTCGTGGTTCTTGTCGAAAACGCCGATCCCTCCCATGGAGATCGCCGCCTTTACCTTGGATGCCCCCTTCGTCTGGAGGTACGCGTACTGCATGAGCGCTCCCAGGGAATGGGCGATCCAATTGACCTGCGGTTTTCCCGTCGCCTTGAGCACGAAGTCGAGCGCCGCCGGCGTATCCAAGAGGATGAAGTGGTCCATGGAGTAGTCCCACCCCTCCATCCCGATCGAGAAATTGATTCCCGACCAATCGATGGAGAAGTCGACCTTGAGATTGTCCCAATCCAGCTCGGGCTTCTGACTGTCGCCTACTCCGCGAATGTCGTACGACCAGACATCATGGCCTTCGAGAGCCAGCTTGCCCGCGAGAGAATACTTCGGGAACGCATGGAAGACACGCGCCCCCTCGAGGAAGCCCTGGCTCAAGAACACGGGTTCTTGGTGAGTGACCCCCGCGGAGCTGTAGTACCGGTGGATGGCGATGGTCCAGCCGTCCGCCGTCTGGGTCGTGTACGACTCCTCGACGACGGTGGGGACGTCGAGGCTGGAGGATTCGGTGCCTCCGCAGCCGGGAATCAGTACGGCGGAAACGAGGACGAGTGCGTACGAGAAGCGAAGGAATGCGCGCTTCATAGCCACCTGCCTCCCCAACCCATTAATGGGTGCAAAATGTAACGCGCCGCGGCAACTCTGTCAACAGAATTCGAATCGGCCGGAGCTTGAGGCGGCGGATTCGGGCCTGGCGTTCTCCGCGAGGGATCCTCTATACTCGCCCGCGATGCCCCCGTTCCGAGCGATCCTCTTCGACGCCGGGGGCACCCTCGTCCATCCGAACCGCGCGGAAATCCTCCGCGCATTTCGTCGCCACGGATTCGAGCCGGGCCTCGCCCGACTCGATGCAGCCGAGCTCAAGACACGGGCCCGCCTCGACACGCCGAAGGTCGTCCGCAGCACCACCGACGCCTCGCGATGGGACGAGTACTATGGGGGAATCTTGCACGAGCTCGGGATTCCTCGGACAGTGCTCGAGGATCTCCGAGCCTATCACGACCGCCGGAACCTCTGGGATACCGTGCCGCCGGAGGTTCCCGCCGTGTTGGAGCGGCTCGCGCGAAGATTCCGCCTGGGGGTGGTCTCCAATTCCAACGGAACGGTCGCGCGTGTCCTCGCCGAGCTCCGGCTGGCACACTTCTTCGAAATCATCGTCGACTCGAGCGTCGTCGGCGTGGAAAAACCGGATCCCAGAATCTTCCAAATCGCCTTATCGCGGATGAAGCTCGGGCCCCACGAGGCTTTGTACGTGGGAGATCTCTACCATGTCGACGTCCTTGGGGCGCGCGGAGCGGGTATCGAGGGTCTTCTCCTCGACCCCGGAGGGATCCATGGAGACAAGGATGGCCGGAGAATCCGCTCTCTCTCGGAAATCGAGTCCAAGATTCTCGCCGATTCAGCGTAGAGTACAGTAGGAATAACTGGAGGGTGCCATGATTCATTGGGCCTCGATTCTCGCTCTCGTCATTGCGTCGATCTCCCAGGATTCGACCAAGCCTCGCGATTGGAGCGGATCCGTGACCTCGACTCGCGCAGACGCCTTTCCCAAGGGCACGATGAAAGCGGGGCTCCGATTCGGCCTCATGGAACAGTCGGAGGCGTGGAGCCGGTGCTGGAAGCGTCTCGACGACAAAGAGCCGAAGCTCGATTTCAAGTCGCACGCGGTACTCTTCGTGATCTATGAGAAATGGCCCGGAGCGCTCAAGATGGGACGCTCTTCTCTGAAAGACGGCGTCCTGACCATCGAGGTTGCGGTCGACGAGGA
>Ga0114945_10000831_pt1 | contig 19700 bp, 1 predicted proteins | sample OV2TP3_FD_87194 | JGI IMG/M metagenome (GOLD analysis project Ga0114945, IMG submission 87194) | Hot spring microbial communities from Beatty, Nevada to study Microbial Dark Matter (Phase II) - OV2 TP3 | ecosystem: Environmental > Aquatic > Thermal springs > Hot (42-90C) | place: USA: Beatty...
CACCTTGGATGTCCGCTCGTCAAACTTATGCTTCAGCTCATGCGTCGCGATGGAATGCTTCACCAGGCGCGCCCGCTCTTCTTTGGGCCGTCCGCTGAATTCGGCTTTCAGGAGCGCCTCAAGCACGCGCTCGAACTCCTGAGGCGTCATCACAACGCTTCCCTGCGCATCTTTCACGGTGATGCGAGCATCGAGCTTCACATGGATGACGCCTCGATCCACCGCTTCATCAATGATCTGCAGCGTCTCGCCGATCGCCCCCTCAAGCAGATCGACATCAGGATCGAAAGGAGCTGACGTGCCGTGAGCCGGTTCAAAGAGGCTGATCCCGACCTTGCGATTGACGCGCACCTCTCCAATGCCTTCGAGGTCGATCGGGATGGTAGCGGTCACGGCATACAGCTTGCTGGATTCCTGCGCGGAGCCAAAGCTGAATCGGTATCCAAACGGCTTCAGGAGCGCGTTGATCTGCGCTCGAACCTCCCAATTGCTTCGGCTTTGTCTGGCGAGTTGAACGAACTCCGCAAGCGGGTTATGCTGCTCCTGCCATTTCAAGGCAACGACTCGATGGAACGCGGCTGTGACCTGCGCATCCAATCGCTCGCCAAACGGCTGCTTCAGCCGCCATGATCCTTCCAGCAGCGCCAGATAGGGATCGAGGACCGCCTCCACAAGATATTCGACTTGATCGTCGCTCGTGAGGCGCGGAAGCTGCTGGAGCGAGCGCTCGACGACCGCCTCAAGATTCTTCAGCGCATCCTGCAGATGTTGCGGCCCCGGATATTGCCGGAGCGCGGCGGCGAGCGTGTGCAGACTGACACCAAAACTCTTCGCCAGGCGCTCGAGATCTTGCCCGGTGGCCACAAAACCTTCCGGGCGCGCCATCCACAATCGGGCCGCGACAAACGCCGGCTCATTCGCCAACGGATGCGCCGATGACGGCGTCGCGCGCGCAGCCTCCTGCTGTTGTGGGGTCACGGTCGCAGGCTGCTTCGGCGCAGGTGCTCCCCGTCCAGCGATCATGTTCTCCGGAGTGAAGAGGTCCGTGCGTCGCGTCCGCTGCGCCGCCTCCCACGCCGTCTGGGCCATCCGCTCGCTGGCGGACACGGCTGCGGGATTCTGCGGTAGGGTCGTTTCTGTCGTCAGCCCGCGTAGGCTTGTGTCGCCGCTGACGCTCGTCGGTGCCTTGACACGTCCGGAGACGGATGTTACACTCGCGCCAGAAGGGAGATCAGCGACATGGAACGACGCATCATCAACGGACGGGGCGCCACCAACCGCGTCGCCATCGATCCGGAAGAGCGACGCTTGCTCAGACGTATTTGGATTGATCCTGAGCGGTGTGGAGGTCGGCCCTGCATCAAGGGCCATCGTCTTCCCGTTGAGCTCATCCTGGAACTGTTGGTCGCCGGGATTTCCCCCAAGGAGATTTGCTCCAAGTGGTATCCCAGCATCGAGGTCAGCGACGTTCTCGCGTGTCTTGCCTTCGCTACCCATTGTGTTCGACACGGGGATCGATGGTTCCTGAAGGAGTTCCCTGCCGCCGCTGGCCGTCATTGAATGCGGTTCTTGATCGACGTGTGCGTGCCGCTGCCCACCTGCCGGCTCCTGCGGCAAGCCAGCCATGAGGTGGTCACGGTTGAGGAGTTGGGGCGCGCCAGCGCTCCGAACGGCGAACTTCTCCGTCTGGCCGTGCAGCACCGATTGGTCTTGCTGACCCTCGACCGTGGCATCGGCCACCTGACGGCCTATCCACTCGGGACGCATCACGGCATCATCATCTTGAAGATCCCCCGACTCCCTGACGATGTGGACGCCGCCCACCAGCGGTTGCTGGAAGCGCTCCGAGCCATCCCCGCGGAGCACTTCAGAGGCGGGTTGTTGATCGTTGATCGTGCCAAATTCCGTCTGCGCCGACCGAATTGACGCACTTTCTTGCCGAACTTCTGTGCCCATCATTTGGCGATCCTGATCAGCACGCATCTGAGTGGGCAGGACCGGAGCCACGTCAGCATGCCCTGGCAATCGGCGCCAGAACCGGACTTCCACGGTCTCGGGTCGGTACGTTTCTGCTAGCTCACCCCAGATGGTCTCATCGTCCAAACCGGTGAGCGATGGCAGATCGGCCGATGGGATCGCAAACCATTCGACTCGGTATTCAACCGCGGACTCTGCAATGGCTCCATCCACATCGTGAACATATTGGACCGCCCGGGGCGGACCCAGCCGACCCTCAAGATAAAGCTGCGCAAGGCGCCGATCCAGCGGCAGCACGAGGGACGGCTCCATTTCATGCACATGAGGTTTCAGCGACTTAAACGGCGGGCTGCCCCACGGCATGAACTGGCCTTTGAGATCCTCGATATAGTCCATATCGCTACTCCTGACATCCGACTCTTGCCTATGGGGATCAACGACCAGCCCCTCAACTCGAAGTTCGTACCTCTGAGGCGCCCCAACCACGCCGGGATCGACCGGCGTTGGATCAAGGTGCGCGTGGGTCGCCCGCCAGAGATTCTTCCCGTCGTAGATCATGAAGTGCCGCGGCAGCTCAGCAGAGGCCGCTAGGGTTTGCTCTGAGGGACCACCACCGAGAATCGGCGGCACACCCTGCGCTGCTGCGGCTGCCTTGACAGCCCCTGCACCGGCTGTTACACTTCGGTCACTGGAGGAGAACGAGTCATGACGTTGAAGACCATCGTCTTGACCTACAAGGGGCAGGGGATTTTCACGACCCGACAGAAGCTGTCGTTGCGAAGGGGACAAGCGGTCCGCGCCTATCTGGGTCCTACTCCCTTGACCGATGCCACGCGCGGGGTCATGAAGATCCCCGGACGACTCGCCAAGCGCCTCGCTGAAGACCCCGACCTGAGTCTCTTGAATTCGTAAATGCGGCTCGAAGCCTTCCCCGATGGAGGCGCGCTGTTCCTGGATGCCAATATTTTCCTCTACCATTACTGGGGACAGTCCCCGAGCTGTAGCCAACTCTTCGCTCGTATCGAGACGGGCCTGGTCCACGGCGTGACCTCCACGATCGTCTTGAACGAGGTCACGCATCGGCTGTTGATCGCCGAGGCGATCACCCACCACCCTGAGATCTCGGTCCATCCGGTCCGCTTCTTGAAGCGCCATCCGGCGATCGTCCGACACCTGTCCCAAACGCACCACATCGTCGACCGGTTGACGCGCCTGCCCCTCCAGGTTATCTCGCTCACGCCTACCTTGTGGCATCGCGCGATCGCGATCACCCGCAACTCCGGTCTGTTGATGAATGACGCCATCACGGTCGCTTGCTTGAGACGTTTGCGGCTGCGGCACCTCGCTTCTGCCGACCGGGACTTCCTCCGCGTCCCTCGCCTCACCATTTGGCGTCCCTGAGGGCGCGGCCGCATACTTCACTGCCGATGGCGGAAGAGACGCGCGGCCCATCTTGATAAGACTCAAATCCACGAAGAAATCCCCTTGTGCTCCATCGAAGGTGATGTAAATCTCATCCCCGTGCTCCAGAGGACGCTCCAGCAGCACTTCCGATCTCTGCCAATCACCAGTGATGTCTTGAACTCGCAGATCTGATGGAAAACCGTAGAAGGAAATGACCGGATGGCCGGTTGGGTCACTACTCACATAATGATAGACAGGTTTGTGAAGTTCGGAATCATAGACTTCCTCAATTGAGAGATGATCCTCATAACCCTCAATGGTTCGATGCCCTCTTAGTTCCAGGCGAGACATCCCACGCTCCGGGAAGGGTGGGGTCAGCGGTTTAAGCTCCATCAAATCGAACTCTGGTGGACTGATCGTCGCCGCGGCTGCCTTGAGAGCCCCTGCACCGGCTGTTACACTTCGGTCACTGGAGGAAATCGCTAGACTCGGCGCAGCAGAGGAGGCAATCTCATGGCGACCAAGACCATCGACGCGATCTACGAGCACGGAATCCTTAAGCCCCGCAGCAAGCTGCCCTTCCGTGAGCGAGCCCACCTGAAACTCACCGTCATTCTTCCCGCCAATCCTGTCAGCCGAACGCGCGGCATCATCCGCGTCTCTCCCAAGACGGCGCGTGAGATCATTTACGGAAGCGAGGGTGAGTGGCTCGAGGCCTAGATGCCTCGATTGAGCGACTTGCCCTCCGGCACGACGGTCTTCATCGACGCGAATATCTTCCTGGCCCACTTCTTGCGTCAGGAGCTGCTGTGCTCCACCTTCCTGGAGCGTGTCTGGAGCGGTGAAGTCACCGGTGTCTCCTCGGTTGACGCGTTGCACCTGGCTGCTATGCGCGCCCACCGCTTGCGGCACCTTGCCTCCGCCGACAAGGACTTCCGCCTCGTCCCTCGTCTCACCCTGTGGCATCCCTGACGCAGGAACAGCCTGCGGCGCAGAAGCAGCCAGCCCCGCGATGCGCGACGCGAGGCTGGCTGCGGGGATTGCGCCGTCTGTAGCACCCGTCCGCCGCTCTTTCATCCACTGCTCATACTCTACGGCGCGCTGCTGGTCGGCCGCCGTCGGCTGCGCGAACCCGACGTCCTGCGGCAGTCCAGAAAGCGGATCGATGCGGATCCTCGTGGCTGGTTCCTTGACAGCGATGGGGGCCGATGTTACACTTCCGACGTTGGAGGAATGATGACCACCACGATCCAAGCCACCTACGAGCGCGGCGTCTTGCGGCCGCGGCGCAAGTTGCCCTTGCGCGAGCATGCGCACGTCACGCTGATCATCCAGCCCCGCGATCCGGTCAGCCGCACTCGAGGGATGTTCCGCGTCCCGAAGCGGCTGGCCAAGATTTTGATCTACGACGATTCCCTCCTTGATCTCTAGATGCCCCGGCTGAGCGAGTTCCCGGCCGGCGGGACGCTCTTCCTCGATCGAGGATTGAATCTGCTGCTCGAAACGCCCCTGCGCATTGTGAGCGTTACCCCGGCGCAGTTCCGCGCGGCGCAGCGGGACAGTCTTCACTACCGCCTTCTCACCAATGACGCTCTCCACATCGCCACGATCCGCGCCCACCGGTTGCGTCACCTGGCCTCCGCGGATCGTGACTTCGCGCGCGTGCCCCACCTGACTTCGTGGGCGCCTTGAGTCCGATTCAGCCTCCAAGGCGCGTTGCATGGCTTGCGCTTGAGGAGTCGGCAACATGTCGGAGACGATCCCTGCGTTGGCGGCGGAGGCGAGGCCATGGACAACCGAGGGAGCTTCGAGAACGGCAGCAGCCAACTTGGCTTTCAATCGCGCGATGACCGCGCGCAACCGCGTCAACACGTCTGTCCGATCCGGCGGCAAAGCGCCTTCCAAGTAGGTGATGACATCGCTGACGGTCTTGACGAACTCAGCCGGCACGCCGTGCAGCTCCAGGAGCTCAAGGCCCTGGAGCAATTTGTCTTGAGTCCGCGGCCTGCTCAGGTCATGCGATCTCTTGAGCACAGAATCCGCGATGTTCGCGATCAGCCGGCTGACGCCGGCATCAGACTGGACGAGCGAGGCGAGCGCATTCTTCTCTTCCTCGGCGGCTGCGACGGCTTTCTTCGCCTGCTCGATGCGCTCCAACGGCTCCCGCATCACCGGCAGCTGCAAGATGTTGTCGCCGAGGCGCCGCTCAAGTTCATTGATTCGATTGACGTGCTCGCGCTCGAGCTGCTCGAGCCTCATCTGCCGCGCGCGGCCGGCAGGATCGCGGTCGCGGTCTTTGATCTTTGCCGTCGCGTCCACCGCGCTCTTTTCCGCCTTGACGGGTGCCGCGTCCATGCGCGCCTGTGTCAGCGCCTGATCCTCGATCAATTGCCGCCGCAGCCGGCCAAGCTCGGCGCGCGGATCGGCGGTCACGATCAAACGCTGCAGCTCTCGCTCTCGTTCCAGTTGCGCGCGCTGGGCCTCCAGCACTCGAATCTCGGCTTGCATCAGCTCCTGCTCGTTGCCGGTCTTCGCGGCCAATTTCGCCCGCGCATCCAGGATATCGCTGTCCTTCTTTGCCAACTTCAGGCCAAATGTCGCCAGCTCCCACTGCATGAGCGCTTCTTTCAGTCGCTGGTGAGGCTGCGGCTGGCGTGGTTGCTTCGCCACCTCCCACTCCGCTTTCGCCACCGGCCATGCGCGATCACGCAGCTCAAGCTCCGCGCGCGCCGATGGCAGCGCACCACGCTGCTTCTCTTTGACGAGCTGCTCAACCTTATCCGCTTGCCGATGGCGCGCAAGATGCGTCTCGACGTAGTTGAGCTCTGCCTTGACGACCGCCAACTGCAGATGCAGCCGCTCAAGCGCCGCGGTGGTCGCAGTGGAAGTCCCTCGACCCGCTCGCTTCTCGGCCAACTGCTCGCGGTCGATCTCATTCTCCAACCGCAACTGTTCATTCTCGGCGGCGTACTGCTGCTTAAACAGATCATGATCCCTGGCAGGATTCTTCCTGTCCGTCTTCCATGGCCGGTTGAAGACCGGGCGGCTGTTGACATCTTTGGGATCGAACGTCGTATCCAGCCATCGGCCATCGGCAAGCTCCCGCAGCGCAATCGTATTGGCCATCGTCTTGCGATCGCGCTCAGCCATCCTCGCTTCAAACGCCCTGATGGCAGAGATCTGTCTTCGCTGCGCTAATTCGCGCGTCAGCCGGTCCGTTTCAGCCGCATTGCCGGCCGCTTGCGCGGCAGCGAGCGCCTGCTCGGTGGCCTTCATTGCTTTCTCAGCGTCGGCTCGCGCCTCGATGCGCCGATCCTCTTCAAATTTGCGCGGGATCAGCTCCTTCCAATCGCGCAGGTCATAGTCGAGGAAGACGAGCCGCCGATTCAATAACGTCTGGCGGTCCTGCTCCTTCTTGATGAGCCGCGAGAGGAGCGCCTTGCGCTCGGCCGGGCCGAACGTCCCGGTCTTCGGCAGCTTCTCATCCGCCTGGAACGCCTTGATGACGTTTTCCAACTCGAGCGCGAAATATCCCGTGCGCGTCAGGCTTTCCTTGCGCTTCGATTCTCCCCTCAGCTCCTCGACATCGGGGTAGCCAAGCTCTTTCAGCCGCGCGGCGACGCGACGGACCGTCGCTCCGGCATGGCCGCGCTCCCACGTCTGCCCATCGGGCTGGTCGCGCTCCGATTCAAGATTCAGGACGTCGCTCTGGCTCTTGGCGAGCAGGATTCGCACGTCACGCCTTCGCTCCTCAGTCCAGACCTCGGCCTTCTGCAGCTCCAGCCGCTCCGCCTCCGCGCTGAGCCGCTGCCCCGTTCGCTGCAACTGCGCGATTCGAGCGTCAAGACGCTTGCGATCCTCTTGCGCCTCCTTCTGCACATATTCCCAGCGGGAGACGTCCAGCGTCGCGTGCTCTTTGCGCAACGCCCACACGTAGCGCCGCCGCGCTTTCAGGTCTTCCAGCACCGGCAGCTCCGAGGCTCGGCTGATCTGAGCGGTCAATTGCTGCGTCTGTTGCTCAAGCTGCGCGAGCTCTTGCTGGATGCGGTCGAGCAGCGCTTGTTTTTGCGTCTCAAAGGCCGCGAGCTGCTGCGCTTTGTGAGCCGCGCTGACATGCAGCGACCAAGGCGTGCCGCCGACCGGCAACGCGGCAAAATCTCGGATCACCGCCTCCAGCTCAAGCAGCTCAAGATCCAGTTGCAGGATCGCGGGGAGCGTTCCGTAGATGTTGCTCAGGCGCAACGCCTCGTTCGCGGCGGCAAGGTCCGCGCCGCGACGGGCGAGCTGGCGGTCGGCATCGCTGATCAAGCGATCGAGGTGTTGCTGCTCCACCTCCGCCTGCTCTTTGGTTTTTCGCCCGAGCGTTTTCTCCAGATCGACTTCGCGTTTCTCAACCCGCCGCTCATCTCGCCACCCTTGCAGTGCTCTGACCTGCTCGGTGAGGATTTCGATGCGCTGCCGGATGATTTCATGAGCTTGCGGGATGATCCCGAGATGCTGAAGCAGCGGCTTTAACACGGGACTGGCCTCCGCACTAGCCGGCAGCAGCGACCGCGCGAACCGCTGCAATCTAGCACCCATCGCCTGGCTCAGCTCGCTGAACAAGCTGCCTGCCGCGCGCCACGCGCCGCGCCAGCCGCCGCTCGTGGTCGATGGCGTGCTCTCGCGCTGCAACCGCGCGACGGCGTTTCCGATATCCTGTTTCCGATGCTCGCCGGCGACGCTCGCCGTCTCGGTCATCTCCTTTTTGCGCTGCTCGAGCTGAGTTTTCTCCTCCAGCAGCCACAGCACCTCTGTCCCATAGAACGTCTTCGCATCCAACAGCGCCTGCATCTGCGCCAGCTTGGCCTCCATCCGGATTTGCGCGAGCTTGCTCTCTTGTTCCTGGTGCTCAAACTGCTGAATCGCGGCCAACGTCTTCGGTCCAAGCCCCGGTTCATCAGTGATGCCCGTCTTCGCCTGGACCAACTCGATGGCTGCCTGCCGCCACAGATGATTTCGCTCATTCTTATCCTGTTTGCCGCCCTGCCTCATCTGCGCGAGCCGCTCTTTCATCTCAGGCGTGAGCCGATCCTGATACCGTTCCATAGCGCCAAGTGCTTGCTCAAGACCGTCGTGGTCGTTGCCCGCGCGCGGATACTGTTTCTCGAGGAGTTTGTCCACTTGCGCTTGCATCGATGCCGGAAGATCGAGCGGCATCCCAATGAAGCCGGCGACGCGGCTCATCGGCGCCCACCACCACGGCGATGATAGCGGCCGATGCGCCTTGGCGATCTCGCGCAGTTGCTCGGCGATCTTCAGCGACTGCTGCGCCGCGGTCAGTTGGCTTGCGACGCGGCGCTCGCGCTCCGCGGCGCGCCCGAGCATGATCGCCGCCGTGCGCCCGATCGCATCGGAGATCAGCGCGTCCTCTTGCATCGTTTGCCGCCAAGCGACTTCCTCGCGCTTGATGTCGTGGTGGCTCAGCTCAAGCGCCTTCACGTCCCGCTGCCGCTCTCGGACCGTCTCCGCCGCGCCGCATTCCTGTGCCGTCAATCCTTCGCCTTTGCAATCGGTTTTGATCTCCAGGCCGGCCAGTTGGATTTGCAGCTTGCGCGCTTCCTCTTCGCGTTGCGCCGCCTGCTGCTCGATCGACGAGCGCTGCTGCGTTCTCGCCGTCTCAAACTCTTTGAGCCGATGATCCTGTTGGCTCATCTGCTGCCGCAGTTGAGCCAGCTCCTCATCAAGCGCAGCAGATTCTTCTATGAGCATCGAATCGTGCCGCAGCCGTTCGAGCGCCTCGATGCGCGCGTCAATCTTGAGCTTCTGCTCTTCGATGTCTTGACGCAACGCGCGCTCGGCGGTTTGATCGGCGTGCTCGCGCTGCGCGCGCTCGATCTGTCGCGCCAGCTCGCGCGAAGCTTCGCCAGCTAGCACCGCGATCTGCTCAGTCGTCAGCAACACCGAACCTTGAACCATGAACCTTGAACTCCGCTCGTCGCTCGGCGAAGGTTGGCCATAGTGAATCAGAAAGACGCGGATCGCTCTGATCGTCTGGGGACCCAACTTCCCCGCCTCTTGCTTGGCGGCCTGCTCGGAAAGATACCCCGCCGCCCTCAACATCGTCTGCAGCGTCGTGACGGTCGCGCGCGTCAGACCCCATCGCGTCCACCACGCGTTGCGGATCGATCCCAGACGACGTCCGCCGGATGCGGCCACCGCATCAATCTCTTGCTGATCCTTGCGGCGCTGATCTAGCTGCGTGATGTGCTGCCCGATCAGACCGAGTTCCTCTTGAGCGGCGGTCACGCGCGCCTGCGCCCGCGCAAGCTCCTGCTCGGCCTCGCCAGGCTCATGACGCGCCTCGAGTTCTTCCTTCTCGATGGTCCAGCGCAGCGCGTCAAATTGCAGCGCGATCAGCTCGCGTTGCTTCGCTGCGCGCTGCCGCTCATGGTCCGTCATCGCGCCGCGCGGCTGACTCATCGATTGAATGGCGCTCTGCAGGAACTGCTCCACCGCGCCCATGTGCTTGATCTTGCGGTCCAACTCCGGTCGCGCATCCGCCGTAGCCGTCTCACGCTGCCGTTTCAACTGTCGCGTCTCATGCTGAATCTCTGCCAGCACCCGCTGGGCCGCAGGCACGCCGGAGCGCACGCCGAAGAGCGCTTCATGGACGTCGTCCAAGATGCGTCTCATTCCGGTCTTTTCAGCGGTAAGCGCCTCCACGGTCACCTGCGATGTCGGCAATTGGCTCTTCTTCCCGGTCAGCCAGCCGCTCAACATGTGGCTGTAGTTCTTGAGGAAGCTTTGCTGTTGTGGTGTCTCCGTCCGTACGCCAACCTGGCGCAGCAGATCTTGCGCTCGTCCGTGCGCGAACTGAGCCTCCACCGGATCGGTGATTCCGGAAATCGCCATCGGCGCGGCCGAAGCATACACCACGGTGCGTGCTACGTTTTCGGGCTTCGCAATCTGCTGCCAGAGGCTGGGCGCGTATCCCGACAGAATGGACCGAGTGGCTAGAGCGACGAGGATGGTGGCGACGCTGACGCCGAGAATCGCGGCGGCGAATTCGCTCGGAGTCGCCGATTGGCCAAGGCGCGCGGCGACCGCCACGACGCTGACGCCGGCCAGCACCGCCGGGGCGAGGTTGCGAATATGAAAGATGAAATTCTCCGCGGCGACTCCGGCACCGTAGAGGACGCGGTATGTCGTGGTGCGCTCTTTGGCGGAGTGGCGCAGGGTTGTGCGCGCCACCTGCTGGCCGCGCTCGATCTGAACCATCACCGTGATCACGGCGGTGACCGCCAGCGGCAGGATCCCGACGATGGAGAGAATCGGCAGCAGCGCTTGATCGTTGGCCATCTGCACCATCAGATCCAACGCCGCTGCGGTAGCCAGCCCGGCGATTCTCCCCGCCCACATCGCCCCGCGATGCTTGGTCGCGCGCGAAGCTGCAGTCGCGCGGCTGACGGTCCCGGCCATCAGCGGAGAGAACCAGCCGAACCCGGCTTGCGAGAACCACGCCCCGGTGACACCCGCTGACGCCAGCCACTCCCCGCTCATGTGCGCGAGCAACAGCGCAGCGCTGCCGACTAAGGCGCTCACCATCCAACTGCGCGTGAAGCGGCGGACGCGGCCGATCGCGGGCGTAAAGTTGCTCAGCTCCTTGCGATGCTGCAGCATCAACGCGAGATGGCTCAGCAGCCCGCCGATGGCGATGAGCGTTCCCAGTCCGAGCAGCAGACTGCGCAGCGTCGCATCCGGCTGAGCCGCCAACAGCATGAGGACGAAGGCGCCGCCCATCGGACCGATCGTCGCGGCCACTTGGGCGAGCGTATGCCAAATGTACGGCGTGCTCGGGCGCACGAGGAGCCCCAGCGCAGCGCCGGCCACCGCCCCGAGCGACGCCATGTCCTTTGAGTCGAACGCGAGAGCGGTCAAGGTTCCGAGGAGAGCGCCGCCGACAACGCGCACGAGGAGGGACAGGCCGCTCACTTCACTCGAATCCGGAATGCCGCGCGCAGTCAGTTGCAGCTCGCGGCGGCTCTGATCCGCTTGCGCGATCTTCGCGCCATACGCCTGGCGCAGCAACACCGAGGCGATGACGGCGATGCTCAGCGCAAGCGCTGTCAGCGTCAACTGCGCGGCGTCGCGCTGCTGCATGAAGAGGCTGAGTGACTGCAGCACAACGCTCAGCATCGTGGGTTTCTGGCCGGCGTCGCTGAACCGCTGGCTCAACAACGAGGATACGGCGACCACGTCGAACAATTTCGTCAGCAGCGCATACCCCAGCAGCACCGCCGCAGCACTGCCGGTGAGGAACACCGTCTGTCTTGCGATCTCCCACGCGCGCTCAAGCCGGTGCGCCGGGAAGTTCCTGACGCGCTCTTGCGTGCCCGCCATGGTGATCCCCGGGAGGACCACCTGCGCGGCCAGCTCTTGTCCCGCGGCGCGCATCGTCTCGTGCCAGAGCCGCTCGACGGCGATCTTATAGCGCAGGTAGCCGTCCCACTGGTCGAAGAAATTCTTCCATGCGCGCTCATTGCGCGCGAGGTCTTCGAGTTCGCGCTGCAGCTCTTCGGATTTCGTCAGGAACTGCGCGCGCGCCTCATCGAGAATCTGCAGCGCTTGGACTCTGAGATGCTCGATGACGAGCGCCACCAGCGCCTCGGCCAGATGCGGCTCGTGGAGTACCGGCCGGCGCATGAGGCGCCACAGGTTGGCGACCGCGACCGACTCGGAGCTCATCGGCTCATCCGGATGCTCGCCGATGAATGCGGCGATCTCCTCCATCCACTCGGCATCGCCGAGTGTGAGCCCGAACCGCTCCTTCACAAGCGTCTGCACCGCGGCCCAGCGTTGCTCAAGCGGCTGATCGTCTGCCGTCATCTCGCGCTCTGCCGGCTGGCGCACCATTTCAGCGATCTGCCGCGCCATCTCCTGCGCCCGTGCTCGCAGCGCGCGATAATCCTCAGGACCGAGAAGCCCGTGCTCATCCCGCAGCACCTCGCTCCGTTTCTCAAACGCCGCCTCGATGCGCTGCTCCACGTATGCTCGAAACGGCGCTGTCTGCTTGTCGATCCACAGCTCACGCAGCAGAATCTGCCGGCGCAATTCTTCGATGATGCCATGCGCTTGCTCGATCAGCGGCTCCATCCGTTCCGCGGCGCGTCCATCATTCAGCGTCCCGTTTTGGCGCCGTATGCGCTCAATTGCACCGACGATGCGCCGCAGCCGCCCAAGAGCTTCAGGGATGAGATCCTTCGCGTATCGAGCGAGAACATCGTCGTCCAGACTCCACAGGTCGAAGAACTCACCGATGTCCCCCCGCTGACGGACCAGCCGCCCGCGCAGCTGCCGGTACATGGCGCTGAATTCATCGACCGTTGTCGAAATGACCCGCATGACACCGCCGGCTTCCTGGCCGATCACGTGAGCAAGTTTGATATCGATCCCACGAGCACCGAGGTTGGTCACAATCGTCACCGCGCCGGGCTGTCCTGCTTGGTCCACGATTGGCTGCACGTCGCCTTCAGTGGACGCGGTCAGCTTCTTGACGGCCACCTGCGCCATCCGCATCAACTCACCTTCCAGCCAATCCGCCTCTTGCGGGGAGCGCACTTTGATGAGGATCGGCGCCCGCTCCCGCTGTCCATTCGCAAAGGTGAGCTGAGGCGCCTGCGCAACCAGCTCGATGACTCGCTGCCATTTCGCATCGCGTGACGCAAACGGCTCGTGGTGTTCGCGAATGGGCTCTTGTTCTTGCGCGCGCGGGGCGGCTGCCATAGCTTGACGCACGCGTTTACCCGGATGCATGCCTTCCATGATCCTGGCATCCAACGTGCCGCTGGTCCCGGCATAATCGTTGCCGACGGCCTTCACAAAGGCGGAGAGCAGCATCGTATCCGCAATTTTCTGTGGCGCTTGCGGCACTCCGAACTCCTTCGCTTCGATCGCTTCGTGAATGCCATGACTCCACCGCCGGCCTGGCATGGGTTGCCCGGTGCCTTCATCAATGATGACCACCTCACCCAAGGTGACCAACAGCACTTTTTCTATCGGCTCCTTACCGCGCAAGCCGGCAATCGCAGCAAGCTGTGCAAGGACATCCGTTGTGCCGATGAGGAAGTCGGCCAAATCCGCGCCCGTGGCCCCAGTGAATTCATCAACGAGGAACCCGACTTGCTTGGCGCGCGCGAGCATCTGGGCCAGGTCTTCACCGACGAGAGCCTCCAGCGCCTGTTGCCGCTGGACCGCGTTCCTGCCTTCCAGACCTGTGACAACTCTGTAGTCGATGTTCGGCCGGTAGAACCGGTACACCATCAAGGCGGTCTCAAGTTTCCGGCGCAGGTCTGAGCGCCCCAAGGCTTCCAGGACCGCTCGGCCGTTGCGACGACCCGCCCACCACGTGGTCAGCGCGACCGTCCGCTGCGTCTCATCCGCGTGCCAGAGGAGCGAGGTATCCCGCGGCGTGCCGTCTTCATTCAGCGCTTCGAATTGTTCGCGCGCCAACCGATCTGCTTCCAGCGCTTGCGGAATTTCAACCGTGGCTCGCTGCGAATCTTCAGCAGCCAGGACATGCGGATCGCGCCATCCGCGCAGCCCCGCCGTGACATCCGCTTCATCAAACAGGACGGTCCACTCTCCATCAGCGCGCAACGTCAGGGCCGCTTCATCGGCGCTCACCGCGGATCGCTCGCGCTGCAGTTGGTGCACGAATTTATCCCGCGTGCCGTAGACCACATCGGCGTGAAGGAAGAGTGTCTTCAGGGTGACTTGCCGCAGCTCGCTCGTCGCCGGATCGTATAACCAGCCTTCCGGCTTGCCGGTGTGCTCATTCGCCGCGACTAATCCGACGAGCAGTCCGAGCCGGGAGAGCACCTTGCCGGCACCGATCGCATCGCGGCGATCGAGCGCTTTGCTAAACGTGACGACGAGGACGCCCTTGTCGGACCCGGCAGCCATCGCCAACAGCCGCTTGGCATAGGCAGCCAGCAACAGTGCGCCGCCCTTCCCGCGCCCGGTCGGCAGCTCACCAAAGTCGCCCTCGGCCATAATTCGCGCGTCGGCCTCCTGATCGACCCATTTCTCCATAAATTCGCTGTCGCTGACCGGTCCTTTGCTTCCCCGCTCTTGATCCAAGATGGCCCTGAATTCTGTTTTAACCGCTTCGGCGATTTGTTCCCATACCTCATCATTGATCGGCATTCGTTGATCACTGGGCGCTTGTTGCAATTGCTCAACGAGTCGATTCGTTTCGGGAGACGGCCTGATGATCGGCAGCGGCTGCCGAAGCGGTGCAATTTCCGCATCGACCTCGCCTTCTTCGATTGACTCGTCATCTACCGAGCGTTGCGGCCTGCGATCGAGGTGGGGGCGGTGGGCGGGCGATGGTGGCTGGCGCGCGGCGGGAGCGCTCAGCGCAGCACTCAAAGCACTCATCACGACCACGGCTCCGAGGAGCAGCCAACCCTGATCCCCTAGGATGCGCCCTCCAGCCGACGACGCGGGCACCATGATCCGTAGCCCTTGCGCCAACATATGAAGCGGCGCAAAGAGCACCGCCGCCACGACGATCAGCGCAACCATCACCGCGCCCACACGGGAAATCGGGGACACAATACTTAATTGGGTGGAATGAGTATTGTGTCCCCGAATTGCCCCGAGCCGCTTGCCGATGGCGAGCATCACGAGCCCGACTATGGCGAGTACCGCTCCTTGAGTCGTCGCCAGCTCAGTCACCAGCATCTGCACCGTCGCTGCCGTCGGCTCCGGCGCCCTCCACCATGCCGCGGCCAGCGCTCCTATCGCTGAAATCGGGGACACAATACTTAATACGACTCGGAAATACGTATTGTGTCCCCGAATGTTGAGTGCTTGCAGCATCATCGGCAGGACGATCGCAGCAGCCGGCACGGCATACGCCGGCACGCCGCCGATGCCCAGTGGCGCCATCGCCGCGATCACGCTCAGACTTGTCACCGTCGCCCGCGCCATCGCACTCATCAGCCGCAGTGCCTCTGACGCCTGCTGCGCCGAGCGCAGCAGATGCCGCAGCGGCACGACCACGGCCAGCATCGGATCGACGACGAGGTGCACCAGCACATCCATCGCGGGGTTCGTGGCCCAGCGCTCGCGGCGCGCGTAGATACCCGTCTGCACCCATTCGGGCAGCCCGGTCAGAATGCCCGCATTGCCCCACGTGATCACGCCGCCGACATTCTCCGCCACGCGGCCCCAGCGCGCCTGTCGCGTCGTCTCGCCCACCGAACGACTCTCAACGAACGGCGCTGCCAGCGGATGCGCGTAGCGGTTCAGATATCCGATGCCCAAGAGCACCACATCCGCGAGCACGCCCAGCGCGAACGCCGCCGGCACCACCGCCGCGGGCAGACCTGCAGCCATCCACGCCGTCACCGCCGCCCCGGCCCACACCCCCAACGCCATCCCCGTGCGCCCCACCGACTTCGGCTGCGGCGATCGGCCCTCGCTCCCTTCTGATGGCAGATCAAGGAGCTGCGCCTCAAGGTGCACGATAACCTCATCCGCCTGAGCAAAGACGTGAATGCGGTTCCCGACAATGTCTACGTCACTTGGGGATAAGCCGCTCCCACTCATCAACGGCACCGTCGTCCAGCGCTGCCGATCAGGGTTATAGACATGCAGCCGTTCGAGAGAGGCTTCCGCCATGTCCGTGATCCAAATGCGTCCTAAGGCATCAATGGCAACGCCAAAGCCCAAGCTTGCCGGGGTCTCTATCAGCGTCCAGCGGCTCTGCTGAGGTTGCGCCGGATCGTAGACCCACAGGCGAGAATCGGTCCGCGGTCGGATCGGGGTATCCACCACCCACACGCGACGATCGACCGGGCTGATTGCCATCGTCATGGGATGGAAATCGTCCTGCTCCCCAGGTGGACTCAGCACCTCCGTGTGCCCTGACGGATCGTGGTGCATGACCCGCGCCTCATCTTCGTCAATTTCCCAGATCCCCAACTGGTCATCTACCACCCCCGATGTGAGTTGGTCGGTCGTCTCTCTGCCTCCTCCGACACGAACGACGGTCCAGTCCGTCAAGCGGGGTCTCTCAGTGAGGCTGTTCTGAGTCGCCAACTCACGGGCCGCGCGCCGCCACTGGACGAGCCCGTTGAGGGCCAGCGCATACCCGAGCGCCGCGCCGGAGAACAGCAGGCTGCCCAGGAGCACGAGTGCCGGTGAGTCCAGCCCCAGGAGCTCTGCGAAGGCTCTGAAGCTAAGAGCAGCAACGAGTGCAACTGCACTCGTCGCTTGGGCGGCTGGTCCGAGCTGAGCGCTCGGTGGCTGCAGCCGGCCTTCTGCCAGCGCCACTCGCCAGCGCTCGATGAAGGGGCGGACGGTCGCCGGATCCACCGAGGCTTCTTCAAGCGCCTGGACGAACGTCGCTTCGTTCAGTTCGCGGCGCGACCAGTCAATGTGCTGGGGCAGGAGCCGATGGGCTCTCACCACCTGTTCCCGGAGGTCTGCATCCTGGGCGAGGTCCTCCAGGATGTCCTGAATGAGCTGCGCCTCGTCGGGAGTCAGGCTCCTCTCCTCTTGCCGCTCCCGCAGGAACGCCAGCAGCTCTTCATCTTGGATGACCTGCCGCTGGACATCTTCCTGCCCATAGGCGGCGAGGTACTCCGTGACGCGCTGCCGCAGCTGCTCCCACATTCGTGCTCTTGCCTCGGTCCTCTCCTCGGCGGAGGGTAGCACGATCAGTTCCTGCAGGAGAGATAGGATCTCGTCAGTGAGCGCTGGGATCGCAGGCGGCAGCAGATCGAAGGTGGAGATGGCGCGAACGACCGCCCACCGGACAGCTGAGTCGGACTCTCCCAAGAGAGGGAGGAGGAGGGAGAGGGTGGTGTCGGTGAAGGCAGAGACATTCACCTGGGCGAAGGTGGAGATGGCATCAAGGACCGCCCGCCGGACAGCTAAGTTTGGATCTCTCAAGAGAGGGAGGAGGAGGGAGAGGGTGGTGTCGGTGGCGAGGGCGTGATTCGCCTGGATGGAGTCGATGAAGGTGGTGAGGGCGATTCGGCGCCTGACAGGATCGGAGTGGGTGAGGTCGGCAATGGCTTGGCGAATGGCAAGGACCTCCCAACTTGGCGGCTCAGCCATCGCAGCCACGGGAAGCGCTTCGAGGCGCTCATGCGCGGGGCGTCGATGCACCTCAAGCAGCTCACGGCCTTCGCTACGCGCACCGGTCTCCTCTGCGACACCGCGGAAGGATTGCCTGAACCGCGTCGCAGTCTCCACGCTGAAGGTCTGACCCCGCTGAGCGCCGCGTGGACCGCGCCGCGCGCGCCGCCGCGGGAGCCACCAGCGCCAGATGATCACGCCGCCGAGCAGTGCCAGCGTCCCGATCGCGAGGGCGAGCGCGATCGGCGAATGGATGAGTGCGGCGCCGAGCGTGCCAAGGACGCGCTCAGCACCATGCGCCTCACTCGCCCGCGGCAGCAGAAGCTGCGCGGCGGACGCGGCGAGCGAACCAAGCGTCGTAGCCACAAATACCCGATACCGTCTTCCCGGCTGCCCACCCTCGAGCCAGTCGCGGACAAACGCATCAGTCTGGTAGTCGAGCTCTTGCCGCTCGATGAACTCGAGCCTGAGCATCGGGTTCTCACTGATATCCGTCCCCTTCAGCCAATTCGAAAAATCGCTGACCGGCACAGGTCCAAAGAGCCTGAAGTACTCATCAACCTGCCCGCTAAGCCAGTTGAATCGCGCCTCATCCAACGCCAGCATCAACTTAATTTGGTCCAGCAACGGCGTCACGTCGCCGCGCTCGAGGGCGCGAGGGCCTCTCGGGTCGAACCCTCCGATCGCCATGGCCAGGCCCAGGGTGATCGCCGCTGCCGCCAGCGCCACCCCAATCGGGGACACAATACTGAATTCGGCGCCGAGCAGCGGCAGGCTGAACACGCCATGCATGGGCGTAACCTGCGAAGCGCGCCGCCTAGCCAAGAACACGCTGGAGCTTTCGCTGCCAAGCAGAATGTCGAACCCTTCCCAAGCAGCCTGCTCTGCCTCGGTGCCATAGCGTTTCACCTCCCCGGTGTCCACTCCGCCAACCAGATATCCACCGGGCTTCACAAGCGCAGCGAGCTTGGGCCAAGCCGCCCGCATTTCGGCCGCTGGATTCTCGGAATTCATCCACCGGAGGGCTGCTTGGGTGATCACGTTCAGACTGTAGACCAGCGTGAACCGCTGGTCAGCCCACCCTGGGGGCAGATCCTGCAGGCGACGGTGGTGGATCACCTCAACGCCGCGGCCGGCCACCGGATCAGCGACAAGGCTCCTGAGCAGCTCCAGCACATTGTTGTGAGACGGCTCAAGAACCTCGATCGAGCCGACACCGGGTACCTGCCGCATGCCGCGCGCTTCTCCCCAGGACGGTCCTGGCCCGACAATTAAGATCCGGCCTCCTGAGAACTCACCGGCCAGCCCATGTCCGGACCTCCCCTCAATACTCGCCTGTTCCTTGATGATGCGATCCAACTGATCGAGCAGAACTCCTACGGTCATGCTCAGCCGCTCGGCATTCTTCGCGGGATCGGCGTAGGGGCCATCGTATATGCCGCGCTCCCCCGGCTGCGTCGGCTCGCTGAACTGTGAACCTCCTTCAAACCGGAGCTTCCACTGGCCGTGGGGAAGGGCCTCCAACCGGTACGGAATGCCGGAGGGCAATGTCTCAAGGAATTGAAGCGTTTCCGTTGTTGATGCGAAGAGATCGGATCTTACGGACCATCTCACCTGCCCGATGAGGAGCGGCATCGCGAGCTCCCACCCTCCGACCGGCGACAGGACGAGCGCTAACACCGTCAGGGACACGATACGTAATGCCGGGGTCTTGACAGCGGCAGGGTGATCCCGTACCATAGCCGACGTTCCCACGCTGAGAGCCCCACGCGCGCTCGCCCATCGCTCACGGACCCATTCAACCACTGAGGAGTAGAGGACGATGGCCCGATCCCGTAAGCCCGCCAAGATGGCGGCCCCCGCAGAACCAACCTGGAACCAGGTCAAAGCCGTGTTCGAGGACCAAGACAAAAAGCTCACCGTGATCGCCGAAAATGTCGGCGCGCTCAGGTCGGAATTCACCACGTTCAAGATGGCGCTCGATGATGTCGCCGGAGATGTCAAGCTGCTCAAGCCCGCCGTCCAGAAAAACACCCAAGATATCGAAGCCATCAAAGCGACGCTCGACCACCACACGAACATTCTCGAGGACCATACCAAGGCATTGGAACGAGTTGAGAAACGGCTCGACCTCGCCGAAGCGAAGCCGCCTTCCTGAGCTCTTGTTGCATTCAACTCACCATTGA
>Ga0114945_10000832_pt1 | contig 19672 bp, 18 predicted proteins | sample OV2TP3_FD_87194 | JGI IMG/M metagenome (GOLD analysis project Ga0114945, IMG submission 87194) | Hot spring microbial communities from Beatty, Nevada to study Microbial Dark Matter (Phase II) - OV2 TP3 | ecosystem: Environmental > Aquatic > Thermal springs > Hot (42-90C) | place: USA: Beatty...
TAGGGCAGGGATTCGTCATACCGTGTGGGCTGGGCTCGTGGGAGGAGTGGCCCTGTGGCAAAAGGCCGCGCTGATGGTCGGCGGAGGGGCGGCATGGCTGATCGCGTGCCTATCGGCGCCCCGCTGTGATCGTTGGCTCACCACTCGCCGGGCCGCGATCTGGTTGGGAGTTGCTGTTGTGGTGATCGCACCGTGGCTCATCCGGAACTACGCCCTGTTCGGACGGCTCCTCGTCACTACGGATTCGGCGCATATCCTCTGGCTCGGGAACAACCCCTGGTCCCATGGGACCTACTCGGACATGACCGGGCGCCGCGTCATCGAGCTGGCGGATCCCGCGTTCCTGTCACGCCTGAACGGGGCCGCTGAACTGCACCAATACGATCTCTTCCTTGAGGAGGTGCTCCGTTTCATCCGAGAGCAACCCGGTCGATGTGCCAGCCTCGTCGTGGCACGACTGGAGGCGTTCTTCTGGTTTTCTCCAAACGCCGGGCTCAACTACACGGAGCAGGAAGGGATGATCTACCGGCTGGCGTATGTCAGCCTCCTGACCTTGGGGATCATCGGGTTCGTATTGTGCTGGAGGCGGCGGGTGGAGCGTGCGGTGCGCCGCCGTCTGCTCATCACGGCTGGGGCGATCGTAGGGTTGGCTGCGGTCCATGCGGTGACGGCCATCAACCTGAAACACCGGGTTCCGTGGGAGCTGGTCCTCGCGGTGGGCGCCGCCGAACCGCTCGGCCGGTTCGCTGAGAGGCTGGCGCGTAGATTTTCCCGCCGGCGTTTGCTATGATGCTGCGGACCAGATGGAAAGGTGTGATGGCAGCCGCCTTGGCCATGGGGGCGTCCTACTCCCTCGTCCATGTGTGGGTGTCCGGGGTGCGCTCGCCTGGCGGCGTGTTCAGTTCCTCCGGTCAGATGCGGGAAGAGCTCCCGGCGGTGGAGGCCTATGTGCGGGCGGGTGGGCCGGTGCACCTCACCAACCCCCGGCAGTACGGCTCGACGTTCTTCTTCCTCGTGGAGCCGCTTTTGCGTTGGACCGGGGGCGAGCCACGGGCTCTGGCAGGCGGACTCTACGCTCTCCAGCTCCTCACGATCGGTCTCGCGGCGCTCTTGGCGACCTTGTGGCTGCGTCGCTGGGCGGGTGAGGTATACGGGGAAGACGCGGCTCGAGCCGCCTGGCCCAAGGTCTTGCTCGTCCTGGGGCTCTTGTGGGTGAATTTCTCACCGGTATATTACACCCTCGCCGTGAAAGGTGTGGAAAGTTGGGAACTGTGTCTCCTCTCCGGTGGCTGTTACGCCGCGCTCCGGGAGCGGCGCGCGATCGCCGGACTGTGTATAGCGGCGGCGGCCCTGACGAAGATGCTCCCCTTGTTCTTTCTCTTCTACTTCCTGCTGCGAGACCGACGGCTGCTCGCCGCCTCCGGGGCGTGGCTCGTCCTCCTCCTGGCCGCTTCGCACCTGCGCTATGGCCCGGAGATGGGCTTGGGGTACCTGCCCTTCATGCTCAGGGCCTCCATGGGCCACACCTGGGCGCTGACCTACCATGAGAACATCTCGCTCAAGGGGATGATCGCCAAGGCGTTTGGAAGCTTCCATGTGCGGGGCGACTTTACGGTGGATGGCAAGTACGTCGTGCTAGAGGGGGCGCAGCTTAAGGCGGCGCTGCTCCTCGGACACCTGGTCCAGGCGGCGGGGCTCGTCTGGATTGCCTGGACGCTGCGGCCTTGGCGCGCGGACAGGACGGCTCGGCGGACGGCGCTAGCCTGGGAGTGGGCCTTCGTGAGCGTCATGATGTTGGTGCTCTCCCCACAGACCGCGTTCGAGTACACCGTGCTCGCCCTGCCGGCCTTCAGCCTCGTCGCTGCCGCGCTGACGCTCGACCCGGTATTGCGGCGCCGGCGCAGCGTCTGGCTGACCTTCGGTCCGGCGCTCCTGCTGGTGGCGAACCTTGTGCCCCGCCAGTGTCTTAACTGGCTGCTCCAGGGGCCGATTGACGCTCTACTTCGCTGGAGCGGGAACGGGCACTTCAACCGCTCCGAGGGGTACCAGTACTTCGGGTTCCCGCTGGTTGGCCTGCTGGCCTTGATCGCCGCGCTGTGGGCGGTGCGGGACCGTTGCTGGCGGCCGCAACGGACGGTGGCCTGATGCTGAACGGGAAGAAGATTGTAGTCGTCATGCCGGCCTACAACGCCGCCAAGACGCTTCGGCAGACCTATGAGGAGATTCCCCACGACATCGTGGATGAGGTGATTCTGGTGGATGATTCCAGCCGGGATGCCACGGTCGCGGTGGCCCGTGAGCTGGGCATCCGGCACTTCGTCCACCGCGAGAACAAGGGCTATGGAGGCAACCAGAAGACCTGCTACCGCCTGGCCTTGGAGATTGGGGCGGACGTCGTCGTGATGCTGCACCCTGACTACCAGTACCCCCCGCGGCTCATCACCCCCATGGCCGGGATGATCGCCTCCGGGTTGTATCACGTCGTCATCGGCTCGCGCGTCCTAGGCCGCGGGGCGCTGGCGGGAGGGATGCCGCGCTACAAGTACCTGGCGAACCGCGTCCTCACCCTGATCCAGAACCTCTGCCTGGGACGGAGGCTCTCGGAGTACCACTCTGGCTACCGGGCGTTTTCCCGCGAGGCGCTACTCCGGCTGCCGCTGGAGGAGAACGATGACGATTTCGTCTTCGACAACCAGATGCTCATCCAGCTCATCTATTTCGACTATGAGATCGCCGAGATCACGTGTTCTGCGCGCTACTTCGAGGCCGCCTCCTCGATCAGCTGGCGGAGGGCCCTGAGCTACGGCTGTGGGGTCCTGTGGACGACCGCGCAGTACCTCATCGCTCGCGCCGGGCTCGGCCGGCCGAGGCTGTTTCGCTCCGAAGGGAGGCGGCTGTTTGATGCTGGGGATGGCCCTGTCAGGGTTCCGCTGCCTGCTCTGCGGGACTGAGCGCTCGGCGCTCCGCGAGACGCTTCACGACTACGCCCTGGTCCAGTGCGCGGGCTGCGGCTTCCTAGCCCGCTCGCCCGCCTCCTCGCCTGCAGCGCTGCAAGAACTCTACAGCTCCCGCTACTACGGTGGGGCCCGCGCGGCGCGGTTTCGCAGCGTGCTCGGCGAGTGGCTGCAGGGGGTGTTCCGCTGGCAGCGGGCGCGCCGCCTCCGTCGGGCGCTGGGTGGGCTGGCCGGCCGCCGCGTGCTGGATGTCGGGTGCGGGCGCGGGCAGATGCTCGCCTGGCTCCAGCGCTGGGGGGCAGAGGTCTATGGGACGGAGCTCTCCAAGGCGGCCGCCGACGTTGCGGCCAGGCGGCTGGGGCCGTCGCGCGTCGTGGTGAGCGAACTCGCCGCCGCAGGGTTCCCGGATGGCTGGTTCAATGCGGCGACCGTCTGGCACGTGTTGGAGCATGTGCCGGATCCCGTCGCACTATTGCGCGAAGTGGCACGGGTCGTGACCCCTGACGGCTTTGTGTACGTCGAAGTCCCGAACGCTGGCGGGTGGGCCGCCCGGAAGTTGGGCTGGCACTGGCTGGGCTACGATGCGCCCCACCACTTGGTGCACTTCACGCCGGAGACCCTGCGCCTGGCTGGAACCAGGGCTGGGCTGGTGGCCGTCAAGGACGTGCACTTCTCGTGGGAGTACAGCCCCGTGACATTGCTCCAAAGCCTCCTGAGCGCCTGGCTGGGTGGGGAGCACGTATTGTTTCGCGCGCTGAGCCACGCACAGCACGACAGCGACCCCCGCCGGCGGATCGGGTGCTGGCGGGTGGTGCTCCACGCGGCGGCGGGTGTTGCGCTCGCGCTTCCCGCACTCCTCTGGAGCGTGGGGCTGGGGTGTCGTCGGCAGGGCGACACCGTGGGAATGGTGTTTCGACGGAGCAGGGAATGACGCGGCGATGGCTTTCCCGCGCTGAGGCGCTTGCAAGAGGACTTGCGAGAGCGCGTGGGACGTTGCCTTCAACGCCGTTCGGATGAGGGAGAAGGGAGGGGAGCTGTGACGGCAATCGTGCGAGGCGCTTCTGGTGAGGGCGGGCTTTCTGCGAGCGAGGTCTCGTCCCCAGAGACCGGCGTCGCGGTTTCGGCTTCTCGTAGTCTGCCGATGAGCAACAAGACATGCGTGGCGTTTGGGCTGATCGTGCGCTCGACCGTAAGCGGCTCCCACCCGCGCTGGAGCAGTAGAATTGGTTTCATAAATACCCGGGACACCACAGAGCGCACAGAAGCCACACAGAGGCACAGAGAAATGCCGTCGAATAACGCTCTGTGTTTCTGTGGCATTTCTGTGACATCTGTGGTGTCAAGGGGTTTATGAAACGGCTTCTAGTCAGGCTGGTCGTCTGGGGGAAGCGGAGAACGGTTGAGCCGCTCGAATCGCAATCGGATCAGCGGAGGGGGGTGGGTTCGTCCCACACCGAATGGAGCACGGCTACGAACAGGCAACCGTCTTGAGGAACGGTTCCCTCTTCCTGCTCGTCATGGTGACTGTCAACCACGACATGCCGCCCCGTAAGCGGGGCGGTGTTCCAGCCGTCCGAGGGGTGCGGTCCATACCGCACCCCGAGGACACCTCGGAAGGGGAGGCAGCGAGCCCGATCGCAGATCGGGCGAGCGTCGGAAGGGGAAACCTTCGGTTTCCCCTCCGAGGGTTGACTCGTGGCGGCTCTGCCCCTGGCGTCTGGTCTCACGCGCGTCCCGGAAAACGGCAGCGAGTCTAGATTTTGTGAGGCGGGTTTGCTATGATGAGGGCGCGTTGACCATGGCTGACGACACGGCACGTGAACACCGCGGATCTCCCGTCAAGATCCTCCGAATCTTGACGCGGTTGAACATCGGCGGGCCGGCGCTTCATGCAGCACTCCTGACAACCAGACTGGATCCCCGGCGCTTTTCCACGTGTCTTGTGGTGGGCGAGCCGGACCCGACCGAGGGGGATTTGAGCGGATTGGTCGACACCACGTCGGTTCGCCTTATTCGCCTCAGCAGCTTGCGCCGTCCGATTCGTCCCTGGGCCGATGCCCTCACATGGTGGAGTCTCCTGCGCATCGTGTGGCAGGAACGGCCCCACCTCATCCATACCCATATGGCGAAAGCCGGCGCACTCGGCCGACTTGCCGGTCTCTGCTACAACACCATCGGTCCTGGCCATACCACGGGTTCGCGAGCGACGCTGATCCATACCTTTCACGGCCATGTCCTCGAGGGATATTTTCCCGGATGGCTCTCGAGGGTGTTCCTGGCCGCTGAGCGCTGGCTGGCTCGTCGAACGGATTGTCTCATCGCGGTCAGCCAAACCATCCGAGATCAGCTCCTCGCCAAGGGGATTGGCCGAGCGGACCAGTGGCGAATCATCCCGCTCGGATTGGATCTCTCCGTCTTAGGCACACTGCCCTTTCCCAATGGGTCCTCGCCGATTCGGTTCGGCATGGTGGGCCGCCTGGTGCCGGTGAAGAACCCCAGCCTGTTTCTCCAGGCCTTATCGCACCTGCTCCAGCAGCAACCTGGGGAGGGCATCGCCGGCGTCATCGTCGGAGACGGCCCATTGCGCCAGTCCCTTGAGCGCCAGGCCCAGCAGATGCCGCTGGGCCATGCCGTGTCCTTTACAGGATGGCAGCGGGATCTCTCGTTGGTGTATCGCCAGCTCGACGTGGCCTGTGTGACCTCATGGAACGAAGGCACGCCGGTCTCGCTGATTGAGGCGATGGCGGCCGGTCGGGCCGTGATCGCGACGGATGTGGGTGGGGTTCGTGATCTGCTTGCTGAGCCGTCGGAGGCCCGCAAGGCCATCTCACGCGGCAGTTTCCAGGTCGTTCAGCGGGGGGTGTTGGTTCAGGCGGGGGATACCGAAGGGTTGGTCGCTGCCATGAGGAGGCTGGCGCAGGATGCGCCCTTACGGCAGCAGGTGGGAGCAGCAGGCCGGGCGCACGTCTTGCGCGCGTTTACTGCCGAGCGGCTCCTGCAGGATGTGGCCACGTTATACGAGCGATTCCTCAGTGGTGCCCGCGTCTCGTCAAAAGCCTGTGAGATGCAGGGGGTCTCATGCACGCCTTAATTACCGGTGGGGCGGGGTTCATTGGCTCACATCTCGCTGAGCGCTTGCTGGAGGCGGATCATGAGGTGACCCTGCTCGATAATCTCTCCACAGGCCGGTATGAGAATATCGCCCATCTTGACGGGCATCCACGTCTTCGATTCGTGGTGGGGACGATCCTCAACGAATCCCTGGTCGATAAGCTCGTTGAACGGTGCGATGTCATTTTTCATTTGGCCGCCGCGGTGGGGGTTGAGCTCATTATCCAAAAACCTCTGGACTCGTTGATGACGAATATCCGGGGCAGTGAAGTTGTCCTTGAGGTGGCTCACCGCTACCGCAAGAAAGTGGTGATTGCCTCGACGTCAGAAATCTATGGGAAAAACGTCAACGGCCCCCTCCGGGAAGACACCGATCGGATCCTCGGCTCCCCCTTGAAGAGTCGGTGGAGCTATTCGACCTCCAAGGCCGTGGACGAAATTCTCGCGTACGTCTACTGGAAAGAGAAGGGAGTTCCGACGGTGATCATTCGCCTCTTTAACACCGTGGGTCCCCGACAAAGCGGGGCCTATGGGATGGTCATTCCCCGCTTTGTCAGCCAGGCGTTAAAAGGGGAACCCCTCATGGTCCATGGGAGCGGGAAACAATCCCGTTGCTTCCTGCACGTGAAAGACGCGGTGAATGCCCTGGAAAAACTTGCCCAGCATTCCCAGGCGGTGGGAGATGTCTTCAACCTGGGCAGCCAAGAAGAGGTGACCATTGAAGAGTTAGCCAACCTGGTCATCCGTCTGACCAAGAGCTCTTCCCACCTTACCTACGTGCCCTATGAAGAAGCCTATGAGGAGGGGTTTGAAGATATGCCCCGGCGTGTGCCGGATACCACCAAGATTCGCGCCCTGATCGGCTTCCAGCCCACGATGAATCTGGAGGAGATTATCCAGAGCGTGGTGGACAGCATGCGCCAGAGCCTTCTGAAGTCTCCTCGTCCTGCTCAGGGCCTCGCCTCCTGATGAATTGGCTTCCCATTGATGGCTCGTCGATCTTGCAGACTGTCCAGGATCTCGGTCGCGTGGGATTGGCCGGCCTGACAGCCCTGCTCATCACCCTGCTGCTCACCCCGATCGTCCGGTTCACTGCCGTCCGATTTGGATGGATCGTCAAGCCGGCGGAATCGCGCTGGGGCAGGCGCGTCATTGCCAGACTGGGCGGGGTCGCTATGTTTGCAGGGTTTGTCACAACGACCCTCCTGTGGGTGCCATGGGAACCCTCGGCGTTGGCGCTGTTAGGTGGGGTGAGCTTGGTCTTTCTGTTAGGGCTCTTCGATGACTTCTGTCGGATACCCCCCTATACAAAGCTCATGGCTCAACTGCTCATCGGATGCGGGGTCGTCCTCGGCGGGATTCGGTTGGCGTCCATCCAATGGGCGTGGGTGTCGATTCCGCTGTCCGTCTTGTGGTTTGTTTTTGTGATGAACGCCTTCAACCTGCTGGACAATATGGACGGGCTTGCGGCTGGGGTCGGGGCGATTGCCGCTGGCTTCTGCGTACTGCACGCCGCCCTGGCCGGTCAATGGATCGTGGCGACGCTGGCGGGTATCGTGAGCGGCGTGTGTCTGGGATTTTTGCGCTATAACTTTCCGCCGGCCAAGATCTTCATGGGCGATTCCGGGAGTCACCTGCTGGGCTTGAGCCTGGCGACCGTGGTCTTGATAGAGAGCCAGCCGCACTCAACACAACTGCTCAGCATCCTCGCCGTGCCCGCCCTCGTGTTGGCGGTGCCGATTTTTGACACCTCTTTTGTCACCGTCCAACGACTGCTGCATCGGCTGCACCCATTTGCAGGAGGGGTCGATCACGTGTCGCATCGGTTGGCCATCTTGGGGCTGAGTCCTCGGCAAACCGTGCTCGCCCTCTACAGCGTCAGCACCGCACTGGGCTGCTTAAGTGTACTTTCGACGCGACTCAAGCCCTTGTCGGTGATTGCGATGTGGCTGCTCGTGCTGACGGCTCTCATCTTGGTTGGCCGCTACTTGGCTCGGGTCAACGTGTACCGCTTGCAACCCACCGGAACCCCACTCGTGGATGTGGTGAATCCCCCGATGACGCTGATTGACACGATGCTGCTGCATAAACGCCGGCTGGTTGAGATCCTGGTCGATTTCGGCATCGTGAGCAGCGTCTATGTGTTCGCGCATCTCCTCCGGTTTGAAGGGGCGCTCACGTTCCATATTCAGTCGCTCCTCGTCCAGTCCCTCCCCATCATCCTGGTGTGCAAACTCGCCTGCTTTGCAGGCTGTGGACTCTACCGCCGGGTCTGGCGGTATCCGGATCTCTCGGATTTCCTGGCGGTCTTCAGAGCCGTGTCGATTGGTTCCGTCCTCTCGTCCATCGTCCTCCTCTACTTGTGGCGGTTTGAAGGGTATTCCAGAGCGGTGCTGATTATCGACTGGATGCTCACACTCCTCGCCATCGGAGGCTCACGGATCATTGAGCGGCTGCTTGATGAGTGGATCAGCGCCGCGACCGATCAGGAAAGCGCGCCGGTCCTCATCATTGGCGCGGGGGAGACAGGGGAGCGGGTGCTTCGGTCGCTGAGGCATCGCGGGACAGCCATGCGCCGGGCGGTCGGATTGCTCGACGACGATGTGCGAAAGCACGGCAACCAACTCCACGGGGTTCGCATTCTTGGGACACGGGCGCGACTAGCGGCGGTGCTGGCGGCATATGATGTTCGCGAAGTCCTGATTGCGATCAGCGATCCGCCGGGCGACCTGCTCCAATACGTGCAGCAGTGTTGTGCACCTCGAGGCATTCACTGGAAAGTGGTGACCGCTGGCGTCACTGAGGCGGTATGATCCCATCACCTGTGTTCCGGCCAACGGCCGGACCAACATCAGGTGTTGGCGTTTCGGAATGGGCTGCCTTCGGCAGCTCAACACAGGTGATGGGATGCGACGCAGCGTGGCGCTGATCCAAGAAGGCAGCCTGTATGGGCTGCTTTTTTTGTTGCCGTTTTCGAAAGCCGCGCTTGAGATCTTGTTTGGGTGTCTGCTCGTGACGTGGCTCGTCGCGCGACTCGATCCCGCGACGCGCACGGACACGATGTGGCTTCGGCCGTCGCTGCAACCTCTTCTCTATGCCGGAGCAGCCTTCCTCGCAGCCTGTGCCCTATCGGTTGTGGTGAGCACGGACGTTGGGCTGAGCGTGAGGGGATTCACAAGGAAATGGTTGGAGTATCTCATGCTGTTCGTGATCATCACGGATGTCGGCAGCCGGCCGGGCGTTGCGCAGCGGAGCCTCAGTGCCCTTGCCCTCTCTGCCCTCTTTGTGGTCATCGAAGGGATTTCTCAGGAGCGCTATGGTTCCGGGTTCTTTCGCGGCAACTACCGTCTGGATTTCTTCCAGCGGATGACTGGCCCCTATGAAAATCCGATTGACCTAGCCACCTACCTGATGGTCATCATCCCCCCGCTGATTGTCTACGCCCTCTCGCGGCACGGGGCGGCGCGATGGAGGAGATGGACGCTGACCGTTGCCGTCCTCCTGTGTCTTGCGCGGACCTCGTCGCTTGGCAGCTGGTTTGGACTGGGGACGGGTCTCTTGGTCATCAGCCGGTGGCGGACAGCGATGCGCCGGTACGTCCTGACGGTGCTTGCCGTGGCCGTGGTGATGGCTGGTGGATTCCTTGTGGGGACCGGACGTCTACATTACATCTTCTCGCTCTCGGCGATCGGGAAACTTGATCGGGTGGCGATGTGGCAGGCAGCGATCGGGATGATCGCCGATCGCCCGATTCTCGGCCACGGGGTCAACACCTTCATGGCACACTACCTTCACTACTGGGTCGGCGGTGAATACCACCCCCGATATGCCCATAACTGCTATCTGCAGATGTGGGCAGAGACGGGAATCGTCGGGCTTGGGATGTTCCTCTGGTTGCTGAGGGGATTGTTAAACCTGTGGGGTCGTGCGATCCGTCGGCTCTCTGACGGTCCGCATCGCTACCTGCTCCTGGGGTTGATGGCCGGCCTGGTCGCGTTCCTTGCCCAGGCCGCGATCGACACCAACTTCTACGCGATGCGTCAAGCGTTTCTGTTTTGGACCCTGGCCGGGGTGGCGACAGGGCTGGCGGCGGGATCATCCCCCCACCTGCCGACGGCGATGCCGTCAGACAGATGATGAAGATTGAGTGGAGGGGTTTTGTCGCGAGGGGGCTGGGCATCGCCGTGGCCTGGCAGCGTCTTTTTCCCTCAGATCGGCCAGGGCCCGTGTATGCGGGCTCGCAGCAGGTGGGGGATCATCACATGGCGAGCCTCGTCGGACGATCTGACGCATCGTGGCGTCGAGTGTTCCTGGTCGTCGCTGCGGGGATCCTGGTGGTGGCTGCGACTCCCTACACCACGTTCTGGTGGCGATGGCTCCGGGACGTCGCAGGTCCAGCGCGTGACACGTTCACCCTCGCTTGGTTCACCGTGCTGGCCCTCGCCGCGGGACCTCACCTCATCCAGCAGCCGAGGACAATGGTCCTGTGGCTCGCCGGTCTCGTCGCGGTGGGCACGGCCCTCTTCGCGCACGTCCCGCTTGAAGCCGAACGACTGCATGTCGTGCAATATGCCCTCCTTGGAGTCCTCAGCGACTGGGCGATGCCGCGGGGCCGGCGGTGGGCGCACCGAGTGCTGATCATGGTGGCGTGGACGCTTGCCCTGGGATGCGTCGAGGAGTGGTGGCAATGGTGGTTGCCCAACCGGGTGGGTGAGTGGCGAGACGTCCTGCTCGACGGCCTAGGTGGTGTGGTCGGAAGCTATGCGCTTATTCCCTGGTCGGTCCGTGCGCGATTGGCATGAGTCAGTGTTACCCCATTCCCTTTCGATTCACCGACGGCGGGACAGCTATAACGCTCCTTCGAGCCAACGACTGGTAGTGAGGTCATCCCGCGTCTTGTTCGTTCGTACTGACCGACTCGGGGAGACGCTGCTCAACCTCCCGGTCTTGCACGCCCTCCGAGAAGTCCTGCCGCATGGACACGTGATCCTCATGGCTCATCCCGCTCTGTGCGAGCTGTTCGTTGGTCATCCTGACTTTAATGAAGTGATCGGGGAGCCGGCCCTCCAGGGAGCCTGGTGGCAGCGAGCCTGGCACCTGGTGACTCTATGGCGCTCGCAGCACGTGGACACCATCGTCATCTCGAATCCCAAGAAAGAGTACCATGTGGCAGCATGGCTTACCGGGATCCCAACGCGCGTGGGCTACGACCGGAAATGGGGATGGCTCTTGACCCATCGGGTTACTGACCGGAAGGCGCTTGGTGAGCGCCATGAAGTCGAGTATAATCTAGAGCTACTTCACGCGCTGGGGATTTCTGTCCCGCGATCACCCTCGTTCCAGTTATCTGTCAGTGAGGAAGAAAAGCGGAGGATTCTTCAACTGCTTGAAGAACTGAAGGTTCGGGAGACCGACCATCTTGTGGCCATTCATCCCTGGACCTCAAACCCCAACAAGCAATGGCCCAGCCAGCGATTTCGGGCGCTGATCGATCGGCTCGCGCAGATGCCCGGCGTGAAGCCAGTCGTGATTGGAGGCAAGGAAGAACGGGCCCGCGAGGCGGAGGTGTTGGAGGGACAGAAGGATCATGTGGTCAATGTCGTGGGGCGGCTTTCCCTCACAGCGCTTGCCGCACTCCTCCAACGAGTTCGGCTCTTGGTTTCGAACGATAGTGGCCCGATGCATCTCGCGGCGGCGGTGAGCACGCCGGTCATCGCGTTGTTTGGCACTGCGGAGCGCGGGTCCCATCCGAGACGATGGGGTCCGTGGGGAAGCGGGCACACCGTGATTCATAAGCCCCTGCTGGATATCTCGGTTGAGGAAGTTCTTGGGGCCGTTCAGCGATATCTGTCATGAACAGGCCGCAGGGACAAGAAGCACTTTTTGCTGAAGGGACTCGGGGGGGCTGCTCGCCATCTCGTCGCTACCCTCGCCTGTTGATCGTGAACCCATTCGGGATCGGGGACGTCCTGTTTTCGACGCCATTGGTTCGCGCAATTCGTCAAGCCTTCCCCAAGGCCTATGTCGGCTATTTGTGCAACAGGCGGACGCAAGAAATCCTTCGACGCAACCCCAACCTCGATGAGCTGTTCGTCTACGAAAAGGATGAGTTCGTGACCCTGTGGAAGCAGAATAAACGTGCAGGGTTCCAGTATATGCGCGTTCTCTTGGCACAGATCAGAGGCAGGCGGTTCGATATGGTCGTCGATCTCTCACTGGGGGAGCGCTACAGTTTAATCCTGGCCGCGCTCGGCGTGAAACGGCGCGTCGGCTTTGATTTTCGGAACCGCGGGCGATTCTTGACCCATCGCTTCACAGTTGACGGCTATCAGGACGAACATGTGGTTGAATACTATGCCCGCTTGCTGGCATGGCTGGGGATTCGCATGTCGGATCGGCAGCTTGAGTTGGCGGCACGCCCTGACGATGAGCAAACGGCGGCGAATCGTTTCGACCAGCTCCACTTGACTCGTGAACAGCGTTTCATTGGTCTAGTTCCTGCAGGTGGTGTAAGCTGGGGGCTGCAGGCCCATTTTCGGCGCTGGCCGAAGGAAGGGTTCATCGACATCGGCAGGACGTTGAGCGAACGATACTATGCCCGAATTGTGGTGTTTGGGGAAGCGCGTGATCGGGATGTCTGTGCTGAGATCGCGCAGGCCATTGGTCCGGCTGCCGTTGATCTCAGCGGCGAAACGACCCTTAGGGAATTTATCCAACTGGTGGCACGATGCCATCTCGTGGTTTCTAACGATGGGGGACCGATTCATATCGCAGCCAGCCAGGGGGTTCCGACCGTCTCGATCTTTGGACCCGTCGATCCCGACGTCTATGGTCCGTATCCTCGAACGTCCCAGCATCGCATCGTCTACAAGCCTGACCTTCCCTGCCGCCCGTGCTACCACCAGTTCAAGCTGCCTCCCTGCCCATACGAGCGAGCATGTTTGAGTGACATCGATCCCAGCGATGTCCTTGAAGCGTGTGAACAGGTGTTAGCCAGGAGGGCCGATGCCCACGATGCGGCGACGGCACGCGTCTCGTTGTGAAGTGCTCTCCGTGGTGGAACGGGGTTGGCGTGGAGCCCGGGAGTGCTCCCTGGTCCTCAGCACGGTAGGGGTTCCGGTGACCCACCTGATCAAGGGTTTTCTGAACGCTGAGCTTCGCGAGATGATTCGTCCGTACCCTGGGATTCGGATGATCAGCGTTCCCCGTCCCTTGTTCCGACTGTGGTTGTGGTGGACTTTATGCTGGCAGACGACAACAGGTCGCCTCCGCTGGGTGCTCCTTGATCACGAGCGGACCCTGAGAGAAATTTCCTGGTGGTGCCGGAGATTCGGCTTAACGTCGGTGGCGGTCCACGAGACTCATCAGGGCTACGAATTGTGGGTTGGGGGGCGGCACATGCCCTTGGCGTTGGCATTTCAACGTGAAAGACGATGACGCGCGTGGCGCTGGCATTTGACAAAATCCGCGAGGATACGGTGGGCATTTACTTCGAGCGCGCCTGTCAGACACTAGGAATCCACTTCGATCACTTTTGGACACGGAACGCCTCAGCGATCCCCCTGGGATATGACCTCTATCTGCGCATCGACCACGGGGACTACCAGGACGACTTGCCAACTCACCTCCATCCCAAGGTCTTCTATGCGACTGATACCCACCTGCCAAAATCGTGGAGGCGGATCCGACGCGTTGCCAACCGGTATGATCTCATGTGCTGCGCGCATCGACCTGCGGCAGGGTTGCTCCCGAACGGAGCGTGGGTCCCCGTCGCTTGTGATCCGGATCTCCACAGTAGCGCCCCCGCGGATGAGAAGCGTTGGGATGTGGCGTTTGTGGGGACCGAAGGTGGCGTGCCGAGAAAGTTCTATCTCCAGGCGCTTCGCGAACGGTATCCCCAGAGCCTCATCGGACACGCGGCCCATACCGAGCTGGGAGCGATCTACAGTCGGGCGAAGATGGGGTTCAACTACTCGATCCGGGACGACATCAACATGCGGATGTTTGAAATCTGGTGTGCCGGAACGCTCTTGGTCACGAATCAGTTACCCCATGACGACTTGGCTCGCTTAGGGTTCTTCGAGCGGACGCACTATGTGGCCTACCGCAATCCCAAAGAGCTGTTCGAGATGATCGATTACTATCTTCGGCACGAATCCGAGCGGGAAGCGATTGCCATGCAAGGACACAGACACGCGCTGCGGGCGCATACGTATGCTCACCGGCTTCGTCAGATCTTGGCGCTCACAAGCCAACGGACGTCAGGTGCGATCTCGATGCCTCGGATGGAGGGCGTCGCATGCGCATCCTCGTGACAGGAGGGGCGGGGTTCACCCCGCCCCTCCTTCAGCGGTTCAACGTGACATATACCCGATGTACTACGTCTACGTCTTGCGGAGTCTGAGCCGAGGAGTCCTGTATATTGGCTGTACGAACAGTCTCAAAACCCGGGTCATCCGGCATCAGCATCGACAGGTGGTGGCGACAAAAGGTAAGGGACCATGGGAGCTACTTTACTATGAGGTATACCGCTTGCGAGACGAAGCCTATGAACGAGAGCGACGCCTGAAGCAATTCGGTGGCGCCTATCGGCAATTACGGAAACGGCTGCTAGTGCCGTTCCAACTATCTCTGCCGAAGATCTTCCGTTCGCTCCAGCAGATACGGTACGGATTCTCTCCGCTGAACGGTTAGGCTCATCAAGTTGGAACGGCACTAGGCGATGCCCATCGTGTAGAGAACTGAATCGGGGTTAGGATGAGAGTGTTAGTAACAGGAGGGGCGGGGTTCATCGGGTCGCATCTGGTCGATGCGCTCGTTCAGCAAGGCCATCACGTGCGCGTCTTGGATCATCTTGAGGCACAAGTCCACCAAGGCCGCAAGCCCTCCTACCTCCATGCGCAGGCCGACTATCTCTGGGGCGATGTGCGAGATCGCGAGATGGTCCGCAAGGGGCTCCGAGGCGTCGAGGCGATCTTTCATGAGGCGGCCGCAGTGGGGGTGGGGCAGTCGATGTACCAGATTGAGAAATATGTCGCCTCCAATGTACTCGCCACGGCGGTCTTGCTCGATGTCATCGTGAACGACCGCGTGCCGCTCAAGAAACTCCTCGTGGCCAGCTCCATGAGCATCTACGGCGAGGGGCAGTATCGCTGCCCCGGTTGCGGCCCCGTGTTTCCCGCGCTTCGGACTGAGGCCCAATTGAGGCAGCGGCAATGGGAGATGATGTGCCCTGCGTGTCACCGCCCCGTCACACCGGAGCCCACCCCCGAAGGCAAGCCCTTGGCACCGACCTCGGTGTACGCGGTGTCCAAGCGCGACCAAGAAGAGCTGTGTCTGTCAGTTGGTCGCAGCTATCGAATCCCGACGGTGGCGCTTCGGTATTTCAATGTGTATGGCCCGCGCCAAGCCCTCTCCAATCCGTATACGGGGGTGTGCGCGATCTTTTCCGCGCGGATCAAGAACCGTCACCGTCCCCTCGTGTTTGAAGATGGCCATCAGACGCGCGATTTCATTGATGTGCGCGATGTCGTCCAGGCCAACCTTCTCGTCCTGAAAGAGGCGCGGGCTGACGACGGGGTCTTCAATGTGGGCACCGGGACTGCGACGTCCATCGGGCGGATCGGACAGCTCCTGGCGGAGCTCTACGAGGTCCCCGTGGAGCCTGAAGTGACCTCCAAGTTTCGAAGCGGCGATATTCGCCACTGTGTGGCGGACATCACGAGACTTCGCGCGTTGGGATTCAAACCATCGGTGACTTTGCAGGAGGGATTGCGCGACTTGGTCGTGTGGGGCCGTCAGGAAACAGCCGAAGATCGCGTGGAAGAAGCGGCCAAGGAGCTTGAAATGCGGGGTCTCACAACAGGCTGATGTCCACGCCCGTCTGTGACCTCGTCCTCTTGAGCTGGAACCACCTCGAGGAGACCACCCCCTGTCTCGAGAGTTTGTTTCAGCATACGGATGTGCCGGCGCGGTTGTTCATCGTTGACAATGGCAGCGAACAGCCGGTCCGGCAGTTTTTGCACACGGTCCGTCCCCGCGGAGCGATCCAAGCAGTGACCCTGCTCCAGAATGAGACGAACGAAGGCTTCCCAAAAGGGATGAATCGAGGGATGCGAGCCTCACAGGCGTCCTACGTCTGTCTCTTGAATAATGATCTTGTCTTTGCCCCGGCGTGGTTGTCCCGCATGCTGGAAGTTGCCCAAGCGCATCCAGAAATTGGCGTCTTGAATCCGACGAGCAGTACGTTTGGCAACTCCCCGCCAAAAGGCATAAGCCTGCAGGCCTATGCCAGGCAGCTTGAGGCGGCACGAGGCCGGTACGTCGAAGTGGGAATGTGCATCGGCTTCTGCCTGCTGATCAGCCGCCCCGTCATTGAGCGAATCGGCTACTTGCATGAAGCGGTGGAACGCATCTTTTTTGAGGACGAGGATTACTGCATGCGGGCGAAAGCCGCCGGTTTTCAATGCGTCGTGGTGGACAGTGCGTATGTGCTGCACCACGAGCATAAAACGCTGCGCCCCTCGCCAGAGCGCGAGGTACTCTTCAACCGCAATCGCCGGTGGTGCGAACAGCGCTGGGGGCGGCGCTTACGGGTGGCCTATCCGCGGCTAGTGCCTTTGCGACCCGGCTCGGAGGAGCTGCGTCGATGGCTTGAGCAGCTGGTCGGCTGGGCGCGCCAGCGCACGCTGATTTATGTCTATACGCCCTTCACGGATGGCATTGATGGCCGCGAGTTGTTTCGCTCGGTCGGTTTGGTCCCGCATGCGGACATCTCGTGGCGGCGACTGCCCAAACGGCTAATCAGCGTGGCGGCTACCCTGGCCATCTTGAAGCGACAGAAGAAACGCTTTGACGGCATCATCGTGCCGGATGAGCGGTGGGCTGCCCGACTGGGCCGCCTCCAGCCGCTCCATCGCGCGTTGGTTGTCCGGGAGGGCGATGCCGCGGCGCTCGCACAGCTATGGCAACGACGATTCCACTTTCCGTCGTGATCTTGGCGAAAAACGAAGCGACGCGGATTGTCGACTGCATCCGCAGCGTGTCCTGGGCCTCAGAGGTCTTGGTCGTGGACGACGAGAGCACGGACGACACAGCCCGCATCGCCGAATCGCTGGGCGCACGGGTCCTCCGGCGCAAGATGGATGTGGAAGGACGCCACCGCAACTGGGCCTACGCGCAGACCAAACTTGAATGGGTGTTGAGCCTCGATGCCGATGAACGGGTCAGTCCTGAGCTGGCTCAAGAAATTCAATCCATGTTACGCAATGGGGCTGCCTATGAGACCTATGCCATTCCCCGGCGCAACTACTTGGGCGACTCCTGGGTTCGCCACGGAGGCTGGTATCCCAGCGCGCAACTGAAACTCTTTAAGAAATCGGTCTTTCGATGGGAAGAGACCACGATCCATCCTCGGGCCATTTCGGATCGGCCGTGGGGCACCTTGCGGCACGACCTCATCCATTTGTCGTACCGGGATCGAGCCGACTTCATCAAGAAGACGGATCGCCATACGACCTTGGAGGCCCAGAAGTGGTTGGCCGATGGTCGCAAGATGGATTTGGGTAAAGCGCTGTGGAGGACCATGGATCGGTTCGTCCGAAGCTATCTGTTCAAACAGGGATTTCGAGATGGCCGGATCGGATGGTTTGTAGCACGGATGGCCGCGGCCTACCAGTGGTTGAGTTATTCCAAATACCGGTTCATGAAACGGCAGCAGGGGGGAGCGGGTGGCGCCGTTGGATCCACAGATAGCCAAACAACGCCAGGGCAAACCATGGCAAGATCATGAGGACTAAAAAGACGTACGACTCCCCTCGCCATGAGCGAATGCCCAGGGCTTTCCAAAACCAGCTGTGGGTCATGACGCTCAGGGCGAGGACGGCGCAGGCGAGGACGGCAGAAACACCGCGGTGCCATGTCTGTCGTGGGTTCGTGCTCGCACAAGCCACCGCCACCGACACAGGCAGGAGCAACGCGCTGTAGGTGGCGATCCACACGGTAGGCGAACATAAGACCATCAGGAGAGTCAGGAGCGAGCCGTCAAACGCCAGACGGCGTGGCTCTGGTTGGCGCGAGGATCGTCCGTTCAGCACAAGGCCGAAGAGAACGGCTGCGAGCAGGACGGTGAGCCCCATCACGACGGGCAGAGGCAGGGTAACGAGGTTGAGCTCATACGGGTCGTCGGAGAGGAACCGCTTGGCAAGGGTGAGCAAGGATTGGTTGCCGATTTCGAAGGCCCGTGAGGCGCCGCTAGACCACAACACTTGCGGCCAGGCGATCAGGGACGCAAACGGCCGGCTTGGAGTCAGGAGGATGCTACTGAACACGTTGACGGCAAGGAATGCACAGCCGACTCGGGCGACCATGTCCCACCGACGCCGCGCGAGGAGATAGCCGAGGAAAATGATCGCTGGCAGTTTGAGGCCGATGGCGAAAGCCAAGAGCAGGGCTGCCAGTGTTCGTTGGGCTGATAGATCTGCGACCAGAAACCCCATGGTGAGGAGCGCCCACAGCAGATCTACTTGTCCGTTGAGGAATTCCGCTGTGAGGGGACGGGTCAGCAAGGCCACCGTGACCACGGGAAGCCATGGAGGGGCTCTGAGCCCGGCGAGGTGACAGAGCCGCACGGCGCACCCGCAGGCGATGAGAAGCCACAAGACTGTGAGGGACGCCCAGAGGACAGGGCCGATGTGGGAAGGGATCCAGGCCAAGGGCAGCCACAGCAGCACCCAGCAAGGAGCGTATTTAAAGACCGCCAGCTTAGAATAGGTCGGGCCATAAAGTTCCTCGGCACCTCCCTGGGCAATCCGCTGGGCAGCGGCACGATACACTTCGAAATCCATGAGGTACGGCGGCTGGAGAGAAAACTTCACGGGAAAACGCAGCATGAAGATCAGGCCGAGGAATCCCCAGCAGATGAGCCAACCCACACGCCCTTTGGGGATCAACGAGCGGGAACCCATAGAGCCATTGTAACAAAACAGCATGTCCAGTGTGGTGACTCCGACCGATCACGAACGAGGGGGTTACGCGCCTCCATGCCGACACCGGTGAGTGGGAAGACCCATGGCTGAGCGTCAGCGGCTTTCGGTCGTCATCCTGACGAAGAACGAGGAGACACGTATTACACGCTGCCTTGACAGTGTCACGTGGGCGGATGAAGTGATCGTCGTGGACGGCCAGAGCACGGATCGTACGGTGGACATCTGCCGGCAGTATGGCGCGCGGGTCATCTCCCATGCGTTTGAGGGAAGCTTCGCCACAGAGCGCAACCTCGGACTTGAGCACGCCCGAGGGGACTGGGTCTTACAGATCGACGCCGATGACGTCGTCACGCCACAGTTCCGTGAGGCTGTTGAGCGCCTGCTGGCAAACCCGTCACCCCATGCGGCGCTGAAGTTCAGGCGCAAGAGCTATCTCCTAGGGCGGTTTATGCGCTACGGCGGCTGGTACCACTACCTGCCCAACCTCGTGCGTCGGAATGCGGTGCGCTATGAAGGCGTTGTTCATGAACGGCCCATCGTGCAGGGCACCACGGGCGTGCTCGATGCGGACATCGAGCACCATCCCTGCGAGAGCCTGACAGCCTTTCTGGACCGACACAA
>Ga0114945_10000833_pt1 | contig 19638 bp, 17 predicted proteins | sample OV2TP3_FD_87194 | JGI IMG/M metagenome (GOLD analysis project Ga0114945, IMG submission 87194) | Hot spring microbial communities from Beatty, Nevada to study Microbial Dark Matter (Phase II) - OV2 TP3 | ecosystem: Environmental > Aquatic > Thermal springs > Hot (42-90C) | place: USA: Beatty...
GATCCACAGGCTGGCATCGGGCTTGATCTCCGAGTTGCGGATCAGCTCGATCGCGCACGCCATGGCGTCCTCGGTGATCCGCAACGACTCGGTCAGCAGCCGGATCTCCTCCTCGGATTTGATCATCCGCTCCGGAAAGAACGGCTCCGGCGCAACGCGCACCTCGTAGCCGCGCGCGCGCAGCGCTTCGGCGTAGCCGATCCCGAAATCGGACGGCACCTCGACGGCCTTCACGCTGAAGCCCCTGAGCAGCTCGTCGACGACGTCACCCAGGGCCGGCTCGGCCTTGCCGGAGCGCTTGGCCTGCGCGGCCAGCTTGGTGTAGGAGAGCACCTGGGACACTTTGGCCTGCGCCTTGGCCCGATCCAGTTCCAGGTCGCTCATGACGACGACGCGCGTGCCGTTGACTTGGGCGAAGACGAACGGGTCCGGCGCCAGGAACCGGGTGGCGTAGTAGAGGTTCGCGCTTTTCTCGCTGTCCGCGATGATCAGGCGGGCGACGTTCACGGCATTCTCCTCTCAGGAAGTAGCATAGCGAAAAATCGGGACCGTTTCTATTTTTCCTTCGAGGCCCCCGAGGCCCCGCGAGAAAAATGGCCCCGCGAGAAAAATGTCCCCGCGAGAAAAATGTCCCCGCGAGAAAAATAGAAACGGTCCCAATTTTCGGTTATAATGGCGCGGCCTGTGATTTTTTTCACAAACTTCCGCTTCACCACCACGCCATGGCCGAAACGGTCTTTTTTTATCTCTTGAGCCTCATCATGCTGGGGGCCGCCCTGTCGGTCGCCCTCAACCGGCACCCCATCTATAGCGTCCTCTCCCTCCTCGTCGTGATGGGCTGCCTGGCCTGCCTGTTCGTCATGCTCGGCGCCTTTTTCGTCGCGGCCCTGCAGGTGCTGCTGTACGCCGGGGCGGTGCTCGTGCTGTTCCTGTTCGTCGTGATGCTCCTGAACCTGGAACCGGAGGCGCTGGCGCGCGTGCAGGTTTTCACCATCCGAGCGGCCGGCACGCTGGCGGCGCTGGTCTTGCTGTCCTACCTGCTGCGGCTGATCCGTCCCCTGGACGGGCAGCCGACGCTGGCGAGCCTGCCGGCGCCGGGCGGCGATGTGGAGTCGCTGGGCCGGCTGCTCTTCACCACCTACGTGCTGCCCTTTGAGCTGACGTCCTTCCTGATCCTGGCGGCCATCGTCGGCGCCGTCACCCTCGGCAAGCCCTCCCCCGATGAGCAGGACCAACGGTGTCAGACACCGTTCCCGCTGCGAGACGACAGGGCAAAAGGTGTCTGACACCTGTTGCGATACGCTTCGCGATCGATGATCACGCTGACCCACTATCTGGTGGCCAGCGCGCTGCTCTTCACCATCGGCCTCGCCGGCATCATGACCCGCCGCAACATCATCATGATCCTGCTCTCCATCGAGATCATGTTCAACGCGGCGAACCTGGCGTTCGTGGCCTACGCGCGGGCCTGGGGCGACCTCGGCGGGCAGATCTGCGCCTTCTTCATCATCACGGTCGCGGCGGCCGAGGTGACTGTGGGGCTGGCCATCGCGATCCTGCTGGCGCGGCAGCTGAAGACGCTCCACGCCGATGAAGTCCGCCTGATGAAATGGTAGGCCAAGCCTTGAGCCTTGAGCCTTCAGCCTTCAGCCTATTGGGATGGACCGCCCTGCTGGCCCCGCTCGCAGCCGCGCTGCTCATCCAGCTCGTCGGCGTTCATCGCCGACGGCTCAGCGCCGGCCTGGCGATCGTCAGCCTGTTGATCTCGTTCGCCGCAACCGGATGGCTCTTCCTCCAGACGCTGCCTCGCCCCGCCCTCGTGCCGTATGAATCGTCGATCGATTGGATCGCCGTCCCAGGTCTGACGATCCCCTTCGGGATCCTCCTCGACCAGCTCTCCCTGCTGATGGCCCTGGTCGTCACCGGCGTGGGCAGCGCCATCTTCATCTACTCCGTCGGCTACATGGCGGAGGACCACGCCTACAGCCGGTTCTTCGGCCTCTTGTCCCTCTTCGCCTTCTCCATGCTGACCATCGTCCTGGCGACCAACTGGATCCAGCTCTTCATCGGCTGGGAGCTGGTCGGTTTCTGCTCCTACGCGCTGATCGGTCACTGGTACGCCAAGCCGTCGGCGGCCGAGGCCGGCAAGAAGGCGTTCCTGGTCAACCGCGTGGCCGATTTCGGGTTCTTCCTCGGCATCCTGGCGTTGTGGGCGACCTCGAGCCTGACGCCGGCCGGCCGGACGTTCCACTTCCTCACGCTGGAGCAGCACCTGCCGCTGCTGGCGCACTCCGGGGCGATCCCGATCGCGACGCTGCCGCTCATCGGCCTGCTGCTGTTCTGCGGGCCGGTCGGCAAATCGGCGCAGTTTCCCCTCCATGTCTGGCTGCCGGACGCGATGGAGGGGCCCACGCCGGTCTCCGCGCTGATCCACGCGGCGACGATGGTGGCGGCCGGCGTGTACCTGCTGTGCCGCGCGTTCTGGCTCTTCGAGGATCTGCCCTCGGTGCTCGCCACGATCATGTGGGTGGGCGGGGCGACCGCCTTCCTGGCCGCGTGCCTGGCGCTGGTGGAGAACGACCTCAAGCGCATCCTCGCCTACTCGACGCTGAGCCAGCTCGGCTACATGGTCATGGCGCTGGGCCTGGGCGGCCTCGTGGCCGGCATGTACCACCTGACCACGCACGCGTTGTTCAAGGCCCTGCTGTTCCTCGCCGCCGGCAGCGTCATCCACGGCACGCACGAGCAGGAGATCTGGAAGCTCGGCGGGCTGACGCGCTCGATGCGGTGGACCTCGGCGGCGTTTTTCGTCGGAGGGTTGGCGCTGTGCGGCTTCCCCGGCCTGAGCGGCTTCTTCAGCAAGGATGAGATCCTCGTGCTGGCCCATGCGCGCAACCCCGCCCTCTATTGGCTGGGGACGCTCACCGCCGGCCTGACCGCGTTCTACATCGCCCGGGCGTGGTTCGCGGCGTTCACCGGGCCCTCGCGCACGCGCGCCCATGAGTCGCCGCCGGTCATGCTCGCGCCGCTTGGCCTGTTGGCGCTGCTGTCCATCGCCGGGGGCTACGTCTTTATCCCGCAGTACTTGGGCCAACCTCACGGCGCGCTGCACTGGCCGGTGGCCGCCGTCTCGATGGGCGTCGTGGCCCTTGGGCTGACGCTGGCCTGGCTGATCTATCAGCGGAACATGGTGTCGGCCACACAGGTGGTCGAGGCGCTGGCGTTGCCCTACTCCTTCCTCAAGCGCCGGTACTACCTCGATGATCTCTACGCCTGGTACGTCGCCGTCATCCAGCAGAAGCTCATCGCCGGGCTGTGCGCGCTCTTCGAACGCTACCTCATCATCGGGACGATGGTCAACGGCACCGCCGCCCTGACGCGGGCTCTCGGCGGGCTGATCCGCCTGTGCCAGACCGGCAGGATCCAGACCTACGTGCTGGCGTTCCTGCTGGGCGTCGCATGGCTCCTCTCCACCGTGATGCCTCGCTGACGATGCCGCTCCTGCCGATCATCCTGCTGGCGCCGGCCCTCGCCGCGCTGGCGCTGTGCGCGGTGCCGGAGCGCCAGGAGGTCCTCGTGCGCCGCATCGCCGTCGCCGCCGCCACGGTCTCCCTGCTGGGGGCCGTCGGGCTGCTCCTCCCCAGCCCGGCCGCCGAGAGCGGCTTTCGGCACGAGGTGCTGATCCCGTGGATCGGCTCGCTGGGGATCGGCGTTCACCTCGGGGTCGACGGCATCAGCGCCGTCCTCGTCTTGCTCCATGCGATCTGCGCCTTCGCCGGCGTGCTGATCTCCTACGCGATCGGGCAGCGGGTGAAGGAGTACTACATCTTCTATCTCCTGCTGATCACCGGGGTCTTCGGCGTGTTCACGTCCCTCGACCTCTTCTTCTTCTACTTCTTCTACGAGATGGCGGTCATCCCGATGTACCCGCTGATCGGCATCTGGGGAAGCGACGTCACCGAGCAGGGCCGCGTCCGCTTCTCCAAAGAGTACGCCACGATGAAGCTGACCATCTACCTGACGCTCGGCGCGGTCGTGGCGCTCATCGGCTTGCTGTGGCTGTATGTCAGCAGCGGGGCGGGCACGTTCGACGTGGTGGCGCTGCAGCGGCACTTCGCCGCGCGGCCGCTCGACGCCCAGACCCAGCGGGCGATTTTCCCGCTGCTGGCGCTCGGCTTCGGCGTCATCGCGCCGCTGTGGCCGCTCCACAGCTGGTCGCCCATCGGCCACGCCGCGGCCCCGTCGGCGGTCAGCATGCTGCACGCCGGCGTCCTCATGAAGCTCGGCTCCTACGCGATCATCCGGCTGGCGATCGGGCTGTTGCCCGCCGGCGCCCAGCTGTGGACCCCCTGGATCGCCGCCCTGTGCCTCATGAACATCCTCTACGGCGGGTTCGTCGCGATGGCCCAGAAGGACCTCAAGCTGATCATCGGCTACTCCTCCTCCAGCCACATGGGCTACGTCCTGCTGGGGATCGCGTGCCTGACGCCGCTGGGGCTGTCGGGCGCGGTGCTGCTCATGTTCGCGCACGGGCTGATGACGGCGCTCGCCTTCGCGCTCGTCGGGCATGTCTATGACCAGACCCACACCCGCTACCTGCCGGACTTGGGCGGCCTGGCGCGCCAGGTGCCGTTCATCGCGACCTGCGGCGTGATCGCGGCGATGGCGTCGTGCGGGCTGCCGGGGTTCGCCAACTTCGTGGCGGAGCTGTTGATTTTCCTCGGCGGCTGGGACACCTACCCGGTCCAGGTCGCCTGCGGCGTCTTCGGCGTCGTGATCACGGCGGTCTACATGCTGCGGTTCGTGCGGGGCATCTTCTTCGGGGAGGCCAAGCCGGTCTTCGCGCGCGTCCGCGACGCGGCCAGCCCCTTTGCCCGGCTGCCCTACGTGGTGCTCATCGTCGTGCTGCTCGTGGTCGGCTGCTGGCCCCAGCCGCTGATTGCGCGCATCGACGTCAGCAGCCGCGCGCTCCTCGAGCGGGTCGCGCCCTCCACCGTCGGCTGGTTCGCGAAGCGATGATTCTTCGCAACTGTGGCTTCTCGACTGCCCGACGGGTCCTGCCGCTGCGCAGCCCCCGCCCGTCCTCGGCGGCGGGCGGCTCCAGGGAAGCGCCCCGGCGACCCCCCATCCCCCGCTCGCCTGCGGGCAGGCGTGGGCTGCTCCGCGTCACCCGTCGGGCCATCGAGCATCAGCAGCGGGTGGTGGAATGGATCTAAGTCTGCTGACCGTGGAGCTCGCCGCGTGCGCGTGGATCCTGTGCCTGCTGCTCGCGGAGCTTGCCGTGCCCCGCGCCCGAGCCTCCGCCCTGTGGGGGCTCGCGCTCGCCGGGATCGCCGTCTGCGCCGTGTTCCTGTGGCGCCAGGGCGCGGCCCAGCGCGCGGGGATCGTGCAGGGGATGTTCGCGGTCGACGCCTTCGGCCGGTACTTCAAGGCGCTGCTCCTGATCACCGCCGGCGCAGTGGTGGTCATGACGCGCGAGTTCCACCGCCACCAGCCGGCGCACGCGGGCGCGTTTTACCTGCTCTTCTTCACGGCGGTGCTGGGCACCCTCGTGCTCGCCTCCATCCACGACCTGCTGCTGCTGTTTCTCGGGCTGGAGCTGTTGACCTTCTCCCTGTACATCATGGCCGCGTACCTCAAGACCGACGCCCGCTCGGTGGAGGCCGGCATGAAGTACCTCATCCTCGGCTCGGTCTCGTCGGGCTTCCTGGTGTACGGCATCGCGCTCATCTACGGCGCAGTCGGCTCCACCGGGTTTGACGCGATCCGCGCGGCCGCGTCAGGCCTGCCTGCCGCGCCGACTCTGCAGACGACCGGCGCGGCGCAGGCAGGCGGCCCGGCCTCCCTGCCCCTCCAAGCGGGGCTGCTGCTCGTGCTGGCCGGGCTGGGCTTCAAAGTGGCGGCGGTGCCGTTCCACCTGTGGGTGCCGGATGTCTACGAGGGCGCGCCGATCCCGGTGGTGGCGTTTCTCTCGGTGGGCTCGAAGATGGCCGGGGTGGTGGCGATCCTACGGGTGCTCTACGAGGCGTTCCTGCCGATGCAAGGACTCTGGAGCGGCGTGCTGGCCGCGCTGTCCGCCGCCACGATGTGCTACGGCAACCTCGCCGCGATCCCCCAGACCAACATCAAGCGGCTGCTGGGGTATTCCTCCATCGGGCACGCCGGCTACCTCCTCATGGGGCTGTCAACCGGCACCTCAGCCGGCGTCTCGTCGGTCGCGTTCTACCTGCTGGCCTACCTGGTCAGCAACCTGACCGCGTTCCTCGTGGTGACCGTCGTCTCCCACGCGGTCGGCGGCGATCGGCTGGAGGACTACCGGGGGCTGTCGAAACGGTCGGGCTGGCTTTCGGCGGCCATGTTTCTGGGGCTGCTGTCGCTGGCCGGGGTGCCGCCGCTGGCCGGGTTTGTGGGCAAGCTCTTCGTGCTGCTGCGGACGGTGGAGAGCGGACGCCTGTGGCTTGTGGCAATCGGCGCGATCAATGTGGTGATCTCGCTCTACTACTATCTGCTGGTGGTCAAACGCATGTACCTCGATCCGCCCGCCAGCCCCGCGCCGATCCGCGCGGGCGCGCTGGTCAAGGCGACCGCCGCCGCGCTCATCCTCGGCATCTTCGCCGTCGGCATCTTCCAGGAGCCGTTCGTCGGCCTCCTCCCCTCGCTCAACTAACCCTGCAAACGGTGTCAGACACCTTTCCCGCTTTGAAAGGTGTCTGACACCTGTTGCGGTCGTCGAGCGAAAACTCCAGGATGACCGGCAGGTGGTCCGAGCCGATGCCAGTGCCGACCTGCCGACGGTGCACCGCAACCTGCGCCGACACCAGGCAGTGATCGATCGGGATCCGCAGCGGCGCCGGCAGCCACGCCGGCCACGTCGGCTGCAGCCCAAACCCCAGGCGGCTGTCCCGCAAGCGGCTCGCGCGAAGCGTCTCGCGAAAAACCGGTGACCACGGGCTGACGTTCAAATCGCCCGCGACGATCACCGCGCCCGCCTGCTCCGCGGCCAGCCTCGCCGCCGCCAGCAACTGCTCATTGCGCGAGGCGGCGCGCCAGGGGCTGAGCGGGGAGTGCGGGTGCAGGCCGATCAGCGTCAGCGGCCGTCCTGCCAGGCGCAGCCGCGCGATGATCGCGGGCAACCGCTTCCTGCCGATCTCCCGCACCTCCACACCCTCGAGCGGCAGCCGGCTGAGCAGGACCAGGCCGTTGCCGTCATCCCGCGCGACATCCTTGGCAAACGGGTAGGCCTCCCGCGCCGGCTCCAGGGCTCTCATCAGCGCCGGGGTCGGCTCGAGGATGAGGCACAGGTCAGGGCTGATGCGGCGCAGCAGCTCGAGGATGCGCCCGCTCGCCCGGTTCCAGAGAAACACGTTCATGACCAGCAGGCGGTAGGTCTGGGGGACGCGTCCCGGCGAGGGGGCGTGGCGGGGCGACGCAGGCCGGGGGGAGAGGCCGCCACGGCAATCCGGCCACAGGTACGCGACGTTCGCCAGCGCAAGGCCGCCGGTGAGCGCGGCGAGACCGTCCTGGCGGGTCCATGCCAAGGCCGTGGAAGCGATGAGGAGCGTGAGGGCGTACTGCGCGCGAAAGTGGCTGGCCAGCTCCAGCAGCCAGCCGCGCGCGCCGAAGGAGCCGGCGACGGTGCCGACCGCCGCCCCAATTGTTAGCCATTCTAACATGCGAGAATCGCGCGTTACTGCTGGGTATCGGACCGTTTCTATTTTCCTATCGATCAACCGCAGGAAAATAGAAGCGGTCCGGCTTGTACGGTGGGATCTGCACGGCGGCCCGACTGTTCCATCACCCCACGTTGCGTAGCTCGGAGTGCCGGAAGACCTGGGCCAGAAACTCCTGCATGGCGGCCCAGGATTTGCGGTCGGCTTCGGCGTGGTAGGCCATCCCTGTGGAGGGGTCGTTGCCGGCGTCCGGCACCGTGAAGCTGTGGACCGCCCCGTCGTACCGGATCAGCTGGTAGGAAGCGCCGGCATCGCGCATCTCCTGCTCGAAGGCCGCCACCTGCTCTGGCGGCACGAACGGATCCTCAGCGCCCTGCAGGATCAGGACCTGCGCTGTGATGTTGCGGGCGTCTTCTGGATGCGGCGTCTCCAACCCGCCGTGGAAGCTCACCACGCCGGCGATCTCCGCACCGCTTCGGGCCAACTCCAGCACCGTCGTCCCGCCGAAGCAGTAGCCGATCGCCGCCACATGCTGGGGGTCGGTCAGCTCCTGCCGCTTCAACTCCTCAAGCGCGGCGAGGACGCGCGCGCGCATCAGGTGCCGGTCGCCGCGGTAGACGCCGGAGAGCTTCGCGGCCTCCTCATGGTCCTTCGCCCGCACCCCCTTCCCGTACATGTCGGCAGCGAAGGCGATGTAGCCCAGCTCGGCCAGCTGCTGCGCCCGGCGCTTCACATAGTCGCCCAACCCCTTCCACTCATGGACGACCAGCACCCCGGGCCGCTTGGCCTCGCTCGCATCGTCATAGGCCAGGAACCCCTCCAGCACCACGTCCCCGTGCCGGTACTCGACCAGCTCCGTATGGACGGCGGCGTCCGCTCCCACGCCCCACAGGATTATCGCCAACGCCGCGATGACGCACTTCATGCGGCGATGCCCTTCCAGAGTTCGGCGAGGCCGAGCGCGAGGTAGACGACAGCCAGCAGCAGCCAGATCGCGAACCAGGAGCGCTGATAGCCCTTCAGCCGGCCGTACTGCACCAGGCCCAGCGAGAGGAGAGCCATCCCGAACGACGGCAGCGCCGGATGGCCGATGAGCGTGCCCACGGCGACGAGGATGACCCCCGGCACGCCCCAGGTAAAGAAAATCTCCCGGTAGGACTTCGCGCGCGGTGTCGCCATTCCCTGTATCCTACCAGGCGACTGGACCCGACGCAAGAACCCCCCACGGTGTCAGACACCTTTCCCGCTTTGAAAGGTGTCTGACACCTGGAGATGCGCGTACGAGCTGGATGGGGACGGCGCGTCATCGCCGGGCGCGGGCTCGTCGCAGCGGGGTCCCTGCCGGATCCCGCGCGCCTTCCTCCAGCAACCGCTCCAGGCCGACGGCCCGAACGCCGGGCGCGAGCGTGGAGAGCGACGACCCCTCGGCCGACTGCCAATAGACCACGCGCTTGTCGACCACGTAGGTCTGCGGGATCGCCGCGCCCAACCGTGCCAGCGGAACCGCGGCCGCAGGCGTCACCGTCCGAGACGCCTTGACCTCAATGAGGCGCAGCCGGCGCGCCCCCATCGGCACGAGGAAATCCACCTCGAGCCCCTGCTGGTCTCGGAAGTAGTACAGCTCGCGCCGGCGCCCGGCGTTTACCTGGAGCTTCATCAGCTCGGAGGCGACAAATCCCTCCGAGACCGGTCCGAGGAAGGGCGAGCGCGCCAGGGCCGCTTCATTCGCCAGGCCCAGCAGGTGGCAGAGAAGCCCTGAATCCACAAAATACAGCTTGGGCGATTTGATCAGCCGCTTGCCGAAGTTCTCATAGAACGGCGGCACGAGGAGGATCTGCGCCGTCGTCTCCAGGATGCTCAACCAGTCGGTGATGGTCGGCACGGACACCCCCAGTGGCGCCGCCAGATCCGTCTTGTTCAGCAGCTGCCCGCAGCGCCCGGCCAGGAGGGCGAGAAAGCGGCGGAACGTGCTCAGGTCCCGGATCGAGCTGATCGCTCGCACATCGCGCTCCAGGTACGTCTGGAGGTACGAGCGGAACCAGACCTCCGCGGCCGAGGGCCGCGCGAGCGCTTCCGGGAAGCCGCCGCGCCACATCGACACATGCCGCGTCTCCTGCAGCGACAAGGGCAGCAGGTGGAACACCGCCACGCGGCCCGCCATGGATTCCGACACCCCGCGCATCAAGGGGGCATCCTGCGAGCCGGTCAGCAGCCACTGGCCGCACCGCCGCGGGACCCGATCGATGCGCGTGCGGAGGTAACTGAAGAGCTCCGGCACGTGCTGCACCTCATCCAGGATGGCTGGGGAGCGCACCTCTTCGAGAAATCCGCGCGGGTCGCTCCGGATGCGCGCGATCACATCCGGGTCTTCCACCAAATGATACGCCGCGCGGGGAAACAGCCGCCGCAGCAGCGTGGTCTTCCCGGCCCGACGCGGCCCCGTCAGCAGAAGCGCCGGGAACTGCCGGAACGCGCGTGCCAACGCGGGGGCAATGGCCCGTGGGATGAATGCCATGGTGAGAATTATAAACTAGAAGTTTCAAACACTCAATCCCAATCTGCTGACCGGAACGGCCGCGGCCGGCCCGCACGGGTTCTCGCGTGCCTGTTACGGGCTTCGCTTGAGCTCGTTCCCCCACCGAAGGTCTCGGATCGCCTGGTCCAGGAGCTTCCCCGGCGAGCGCAGCGGCGGGGCAGATGAGGCCTCAAACGATGCGCCCTCGGATGCTCCGTCCGGGGTCTTCGCCGCCCCGACATGGCCGCCCGGCAGACCCGAGCCATCGGCATCGAGCCCAAACCCGCTGACATCCGCTTCCGTAATGGAGCGCAGCACCGCTGCCACATCCCGCGGCAAACTCCTACTGGTCGTCGTGAGGAACCCGACGACCTCTTCTAAGGCCTCCCCCGTGTACCCCGCCTCGATGGCCAACGCGCGGAAGTCCAGCGCCTGGAATTCGCGAAGCGAGCGCTGGAGCTGCTCCTGATCATAGCCCTCGAGCGTTTGGACGGCGTCGATCTGGTCGCGAAACCGGGCTTGGAGGTCTAGCGGGAGCGTCTTCCCCGCCAGATGCCAGCCATAGGAGAAGGCAAAGGTGCCGATGGGGTAGCGCACGAACGCCGGGTGGAACGCGGCATCGTGATCGAAGACGAGCGGCGCGCCGTTGACGTACCATTGATTCTCCTCATGGTGGTCGAACTTCCGGATGAGCGTCTCAAACACCAGTTGGGCGCTCCGGGCCCGCCGGGGATCCTGATGCGCGAGGTCCTGGGGCTGATAATCGGTGGCCAGCCGGCTGAGGTAGCAGCGGGCGAGCTCGTCCCGGGAGCGCGCGCGTAACGACGGCACCTGCGAGACTTCCGCTGGGTTGAGGAGCCGGATCTCCACCGCATTGACCCGCCCGCGGCCGATCAAATCCGCCAGCCGTTCCCGGGCTGGCACGTTTTTCTCCTCATGGATGAATTCCGAATGGGTAAAGTCACACTCTAGCCACTAACCATGCACCTAACGTTGAAGCAATCGCATCAAGACCTTGACCTGCTGCGACCGCGAGAGCTGGCGATGGTTGTACCGCCAGACGGACTCGGCCAGGTAGAGCGGCAGCCGCTCGCGCCGGATGCCGCCCTTGGCCGCCAGGCGGCGCTTCAGGTAGCCCCAGAAGCCCTCCAGGCCGTTGATGTGGCGCCCCCGCGGGCCGGGTTGCACGTAGCCCTGACTGTGGTCGACCAGCCGGTGGACGTAGCCCTTGGTGGCGATCCCGGTGTAGCCGCTCCAGGTATCCGAGCAGATGGTCGAGCCGCGCCGGACTCGTCGACGGATGAGCTCCTGCAGGGTCGTCTGGCTGACGTTGGGCACGATCTGCGCCCAGACTTGCCCCCCGCGGCAGAGGATCCCAAAGACCGGCGTCTTCACGGTCCCCCGGCCGCGCGGGAAGCCCCGCTGCCGGTAGCGCTGGTTGCGCCGCTGGCCGCCGAGGTAGGTCTCGTCCACCTCCACGGTCCCGCGGAACACGGGCGGGACTTCGCAGGCCAGCGCCTGGCGCAGCCGGAGCAAGGCGCGCAGGACGCGCCGCCGCTCGAGCCGAGTCTCGGAGGCGATCGCCTGGGCGCTCAGGCCTCGGCAGAACCATCCCAGGACCTGCGCCCACTCGCGGGAGGTCAAGCGCAAGGGCAGGCGTCTCGGCCGCCAGTCGGTGCGACAGCAGGCGCAGCGCCGACGTCCCCGTCGGAGAATCCAATACCTCGCGCTCTGGCATTTGGGGCATTTCGACCGTCTGGCCATGCCACCATGATACGCATTCAGGTGGCTGGAGTGTAACTATACCCAATCCGAATAGATGGTGGTGTCGCACAGCCCCTCGGCGCCTTCGACCGCCACCAGCGTGATTCCCAGCGTGTCCTGCAGGTAGCCGATCAGCTCGCTGAGGCGCGTCTGGGCGTCGGGGTGCGCGTGGAGGTCTTGGAGGTGGATGACGAGCGCGTCCGGCGCCTGGCCGGGCGGTTGCCAGGTCTCCGTGACCCAGCCGAGCGGCTCAGGGACGTGGAGCGTATCAAGATCGAGGTCTGCGAGATTGAGCGATGGGGCGCGTGAGCCGCTGCGGGGCGTTGAGGTTGTGGGAGCCGCCCACCCGCTGGGCGTCGGCACGGTGGTCAGCGCGAGGGCCAGCGCCAGCGCGCCACAGAGCCCGCGCTGCCACCCGTGAGGTTGCTGAAACCAGCAATGGGACGTGTTGGGCTTCGACATAAAAAGTCGCCGGGCGCTACCAAGTGGCATCCTTCGGCAGCCCGGCGATCGGAGAAACGCCAACCCGTGGCTTTGCGTGCCCCAGGGCGTTGCGTCGCAACGCGAAGCCGCTGGGGCGTGCCCTTTCGGGATGTTACTTCAAGAATACCTGATGGTTAGAAGAATCGGCAAGAGAACAGGTGAAGTTAGTCGAGCGTGGGCTCGGCAGCGCGGGGGAGCTGCTGGGTGTCCTCCAGCGTGAGCTGGGCGAACTTCTCCGGCGGCTCGCCGAACGCGCGCAGGCCCGGGCTGAGCAGCTCCTTCATGTCCAGCCACATGCCGTCCCGCGAGGTGGCGGCGATGTCATGGCGCTGGGTGTCCATGCGGATGGCGTCCTCCGGGCAGGCCTCCACGCAGAAGCCGCAGTAGACGCACTTGCCGAGGTCGATATCGAAGCTCTTCGGCACCTTCTCGACGTGGGGATCCGGGTGCTCGCCGGCGACGATGTAGATGCAGCGGGCCGGGCAGACCGTCTCGCACATCATGCAGGCCACGCAGCGCGGGGTGCCGTCGTCCCGCCGCGTCAGCCGGTGCCGCGTGCGCAGGCGGGGCGCTGTCTTGCGCAGCTGGTCCGGGTACTGGATCGTCACCGAAGCGGGCAGGTGCCGGAACAGCCCCACCCGGTGCGCGAGGTGCAGCCCGAGGTTGCGCCAGAAGTGGGCCGAGGTCAGCACGAGCCCCTTGGCGATGACGGGCAGGTACGTCCGCTCCCACCAGGTGAGCGTGCGGCGCCGGTGCGCGTCCCTGATCCGGTGCAGCAGCTGGTCGCTGAGCGAAGTCATCTCAACACCCGCTGCGGCTTCGTGCTGGCTGCGGGGGGCGACGCGTTCGGTGAGCGGCACGTCGGCAGCCCGAGCGGGCACGGTGTCCCCCCATCTGTCGTCGGCCCGAAGGGCCGATACGCCGCCTGATGGCGGAGCGACAGGTGGGGGGACGAGCGAGGACTGCCGTCGAGCGACCGGCCGCACGCTGGGCGGCCGGAGCGATGCCGCGAACCGAATGCGAGCGGGGCCCCGCAGCTGGCGTGCGTGAGCAAGGATGTGCGCGTCATGGGGCCAGGACGGCAACGAGGCTGGTGGCCACGATGTTCAGCAGCGACAGGGGAAAGAGGACTTTCCAGCCCAGATGCATGAGCTGGTCGTAGCGAAACCGGGGCAGCGTCCATCGGATGAGCATGAAGAACCAGATGAAGGCGACGACCTTCACGGTGAACGACAACAGCCCCCACGCGACGTACGCCAGGTGGGACACCGGGATGAACCCGCCCCAGGGAACGCGGAAGCCGTCAGGCGCCAGGTACGGCACCTGCCAGCCGCCGAAGAACAGCGTCGTCATCAGCGCGGCCACCAGCACCACCTCCACGAAATCCGTCAGGAAGAACAGCCCGAACTTCATGCCGCTGTATTCGGTGAAATACCCGATGATCTCCGGCTCGGCCTCCGGCAGGTCGAACGGCACCCGCTTCGTCTCCGCCAGCGCGGCGGTCATGAAGATCAGGCAGCCCACTGGTTGGAGCAGGATGCCCCACTTCGGCAGCCAGCCCCAGGCGAGCTCACCCTGGCGCTGGACGACGACCGCCAGGTCGAGGCTGCCGTAGCAGATCACCGCCCCGATCAGCGAGACGCCGAGCGCGATCTCGTAGGCCAGCATCTGGGACGCGGCGCGCAGCCCGCCCAGTGTCGCGAGGTTGCTGCCGGAGACCATCCCGGCCAGGATCACCCCGTAGACGCCGAGGGAGGCGAGCGCCAGCACCACGACCAGGCCCGCGTTGATGTCGGCCACCTGCAGCGGGATCAGCCGCCCCCACAACTCGACCGGCGGGCCGATGGGGATCGCGGCGAACGCGATCAGCGCGAAGAAGACCGATACCAGCGGCGCCAGCAGGTGCAGGAACCGGTCCGCCCGCTCCGGCACGATGTCCTCTTTCGTCAGCAGCTTGACCACATCCGCCAAGGCGTTCAGGATCCCCAGGGCGCCGAGCTTCCTCAGCGGCCAGTTGACGAGCGGCCCGCCCAGCCACCAGGGCAGCGTGAAATAGGCGCGGTTGGCGCCGATCTGGTCCTGGATCAACGCGCTCTGCTTGCGCTCAAGCCACGTCTGCATCCCGGCGAGGTTCAGCACGCCGAAGAGCACGACGCCGCTCACACCCAATTTAATCGCCAGCTCCACCCACATCTCAAAAGGTGTCAGACACCTTTCAAAGCGGGAAAGGTGTCTGACACCTGTAGCAGGGCGCCGTGGTCGCCGATCGTCTCATAGGAGAGGCCGGCGAACGCGCGCTCGCGCGACGCCAGCTCCGCGAAGATCGTCGGCGCATCAACCCACGACACCCCAAGCTCCAGCCGCCCGGCCAGCTCGCTCAGGACGTCCCACTCCGGCCGCGCCTCGCCCCAGGGCGCCAGCGCCGCGTGGATGCGCTGGATCCGGCCCTGGAAGTTCGTGAACGTCCCATCCTTTTCCGCATAGGCCGCGCTGGGCAGCACGACATGCGCGCGGTCTGCGGTGGGGGTGGTGTTGGTCCCCTGGTAGATGAGCAGCTCGAGGGTGGCGGCTGCCGCTTTGACCTGCTGCTCGTCAACCAACTCCGCGAGATCCTGGCTGAACACCCACAACACCGATAGCTCGCGCCGCCTCACCTGCTCCAGCACGGGCGCGGCGCCTTCGGGGATGCCAAGCGCCAACGCGCCCCCCGCATTGGGCGACCTGTCCGCTTGCAACAGGAGCTGGTCGCCCGCGCCCGGTTTGGGACGCTGGAACACGACCTGGCGGACGCCTAAGGCGCCAAAGACCCCCTTGGCGACATAGAGATCCTCATTCGTCAGCCGGCTGGAGAGGATGACGCCCACCCGATCCAGCTGCTTCGCGTCGCGCAACCGCGTCAGGCTCGCGGCGATGGCGGTCAGCGCCTCCTGCCATGTCCCTTGGCGGCGCGCGCCGTTGTCCGGCACCTCAACCTGCGCTAGGCGGTTCTGGTCGATCGGCTTGTAGCCATAGCGGCCCTCGTCGCACATCCACCATTGATTGACGTCGGGGTTGTAGCGCGGCTTCAGGCGCATGACCCGCTCGCCGTGGGCGATGTGCGGCCGCCAGTCCCGCTCGCGGTTGTCGTGGATCTGGATGTTGCAGCCGCGCGAGCAGCCGGGACACACCGAATTGGTCACGCCCAGATACCACACCCGGCACTTGAACCGGAAATCGCGGTCGGTCAGCGCGCCAACCGGGCAGATATCGACGACGTTGCCGGAGTAGTTGTTGTCCAGCACCCGGTCGGGATGCAGGCCGACCTCGCCGCGGTCCCCGCGGTTGAAGATGCCCAGCTCGCCGGTCTTCGTGATTTCATCGGTGAACCGCACGCAGCGCGAGCAGAGGATGCACCGCTCGGCGTCCAGCATCACGGTCGGGCCGATCGGCACTGTCTTCGGCTTCTTGACCTTTGTCTCGTTGAACTTGGGGTCGTAGAGGCCGTGCTGCATGTAGTAGTCCTGCAGCCAGCACTCCCCGGCTTGGTCGCACACCGGGCAGTCGAGCGGATGGTTGATGAGCAAAAACTCCAGCACGTCCCGCCGCCCGGCCAGCGCGCTGTCGCTGGTCGTCTGCACCTTCATGCCCTCCGCCACGCGGGTATAGCAGGCGATCTGCAGCTTGGGCGCGCCTTCGATCTCGACGAGGCAGATGCGGCAGTTGCCCGCGATCGACAGCCCCGGATGGTAGCAGTAGAACGGCACCGGGCTGCCGGCCTTCTCGCAGGCCTGCAGGACCGTCGTCCCCTCCGGCACCGTCACCGGTTTCCCATCGACGGTGAGGGTGATGGCGTTAGACATGCGCGACCGCCGGTTGGGGCGCCAGGTGGCACCGCTTCTGGCGGATGTGGGACTCGAACTCGCCGCGGAACTTCGTGACGTAGCTCTGCACCGGCCAGGCCGCGGCATCGGCGAAGACGCAGATCGTCCGGCCCTCCATGTTGCCGGCGACGGTCAGCAGCACGTCCAGATCCTGCGGCCTGCCCTGCCCCTGCAGGATCCGGTCGATGATCTTGAAGAGCCACCCGGTCCCTTCGCGGCACGGCGAGCACTGGCCGCACGACTCGTGCGCAAAGAACTTCGCCGCATACCACAGTGCGCGGACCATGCAGGTCGACTCGTCCATCACGATGACCCCGGCCGATCCGGCCATCGTCCCGGCGGCGAGCAACGAATCGAAGTCCATGCGGACGTCGATCTCCTCGGCCGTGAGGATCTTCGCCGAGATCCCCCCGGGGATGACCGCCTTCAGCCGCCGTCCATCAGGGACCCCGCCGGCCGCCTCGAGAAGCTGGCGCAACGTGATCCCGTGCGAGGCCTCATAGAGCCCGGGCCGCTGCACATGACCGCTGACGGAAAACAGCCGCGTGCCGCCGGATTTGCCGAAGCCCAACTTCGCGAACCACTCGCCGCCTTTTTCGAGAATCGCCGGCACGCACGCCAGTGTCTCGACGTTGTTGATCACGGTCGGCGAGGCGAAGAGCCCTGAGATGGCGGGGTACGGCGGCCGAAGACGCGGGAAGCCCTTCTTGCCCTCCAGCGATTCCAGCAGCGCGCTCTCCTCCCCGCAGATGTAGGCGCCGGCGCCTCGGTGTACGACGACCTCGAGGTCGTGGCCGCTGCCGAAGATCTGCTTGCCGAGCGCGCCGTGCTGCGAGGCCTCCTCAATCGCCTGCTGGAGGATGGCGGCAGGTCTGACGTACTCGCCGCGGATATAGACGTAGGCCTTGCGGCAACCCGTCGCGTAGGAGGCGATCAGCATCCCCTCCAGGAGCCGGTGCGGGTCCTTCGTGATGAGGTACCGGTCTTTGATCGTGCCGGGCTCGCCCTCGTCGGCGTTGACGACCAAAAACTTGGGCTTGGCCGAGGCCTTGGGGATGAAGCTCCACTTCTTGCCCGTCGGGAACCCCGCGCCGCCCAGCCCGCGCAGGTTGGACGCGGTCACCTCGGCGATCACGTGCTCCGGGGTCATCTCGGTGAGGGCCTTGCGCGCGCTCTGGTAGCCTCCGTCCCGGAGATAGGTCTCGAGGCGCTCGGAGTCCTTGACGGTGAACCGCTTGGACAGGACCGGTTCCGCCAGCCCCGGCGCGCCCTGGAACGCTAGCGGAGCCTCCGCGAGCTGGTCCGGACGGCTCAGGAGCGTCTCAATCGTCTCGCGCGTGATGGGGCCGACGTACCGGTCGTTGACCTGCATCACCGGCGCCGCCTCGCAGGCGCAGAGGCATTCCACCGTTGAGAGGGTGAACCGCCCATCCGCGGTGGTCTCGCCGGGCTTGATGCCGAGCCGCTCTGAGAGGGCGGCCAGGCAGTCCTCGGCCCCGCGCAGCGCGCAGGCGATGTTGCGGCAGACCTGGAGATGCGTGCGGCCGACCGGCTGCTGGTGGAAGAGCGAATAGAAGGTCACGACCTCATGCACGTGCGCTGGCGAGACCGCGAGCAGCTCCCCGACCCACGCCTCGGCTTCCGGCGTGATGTGGCCGAGGGACCCCTGGACGAGCCGCAGCACCGGCAGCATCGCCGCCGGCTTCCGCTCATACCGCGCGATAATCTCCTCCGCCTCTTGCGTCAGAGGGTCGAACGGCGTCATGGCGTTGGCTCTGGGCTCGGGGCTGTGGGCTCTGGGCAACAACCCTGAGCCCTGAGCCCTGAGCCCTCAGCGATTGCTCTCATCGGTCGAGCTCGCCGCCGATCATGTTGACCGAGCCGAACGTCGGCACGATATCCGACACCAGATCGCCGCTGATGAGCTCCGGCAGCGCCGCCATGATCGTGAAGCACGGCGGCCGCACCCGCACCCGGTAGGGCCGGTCGGAGCCGTCGCTGACGACGTAGAACCCCAGCTCGCCGTTGGCCCCCTCCACCGCGCTGTAGAACTCCCCCGGCGGCGGGCAGATCCCGTGGCCCAGCATAATCAGCTTGAAGTGGTTCATCAGCCCCTCGATGTTGCCGTACGTGTCCTCTTTCGCCGGCAGCACCGCGCGGCGCTCCGGCGCGTTGACCGCCCCGTGATACCCGCGGGTGGATCCCTCGAGCGTGGGATCCAGCTCCACGCGCACCTGCTTGAAGCCGGCCACGCGGCCCAGCTTGGCCTCATCGACCATCACGTCGGCCGGCAGCACCCGGCCTTCGAAGTCCACACTGATCGGCCCGGCGGGGATCTGCGCAAGCGCCTGGTCCACCATCCGCATGCTCTGTTCCATCTCCTCCATGCGGACCAGGTACCGGTCGAAGTTGTCGCCGTGCTGGCCCGTGGGCACGTCGAACGCCAGCCGGTCATACACGAAGTAGGGCTGCGCGGTGCGGGTATCCAGGGCGACGCCGCTGCCGCGCAGGAAGGGACCGGTGATGCCGTAGCTGATCGCCCGCTCCTTCGAGATGACCCCGGTGCCCTGCATGCGGTCCGTGAAGATGCGGTTGCGCGTCAGCAGCGTGTCGCACTCCAACAGCACCCGGCGGACGTCCTCGAACGCCTTCCGGCAGCGCCCGGCAAAGCCCTCCGGCAGATCCGCCTTGACCCCGCCGACGCGCCCGTAGGAAATCGTCAGGCGCGCGCCGGTGACCGCCTCGATGAGCTCCCACAGCCACTCGCGGGCTTTGATCAGGTAGAGGAAGACGGTGAACGCCCCCAACTCCATGGCCGAGGCGCCGATGCACGTCAGGTGGTCGGTGATGCGGGAGATTTCGCTCATGATGACGCGGATGTACTGGCAGCGCTCAGTGGCCTCGATGCCGAGCAGCCGCTCCACGGCCAGGCAGTAGCCGAAGTTGTTGATGAGCGGGGAGACGTAGTTGAGCCGGTCGGTGTACGGGATGACGTTCCCGTACGGGCCGCGCTCGCTCTCTTTTTCAAACGCCCGGTGGAGGTAGCCAATCTCGACGTCGGCGCCCACGACCCGCTCGCCGTCCAGCTCCACGATGAGCTGGACGATCCCGTGCATCGCGGGGTGCGACGGCCCCATATTCAAGAACATATGTCGTGTCTCAGACGATGTCATCCTGCGAGAATCGCGCGTTTCTTCTCTGTCTCGGACCATTTCTATTTTCCTACTGTAGTTTTGCAAAATGGCCTCACACGGGTGTACGATAGCAGACGTCCTGGTTGACACGGCTGTGGGAGACGGCCTCACAGGGGAGGTCTGTCTCATGCCTGGTATCGTCGCGTGGCCGA
>Ga0114945_10000834_pt1 | contig 19633 bp, 18 predicted proteins | sample OV2TP3_FD_87194 | JGI IMG/M metagenome (GOLD analysis project Ga0114945, IMG submission 87194) | Hot spring microbial communities from Beatty, Nevada to study Microbial Dark Matter (Phase II) - OV2 TP3 | ecosystem: Environmental > Aquatic > Thermal springs > Hot (42-90C) | place: USA: Beatty...
GCGATCATCGCCCTGCGCTGTTGCAAGCTCAGCGGTCGCTTCGAGGACTTCTGGGAGCGGCACTCATCGGCGGCGATCGCCGGCACCGGGTGATGTCATCTCACAATCCTGACGTGCGCCCCGGCCGTTGGCCTTATCGGCCCAGCAGCTCCCGGGCGCGGGCGACCACGTTGTCCACGGTGAACCCGAACTCCCGCATGTTCACCTCGCCCGGCGCCGAGGCGCCGAAGCGGGTGATGCCGAGCACCGCGCCGGCGGGCCCGACCCAGCGCTCCCAGCCGAGCGGGGAGCCCGCCTCCACGGCGAGCCGGCAGCGCACGTCGCGGGGGAGCACGGCGTCCCGGTAGTCGGGCGGCCGCGCCTCGAAGAGCTCCCACGAGGGCATGCTCACCGCGCGTGCCCGCACCCCGTCCTTGACGAGCGCGGCCTGGGCCTGGGCGACGAGCGCGAGCTCCGAGCCGGTCCCGATCAGGATCACCTCGGGCCGGCCGCCGGGCGCGTCCGCGAGGACGTAGGCGCCGCGCGCGAGCCCCTCCGCCGACGCGTACACCGACCGGTCCAGCACCGGGATCTTCTGCCGCGTGAGGACGAGGGCGGTCGGCCCGTGCTGCCTCTCGAGGGCGACGCGCCAGGCCTGGACGGTCTCCGCCGCGTCTCCCGGCCGGATCACGACGAGGTTCGGCATCGCCCGGAGCGCGGCGAGGTGCTCGACCGGCTGGTGGGTGGGCCCGTCCTCGCCGAGGCCGATCGAGTCGTGGGTCCAGATGTAGACGACCGGCAGCTCCGAGAGGGCGGCCAGCCGCACGGCAGGCCGCATGTAGTCGGAGAAGACGAAGAACGTCCCGACGAAGACGCGGAGCCCCTTGTGGTAGGCGATGCCGTTCGCGATGGCCCCCATGGCGTGCTCGCGGACGCCGAAGTGGAGGTGGCGGCCCTCGTAGCTCCCGCGGAGGAACGAGCCCGCGCCCTTGACGAGCGTCTTCGTCGAGGGGGCGAGGTCCCCATCACCGCCGATCAGCGCGGGCAGCCGCGGCGAGACCGCGGCGAGCACGGCGCCGCTCGCGTCCCGCGTCGCCGTCGGCGCATCGGGCCTGAAGGTCGGGAGCTCGGCGTCCCAGCCCGCCGACAGCACGCCCGCCTGTGCGTCCCGCCACCGCGTCGCGAGCTCCGGGTAGGCGCTGGCCCAGACGTTGAAGCGCTGCTGCCACTCGCCCTGCCAGCGCGCCCCCCGCTCGCGCGCCTCGCGGAAGCGCGCGAGGGCCGCGTCGGGGACGAGGAACGCCGGCTCGAGCGGCCAGCCGAGCGCCAGCTTGGCCCCCCGGAGCTCCTCCTCGCCGAGGGGCTCCCCGTGGGCCTCGTGGGTCCCCGCCTTCTTCGGCGCGCCGTAGCCGATGACCGTCCGCGCGGCGATGACGGAGGGCCGCTCCGTCTCGGCCCGCGCGTCGCGGATCGCCTTGTCCACCGCGTCGAGATCGTTGCCGTCCGGGACGGCCTGCGTGTGCCAGCCGTAGCCCTCGAAGCGCCGCAGCACGTCCTCCGAGAAGGAGAGGGCGGCCTTCCCGGCGAGCGAGACCTGGTTGTTGTCGTAGAGCACGATCAGCCGCCCGAGGCCGAGGTGCCCGGCGACCGACACGGCCTCCGCTGCGACCCCCTCCATCAGGTCGCCGTCGGACGCGAGCACGTAGGTGTAGTGGTCCACGATCGCCTGGCCCGGGCGGTTGAACCGGGCCGCGAGGTGGCGCTCGGCGATCGCCATCCCCACCGCGTTCCCCATCCCCTGGCCGAGCGGCCCCGTCGTCGCCTCCACCCCGGGCGTGAGCCCGTACTCGGGGTGGCCCGGCGTCTTCGACCCCCACTGGCGGAAGCGCAGGATCTCCTCGAGCGGGAGATCGTAGCCCGTGAGGTGGAGCAGCGTGTAGAGGAGCATCGAGCCGTGGCCGGCCGAGAGGACGAAGCGGTCGCGGTCCGGCCACCGGGGGTCGGCGGGGTTGTGGCGGAGGAACCGCGTCCAGACGACGTGCGCCATCGCCGCGGCCCCCATCGGCAGCCCGGGGTGCCCGGACCTGGCCTTCTGGACCGCGTCGGCCGACAGGAACCGGATCGTGTTGATGCAGAGCTGGTCGAGATCGTGGCCGGTCATGCGGGGCTCCTTCGGGTGAAGAGGGGGATTAGCGTCTCGTAGAGCTGGCGGTGGCGGGCGAACCCCTCGCGGTAGCGGGCGTGGCGCCCGGGGTCTGACGTGACCGCCGGGCCGACCCCCGCCGGCGCGGCGGCGAGCGAGGGGAGCGCCCCCAGGGCCTCGAGCGCGAGCAGCGCCGCGCCCCGGCTCGACGCCTCGGCCTCCGTGGAGGGGAGGACCGGGACGCCGAGGACATCGGCCATAATGTGGATCCAGGTCGGCGAGGCGAGGAGCGCGCCGCCCGTCGCGACGACCTCGTCCGCCCCCGGGAAGGCTTCGCGGAGCAGCGCGTGGATCAGCGCGAACCGGTACGCCACGGTCTCGAGCCCCACCCGCACGACGTCGATCGGGCGCGTCGCGAGGGAGAGCCCGACGATCGCCGCCCGCGCCGAGGCGACCCAGCCGGTGCTCCGCTCGCCCGCCAGGAACGGGAGCAGCGTGAGCCCGTGGCCGTCGGGCTCGAGCGCCGCGACCTCGCGCTCGATCTCCTCGGCCGAGGCGAGCCGCAGCGTGCGCGCGAGCCAGGCGTAGAGGTTCCCCCCGTTCGAGAGCGCGCCCCCGAGGAGGATCCGCCGCCGGTCCACGCGGTAGCACCACAGGCCCGGAGGCACCGTCACGAGGTCCGTCTCCCGGCAGATCCGCATCGCGCCCGACGTGCCGACCATGAGCGCGGCGCGGTCGGGGCCAGTGCACCCCGAGCCGATGTTCGAGCCGGCGCCGTCGCCGAGCGCCGGGAGCCAGGGGACGGCCCGGAGCGCCGGCCAGCGCGCGGCGAACTCGGGGCGGAGGCCCGAGAACGGCGCGTCGAGGTCCACGAGGGGCGAGAGGTGCTCGGGGCCGAGGTCGAGGGCGGCCAGGGTCGGGGGGTCCCACGTCTGGGCGTGCTGGTCGAAGAGCCCCGTCGCCGAGGCCATGGAGACGCTGCAGCGGGCCTCGCCGAAGAGCCGGAGCTGGAGGTACTCCCCGAACGACATCCAGCGGCGGACCTGACGGAAGCCCGCGGGATCGCGCGTGGCGAGCCAGGCGAGCCGGGCGGGAAGGTACGAGGTGTGGAGGACGCAGCCCACGCGGGCGTGGTAGGCCTTCTCGTCGAGCCGCGCCCGCAGGGTCTCGACGGCCCGAGCGCTCCGCGTGTCCGCCCACGAGTAGAGCGGCGTTCGCGCGCGGCCGTCGGCACCGACCCCGAGGAGCGTGTGCCAGAACGTGCTGGTGGCGACCGCGGTGACCTCGCCGGCGCGCGGCCCGAGACCGGCGAGGAGGCCGTCGAGCGTCTCCGCGGTCAGCGTGAGGAGCCGCTCGGCCTCGATCTCGACGCCGCCGTCGGGCGTCGTGGCCATCTCGAAGCCGCGCTGGCACTCCACCGGCAGCGCGCGCCCCCGCGCGTCGAAGCCGAGCGCGCGGACCGACGAGGAGCCGACGTCGAGCGTCACGACGAGCGGATGGGAGGGCATGGACCGCCCCAATGGTAGCAAGGCGGTCCGGCAAACACTAGGCAGCAGCCGAAGAAAAGCAGCTCCTCCGACGTACGCAGTCCCTGGGGGGAGGCAGGCCCGAGCCGTTCGCCGAAGGGCGAACGGTCGGGCTTCGCCCGAAGGGCCGTCGGAGGGGGGCGCAGCCCCCCTCCGATGATCTAGGCAGGGCGCGTAGAATGGACCCGGCGTGAGCCCACCGGAGGGTGTGGACTTCGCTCGGCCAGTCGCTCGACCTCATCGTCCCCGAGCGCTTCCGCGCGCGCCACTGGGCCGGCTACCGCGAGGTCATGCGGACCGGCCAGACGCGCTACGGCGCCGACGTCTTGCGGGTCCCCGCCACCGGCAAGGACGGCCGCCGCCTGTCCATCGCGTTCACGGTCACGCTCCTCCGCGCCCTCGACGGGCGGGTCGCCGGCATCGCCGCCATCGTGCGCGACGAGACCCGGCGGTGGGAGGAAGAGCAGGCGCTCCGGCGCCGCCTCGCCGGGCTGGAGGGCCGCCCGAGCTAGCGCGACGGCAGGCGGAGCCCGAGGGCAGCGGTCAACACTGCCGTCACCGCCTGCTGTGCCTGCCGCCGGGCGTTCGGATCATAGGCGACCGTCGCCCCGCGGGTCCAGCACGGGTCGTCGGCCGCGAAGGCCCGGCCGGTCGCCGCGTTCACGACACCCCCGGCGCGCGCTCGACGAGATGACAGCGGCTCGCGTTCACCGCGCGCGGGAGCCGCCGCGGGCCCGGCAGCCCGAACGCGTCGAAGCCGTGCTGGGTGCCGGGGTAGGCGTGGAGCTCGACATCCTTACCGGCCCGCCGGAGGCGCACGGCGTACCCGCGACAGGGCTCGAACGGCGTCCAGTCGTCCGCCGTCCCGTGGAAGATGCGGATCGGCCGGTCGCTGACGTCGTCGCCTTCGAGGAAGGCGACGTTGTAGAACGGATAGAAGGCGAGGTAGGCCGCGTACTCGAGTCCGGGCGGCCCGTGCAATCGACGGAAGCGCGCGAGGCTCGCGTAGAGGCTCACGGTCCCGCCACGCGAGAAACCCATGAGGACGACCCGGCCCGCGTCGACCCGGGGGTGGGTCGCGAGAAGCGCCAGCGCGCGGTAGGCGTCGCCGATCATGTCGAGCGGGCTCAGCCGCGACTGGTCGGTCACCGTCTCGCCGATGCCGCGGCCCGAGAAACCGTCGAGGACGAACGTCGCGAGGCCGAGGGCACGGAGCTCGCGTGCCCAGCGCCGGACGTTCACGCTGACCCCGCCCGACCCGTGGACGAGGACCACGGCGGGGACCCGACCCTCGGCCCCGGGTGGCAGGGACAGGTCGCCCCAGACGACGTGCGGCGTCCCGTCCGGCGCGCCCTGGAGGAACACGGCTGCCGGCCGGGTCACGGTCTCGAAGGCGATCCGGCCGTTCGGGCCCGCGGCGAGCGAGGTGACCGGCGCCGGCGTGGCGCAGGCCGCGGTCGCCGTGGCGACCACCAGGGCGACGAACAGGCGACGCGCTCTCATGGCTCCCCACCCCGACTATACTGGCGCGCGTGGAGCTCGTCACGATCCCCGCGGGCTGGTTCTGGATGGGGTGGGAGGACGGCGTGCCCGCCGAGCGCCCGCGCCATCGGGTGTGGGTGGACGCCTTCGCCATCGCGCGGCACCCGGTGACGAACGCCGAGTACGCCGAGTTCGTCGCCGCGACGCGGGCGCCCGTCCCGCCGTTCTGGGAGGATGCTGGCCTCGCCGACCCTCGGCAGCCGGTCGTCGGCGTGAGCTGGACCGAGGCGGCGGCATTCTGCGCCTGGTGGAGCGAGAGAACCGGGCGACCCCACCGCCTCCCGACCGAAGCCGAGTGGGAGAAGGCGGCGCGCGGCGGGCTCGATGCCGCGCGGTACCCGTGGGGCGAGGCCGCGCCGTCGGAGGTCTTCCGCGACGTCACGCTGCCCCTGACCGGACCGGCCCCCGTCGGCACCGGGCCGGCCAACGGCTTCGGCCTCACCGACCTCTCCGGCTCGGTCCACGAGTGGTGCCTCGACTGGCACGACGACGGCGCCTACGCCCGGTCGCCCGAGCGAAACCCGGCGGGCCCGCCCGACGGCGCCCGCCGCGCCTCGCGCGGCGGCGCCTGGCGCCACCAGATCCCCTGGAGCCCCGTCGCCCACCGCTCGAGCCTCCCCCCGCACCTCCGCTACTCGGACTACGGCTTCCGCGTCTGTTCACCCTCTCCCCCGACGGGGGAGAGGGGAGGGTGAAGGGGATCATACCCCGCGCACGCCAGACGCGGCAGCGGCGGGTACTTCGGGTACGCGGGATCGGTCTCCGCCCGGCGGCAGAGGAAGAACACGGAGCCCCGGCCGCTCGCGACGCGCCGGGCCCAGGAGCAGTCCCAGCAGAGGCCGACGCGCGCCCGCTCGGGCTCGCCGCGAGCGTCTATCCCGCCGGCGGCACGTGCCAGGTCATGCCCCCCGTGTGCCAGAAGCAGACGACGTCGTCCGCCCGGAAGGCCCCGCGGAGGACGAGGTCGATGAGCCCGGCCGCGGCCTTGGCGCTGTACGTCGGGTCGAGCGCGATCCCTTCCAGGCGCGCGAAGAGCCGCGTCGCCTCCTCCGAGTCCGGCGTCGGGATCCCGTAGCCCTCGCCCACGTACCCGTCGAGCACCTCGACGGCCTCGGCGGGCGGCGCGGCCACACCTGCGAGATCGGCGAGAGGGCCGACAATCCCGGCGACCATCCGCGTCAGATCGGCGCGCGTCTCGTCGGCGCTGACCCCGATCACGCGCGCGCCCAAATCCGCCGCGCGGCCGCCGACCAGGAGCCCGGCCTGCGTGCCCCCAGACGAGGAGCCGTGGACGAGGGCGACGGGCCGGACGCCGAGCGCCGCGCACTGCGCCGCCGCCTCGCACGCGGCCTCGACGTAGCCGAGGGCGCCGAGCGGCGTGGAGCCGCCGAGGGGGATGACGAGCGGCCGGCGGCCCGTGCGGCGGAGCTCCTCCGCGAGCGCCGCGAGCGCGGGCGCCCGCTCCGAGCGGTCCCGGACGAACCGGAGCTCGGCGCCGAAGAGGCGGTCGAGGGCGAGGTTCCGCGTGAGCGCGGGGGGCTCGCCGCCCGAGAGGACCAGGACGCAGTCGAGCCCCGCCCGCGCCGCGGCCGCGGCCGTGATGCGGGCGTGGTTCGACTGGTGGCCGCCCGTCGTGAGGAGGACGTCCGCGCCGGCGGCCCGCGCCTCGCCCAGGTAGAACTCGAGCTTCCGCACCTTGTTCCCGCCGAGGGCGAAGCCCGTGAGGTCGTCGCGCTTGATCCAGAGCCGCGACCCGCCCAGGTGGGCGGAGAGCCGCGGGAGCGGGTGGAGCGGGGTCGGGTAGAACCCGAGCGGCTCGCGAGGCGGCAGCGGCTTCACAAGGGGTCTAGCCGGGCCGAGAACCGAGCAGCCCTAGGACGCAGGGAGGAGCCGGCCCGAGGCGTCTGCCGCATACGTTGAGGGCTGGCGACGGCCCCACCGGAGGGGCGGGACGCCCGCGAGGCCGCAGGCCGAGCGCGTCCCGGCGAGCTGGAGGACGCCGGGATGCGACGGTTATCGGCACGGCTACGCGGTGCCGAGGTAGGCCTTACGGATCAAGGGGCTCTCGAGGAGCTCCTGGGCCGTCCCGGAGAGCACGACCTCGCCCATCTGGAGGACGTAGCCCCGGTGGGCGATCGAGAGCGCCATGTTCACGTTCTGCTCGACCAGGAAGATCGTCGTCCCCTGGTCGTTGATCGTCCGGATGATGTCGAAGACCTGCTCGACGTAGCCGGGGGAGAGGCCCATGGAGGGCTCGTCCATGCAGAGGAGTGTCGGCTGCGTCATGAGGGCGCGGCCGATGGCGAGCATCTGCTGCTCGCCCCCAGAGAGCGTCCCCGCGACCTGGGCCCGCCGCTCCTTGAGCACCGGGAACAGCCCGTAGACGCGGTCCACATCCTCCTCCCACCCGGGTTCGTGGCGGCGTGTGTAGCGGCCCATCTCGAGGTTCTCCAGCACGGTCATCTTCGGGAAGATCCGCCGCGCCTCGGGCACCGGGGCGATCCCGCGGCGGACGATCTCGGCCGTGCGGAGCGTGTGGATCGGCTCACCCCGGAAGCTGACGGTCCCCTCCGTCGGGCGCACCAGGCCGAGGATCGTCTTCATGGTCGTGGATTTGCCCGAGGCGTTCCCGCCGAGGAGCGAGACGATCTCGCCTTCCCGAATCTCGTACGAGACGCCCTTGAGGACGTGGAGCGGGCCGTAGTGGGTGTGGACGTCGCGGAACTCGAGGAGGAGGTCCCCGTTAGTCGTGGCCATGCGCTCAGGCTCTCCACCCACCGGGCCGAGACCCGAGCAGATCCGGCCGGAGGGACGGGACGCCCGCGAGGCCGCAGGCCGAGCGCGTCCCGGCGAGCTGGAGGACGCAGGGAGGAGGCGGGCCGAGGCGTACGACCCGGCCGGCCTTCGGCCGGACCGGGTACCCCGCAAAGGTACGGCCCGCCGACGACCCTGCCGGAGGGACGGGACGCCCGCGAGGCCGCAGGCCGAGCGCGTCCCGGCGAGCTGGAGGACGCAGAAATGCGACGGGGATCGGCCCGGTGGTCACGCGACCCTCCGGCGGCGGCCGAGGTACGCCTCGATCACCTTCTCGTCGTTCCGGACCTGGGCCGGCTTCCCCTCGGCGATCTTCACGCCGTGGTCGAGGACCGCGATCCGGTCCGAGGCGTCCATCACGACGTCGAGCTTGTGCTCGATCAGGATCACGGTGATCCCCAGCTCCCGGAGCGACCGGATCAGGTCCATCAGCTCGATGGTCTCGGCCGGGTTCATCCCCGCCGTCGGCTCGTCGAGCAGGAGGAGCTTGGGCCGCGTCCCCAGGGCGCGCGCGATCTCGAGCCGCCGCCGGTTCGCGTAGGAGAGACCGTACGCGGGATGGTCGAGCCGCGGCAGGAGCCGGTTGCCGAAGAGCCCGAGCACCTCGAGCGCGTTCTCGACCGCCTGGCGCTCCTCGGCGCGGACGCGCGGCGGCCGGAAGATGGCGCCCGCGGCCCCGGCTCGGAGCCGCGGGTGCTCCGCCACCATGACGTTCTCGAGCACGGAGAGGTTGTTGAAGAGGCGGAGGTTCTGGAACGTCCGGCCGACGCCCCTCGTGACGATCGCGTGAGGCGGGAGCCCGCCGATCTCCGCGCCCTCGAGCCGCACGGACCCCTGGTCCCGGGGGACGAGGCCGGTGATCAGGTTGAACAGGGTCGTCTTGCCCGAGCCGTTCGGCCCGATCACGCTGACGAGCTCGCGCCGCGCGACCGCGAGGTCGATCCCGTCTGCCGCGGCCACGCCCCCGAAGCGCTTGGTGAGCCCCTCGATCTCGAGAAGCGGTCCGGCCGGCGCGGGCGAGCCCGGCTCGCCCCAGGACAGGCGCACCGTGGCGCCGCGCGAGGGGAGCGCGGCCTGCTGCTCGCGGGTCAGCGCGGCCACCCGACGCGCGGCGGGGAAGAGGCCTTCCCGACGGAAGAGCATCATCATCACGAGGATCACGCCGAAGATCAGCTCGAGAGAGTTGATCAGCTGGATCTTCTGGAGCCACGCGCTCCCGACCAGGCGTCCGACCGCGTGCACGTACGCGGTCAGCTCCTGCAGGATCGTGGACTGGAGGAACGACAGGATCAGCGCGGCCAGGACCACTCCCCGCACGCTGCCCATGCCGCCGAGCACGACCATGACCAGGATCATCACCGACACCGGGAACTGGAACATGTCCGGCGTCGCGGTGGTGAGCTTGGCCACGTAGAAGACGCCACCGATCCCCCCGATCGCGGCGCCCATGGCGAAGGCCAGGAGCTTGTAGTGGACGTGGTTGACGCCCATGGCGCCCGCCGCCATCTCGTCCTCGCGGATGGCCATCCACGCGCGGCCGACACGGGATTCCTGAAGGCGGAAGGAGAGGAAGATGGCGACCGCCACCAGCACCAGGCCGAGGAAGTAGTACGGCAGGGGCGTAAAGCCGAAGTCGAAGCCGAACAGTCGCGGCGTGCGTACGCCGGGGAGCCCCATCGCCCCGTTGGTCAGCCACTCCCAGTTGCGCGCGACGACGGGAACGATCTCCCCGAACCCGAGCGTCACGATCGCGAGATAGTCGCCGCGCAGCCGGAGCGTGGGCGCGCCGAACAGGACCCCGAAGAAGGCGCAGATGAGAGCGCCGATCGCCAGCATCGGCCAGAAGGAGAAGTGGAGCTGCACGATGTCCGGCTGGCCGGGAACCTCGACGCGGCTCACCTGCCCGAGCCAGAGCAGCGGCAGCCACACGTCGGACCAGCTCGGCTTGAGCTGGAAGGACGCGGCGATCCCGTACGCGTACGCGCCGATGGCGAAGAACGCCGCGTACCCGAGGTCGAGGAGACCGGCGAACCCCACGACGATGTTGAGGCCCAGGGCGAGGAGCACGTAGGTGTAGGCGTTCGCGGCCGCGTCCACGTGGCTCGGGTTGACCCCCGTGAACGGGAAGAGAACGCCCAGGCCCAGCAGGCCCGTGGACACGAGCTGCCGGCGCCGCACGGGCGGAAGCGCGCGCCAGCGCGCGACGCCCGGCACGCCGGCCCACCAGGCGTCCGGCGTCTGCATCAGGCCTTCTGGGGGGCCTGCATCCCGAGGAGGCCGGCGGGGCGGAACACGAGGACCATGATCAGGATGGAGAAGATGATCACGTCGGTCCAGCGGACCTCCAGGAGCTGCCCACCCAGGGATTGGATCAGGCCGATCGCCAGCCCGCCCATGACGGCCCCCGGGATGTTGCCGATACCGCCCAGCACCGCCGAGGTGAACGCGCGCAGCCCGGTCTGGTACCCGATGTAGAAGCCGGTGAACCCGTAGTAGAAACCGAAGAACAGGCTTCCCGCTCCGGCCAGCGCCGAGCCGAGGAAGAACGTGAGCATGATGACGCGGTCCACCTCCACGCCCATCATCTGCGCGGCGTCGCCGTCCTGCGCCGTGGCGCGCATCGCCTTGCCGAGAGCGCTGTTCTGAACGAGGTAGTTGAGGGCCACCATCAGCGCCAGCCCGGTGACCGCCAGGAGGGCCTGCTTGAGGGTCACCTCGGCGCGGCCGATCGCCCACCGGCGGTCCGGGATGAGATCGGGGAACGGCTGCGTCTGCGGCCCCCAGATCATCAGGACGAGGTTCACCAGGATGAAGGCCACGCCGATGGTCGTGATCATCGGCGCCGTCCCCGACACGCCGCGCATCGGGCGCAGGCAGATCCGTTCGATCACGACCCCGAGGAGGCCCGTCAGCAGCATGGTGACGGCGAACACGCCGACCAGCGTCAGGACGAGGGGGAACCCGGTCAGGGGCTTCGAGGAGCCCGTGAAGCCCATGAGGTTCAGGAGCGTCAGCCCGATGAAGGTCCCGGTCATGAACACGCTGAAGTGGGCGAAGTTGATCAGCTCGATGATCCCGTAGACCATCGTGAAGCCCAGGGCCAGGAGGGCGTACATCAGGCCCAGGGCGATGCCGTTGACGACCTGCTGGAGGAGGACCTCGGCGAAGCTCATCGGGGCCCCCCGCACCCCCGACCCCTCCCACCCCCCAGGGGGGGAGGGGAGCCGCCTGCCTCCCCGGCGCTGTCGCGGGGGCGGATGGCCACACGGGGACTCATCGGGGCCCCCCGCACCCCCGACCCCTCCCACCCCCCAGGGGGGGAGGGGAGCCGCCTGCCTCCCCGGCGCTGTCGCGGGGGCGGGTTGACACAGGGTGTCTCATCGGGCTGCGGGGCGCCCCCGCGCGGCTTCGCGCGAGAGCGCCCCGGATTTCGACGGCGTCTACTTCTGGGGCGCGACCCCGATGTACGTGAACTTGCTGTCCTTCACCTGGTAGACGGAGACGACCCGGTTCTTGATGTCCCCGTTCTCGTCGTACTCGATCACGCCCTGGAGGCTGTTGAGCTTGGTCTTCTCGATGGCCTCGCGGACCGTCGAGCGGTTGACCGCCTTGCCGGCCTTCGCGACCCGCCCGACGGCGTCGGCGATGACCAGGACACCGTTGTAGGACGTGATCGCGTAGTTGGTCGGTTCGCGCTTGAACTTCGACTTGTACTTGTTGACCCACTCGGCCGCCTTGGGATTCGTGAGGATCTCGGGCGAGGCGTTCGTCGCGTACCAACCCTCCGCGGCGTCCTTCCCCGCCTGCTCGGGGAACGAGAGGTCGTAGATGCCGTCGGACCCGAGCTTGTGGACCTTCGGCATGATCTCCTGGAGCTGGCGAGCCAGCTTGACGGCCGCCTGCTGGACGCCGCCGTAGTAGATCCCGTCCGGGTTCAGCCCCTTGATCTTCGTGAGGCTGGTCTTGTAGTCGGGCTCCTTCGGGTTGAGCTGGTCGCGACCGAGGATCTTCACCCCGAGCTGCTTCGCGCGCTCCTGGAAGGAGTTGGCGATCCCGACGCCGAAGGCCCCGGCGTCATCGAGGACATAGACGCTCTTCACCTTGAGGACATGAAACGCGTAGTTGGCCATGTTGGGGCCCTGGTACGCGTCCGTCGTGACGTTCCGGAAGAAGACCGGCTTCTTCTTGGGGCGATACTGAGCCATGAACTTGGGGTCGGTGATGTCGGGGTTGGTCGCGCTCGGCGACACGGTGGCCATGTCGCCCTCGCTGATGATCGGCGAGATGGCCTTCCCCTCGCCGCTCATGATGGGGCTGACGGCCGCCACGACGGTGTTGTCCGCGATGAACTTCCGGTAGTTCGTCGCCGCCTGGGCCGGGTCGTACTGGCCGGCGGCGGGCGTCGCGCTGTCGTAGAGCAGCACGTCGAGCTTGTACCCGCCGGCGCCGCCCTTCTGATTGACCTCCTCGACCGCCATCTGAATGCCCTTCAGCATGGCGTCCGACGAATCGGCGTCGGCGCCCGTCATGGGGAACGAGACGCCGATCTTCAGCACCTTCTGCTGGGCCACCCCGCCGCCCGGCAGGCCCAGGAGCAGCCCCAGCGCGAGCAGCAGGGCGAGGGAGGGAACGATCGCTCGAAGCCTCATGGTCTCACCTCCGTGTGTGTAGGGCGCGTCGCCGCAGCCAGCGGGGACGTGGGCGGGCCGGCCCCGCCCAGCCGATCAGTGGCGGCCGGCGGCGCTCGAGCACTCCGCGATGACGTACGCGCCGCTCGACGTCGCGTTGGTCCGGCTCACCCCGTCGAGCAGGATCTCGCAGGTGATGGAGCCGGTCGTGCCCTCGTTCTGGGCCGAGACGTAGAGGAACTCGCCCCCCTTCACGGTGAACGAGGTCTCCCATGGGAGCCGCACGCTCGTCTGCTCCGTGCCGCCCCGCGGGTTCCGGTAGGTGAGCATGGCCCCGGGCGCGGTCCCCTTCACGACGTACGTCACCTTGTAGGTGAACTCGCCGCGGCCGCCCTCCTGCGCCGGGGGCGCCGGAGGGGGCGGCGCGGCCGGCGGGGGCGGGGCCACCGCCACGGGCGGCGGCGCGACCGGCGCCGCGGCGACGTCCGGAAGCACCTTCCCGAGGGCGTCGAGGACCGAGGTTTCCACGCTCCGGTCGGCCGCCTGGATGGGCGTCCGGTCCTTGACCCAGAAGACCCGCTTCTCGGCATACAGCTCCCGGGTGACCGTGACCATCGTCCGTGTCTCGGTCAGCGGCTTCACGGTGAGCCGGAGCTTGTGGCGGGTGCCTTCCCCGTACACCACGAAGTCCTTGAAGTCGACCTTCTCGTCGTCCGTGACGATCGTGCCGTCCCGCTTGTCGTCGTCGTCGATGTCCCATCCGAGGCTCTCGAGCGTCTTGAGCGTGAGGTCCCACACCGTGTCGAACGGCGCGCCAAAGGTTCGCACGACGGGATCGCCCCCCTGGGCGGACAGGGGCCTCGGGCCCGCCCCCACCAGGGCCGCGACCAGGAACCAAACCGCCAGTCGCCTCATTCCCGCCACCTTCTTCTGAAATCGCAGGTTGCGGGGAGACTCTACGGTTCCCCGACCGGGGCTGTCAAGGCCGGCACACACACATGCGGGCGCCCCGGAGCCGGTCAGGGCCGGATAGCCGCGGCCAGGACCCGGTCGGCGGCCTCCTCACCCGACCGCACGCAGTCCGGGATCCCGACCCCCCGGTAGGCGGCCCCCGCGACGGCCAGCCCGGGGAGCTCCCGGAGCCGCGCCTCGATCGCCGCGACCCGGTCGAGGTGTCCCACCTCGTACTGGGGCATCGCCGCCGGGTGACGACGGACGCGCGTGAGCACGGGGGCGCCCTCGATCCCGAGGAGCCCGGCGAGGTCGTCCTGGGCGAGCCGGACGAGCGCGGCGTCGTCCCGCTCGAGCACCTCCGCCCCGAGCGCCCCGCCCAGGAAGACGCGGAGGAGCGCGAACCCCTCCGGGGCCCGCCCCTGGTACTTGACGCTCGAGAAGGTGCAGGCGAGCGCCGCCCGCTCCTCTTCGCGCGGCACGACGAACCCGAACCCGTCGAGGGGGTGCCGGATCGCCGCGCGCGGGTAGGCCAGGGTGACGGTGACGGACGAGGCGTAGGGGATCCCCGCGAGCAGCCGCGCCAGGTCGGGATCGACCTCGCGCACGAGGCCGGCCATCCGGGGCGCCTCGCCCGCCAGGATCGCACCGTCGGCCCGGAACGCGCTGCCGTCGCCCACCCGGACCCGCCACCCGCGCGCCTCCGGCGCGAGCGCGACGGCGGGACAGCCGAGGCGCACGCTCCCGGCCGGGAGGCGCGCCGCGAGCGCGTCCACCAGCTCCTGCATCCCGTCGGCGAGCGTCACGAACAGACTCCACCGCGCCCCGCTGGCCCCGGCCACCTCGCGCGGCGCCGCGCGCCGCCGGAGGGCGAGGATGAGGCTCCGGTGCTCGCGCTCGAGGGCGAGGAACCGGGGCATCGTCGCCGCGAGGCTGAGCCGCGCCGGGTCCGCCGTGTAGATGCCGGCGACGAGTGGCGCGGCGACGCGCTCGAGGGCTTCGCGCCCGAAGCGGCGGGTCACGAAGCTCGCGAGGCTCTCGTCATCGTCGGGCGCCCCGCGGGGGAGGACGAGGTCGAGCGCCATCCGGAGCTTCCCGCGCCACGAGAAGACCGGCGAAGCGACGATCGGCCAGAGGCGCGTGGGGGCCAGGAGGAGGAAGCCGTCCGGCAAGGGGCGGAGCCGCCCGGCCCGGACCACGTAGGTCCGCCGATGGCGCTCGTCGGTCCCGCGGAGCCGCGGTCCCAGGCCGATCCGCTCCGCGAGGGCGAGCGCCCAGGGCTTGTCGGAGATGAACGAGTCGGGGCCCGCCTCGAGGAGGAAGCCCCCCGCGCGCTCGGTCCGGATCGTCCCGCCGAGGTGGTCCCTCGCCTCGAGCAGCACGGGCTCGACGTCGGCCCGGCCCTCCCGGGCGGCGTCGGCCAGGCGGTGGGCCGCGGCCAGGCCGGCGATGCCCCCGCCGACGACGACGACGCGCACGGCGGGCCCCTTCACCCTAGCCCTCCTTCCCCGCGGGGGAGAGGGATTCCCTCACGAGCTCGGCCAGCATGGCGATGAAGGCGGGATGGTCCGCCACCGTGGTCGCGCGGTGGAAGCCCACGCCGCACGCCGCCGCGATCTCCCGCGCCTCGACGTCGAGGTCGTAGAGCACCTCGACGTGGTCGCAGACGAAGCCGATCGGCGCGACGACCACCTGTCGCGCGCCTTCGGCCGCGAGCCGGCGGATCTCGTGGCCCACGTCCGGCTCGAGCCAGGGCTCCTCCGGCCGCCCGCTCCGACTCTGGTAGCAGACGGACCACCGGGCGTGGCCGACCCGCGCAGCCACGCAGCGCGCCGACTCGGTCAACTGGCGGACGTAGGGCGACGCCTCGGCCATGGCCACGGGGACGCTGTGGGCCGTGAACAGGAGCGGGGTGGCGGCGCGCGTCGCGGGCGGCACCCCCGCGACCGCCGCCCGGACGCGGTCCGCCATCGCCTCGACGAAGCCCGAGCGGGCATACCAGGGCGGCGCGTAGCGCACGGCCGGCGCGCGGGGTCCGACGCGCGCCCGGGCCTCGGCCACGTTCTGCTGGTAGCGCTCCCAGGACGCCTCGGTCTGATGGGGCGAGAGGATCAGCCCGAGCGCCTCCCGGACGCCGTCGGCCGCCATCGCGGCGAGTGCCTCGTGGAGATACGGCGCCCAGTTCCGCATCCCGATGTAGACCCGGAGCGCGAGGCCCCGGGCCTGGAGCCGGGCGCCGAGCGCGTCGGCCTGGCGCCGCGTCAGCTCGTTGAGGGGCGAGCAGCCGCCGATCCGCTCGTAGTGGTGCGCCACCTCCTCGATCCGCTCGCGCGGGATCGGGCGGCCGCGCGTCACGTTGGCGAGGAAGGGCCGGATCTCCTCCGCGCTCGAAGGCCCGCCGAAGGCGATCAGCAGGACCGCGTCTAACGGACGGGTCACGGCTTGCTCCCGAGGGTCCGCATGCTGTCGGTGGCGCCGGGCCAAGAACCGAGCAGATCAAGGACGCAGGAAGGAGGCGCCCCGAGGCGTATGCCGCATACGTTGAGGGGCGCCGACGACCGAGGACGCAGAGATGCGACGGTTATTGGCACGGCGCTATCGGGTCGACAACTCGTGCACCGCATCCACCAATGCCCGGACGTGCTCCACCGGGGTCTCGGGCAGGACGCCGTGGCCGAGGTTGAAGACATGGCCGGGCCGGCCACCGGCCCGGTCGAGGATCGTCTGGACCCGCCGCCGGATCTCCGCCGGCGGCGCGAAGAGGGCGGCCGGGTCGAGGTTGCCCTGCACCGCGACGTCGTGGCCGAGCCGGGCCCAGGCCGCGCCGAGGTCGACCCGCCAGTCGAGCCCGATGACGTCCCCGCCGGCCTCGCGCATCGCCTCGAGGAGCCCCGCTGTCCCCGTGCCGAAGTGGATGACCGGGACCCCCGGCGGGAGCGCCTGGATCACGGCGCGCGTGTGCGGGAGGACGAGGTCCCGGTAGTCGTCGGGCGAGAGGCACCCGACCCAGGAGTCGAAGAGCTGGACTGCCTGCGCGCCCGCAGCGACCTGGCCCTCGAGGTAGCGCGCGATCGCGCGCGAGAGCCGGCCGAGGAGGGCGTGCCAGGCGCCGGGGTCGGCGTGCATGAGCCGCTTCGTCCAGAGGAAGTCGCGTGACGCGCCGCCCTCGACGAGGTACGACGCGACCGTGAACGGCGCGCCGGCGAAGCCGATCAGCGGGACGCGGTCGGCGAGCGCCGCCCGCGCGCGCCGCACCGTCTCGAAGACGAACGAGAGCGTCTCCCGCGGGTCCGCCTCCGGGAGCCGCTCGACGTCCGCTGCGGAGCGGACCGGCCGGCGGATCACCGGCCCGTCGCCCCGGGCGAACTCGAGCCCCACCCCCAGCGGCTCGACGACGAGCAGGATGTCGGCGAAGAGGATCGCCGCGTCCACGCCGAGGCGCTCGACGGGCAGGACCGTCACCTCAGCCGCCGCCTCGGGGGTCTTGCACAGCTCGAGGAACCCCACGCGCGCCCGGATCGCGCGGTACTCCGGGAGGTAGCGGCCGGCCTGCCGCATGAGCCAGACGGGCGTGAAGGCGGTCGGGAGGCGACGGCAGGCGGCGAGGAACGGGTGCAACGGCGGGTCCTCTCCCGCGATGATAGCAGAGGCTTGCGCGCCCCGCGGGCGGCGGGCATTGTAGGGGATGTGCACGTCTCCGAGTGGATGTCCCGCCCGGTGCACACCGTCGGCCCGGCGACCACGGCCGCCGACGCCGTCGCGCTCCTGCGCCGGCACCGGATCCGCCACCTCCCGGTCATGGAGGGCGACCGCGTGGTCGGCGTGGTCACGGACCGGGACCTCCGGGGCGTCGCGCCCGACGTCCGCGTCTCCCAGATCATGAGCCGGCCTGTCGTCGTCGTGAGTCCCCGCACGGCCATCGACAAGGCCGCGCGGCTCCTCTTCGACCGCCGGATCGGCTGCCTCCCGGTCGTCGAGGACGGCAAGCTCGTCGGCATCCTCACCCAGACGGACGCCGTCGCCGCGCTCGTGGACGTGGTCCGGCTCCAGGTCGGCGGCCGGCACGCCGAGGTCGCCGTCGCGTACCAGCCCGACGCCATGGCGCTCGCTCACCAGGCGATCCGCCCGCTCGGGCGCGAGGTCGCGCGGCTCGTGGCGGCGACGCTCGATCCACCCAGGGCGCGCCCGCCCGAGCGCGTCCGGCTCGACATCGAGACGCGCGAGATGCCCCGCGTGCTGGAGGCGCTCCGCACGGCCGGGCTCGAGATCGTCTTCGTGCCCAGCGAGAACAACGATGGCTGAGCCGGACGAGCGGCTCCGGACCGAGCTCGCACGGCTCGGCGCCGCGATCGAGCGGGCCGCGGCGGACCTTCGCCTCGGCGAGGAGCCGGCCCGCTTCGGGGCGGTGCTCGAGGCCGGCGCGCCGCGCCTGGCACCGACCGCGCCCGAGGCCCGGCGTGACTGACCGGCCGATCGTCGAGCTGGCCGCGGCGATCCGCGCCCGCGAGCTCTCCCCCGTCGAGCTCGTGCGGGCGTGTCTCGACCGGATCGAGCGCCTGGATGGCCGGCTCCGTGCCTTCATCACCGTGGACGCCGAGGAGGCGCTGCGCGCGGCCAGGGCGCGCGAGGCCGAGGTCCAGGCCGAGCGGCTCTGCGGTCCGCTCCACGGCATCCCGCTCGCCTGGAAGGATCTCTTTGCGGTCCGGGGCCTCCCGACGTCGTGCGGGACGAAGATCGCCGACTACTTCGCGACCGCGCAGGACGCGACGGCCGTCGCACGGCTGACCGCGACCGGGGCGATCACGCTGGGCAAGCTCAACATGACCGAGCTCGCCCTCGGCCCCTTCGGGGACAACGCCCACCACGGCGACGTCCAGAACCCCTGGCGGCCGGGCCACGCCTCGGGGGGCTCCTCGAGCGGCTCCGGCGCCGCGGTGGCGGCGGGTCTCGCGTGCGGGGCCCTCGGGACCGACACCGGCGGCTCGATCCGGCTCCCGGCGGCCTGCTGCGGGATCGTGGGGCTCAAGCCGACCTACGGCCGGGTGAGCCGGGCGGGCGTGATGCCGCTCTCCTGGTCGCTCGACCACGCGGGGCCGATGGCGCGGACCGTCCGCGACGTGGCGCTCCTCACCGGGATCATCGCCGGTCACGACCCCGAGGACGCGACGACGAGCCTGCGGCCGGTGCCGGATTATCTCGCGGGGCTGGACGCGCCGGTCGCGGGGCTCCGGATCGGCGTGCCCCGGAACTACTACTGGGACGGCGTGGACCCCGAGGTCGGCGACGCCGCGCGCGCGGCGATCCGCGTCCTCGAGGGCCTCGGCGCCCGCGTGGACGAGCTCGAGCTCCCCGACCCGCAGGTCCTCGTGGACGTCTCCAACGTGATCGCGCGGAGCGAGAGCGCGGCGGTCCACGCACGGCTCGTCCGGGAGCAGCCCCACGCGCTCCAGCCCACCGTGCGGGCGCGGCTCGAGGTCGGCTTCCACATCCCGGCCTACGAGTACCTGCAGGCCTCGCGGCTCCGCGCCCGGCTCGCCGAGGCGTTCGGGCGGGAGGTCTTCGCTCGGGTGGACGCGCTCGCGACGCCCACGATCCCCGAGCCGCCGCCGGCCTACGCCGCGGCCAAGGCGGGGAGCGCGGAGGAGGTGGTCCAGCGGATGGGCCGCTTCTCCCGCCTCACCCGCCCCTTCAACACGCTCGGGGTGCCCGTGCTGAGCGTGCCCTGCGGCGTCTCACGGGACGGCCTTCCCCTCGGCCTCCAGCTCGCCGGCCGCCCCTTCGATGAGGCCACGGTCCTGCGGCTCGGGCACGCCTACGAGCAGGCCGCGGGCTGGTCCCGCCGCCAGCCCTCTCTCTCCTGAGAACGCTCCTGGAGGTCGCCCAGTTTTCCTTCGGATTCTGCGTATAATATTCCGCAGAATTTGACGCAGTCGGAGTAGAGATGACGGTTACCCGTAACCCCCTCCACGGATCCGGACGTGCGGCACTACCGCATCCGGCTCTTGCCTCAGGTGACAACGCCAAGCCGCCTCAGGGGATAGGGGTGACAA
>Ga0114945_10000835_pt1 | contig 19631 bp, 18 predicted proteins | sample OV2TP3_FD_87194 | JGI IMG/M metagenome (GOLD analysis project Ga0114945, IMG submission 87194) | Hot spring microbial communities from Beatty, Nevada to study Microbial Dark Matter (Phase II) - OV2 TP3 | ecosystem: Environmental > Aquatic > Thermal springs > Hot (42-90C) | place: USA: Beatty...
ACGCGACACCTCGCACCGAACCGCTCCGCGATCCAGGAGCACCACCCTCCCCCGAATTCCCCTGCACTCCGTCATAATCGTCTCGAGAAGGCGCGTCATCGTCGTTTCGAGATCGGATTCGGCGCGAGCCGGACGCAGGAGTTCCGTGATCCGCTTCAGGTCCACGCGGTGCGCCTCAAAGCTTTCTGATGATGTCCACGATCGACTCCTGTGCCGACTGCGGCGTTCCTCCGGGCACTTCCGATGGCAGCCGCGGATCGTCCTGGAGGTCTCGTACCCGCCGCGCGCGGTCCGCCGGAATCGAACGATACACTCTCTGGAGGAGACGCGTGTCCGCGCCGAGAAGCGCGAGGGCCAGTTCCCGGTCGTCGACCCATTGTAACACCGATTGAAGGTCCGGCGACCGCATCCTGCCCAGATCCGGGAACGAAAAGATCAAGGTGTAGAACGACCTTCCGAGATCGGGATTCTCCCTCCATCCTCCGATCTCCAGATCCCGGCCGTCCCAATATCGAAGCTTCACTTTCTGGGTTCGGGCATCCCGGTCGCAAAAAAAACGGATCTCTCCGCATTCCCCGATCCCGGGAATGACCGCGTATCCCTCCGAGGACTCCGAACAGTTGGCGCACTTCATCTTCCCGACACCTTACTTCCGCGACTGCGCGCTCTTCAAGGGTTTAGGGGATCCGGAGGAACCGTGCCTCGCTTCACCGTCCAGGCGCGGGCTTCCTCGATCAGCGGGCGGATCGCCTCCGCGCGGCCGGAGTCGATCTCCAGCGCCCGCTCCCAGTCCCGGATCGCGTGATTGAAGGCCTTCAGCGCGAAATGCACCTGTCCGCGCTCGAACCAAGCCCCATAGAGACCGGCGTTCAGCCTCGTGGCCTTGGTGAGATGGTCGAGCGCCTGTTCGTATAGATCCTTGACCTTTTTCCCCAGGGAGAGACGGTGCTTCGCGAGCGCCACCTTGACGACGCCGAGGTCTTTCAGGACGTAGGCGTCCGCCGGCTCCAGGCCGAGGGCCGCCGTAAGGTCGTCGACGGCTCGAAGAAAGTCCTCGTCCGGATCCTCGCCGAGACGCTTCGCCTCGCGGGCGATGTAGAAATACACCGTACCCCGATTGTGAAACGCCGCGACACTCGTGGAATCGAACTTCACGGCCTCGTCGAGTTCCTTCGACGCCATTCGGAAGAGATCGAGCGGGTTCTTCCCCAGGGCCCTAGCGTAGCGGGCTCTGAAGATGAGGATGTTCGCCGAATGCACCCGCGCCATCGAGTGCTCCGGCCGAAGCGCGACCGCCTTGGTAAAATCGTCCAGGCTCCCCTTGCACGCCTCCCCGGGATCCTTGCCCTCCAACGAGAGCAGAATCGCCTTGGAGAGCCGGAGGATTCCCCGCTGCGTTCTCACTTCGAAGTTCTTCTTTTGCCGATCGATGGCCAGCGTCAATCCTTGCTCCCCCTCCTCGAGCTTTCGAACGACCGCATCGTGCCGAGAAACATCGCCCCCTTGACGGATCACTTCCTTGAGAAGATAGATCGCCTCCTCGATTCGACCCGCATGAAGCGCGGACAGACTCTGCGTGAAGCGCATCGCCTCGTCGGACTCGATCGGCTTCGATTGCAGGACCCGCTCCAGTTCCTCCGCGAGTTGCCGTGCGGATTCGTACCGCTGGACGGGATCCTTCGAGAGGGCACGGGCCAGGATGCGGTCCAGATCGGGAGGCAATCCCGGCGCGAGTTCGGAAGCCGGAGAGGGCTCCTCCTGAACGGTCTTGATACAGGCGTTGACCGGAGTTTCCGCTTCGAAGGGAGCGCGTCCGGTGAGCGCGAAGTAGAGCGTCGCGGCCAGACCGTACACGTCCGTACGGACGGAGAAGTCGTGCTTGCGCGCCATGGCTTGCTCCGGCGCGAGATAGCCCGGAGTCCCGCGGATGTCGGCGGCCTTCGGAAAGAGGGACGTGGCTTTCAGATCGACCGAGCCGAGGGGAGGCGCCTGTCCGAAGTCGGTTACATGCACCCTGCCTTCCCGATCTACGATGAGATTTCCAGGCTTGAGATCGAGATGGAGGACCCCTCCCTCGTGCGCGTCCTGGAGAGCCCACGCGGCGTCTCGGATCACCGACACCGCCCGTTCCCAACTCAGGCCCTCGGATCGAAGCTTCTCCAAGGTCGTACCGTCCACGTAGTCGAGAACCAGGAACGGGATCGAGAGGGATCCCTCGGTCATCCCAGTTTCGTGACACCGAACGAGCCTGGAATGGACGATTCGCCCGTTGGAAAGAGCGTCTTCGAGGAATTCCTGAACGTGTCCCCGACGGAAATTCGTGAGGAGCTTGAGCACCTTCCACTTCTGCTCTTCCGCGTCCCACGTTTTCCAAGCGGCACCGAGTCGACCTTGCCCGATCTCCTCCACCCGGACGTACTTCCCCATGTGAAGCCCAGGTTGCTGGAGGGCTTTCGCGACTTCGGGAGGCACCTGGGGAGCGGTTTTCAATTTGTCCAGGATGGATTTGGCCTTGCGCAGACGCACCGACTTGCGGACTTCCTCCGAGATCTCGTTGACCTGCTCTTCCGACAGCAGTCCCCGATTCCGAAGCACCGCGCCAAGTTCGGCCCCTTCGCTCCCTAGGACCTCTCCGACTACGGAATCGAGGTCCCGCTGGGTGAGCAGTCCCCTTTCCAGGACGATTCGACCGAATTCGACATCCTCTTCCTTCATCGCACCGGCTCTCCCCCGAGTGATTGTAGCCTCCTCGGGTTCCTTCGCCACGGCTTTTCCGAAGACTCGGGTCCCGCTCTCGGAGCCATGGAAAATGGTGGATTTCCATTGAAAATACGCCTTATAATGTCGGGGTCGGCGGGAGATGTCGGATGGCGGGGTCGGCACGGAACGAATGGGAAGATCCTCCGTCGGACCTGGTGGAGCCGGCCACCGGAGACCGATCGACGTTCGGCATCGAACCCCCGCCCGAAGTCGTCGCCGCCGGTCGCGATCCCCGGAGCCGCACCGGTAAGTACCTCCGCATCCGGCCCGTGGGACGGGGCGGACGCAGTCACGTGTGGCTCGCCTGGGACCCCGACCTCAGCCGCTTCGTCGCTCTCAAAGTCCTCCTGTGCTCCGACGACCCGGTGGAAGTCCAACGCTTCCACCGCGAAGCTCAGACCGCCGCCCGCCTCGCCCATCCAAACATCGCCCCCATTCATGAGGTGGGCTCCGAAACCGACTCTCTGGGCCGTCAGATCCACTTCATCGCGATGGAGTACATCGAGGGGATGACCTTGTCCCGGATCCGTCTCGACCGCGCTTCTACGCTCGGGGTCCTCCGCGATTGCTCGCTCGCCCTGGACTTCGCCCACCGCCAAGGAATCATCCACCGAGACGTCAAGCCGTCCAACATCATGGTGGATTCCAAGGGCCATCCGTACTTGATGGATTTCGGATTGGCCAAGACCGCCGACCTCCCCTCCACGCTCACGCTCTCCGGGCAGATCTTGGGCACCCCTTCCTACATGTCTCCGGAACAGGCGCAAGGAAAGATCCGGAAATTGACCCCGCGCACCGACGTCTATGGAATGGGCGCCACGCTCTACGAAATGCTCCTGCGACGGAAACCCTTCGAGGGCGACGACCCTTACGACGTCCTTCGCCGGGTCGTAGAGAAGGAACCCCCGGCTCCGCGCGCCGTGGATTCCTCCCTTCCCCCCGATCTCGAGACCATCGTCCTCCGAGCGATGGAGAAGGAGCCCGCGCGACGCTACGGCACCGCCCGCGATTTCGCCGACGACCTGTCCCGATTCCTCAACGGCGACCCCATCCTGGCGCGGCGGACGTCGCGGATCGCGCGAACGTTCCGAAAGGCGAAGAAACATCGGGCCGTCAGCGCCTTCATTCTCACCCTCGTCGTCGCCGCTTCCCTCGTCGCGGCTCTCCTCATCCGATCGAGAGTCCTCGCCGCCCGCGCGTGGCGTGAGGCTCAGCGGCAGGCCCAGGCAGGCCGAGCGGAGGAACTCCGGTACACTCTAGCGTCCGCCCGCAGATCCGGGGACGATCGCGACTATCACCGTGTCCTCGGACTGGAGCCCGCCCATGCGGAGGCCCACGCCTGGCTCGCCGACTTCTATTTCGACCAGTGGAGCCGCGCCCCCGATCCTTCCGATGTTCTGGAAAACTTGGTCCGGTTTCACGATCGCGCGGGGCGATTCGCCGGGGCATTTCGCCGGGAGGGGTCGATCGCCGTCTCGGCCGAGGGAGGCCCGGCCTCGGCACGAGTGGTTCCCTTCGTGGACCGACAGGGTAAACTCGTTCCGGACGACTCCTCCGCGATCGAGATCGGCGATACTCCCGCGCAAGCGACCCTCGCGAGCGGACTGTATCTTCTGTACGTGCATCGAAAGGGGTGCGCCCTCGCACGCATTCCCGTGCGGGTCGGGCGCAATACGTCCGAAGAGATTGGCGTGAGACTGTTTCCCTCGGCACAGGTCGGCGATGCGTTCGTCCACATTCCCGCCGGACCGTACCGCCCCGATTCCGGGTCGGCGGTGTTCGTCAAAGACTTCTTCCTCGCGCGTTTCGAAGTCACCTGCGCCGAGTATCTCGAGTTCCTGAACGATCTGGCCAAAAGCGGACGTCGCGACGAGGCTCGTCGCAGAACTCCGCGGGCGCGCGAGCAGAGCGGTCGGTTCTGGCTGGAAACGCCCGAGGGCTTTTCGCTTCCTTCGGATTGGAACGCATCCTGGCCGGTAATGTCGATCGCTTGGCACGACGCCCGCGCGTATGTCGATTGGCTCTCCACCCGGGCGCCCGGATCCCATCGCTACCGACTTCCCACCGCGATCGAGTGGGAGAAAGCGGCTCGCGGGGCGGACGGCCGCCTCTATCCCTGGGGCAACTCCTGGAATTCCCGGTATTGCAAGAATCCGCTCAGCCACGGGGACCCCGACCGGGAGCCCACGCCCGAGTCCGTCGGCGCCTATCCCGCCGACGAGTCCCCCTATGGCATCCGCGATTTGGCCGGAGGAGCGCGGGAGTGGTGTGCGGATTCCGATGCCGACTTGAAGGGTTGGTATTCCGTGCGAGGGGGCTCCTGGTCCATCGTCGAGGAGTTTTGGTTTCGCGCCTCGTCGGGAACTCGACTCCGCGGCGACAGCGTGAAGAGCAGTTGCGGAATCCGCGTCGTCAAGGAGGCGGAGCCGTGAGCCCGGCGGCCCGGTGGATCCTCTCGATCGCGATCCTCGTCGCCGGGGTCGGAACCCTCGCCGCGGCGCTCCGGGAACGGCGGCAGGCGCCCTCCGTCGCCCGATCTCCCCGTCCGCCCGCCGACTCTTCGGACGCCGTCCTCGAGTCCGAGCTCTCGGAGGAATCGTCCCCGCCCGGGGGGGCCGAGTCCGGCACCTCGATGCCCAGCCTCGCGGAGGCACGGATCCGTCTTCACCGTCCGGGAGCGACCTCCGAGGAGCGGCGCGACGTCTTGCGAGATGCGGCCCGGGACCTCCCGCGCGCCGAGGCCCGAACGCTCCTCCTCGAAGTGCTCCTGGACCCGGCCGAGTCCTTCCCCACTCGAGCCATGGCCCTCGCCCTCCTCCCGGGCGTCCGCGACCCCGAGGGGGAAGACATCGAGGTCCTTCGCCGCATGCTCTCCGACCGCACGTTTCCCGCGCCCCATCTCGTCGCCCATGCGCTGGGGCAGATCGACGACCCTCGGGCCGTATCGATCTTGGCCGACACGGTCCGCCGCGATCTCGACGATTCGACGCGGGTGCAGGCGGCGGCCGCCCTCGCTCCTCGGGCGGCCGAGGAACCGGCCACCTCCGCCCTCAAGGACGCCGCGCTCGCCGATCGGAGCGAAAGTGTCCGCCTCATCGCCCTCTCCGCCCTGCTCGATTCGGGATCCCCCCAGGCCAAGGAGCTCGCGCGTCTTCTGGTGTCGCTCGATTCCACCCCTCCGCGGTTGCGCGTCCTGGCGCAGCGATCCCTCGGCGAGGGGCCGCGGGATTGAAATGCAAATCCACTTGATTGTGGATGCATCGACTGCATATAATATGAGCGAGGACATACGAAGAGGAGGCCGGTCATGCGCACCTCGGATCGCGCTCTGTTCGTCGCCCTCGTGTTCTCGGCCGGGATGTGCGTCGCGTTCGGGGGTCGCGCCCCCGTCGAAGCCCGTGCCGGGGATCGAGTTCCCGCCTCCTGGTGCGTCCAATTCGCCGTTTCTCCCGACGGAGCGTCGGCCTGGGTTCCGGGATCCGACCGCCGGTCCGTGCGCAAAGTGGATCTCGCCGATGGGACGATTACGGCGTCGAGGCGCTTCCACGGCACCGTAAGCGCCGTCGAGATTTCGCCCAACGGAAGCCTTCTCGCCGTCGCGGTGACGGGACGCGATCGCGTAATCCTCACCGACCCCGTCGAACTGGGCCCCGGGACCGAGATTCCGGTCGGACGCAAACCCCGGCTGCTCGAGTTCGGAGCCGAAGGCACGGACCTGTGCGTTCTGTGTACCCGGGACGAGGAGATCGATCTCATCGACGTCCGGAAGCAGCGCCTGGTCCAGATCATTCCTCTTCCCTCGCTTCCCTCCTCCTTCGCCCACTATCAAAGCCGAGCGGCGGTCACGCTCCCGAAGACCGGCGAGCTCGTGATCCTGACTCATCCTCGCCACGACATGGCGACCAGCGTCTCCCTCTCTCCCGTCCCCGATTGGGTCGCGGCAGGCGGCTTGACCCATCCCCGCCGGTCCGGGCATGAGGCGCACCGTTCCGAAAGGACCTCGGAAGGCGGGGAGGGACGCCGAGGCGGCGAAGAGAGACGCCGGATGCGGGATCCTGTGCCGACGCCGGTACTCGTCGTACTCTCCCGAGAGTCCGACGTGGTCAGCGTGCTCGACGGATCCACGCTCGAGGTTCTCACGATTTCTTCCCTTCCTTCCCCGCTCCTGGCGACCGTCGGGTGCGGAGAGTCTCCGTGGGCGTTCGTCCTGCACTCCCGAGGACGGAAGATCTCCGTGCTGTCGGTGGATCCGTCGCACCCTGGTTTCGGAAAGGTCGCGTACACCGTGACGTTGCGAGAGGCGTGCGAAGCGTTGCAGGTCACCCCGCAGGGCATCTGCTGGGCGCTGGGGGTCACGCGAAGAACGATGGTGGCGATCGATCCGGCCAAGCCGATGAATACTCCGTGCCGCACGATTCGGATCCACGAGGCGCCCCGAAGGCCTGGCCGGTAACGGCCGGGGCGCCGCGTCGTTGGGAGGGCGCGTAGATCGCACGACGCGGTATGAAGGCAGCCGTTCGGCGCATCCTCATCGTCGAGGATGACCCCAAGGTCGGCGACATCCTCGAGCACCGTCTCCGACAGGACGGACACGACGTCCGGCGCGCCTCCACCGGATTCGAGGCGGGCCTCCTGGCTCGCAGCGTCCGCCCTCAGCTCGTCCTCCTCGATCTCATGCTCCCGGGCGTCGACGGAGCGGAGGTCTGCCGTCAGATCCGATCGGATCCCGCGCTGGCCTCGACGAAGGTCCTCGGAATGTCCGCCTCCGGCGATGAGGCGGCGCTCGAGCGTTTCCGGCGCCTCGTGGACGACTTCATGCCCAAGCCCTTCAAGCTCTCGGACATCCCCGGCCGGATCGAGAAGCTGCTGGGACCCGCACGGCCCGATCCCGACGAGTACGAACGAAACCGCGTGGTTCTCTTCTCCCCCGACCCGGGTTGGATCGAAGGGGCGCAGCGCTCGTTGGCGGCCGCCGGATACGAAGTCGAAATCTCCGCGACTCCGGAAGCGGCCGGATTTGCCGCCGCGCGCCTGGCCGCCGCCGCAGTGGCCGTACACGGAGTCGACGCAAAGATCCTGGATTCCCTTCGGCGCTCCGTTCGTGTCGTCGAGGGACCCGCGGAAACCCTCCCGGCATCCGTCGCTCGATCGGCGGGCAAGATCCTTCGGCGCAGGAGGTCGAAGGGACTCCTTCCGTCCCTCGTGGCGTCGGTCGGAATCCTCGCCGTGGTCGCCGCGATCCTCCTCTGGCCGCGATCCGCCCCGCCGGCGGCGGAACCGGATTTCGAAGTCCAACAGTGGCGCGAGCTCGAGCGCCGCGCCGCGGAAGGCCGCTTGGTGTACTACCTGGGCCGATACATGGATCGTGCGACCCTGGGCGAGGCCGCTTCCGTTCGCCTCAAGGACCGCACCGTCGAGGGATTCCTCGCCGAAACGCAAGAAGGATGGATCCTGCGTTCCCCGCGCGGCACTCTTTCCCTACGGAAGGAGGACATCCTCGAACGACACAAGCTCCGATTGCCCTACGAGGACTATTGGGATCGAGCGGCCTCCTTGCCCCTTCACGACGCTCCCGCCCACCACGCCCTCGGATCGTGGTGCCGCTCCCAGGGTCTCCCCGAGGCCGCGGTGCGGGAATTCCGGCGCGCCCTCGTCGCCGACCCCGGCCACGCGCCCTCCCGGCACGAACTCGGATACAGCCTCCGCGGAGGGAACTGGGTCCGGTAGGCCCTACGCCCCCCGACCTACACCCCATAGTTCACGCATCCATCCCCCATAGATGGGCCCCCATCGAGCATGTAAGTTCGATACATAAATGCATGGCTTTTTGCGTCTTCCAATTCATTTTTTCTTGACTCCCTTCCGCCCGGCCCCTATAGTTCCGCGAACTTCGGTGGATCGGTTCTACGGTCGGGAGGGAAAGCCATGTTGTTCGGTCGTTCCGCATCGGCGGTCCTGACGCTGTGGGCGTGGGCCGCGGCACCGGGTTGGACTCAGACCCAGACGAACTTCGACAACGCGAGCGGGTGGACGCTCGCGGGCGGGTCCAACGGCGTCAAGTGGGCCGTCGACGGTACGCCGGCCGGGGTGACCGGCGGCGCCTACCAGAGCGCCTCCACCAGCCTCAACTACAACAACGCGACGAATTACAATTCCGGAGGCACCAACAGCGGAACGGCGACCTCGGCCGCCATCCCCGTTCCTGCGACCTCCCCCACGCTCACCTTCTGGTGCAATTTCCAGACGGAGCCCGGCTCCGAGAACGGAAACGCCGGGTACGACACGCGGACCCTCACCTTGACTCCGGGCACAGGGACGTCCCTCTCCGCCAAGTTCGGGGTGACGAACTACGGAGCGATTCTGGGCGCCTGCTCGGCCATGGGGACGTGGCACCAGCACACCGTCGCTCTACAGCCTTCCTGGGTAACCGTCGTCCTCCAGTTTAAATTCGACACCGTAGACTCATACGGAAACAGCTATCCCGGTTGGTTTCTCGATACCCTGCAGGTGTCCGGGGGGGGATCCGGAAACACGGGCACCAAACTCACCACCGTCCAGGAGTGGACGTTCAACTCCGGGCTCCAGAACTGGACTCCCATCGGTTCCAATGCGACCGTAACATGGGCGTCGGACGCCACCCCCGCCACGGCGCCCGGCGGCGCCTTCAAGAGTTCTCCGAACAGTCTGAACTACAATAACGGCACCAACTACAATTCCGGAGCGGCCAACAACGGCACCGCTACGTCTCCGGAGGTCGACTTGGCCTCCCTGGCCACTCCACAGCTCGTCTTCTGGTGCAACTACCAGACAGAGACATCTACGAGTTTCGACAAGCGTTATTTCGAGATTTCCAACGACGGTTTTCAAACGACCGTGCTTTCCGTCCAGCTCAAGGGAACCGGTACGACAGGGGGCCTCGGAGACTGTTCCGCTTCGGGCACGTGGCATACCCACGCGGCGACGCTCGACGTCGCCTGGGGCAAGGTGAAATTCCGGTTCCGGTTCGATACCGTAGATGCGTACGGAAACGCGTACGCGGGATGGTTCCTCGACGACGTTCAACTGCAAGCCTCCGGCACGGTGGCCGGCGCGCTCGAGGACCCCCACGTCGGCGAGGACTCCGGCGGATCCCCGAAGCGCCACTGGTGCGGCAGCTCGGTGGCGAGCGCCGACTTTTCGATTCTCGACCTCAGCCTCGCAGGATTCGTCATCGCGGCGGCCCTCCTCCTCACCTTCTTGCGCCGTCCGCGGTAGTTCCCTGCGAACCCTGACCGGCCGGAGCCCCCCTCCGGCCGGTCTTTTCCTTTCTGGACCCGCGCCGCCTTCGTTCGCTTTCGCTTCGACAGCGTCAACACGTACGCCGGCTGGTTCATCGACGACGCGGCGGTCGAAGCCCAACCGGTCGTAGAGGACAGCGACGAGGGAGGCGGTTCCGTCGTCGGCGGACTCTGCCATCGGTGGGGGCCTGCCTGATTGGTCTTCGCGGCGATCCTGGCCGGTCTCCTACGGCGAGGTCAGGCGTACAGGGAGACGATCTCGAACCTCCCGACGTCGACCAAACCGCGATCCGTCAGCCTCAACTCCGGAATCACCGGGAGGGCCAGGAAGGCCAGCGTCATGAACGGGTCGTGGAGCGGCGATCCAAGCTCGCGGGCCGATGCTCGCACCCGTGCCGCCACCCGTGCCACTTCCTCCAGCGGGCGATCGGACACCAGTCCCGCGATCGGAAGCGGAAGCGAGGCGACGATTCGCCCTCCCGCAGCCACCACCTGGCCCCCGCCGATGCGAGCGATCTCTGCGACGGCCGCGCGCATGTCTTCGTCCGTCGCGCCGGCGACGACGATGTTGTGAGAGTCGTGCGCGATCGTCGACGCGATCGCTCCGCGTTTCAGGCCGAGCCCTCGCGCGAATCCCAGCCCCATTCCTGCCCGCCCCGTGTAGCGATCGATCACCGCCATCTTGATCAGATCTCTCGAGGGGTCGCTGGCCAGCGCGCCGTTCGACCCCGGGGCATCCTCCACGAGCGCCTGCGTGATGATCTGATTCGGGACCACCCCCACGATCCGTACGCGCGTCGAGCGCGCCGGCACCGTGAAGTCCGGACGGAAGGGATCCGGAAGCCGAAGGCTCTGCCGGGAGGGAGGCGGTGTCTCCGGCGGATCCCGCAGAACGCGTCCGTCTCGAGCCACCTCTTTGCCGTCCTTGAAGACGCGTCTCGCGCGAAAATCCCGCAGATCGTCGAAGAGAACGAAATCCGCTCGCGCGCCGGGAACGAGTTCCCCGAAACCTCTCAATCCGTAGTGACGCGCCGGAGTCAACGTAACGGCCCGAAGCGCGACGAGGGGATCCGCTCCCAAGCCCACCGCCTTACGGAGGAGGTGGTCCAAGTGCCCCTCTTCCGCGATGTCGATCGGATGGCGGTCGTCGCAGCACATCGCGACTTCCCAGGCGTCCGCGCGGCGCACGAGGGGCAGAAGAGTCTCGAGATTCTTCGCCACGGTCCCTTCTCGAGCCATGATCATCATGCCGCGGCGGAGTTTCTCCATCGCCTCCTCCAGCCGCACGCTTTCGTGTTCGCTGTTCGGTCCCGCGGCGATGTAGGCGCAGAGCGCCGGGCCGGTGAGACCGGGCGCGTGGCCGTCGACCGGCCGTTCGCCGGCCGCGCGGATTTTCGCCAGATACGACGGATCTCCCGAGACGACCCCGGGGAAGTTCATGACCTCGGCGAGGCCCAGGACGTGCGGCTTCCCGAAGAAGGGGGCAAGATCCTCCGCTTCGAGGCGAGCGCCCGCCGTTTCCAGATGGGTCGCGGGCACGCAAGACGGCAGCATCACGTGCACATCGAGGGGAAGTCCATCGGCCGCTCGGATCACGTATTCGATTCCCGCGACTCCCAGCACGTTCGCGAACTCGTGGGGATCCGTGACCACGGCCGTCGTCCCGCGGGGGACCACGGCCCGGGCGAATTGCGCCGGACTCATCATCGAGCTCTCGAGGTGGACATGCGAGTCGATGAGTCCGGGAGCCAAGACCCGACCGGCGGCGTCGATCTCCTCGGTGCCGTCGTATCGGCCGAGGCCCGCGATTCGATCGCCGGCCAGGGCGACATCGAGTGTTTCGAGTTCCAAGGTGCGCACGTTCGCGACCCGAGCGTTTCGGACTACGAGATCCGCGGGAGCCGCTCCGCGAGCGACTTGGAGCAGTCGATCGATCATGGCTGCATTATATCTTGGCGATCTCTTCGGCTCCGATAGAATGCCCTCCATGAAAGCGCTTCGCATTCACCAATTCGGAGGGCCGGAAGTCTTGAAGTGGGAGGAGGTTCCGGAGCCTACGCCGGGTCCGGGCGAGACCCTTCTCGAAGTCAAGGCCGCCTCGGTGAACCATCTCGACGTCTGGGTCCGCAAGGGGCTGCCCGGGATTCGACTGCCGCGGATCCTGGGCTGCGACGCCGCGGGGATCGCGGACGGAAGGCGGGTGCTCCTCAATCCCGCGCTCTCGTGTGGAGTGTGCGAATTCTGCACCGAGGGGAACATGTCGATGTGCCTCCAGTACTCGATCTGGGGAGAACACCGGGACGGAACGCACGCGGAGAGGATGGCCGTCCCCAAGTCCTCCCTCATTCCCATTCCGGACGGTCTCTCCTTCGACGAAGCGGCGGCGGCCCCCCTTGTGTTCGTCACGGCGTGGCGGATGCTCTTCACTCGGGGGCGACTCAAGCCGGCCGAGGACGTCCTCATCTGGAGCGCCGGCGCCGGCGTCGGGACGGCGTGCGTCCAGTTCGCGAAACACGCGGGAGCGCGGGTGATCGCGACGGCCTCCACCGAAGAAAAATGCGAAAAGTTGAAACGATTGGGCGCGGACGAGGTAATAAATCATGGGTGTACGGATGTCGTGAAGCGCGTGAAAGAGATCACGGGCCGCCGAGGAGCCGACCTGGTCGTGGACTACATCGGACGGGACACGTGGGCGAAATCGCTCGCCGCCGTTCGGCGCGGAGGCCGGATCGTCACGTGCGGCGCGACCAGCGGCCACGATCCCCTCGAGGATCTGCGCCATATTTTTTACCGCCAAGTGGAGATCCTCGGGTGTACAATGGGTAATAACAAGGAACTGGGGTGTGCCCTGACTCTTCTTTTCCAACGAAAGGTGCGCGCGATCGTGAACGCCGCAATACCCATGAGCGATGGGATAAGAGCCCATCGCGATCTCGAGTCCAGATCCGTTTTCGGAAAATACGTCCTCGTCCCCAGCTAGGAGACAGCGCATGGAAATGCTCCTGCTCGCCGAATCCTTCCTTACGCCGTGGATTCCCAAGAATCCTCTCCAACTCGCGATTATCGTGGTCGCCATCGCGGCCCTCGGCGCGGGTCTGTGGTTCCGGAGCGTACAGCGAAAGAAAGCGGGGTTGTAGGTAGACGCTCACGATCCCTGGGTTGCCTTGCTCGCCGGTGACCCAGGGACTCGACGCCAAGGTATTCCCCGCATCTTCGCGCCGCCCGCACGAGCCCTTTCCATCGTCCCTACCTTGAAGGCCGTCGCAAAGAACCGTATGATAAATACACCATAGATCATGGCCGAATCCGGCCGATGATCGTTATAGAAGAAGAGGCGGCCAACGATGTTCAGAATGGAAAGCGGCGTCGTCCGGAAGTACTTCGAACCGATCGACGCCTTCGTGAAGATTCGGGTCTTCACTCCCGAGGAAACGGCGCGACTTCTCAGCACCAGTCGGATCACGGACAAGCGAAGCTATTTGGGACTCGTCCTCAACGCCTGTCTCCTTCATTACCACGACCAGGTCCTCCCTCGCCTCGAGCAGGGTCACGGCATCGCCGACCGCGATTCCCTCGAGGAAGGACTGTACGCCCTGTGCGTCGAAGTGAATCCGCATCTCGACATCCGGCGTGTCACGATCCCGGACACCGAGGAGACGTCGAGCGAGATCCATCTTCTCGATCACCCGAAGAGCCTGGGATCCTCCGCCCGCCCGGAATCGCTCAAGGAAATGGAGTCCGAGCTCTCGCGCCGCATCATCGGACAGGACGACGCCATCGCTTCCGTCGCGCGCGCGGTGAAGAAGAGCCTCACCGGTCTCCGCGACCCTTCGAAGCCCGTGGCCAGCTTCCTCTTCGTAGGAAGGACCGGCGTCGGCAAGACCGAGATGGCGAAGGCCCTGACTGAAATCCTCTTCCACGATCCCGCACGGATGGTGCGCGTGGACTGCTCGGAATACGCCCTCCCCCATGAATACGCCAAGCTCATCGGGGCTCCCCCGGGATACGTCGGTCACGATCAACCGGGTCTCCTCTCGGAGGCCGCGCGTCATAACGGCGAGGCCGTCGTCCTCTTCGACGAGGTCGAGAAATCCGATTCCAAGGTCCACGACCTCCTGCTCCAGGTCATGGACGAGGGATTCGTCACCGACAGCAAGGGGCGCCGCATTCCGTTCGACAACGCCCTCATCATCCTGACGTCCAATGCCGGAGCGCGCGAAGTCGAGGAGGTCCGAAATCGCATGGGCTTCGACGCGGCCAAGCGGCGCGATCTCGACCGCCGCACCGTATTCGAAGAGACCGTCGGCGCCCTCAAGGACCACTTCCGGCCCGAGTTTCTCAATCGGGTCTCCGAGGTCGTCCTCTTCAACTCCATCGGCCTGAAAGAGTGCGAGCTAATCGTGCGACGCCTTCTCGACGAGGTTCAGCATCATGCGGCCCACGTGTCGCTCACGATCCAATTCACGGCGCCCGTCTCCCGCTTCCTTGCCGAAAGAGGATTCAACCCGGAGTTCGGGGCGCGCGAACTCCGCCGCACCGTCGAGAAAGAGGTGGAAGGCCCGATCTCCGACATGCTCATCGACGGCCACCTCCGACAGGGGGACAGCGTCGCCGTCCGCGTCCATCACGATCGCCTTTCCTTCCACCGGAATTGACCGTAGTGGACGGCCTCGTCTGCGACCGCTGCGGGTCCGGGCTGCTCCTCGATTCTCCGGTTCGATACGAGGTCCGAATCGAAGTCAAGGCGGCCTATGACCCGATGGAGATCACGGAGGAGGACCTCCGGAAAGACTACCGCGCCGAGATGGAACGGGTTCTCCGGCAGCTCGAAGGGATCTCCGCCGAGGAGGCGCAAGACCAAGTCTATCGCGAACTGCGCTTCGATCTTTGCGCGGCGTGCCGGAGACCCTTCCTCATGAATCCGCTCGGTCGCGGGTAATCACTCTCCCATCGGTTGGAAGTGCGGAAACGTTCCGGTAGCTTCCTCCAGCGTATCCAGGCTGACGAAGTTCGATACCTCCCCCATCGCCTCCCACACCCGCGCCACTTCGGGATGCTCGTGTGCCCGCCGCGCGGCATCCCGAGACGTCCATTCGAAGACTTCGATCACGGTCCCATTCTTGGCGCGAGCGTGCAGCGCAGCCCGGTCCGTCACCAATCCCAGTCGTAGGAGCGTCGGAACATGATCTCGCACGAGTTTCTCCAAGGCCTTTTCCTTTGCCGGATGCGGACGGTACAATGCAAACACGATCTCTCGGTTCATGGGTGCCTCCCGTTCTCAAACCATTTCAGCCAGCCCTTGAGCACCCGACAGAGGTGATCGGACTTCAGCCGATATATCCGCTCCCGGCCCCGTTTCGACACTCCCACGAGACCGGCCCATTTCAAGACACGAAGGTGGCGCGTCGTGGCCGGCCACGAACACGAGAATCTCCGCGCGATCTCGCCCGCACTCATCCGACCTCCGCGCGAGAGCAATACCACGAGCACGTGCCGCCGGGATCGGTGAGCCAAAGCTCGAAACACACTCTCCCACTCCGCGAGATCCCTCTCGGCCCGATTCGTCATCCGGAATACTATTTAACATTCATGTTAAATATGTCAACAGAAACAAGGAGAGATTCGTCTTCCCACGGAACGGGATCGATAGGCCGCAGACTCCGCCGAGGCGACCGTAGAGCTCTTACTCCAGGATCCACACTTCCAACACCCGGTAGTCCAAGGTGAGACGCGTCCGCTTCGTGGATGTGACCGGTCGTTCGGCAGGCCCCATTCCCTTGCGGAACTTCACCTCGAGAATGAGCGGCTCCTCAGCGTGGTCGTGAATCACGAACTCGGCGAGAGCCGACTCCGCCCGCAGCACCGGAACGGTCCGAGGTACCCCGTTGACCGTGAGCGGCCGGACGGTCCGCTCGATCCGTTTCAGCGTCCCTTCCTCCGATCCGACGTGCGCGATCCGCCAGGTCGTCTGTCCGGAGTCCTTGAGCTCCGAGTAGGCCTCGCTCGACAACCAAAGAAGCGCCACGCCGTCCTGCTCCGGCTTCGCTTCCCACAGCGCAGGAAGCAACAAGCTCCGCGTTCGATTCCAGGATCGAGAGCGGACCGATCCGCTCAGGACCGCTTCGTCGTACCGATCGCGTTCGACCTGGAATCGCTCCTTCATCTGCCACGCCAAGGAGATCTCTCCGGGCGATCGGGTGATGACCTCCGCCTTATGCACTCCCAGATCGAGCGCGAAGCCCGTCTCCCCCAATTCCGGCGGGAGTTCGGACGAGCGGAGGTGAATGCGCGCATGTTTCGTAATCCGGAGTTGGAAGGGCTTCTCCTCCGTCTCCTCCGCGACCGGCTTCTTCTTCCTGGGTTGAGGCTTCGGAGGGTCCGGCGAGCACGAGATCGCGGCGACGATCAGGACCCAACAAAAGCGCTTCATCCTCGTTGCTTCCACCCGGCGAATCGGGCCCGCTCCCCGAGCCGCTCCTCGATCCTCAAGAGGCGATTATACTTGGCCGTGCGATCGGTTCGGCTGGCGGAGCCGGTCTTGATCTGCCCCGCGTTGAGAGCGACGGCCAAATCCGCAATGGTCGTATCTTCCGTCTCTCCCGAACGATGCGAAATCATCGTGCCATACCCCGACTCTTGGGCCAACAGAACCGCGTTCACCGTCTCGGTGATCGTCCCGATTTGATTCAACTTGATGAGAATCGCGTTGGCCACGCCGTCCCGGATTCCGCGCCGAAGGATTTCCGTGTTGGTGACGAAGAGATCGTCTCCGACCAGCTGCACCTTCGACCCCAACCTCTCGGTAAGAAGGCACCATCCGGGCCAATCGTTCTCGCCCAGCCCGTCCTCGATCAGAAGGATCGGATACCGGGAACAAAGACGTTCGTACATGGCGATCATCTCCTCCGAAGTCCGGCGCGATTTGTCTCCCTTCTTGAAGACGTACGTCCCTTCCTCGTGGAACTCGCTCGCCGCGACGTCCAGCGCCAGGCCGACTCCCTGCGTATGTCCCGCTCGATCGATCGCCAGGACGATCGTATCCAGCACCTCCTCCACCGAGGAGAGGTTCGGCGCGAAGCCTCCTTCATCTCCGACGTTGGTCGAGAGACCCTTCTTCTTGAGAATCGACTTCAAGGTATGGAAAACCTCGACTCCGGCCCGAAGGGCTTCTCGAAAGCTCGGATAGCCGTGCGGCACGATCATGAATTCCTGGAAGTCCAGGGAGTTGTCCGCGTGCGCGCCGCCGTTGAGCACGTTCAGGAACGGAGTCGGAAGGGTGACGCCGCGGCCGAAGGAGAGCGAGTCGTACAACGGCTTGCCGCGCACGGCGGCGGCCGCATGGGCGCAGGCCATCGAGACGCCGAGGAGAGCGTTCGCCCCCAGTCGGGACTTGTTCGGGGTCCCGTCCATCTCGATCAGGACCTCGTCGATGAACTTCTGTCCGGTCACGTCCATCCCGACGAGTCTGGGGCCGATGACGTCGTTGACGTTGCGGACGGCTCCCAGCACGCCGCGTCCCACGTAGCGCCGCGGATCGCCGTCCCGGAGTTCCAACGCCTCGCGCTCTCCTGTCGAGGCCCCCGAGGGAACGATGGCGCTTGCCGCGACTCCGGACTCCGTCGCGACTTCCGCTTCGACGGTGGGATTCCCCCGAGAATCCAAGACTTCGCGGGCACGGACAGATCGGATCTTCATCTCGCCCTCCTCGGGCGCACTCTATCATGCGGGGACGAGGCCCTCACGTCCTTTTTCGTATTCCCCATCCCTGCGGACCGGTATAATCCCCGCTTGGGAACGATGCGGCTCTTCCTCCTTGTCCTGGCGCTCGGCGCATGCCGATCGTCGCAACCGGCGCCGACTTCCTCCCCGACCGCCCCCAAGACTTCGGGCAAGATCCAGACATGGCAGGACGTGGAGCTGTTCGCCGGTCAATCGGTGACGCTCGTGGGACGATTCGACCACTTCCGAGGACAACACGGAATCGTCGTCTTGGACAGCGAATTGAGAATCATGATTCCGCACTTCGACCTCTTCAAGCGCAACGACGATTGGCTTCGATACGTGGGGCGCCGGGTGCAGGTCTCGGGCCGGCTCCATGCCTACACCAAGGACATCCCCGGCTACCAAGGGCCGTCGATGGAGATCACCCATTTCTCCGGACCTCTGCCCTAGAAGGCGGCGTCGCACGAGATGAGCTTTCGTAAGATCGACTACTTGTCTTGGGCCCGCGAGTTCATGGGCCGCGTCCAGTTCGACCTGGCCAAGAGCAACGTCTTGGCTCTCCCGAGAGAGGAGCTGGGTCTTTCGCTCGACGACGTGGAACTCAACGGCCCGCACGAAGAAGGCTGCGACGCGCTGTATTCGCTCCTCGCGGAACGATACGGAGTCGAGCGCTCCAACGTGTACGTCTGCAATGGAGCGACTCAGGGGATCTTCCTCGTCTGCGCCGCACTTCTCGAGCGCGGCGACGGGGTCGTGCTCGAAGTGCCGAACTACGAACCGCTCTACCGGATCCCCCTGCAGCTCGGAGCGGAGATCAAGCCGATCGACCGGCGATTCGAGCGGGGCTTTCAAATCGAGATGGAGGAAGTCGAGCGCCGAGTCTCGAAATCCACGCGGGCCCTGATCCTCACGAACCTCCACAACCCCTCCGGAGTCGCCACTTCCGCCGAAAAGATGGAAACCCTGGGGCAGATCCTCCGAGACCAACGGGGATACGTCGTGGCGAGCGAAGTCTATCTGGACGCCTGTCTATCGAACGGAGTCAAGCCGGCCGCCTGTTGCGGACAGAATCTGATTTCCCTGGGAAGCCTCTCCAAGGTGTATGGGTTAGGAGGCGTGAGGGGAGGATGGATCATCGCCGACGAATCCACCATCCGAAGGGTCAAGACCGTGGCGGACTACGTCTCGGGCGGGACTCCGTATCCCACGGAGAAGATCGCCCTCCGGGCGCTCACCGACGCCGAGAGGCTCGTCCGTCGGACGAAGGAAATCGTGACCCGGAATCTGGCGATCGTCTCGGATTGGATCGAGCGCCGTTCCGACCTCGGATGGGTGCGTCCCGACGGCGGCACCATCTGCCTCTTGAAGCTGCCGGCGGGAGTGGAGGCGCTGGGTCTTTCCACCCGTCTGCGGGAGCGCTATTCCACACTCGTCGTGCCGGGAGACTTTTTTTGGATGCGGGGATTCGTCCGCGTTTCCGTCGGCGTAGCCGAGGAGACGCTGCGGGCGGGTCTCGAGAATCTCGGGAAGGCCCTCGACGAAGCCAGGCGAAAATGAAGATCCTCTTCATCACCGCCAAGAGCGATTCCCCGAGCGCGCGCTGGCGGATTCTGCAGTTCCTTCCTCACTTCGAGCGCGAAGGGCTGGACTGCGTCGCCGAGGAACTTCCCGCCGGGGTGTTCGCCAAACTCGCCCTGTGCCGCCGGGCCTCGGCGTTCGACCTCGTCGTGTTGCAAAAGAGGCTTCTCCCCAAACTGGTGTACAACCGGCTGCGCAAGTACGCGCGTCGGCTCGTCTTCGAGTTCGACGACAACGTCACTCTCAAGCGATCCGAGGACGGGGCCGTGCGGGCTCCCGCCACCCGCGAACGCC
>Ga0114945_10000836_pt1 | contig 19627 bp, 13 predicted proteins | sample OV2TP3_FD_87194 | JGI IMG/M metagenome (GOLD analysis project Ga0114945, IMG submission 87194) | Hot spring microbial communities from Beatty, Nevada to study Microbial Dark Matter (Phase II) - OV2 TP3 | ecosystem: Environmental > Aquatic > Thermal springs > Hot (42-90C) | place: USA: Beatty...
ATCAACGCCCCTATCGGCGGCCCCGAGCAGAAGCCCAAGGAGCTGAACCCGCAGGAGCTGCGCGCCGTCACCGAGGCCAAGGGACTGGTGCTGGAAATCGTGCTTGCCTATCTCTATGGAGGCCGCGGCCCGGAGGCATGGAAGGAACTGGACAAGATGTGGCCGCCCATCGACAAACCCCGAATCCGCCAGTTGATCCTAAAGGCGCGCTCCAGCGGGCTGCTCAGCGAAATCAACCGTCCGAAAAAGTAAGGAGGGTGGACTGGTGTCGAGCGAGCCGGGAATTCCCCTGCACGATTGGCTGGCTGGCGGCGAGCGCGTGCTCGTGGAACTTCCGGCTGATTCCGCGAGCCAAGCACGCGCCTTCCATATTTTTTGTCGCGTCGAAGGCTCCGGTCCCTGGGTCACGTTTCTGCACGGCTTTCCCACCTCTTCGTGGGACTGGGCATCTGTGGCGCCGCACCTAGCGCCGAACTTGCGACTCTTGCTGCCGGACTTTCTCGGTTTCGGCGATTCGGACAAGCCCCCCGGTCATCGCTACAGCCTCTTCGAACAGGCGGACATCGTGGAAGCGCTCTGGCGTCGCTTCGCCGTTTCAACCACCGCGCTGGTCGCCCATGATTACGGCGATACCGTTGCCCAGGAACTTCTTCACCGCCACCGCGCAGGGCGGCTCCCCGCGCGCGTCTCGCAGGCCATCTTCCTGAACGGAGGCCTCTACCCCGGCGTGCATCGTCCGCTTCTCATCCAGACGCTGCTGGAAAACCGCATGACCGGTGCGCTGGTGAATCTCCTCTTGAGCGAGCGTGTCTTTCGCCGGAACTTCTCCGCCGTCCTTTCCGCGCAACACCCGGTTAGCGATTCCGAACTCAAGCAGCACTGGCAGGCGATTACGCGGAACGACGGTCGCCTCAACTATCATCGTCTTATCCAGTACATGGGCGAACGCCGTCGCCACCGTGAGCGCTGGGTTACGGCGCTGGAGAATGCCGGCGTTCCGCTGCGCTTCCTCTGGGGCATGGACGATCCCATCTCCGGCGCGCCCATGGCGCACGAAATCCGTTCCCGCCTGCCCTCGGCCGAACTTGTGGAACTCAAGGGCGTGGGCCACTACCCGCAATTGGAAGTGCCGGGCGAGATGGCGAAGTTGTTGATCCAGCGACTTTTACAGTGATGCCACTCACCGCCCTTGCTAAAAGGCAAAGGACGGGCTACTTTTCCCCTGGGCAAAGCATCTTACAGAACACCCCCAATCCATTTCAGCGAGGTGAGAGCGTGAAAACAACGGCATTGGCAATTTTTCTCATCGGAGCAGTGACGGCCTTTGGACAGGGCCGCGGCGGCGGCCGTCCCTCTGGCACCGGCCAGGGACAGCCCGCAGACGTGGGACGCCCGTCCGACATGGGTCGGCCCGCGGATGCCGGCCGTCCGGCAGACGTCGGTCGGCCCGCGGATGCCGGCACCCAGAACCAGCAAGTGACGCATGAGCAGAAGCCCTTGCGCGACGCGCAGATCAACAGCGGCGCCTTCCGCATGTTGCAGGAAAAGACCGGCATGTCTTCGGAGGAACTGCAAGATCTTTACACGTCGAGCGGCGCCAAGAACTTTGGGCAATTCGTTTCCGCGGTAGTGGTCTCGAAAAACCTCGGCCTCGACACCAACCAGGTTCTCGAAGGATTGAAGACCAAGAGCCTGGGCCAGACCTTGAAAGACCTCGGCGTTGAGGAAGAGACAGTGAAAGCCGAAATCAAGAAGGCAAAGAAAGAGGCCAAGGAGTCCAACAAGAAATCTTCCTGATTCTCCTGAAACTGCTCCACGACCCGGCGACGGCCGGGTTTCTTTTTTCCGGGCCTTCCGCTTCGGAAAGGGCGGCGCAAGGAATATAATTGCCGTGATGTTTCCGATCGGCCGGGCCTGAAGGAACTCCCATGGACGGCCGACGGTTGGCCCCTTTGCGAACGGGGCCACGAGGGTGCAGGGGGAAACGCCTGCGCCTCCCGTGCAGCGCGCTCCGCCGTTCGGCGGCGGGAGCGTGGGTGTACTTGGAAAGGAAACTCTCGCCGCCATGCCCTCCTGCGGCGCGAGACTTTGTCCCTTCCAGCGCATCCCAGCAGCAGCCTTATCGGAAACCTGCGGATCGGCATGCGACTCACCGACCAACACGGCCGCGCCATCACCGACCTGCGCATTTCCATCACCGATCGGTGCAACTACCGCTGCGTCTACTGCCGCACGGGGACGAACGGCGCCCAGTACGAAGACCTTCCCATGTCCGACTATCTGCGCATGGTGCGCCTGCTGGTGGGCATGGGCATCGCCAAGGTACGCATCACCGGCGGCGAGCCCTTGCTGCGCCCGGGTCTGGTGGAATTCGTTCGCGAGCTGGCGGCGCTGCGCACCCTCGATGGCGAGCCTCTCGACCTTGCCATGACCACGAACGGTCATCTCCTGGCGGAGATGGCCGCGCCGCTAAAGCAGGCCGGCCTGGGCCGTGTCACCGTCAGCATGGACGCCGTGGATGCGGAAAAGTTCGCCCGCATTACCCGCGTGGAAAACGGCTTTGAAAACGTTCGCGCCGGCATCCGCGCCGCACAGCGCGCGGGGCTCGCTCCGGTCAAGGTGAACTGCGTGCTCCTGCGCGGCTTCAACGACGATCAGGTGGTGGACTTCGCCCGCCTGGCCCGCGAGGAGGGCGTGGTGGTGCGCTTCATTGAGTTCATGCCCCTGGAAGAGGATCGCGTGTGGTCGCCGGAGATTGTCGTGACGCTGAAAGAGATTGTCGCCCGCATCCAGGCTTTTCGGCCACTGGTCGAACTGCCGCGCGGTTACAGCGAAACCGCCCGCCGCTTTACCTTTGACGACGGTGTGGGTGAGATCGGCATCATCGCGCCCGTTTCCGAGCCCTTCTGCGGCCACTGTTCGCGCATCCGCATCACCTCGGACGGCAAGATCCGTACCTGCCTGTTTTCCCTCTTCGATCACGATCTGGCCGGGCGCATGCGCGCCGGCGCCAGCGACCAGGAGCTTCGCGCCTACATGCATTCCGTTGTGGACCGCAAGGAAGCGCGCCACCACATTGGCGAGCCGGGCTTCGAGAAGCCTTCCCGCAGCATGGTGCACATCGGCGGATAGGGCTCGCGCTCACTGGCCGGTGGTCTGGCAAAACAAAAAGGCGCAGCCCGCAGGCTGCGCCTCAAATCCACAACGCATCCCGCTAGAAAGTGATCTTGGCCGCAAACTGAATGCTGCGCGGCCCGCCTCCAGCCAGGATGGGATTGCCCAGCCCCACGTCCGAGGTTGCCACGATGGGCAGGAAGCCTAGGTGCTGTCCCGTCGCAGGATCAATGCCGTTGGGCGCTGCGCTGGCGATGAACGCGGGCAACAACGGATTGGCGAAGTTGGGGTGATTGGTCAGGTTGAAGAAATCCGCGCGCAACAACAGGTTGACGCGATCGCTCAGCCGAGTGTTCTTGATGATGGAGAAGTCGAAGTTACGGTAGTTGGGGCCCACCAGCGAGTTGCGCCCCAGGTTGCCGAAGTGCACGCTGCCCGGCGCGCAGAAGATTGCCGACCCGTCGCTGGCGTCGACCACAGTGTCGCCGTCCACGTCGCGGTCCTGCAGCGTACACGGCACCTGAAACGCGGTCAGGTTGAGGTACTGCAGCGGATTGCTGGGGTTGTACACCACCGAGCCCACCACGTCCGGGCGGCCGAAGAACTCGCCGCTGCCGTCGTAGTCGTCCACGAAATCGTAATTTACGTGGAACGGATGGCCGCTCATCAGCGTGAGAATGCTGCTCACCTGCCAGCCTTCTCCCAGCCTGCCCAGCGACTGCATCTTGGGCAGATCGTAGGTCAGCGTCCAGACCAGGCGGTGGCGGGTGTCAAAGTTGGAGTTGCCGCGATCGCCCGCCGGGTTGGTGCTGTCGTTGGGTTGCGCGGCGTTGGGGACAAAGTCCTGCCCGTCGCTGGCCGTATCAATCGAGTGCGACCACGTCCAGGACGCCTGCTGCGAAATCCCGCGCCAGTTCTGCTGGCGGAAAATCACCTGCAGCCCGTTGTAGGACGAGCTGGCGGAGGTCTGCAGCTCGTTCACATAGAACGGCTGGTTGGATGCCAGTGCGCTCAACGGCGCCGCTGTGTCAAAGGGGCGCGGCACGCAGCAGCCGTTCACAGGATCGTAGGCATCAATGGCAGCCTGGTTGGGCTGGTTGATGTCCAGGAAGCGGAACAGCCTCCTCCCGCTGGAACCCACGTACCCCACCTGCAGGACGGTGTTGTGGAAGAGTTCCCGCTGTATGTTCAGGTTGTAGTTGAAGACGTAGGGTGTCCGCAGGTCGGGACTGACCGTGGCTGCATCAGTGGTGTCGGTGGAAAAGGTCGTCGGGTCAAACACGGCCACACCGGGCGAAAGCGGTCCCGACGGCGTGAACGAGAAGAACACGGGCGCCGACCCTACAGCGTTGTACGCCGGTCCGGCGTTAAAAGAGTTGAAGTAAATCTGCCCCGTGAAAAAGTCCTGGGAGAAGATGTCGTAAGCCATGCCGATGCCGCCGCGCAGCACGGTCTTGCCCTTGCCGCCGACGTCCCAGGCGAAGCTCGCCCGCGGGCTGAAGTTGTTGTAGTCCTTGGGGTAAAGCTGCTGCAACGGAACCAGCCCCAGCGCCGGGTTGTAAATGCTGAAGCGGTCGCCGGTCTCGCCGATCACGCCGAAGTAGTCCCAGCGCAGGCCCAGGTTGAGGGTGAGCTCGCGGCTCCAGCGGAAGCTGTCCTGGATGTAGAAGGCGTGCGAGTTTTGCCGCGCCTCGCGGTCCGTGGATCCGGAGGGAAGAAAACTGAAGCCGGTGACGTCTCCGATGAGGAAGTCCTGCAGCGATCCGAAACTGATGCGCCCGCGGTAGTGGAAGTCGTTGAAGGAATCCACCGACGTGCGCCGGAACTCGTAGCCGAACTTCAGATCGTGCCGGTTGAACTTCCAGGCAAAGTTGTCAATCAGGTGCCAGTTGGTGTCCGAGCGTCCGCGTGGGTTGGAAAAGCCCGAAGAGCCCAGCGCGGCAAAGCCGTCGCCAAACCGCATGGTGGGCAGGCCAAAGTCACGCGATTGGGTCACGCCGTTGTTCAGGCCGATGGTGTCGTTCGGATTGCCGAAGACCCTGGCGTCGTCGGCCAGAAAGTCCTGGTCATACTGGTTCCACCCGAAGCGGAATTCGTTGACCTTGGTAGGGGAAATCACGCGTACCCAGCTGATGGCCACCAGCTGCGCGCGGATAGGCGAAAACGTGTTCGTGTTGGGCAGATTGTTTCCACCTGCCAGTCCCAAAGGGAAGCTCTGATCGCTGTCGCCGTAAAAATAGCGCGCGCTGAGCAGGTTGTTCTCGTCGAAGTTTTGATCCATCTTGAAGATGAAGCTGTCCGCATTGTTGAACGCCAAGGCGCTGGCCACCGAGTTCGGTGTTCCCGCCAGGTTGGCGGCGGGCCACACGTCCGTGCCTCCAGAGCACCCGCCGTTGGTGGCGCAGAAATTGAACAGGTTCGAGATGACCGGGTTGACCACGCCTCCCGGCTGGCTGTTCACGCAATTCAGGATGGTGCCGGCAGCGCACTCCGGCGCCGGGCCGACCAGTCCGCGAATCGCGCCGAACGCATCCGCAAAGTCCGAAAGCACGGGTACGTTGTTCAAGGAAGTGATGCCCAGCCGCTCGCGCTGGCCTTCGTAGGTGACATAGAAGAAGGTCTTGTCCTTGACCACCGGCCCGCCCAGGGCGAAGCCGAACTGGTTGTTGCGGAACTTGTCCTTCTCTCCCACGTTGTTGAAGAAGTTGCGCGCATTCAGCGTCTCGTTGCGGAAGAATTCAAAGATGCTGCCGTGCAGGTCGTTGGTTCCGCTCTTGGTAACGATGTTCACCACCGACCCGGAGTTGCGCCCGTACTCAGGTTCGAAGTTGGAGAGCACGCGCACTTCGGCAATGGATTCCACGGGTAGCACCGTGCCCGGCGTTCCGAACACGCCGCCCTGATTGATGGCCGGCAGGTTGCGGTAGCCGTCGTTCATGTCCGTGCCGTCCAGCAGAAAATTGTTGGACCGGCCGCGGTTGCCGTTCACACTGAACAGCCCGAAGGAGCCCGGGGAATCGCCGCCGGAGTTGGGTTCGCCGGTCGCTCCCGGCACCATGATCAGCAGCTTGGTGAAGTCGCGTCCGTTAATGGGCAGGTTCAGGACCTGCTCGGATTCGAACGCGCCGCCCAGCACGTTGGTTGTGGTCTCGAGCAGCGGCACGGAAGCCAGCACTTCGGTCGTCTGTTCCACCGTCCCCGGCTCCAGCGTGAAGTCCACGCGCCGTTCTCCGGCCACATCGACTCTTACGCTGGCCGCCACGCCTGTCTTGAATCCCGATTTTTCAGCGGCCACGCGGTAGTTGCCGATGGGTAGCTCGCGGCCCACGTAAAATCCGGTATCGTCAGTCTGTGCCGTACGTTCCAGTCCCGTTTCATTGTTCTTGATGGTTACCTTGGCTCCCACCACGACGGCTCCGGTTGAATCCGTCACCGTGCCCAGGATCGCCCCGCGAAAGGTCTGCGCATGCAGCACCCCGAGGCCCAACAGTACTGTCGCCAGCAACAGACGTACCTTCATCGACGTTCTCCTTCTCGGTGCGGGCAAGAAAAAGCTTGGGCCCGCCAGTGCGCGATTATAGCGCCGCCCGGCGCGCGGTCAATAGACTGCCTTTCTCTATGGGATGGCGAGAAGGATGCCGTGCTTGGTTGACCATGGGGATGCCGCCGCTTGCACGCCCTTCCCGCCCGGTGGGAGAATAAAGGCTGGTGCGGCGGCTTGAGCCTGACCACTTTGGGGCACGTTGAAGCCCGGAGCGGGCCGTCTGCATCCAACATATCAGGAGCAATACCTGCCGGCTTCAACAACCCCGCAGGTCGGGCCGCTCCCAGTCGGAGCGCGCAGTGGACCTGCTGGAGCTGGTGGATGCTTTCAACATCCCCGTTCCGGATGGCTCCACGCCCCCGGGACTGAAGGCGGAAAAGAAGATGACTACGGCAACTGCTCCCGCAACCTGTTCCCTGGAGAACTATCTCGTCCTGCCCGACCACTCCCTCGACGGACGCATCACCGCAGCCCGTAAGGAACTGGGCACCTCCGTCGTGATCCTGGGACACCACTACCAGCGCGATGAGGTGATTCAGTTCGCCGACTTTGCTGGCGATTCCTACAAGCTCGCCCAGGAAGCGGCCAAGGCTGAGGGCCGCTACATCGTTTTCTGTGGCGTGCATTTCATGGCCGAGAGTGCCGACGTGCTCAGCCGGCCCGAGCAACAGGTGATCCTTCCCGACCTTAACGCCGGCTGTTCCATGGCTGACATGGCCGAGATCGGCCAGGTGGAGGATTGCTGGGAGCAACTGATCGCCCTCGGCCTGACGGCCGACACCGGCGATCGCATCACCCCCATCACCTACATGAACTCCACCGCCGCCATCAAGGCCTTCTGCGGCGCGCGCGGCGGAGTGGTCTGCACATCTTCCAACGCTGCCGCCACGCTGCGCTGGGCTTTCGCCAAGACCCCCAAAGTTTTCTTCCTCCCGGATCAGCACCTGGGACGCAATACCGCCTACGCCATGAGCGTTCCACTCGAGGAGATGGCGGTGTGGGACCCCTATATGCCCCTGGGCGGCAACACTCCGGATCGCCTGCGCCGCGCCCGGGTAATTTTGTGGAAGGGCCACTGCTCCGTACACCAGCGCTTTCTGCCGGAGCATGTGGAAAGTGTTCGCCGCCGCTACCCTGGCATCCACGTCATCGTCCACCCGGAATGCCGCTGGGAGGTCTGCCAGAAGGCCGATTCGCTGGGTTCGACGGAAAAAATTCGCCAGACTGTCACTTCCGCTCCCGCCGGATCGCAGTTTGCCGTGGGCACGGAGATCCACATGGTGAACCGTCTGGCGAAACAGAATCCCGACAAGCTTGTGCTTTCGCTCGACGACTCCGGCTGCCTGTGCACCACCATGTTTCGCATCTCCCCGCAGCATTTGCTCTGGTCGCTGGAGAACCTGGTCGAAGGCATCGTGGTCAACCGCATCGCAGTGCCGGACGAGATCAAGCGCGGGGCGCGCGTCGCCCTGGATCGCATGCTGGAGATCCACTAGGCATGGCCGATCGCAAGTTCACCTTGGCGGAGGCCCAGGACCTGTTGCCGGTGCTGGAGTCTCTGTTGCGCAAGGCCATGCAAGGCAAGTCGCTGGTGGAAGCCGTGGATGCCGAGTTGCAGGAACTGGCCGGTCGTATTTTCCACCTGGGTGGGGCGCGCGTGGACATTGTTTCCCTGGCACGGCGCAAGGCTGGCCGGGAACAAGCCTTGAAGTCCGTCAAGGAGTGCCTGGCGGAAATCCAGGCCACCGGGGTTCAGGTCAAGGACCTGGACATGGGCCTGCTCGACTTTCCCAGCCTGGTCGGCGACAAAGAGATTCTCCTCTGCTGGAAACTGGGCGAAGAAAAGATCGCCCATTGGCACGGGACCGACGAGGGCTATATCTTCCGCAAGCCCATCGTCGGCACCATCGCCACTCCGCCCGACGACCAGACTCACTGACGCCGCGCAGCCTAGGGCTGTTTCCCCTCCACCCACCGCGGGCGAAAGTACGTGTTGGCCAGCCACCGCACGGGTCTGATCATTGACTGGATGGCGTCCGTCATGTGTTCCAGGTCAATGTGAGCCAGGTCATCCGCGGGCTGGTGGTATTCCTTGTGCAATCCGTAGCTCGAAACCGTGTGCGCCACCACGCCGCGTTTCGCCAAAACGTAGTTGTCGGAGCGTTCGAAGAATCCCTCCGACGGATGCGGATCCGCCACCAAACGGGCCCCATGCCGCGCCAGTGCTGCGCCCAGATTCGAACGCTCATAGCCGGTCAGCCACAGCGTCTTGGCGGCTACGGCCGCATCCGGCCTCCCGATCATCTCGAATTGCAGGTTGGCCACAATGTTCTCCAGCGCCACCGGGGAATTCGCCCGGAAGTACGTGGAGCCGAACCCGCCTTTTTCCTCGCTGCCATAGAGCGCGAAAATCACGGTTCGTTTGGGCCGTGGACCCGAGGCCAGGGTGCGCGCCAGCTCCAGCACCGCCGCCACTCCGGAAGCGTCATCGTCCGCCCCGTTGTAAATGCTGTCTCCGTTCACGGGCGCGCCCATCCCAACATGATCCAAGTGAGCGCTCAGCAGCACTGCCTCTCCTCTTCGGGCAGGATCGCTTCCCCGCAAGCGCCCAACGACGTTCCAGGATGTCTCTTCGATCGGTTCCCGGGTAGCCGCTTCCAGGCGCATCGGTGTGCCGTCCGCAAGCTGTGTGATCTGCGCGAACGCCTCCGCGTTGAGGGCGACAGCGGTGAAATCCACCAGCCCGGCTACCTCCTCCGATCCGCGCAGTCGGGTCGGAAGGTCAGGCAACCGGCCTCCCATCTCCGTCCACCTGGCCTTGGCCTGGGGCGAAGCCTCCAGCAACACCGCCACGGCGCCCTTCCGGATCAAGTCAAGTGCCTGGCGGTTGCGCGAAGGTGCGCCCTCTTCGGTCTTGGGCATGAGCAAGACTACGGCCCCCCGATGCGGTGCAAGGCTCGGCCCTTCTCCCCGCGCATCGATCTTCTGCAGCGGCCCGGCAATGGCGGCGGCGGCCATTGCGACCACCAGCATTTCCTGGCCGTGCGCAAGGCGCCGGTCGCCCGCCGTCAGAACCGGCGGCGCTGCCAGCTCCGTTCTTGTCAGCTCGACGCGCTGCAGGTAACCGCCCGTCGCCTCCGCCGGTTCCACCCCGTACTGCCGTAGCTGCGAGGCGATGTAGGTCGCCGCCACCCATTCATCTTGCGTGGCGCTGCCCCGGCCTCTCAGGGCATCGCTGGCCAGAAACTCCATCGTCGCGCGCACATGATTGGATCGTGAAGTACTTCTATCGTCCGCCGTGGCTCGCAGTGCGGGCAGCAGGCTCGCCGCCAGCGCCAGCCCGCAGAGAATCTTTCCCAATTGCAGCCGGGTGACGTATCTGATCAAGCCGTTTCTCCTTGAGGATTCTGGGTTCGTTCCCCGACCCTCGTTGCCGGGACGGACAGCCAGTATAGTGAGCCCTTGGACGTGGCTCACGCGGTTTTGGTTGTTCCTCCCATACGGCCGGCATCCCGCGGCATTTGTTAGAATGCTCGATTGGACGGGCAAACGTGCACGACCATTCTGCCCGGCTTACAGCGAGGTCAGCTTGTCTTTGCAACGGAAAATTCTACTTGCGTCCGCCTACGGAATTCTCTTGGTATCGCTTGTCGGTGGCTGCAATGGGTTTTTCGTCGACGAGAACGATAACGGCACAACCACCCCGCCGCGTTTTGTCTTTGTGGCCAACTCCGGCTCCGACAATGTTTCCGCGTTCGTCGTCAACTCTTCCAGCGGCGCTCTCACCGCGGCTACCGGTTCTCCCTTCCTGGCCGGGACCGAGCCCGGCTCTGTGGATAGCGATGCCAACGGGCGTTTCCTCTACGTCGCCAACCGCGGCGGCGGAGTCTCCGCTTATCTCATCAACCGCGCTGACGGCAGTCTGACGCAAGCTTCCGGCTCGCCCTTTTCGGCCGGTACCACACCCGCCGGCGTAGCCGTGGATCCCGCGGCGCGCTTTGCCTACGTCGCCAATCTTGGTTCTGCAAATGTGTCCGGATTCATCATCAACTCCTCCACCGGCGCCCTTTCACCCGCACCCGGTTCACCCGTGGCAGCCTCAGGCGGCCCCGTACGCCTGCGAGTGGACCCCGCCGGGCGGTTTGTCTATGTGGCCGCCGGGGCCGCCGGCACGGACGTCTTCCGCATCAACGGCGATGGCTCCCTGACTGCGGCCGCGAATGTTCCCGCCCTGGGTGGCGCCGGGTCTCAGGATGTGATCGTCGAGCCCACCGGCAAGTTCGCCTACGTGGCGGACGGCGTCAGCGGTGTTGCCGCCTACGCCGTGAACGCCTCCACCGGCGAGCTCACCGTGATCGTCGGGTCGCCCTTTGCCGCCGGTTCCACGCCCGTGGCTCTCTCCGTCAGTCCGAACGGGGCCTTCTTGTACGTGGCCAACTTCGGCTCCAATAACGTTTCTGCCCTTCGCATCGCCGTGGACGGAAAACTCACCGCCATCTCGGGTTCGCCAACGGCCGCCGGCAGCGAGCCCGTTGCTCTCAGCGTGGATCCCTCCGGAAAGTTCCTCTACGTGGCCAATCGCAACAGCAGCCCCGACGTCAGCCTCTTCTCCATCAACAGCACCACGGGAGCCCTGTCGTCGGCCGGTTCTGCGGGTGCGGGCAGCAATCCGGTTTCCGTCGTGGCCACTCCCTAAGCGCTCCGCGGCGCGAACAGGTGATGTACAATCCCGCCTCCAGGCGGTTTCGTGCCCGCCGGTTTCGTGAGCGGCAAAGCTGATTTCGGGCTGAACGGAGTCCTGAACCGTGACCACGACGCGCACCATTGCCATTTCCACCGGAGGCGGTGATTGTCCCGGCCTCAACGCCGTCATTCGCGCCGCCGTCAAGTGCGCCATCCTGAAGTACAACTGGCGGGTGCTGGGCATCCAGGACGGGTTTGACGGCCTCATCTGGCCCAAAGACAAGTGCCGCGAACTGAGCCTGCGCGACGTCAGCGGCATCCTGCCCCGCGGGGGCACCATCCTCGGCACCACCAACCGCGGCAATCCCTTCCAGTACAAAGTCGTGCAGGATGGCAGGGAATTCACGCGCGACATTTCCGATGAGGTCATTGCCAACGCTCGTGCGCTGGGCATCGAAGCCATCATCGTCATCGGCGGCGACGGCACCCAGGCCATCGCACTCGAGCTCTACCGCAAGGGCCTGAACGTGGTGGGCGTTCCCAAGACCATTGATAACGACCTCTCCGCCACCGAGATTACCTTCGGCTTCGATACCGCCCTGCACACCGCCACCGACGCCGTGGACAAGATTCACACTACCGCCGAGTCTCATCACCGCATCATGCTGATCGAGGTGATGGGCCGCGACGCCGGCTGGATTGCTCTCGAGGCCGGCATCGCCGGCGGCGCCCACGTCATCCTCATCCCCGAGATCCCCTTCACCGTGGAGCGCGTCTGCGAGTTTGTGCACCAGCGCGAGACCTTTGGCAAGCGCTTCACCATCATTGTCATGGCGGAGGGAATTCGCTTGCCGGCGGATCTGGATCCCGCCTTCGTCGCGGAACGCCGCTCCGCGCGGCGCTCGGGTTCCATCGGCAATCTCATCGGCGACGCCATCGCGCGCTGCAGCCACCGGGAGACTCGCGTGACCATCCTGGGGCATATCCAGCGCGGCGGTTCACCTTCGCCGTTTGACCGCATCCTGAGCACGCGCTTTGGGGTCGCCGCCGTGGATCTCATCGCCCGTCACGAGTACGGCCGCATGGTCTGCCTGCGCCAGGCGCGCATCCAGAGCGTGGAAATCGCCGAGGCCATCGGCGTCATGAAGACCGTCGATCCCCAGGGCGAAATGGTGCAGACGGCTCGGGCCATCGGCGTCAGCTTCGGCGATTGAGCGGCTTCGCGCGGTTTCTGCGGCTGCTATAGTGGACGCAGGATTTCCGTGCGCACGCCGCTCCCCCATCTTCGGCACTCCGCAGCCGCAATTCGCGTCGGCGTTCTTGGCTGGCTCGGCGTTTTCTCCTGCGCTTTGTTGCTGCTGGGTTGTAGCCGCCAGGCCGAACCGCAACGGCCGGCCGGCTACGTCACCGCTCCTCAGGTCTCTCTGCGCGACCGTCTGGCGGCCGTGCACAACAAGGTTGCCGTGCTGGAAAACGGCCAGCGCGTTGAGATTCTGGAGACCCGGAGCCGCATGGTGCGGGTGCGCACTGCGCGCGGCCAAGAGGGTTGGATGGAGGCCCGGCACTTGGCCTCCGAAGCAGTTTTCCGCGCCTTCCGCCAGCTTGCCGCCGGGAACGTTTCCGCTCCCATCGCTGCCCATGGTTCCGCCCGCGCCCCCCTCAACATGCACGTCGCTCCCGGCCGCAAAACCGATCGCCTCTACCGGATGAACGAGGGAGAGAAGATCGAAATCCTTCGCCGCGCCACCGCGGAGCGCACCCTGCCGCAGGCCGCCGCCGAGCAGCCGCCGGTGCTGGAGGACTGGTGGCTGGTGCGCGATACCCGGGGCCACGTCGGCTGGGTGCTGGGACGCATGATGGATCTGGACGTGCCCTTGGAGGTCGCCCAGTATGCGGAAGGCCAGCGCATCGTGGCCAGCTTCGTCATCAGTCACGCCGAAGATGAAGGCCGTCAGGTGCCGCAATATTTGCTCTTGCTCACCGGGCCCCGCGACGGTCTGCCCTTTGACTTCAACCAGGTGCGCATTTTCACCTGGAACGCCGGGCGCGACCGCTATGAGACCGCCTATCGCGAGCGTCGTCTCTTCGGCCGCCTGCCGGCCCGCGTGACGCGGGAAAAATTCGAAAAGGAAGGCGAGCTGCCGGTATTCATCCTCAGGGTGCAGCAGCCCGACGAAAGCTGGGAGGAGCGCAAATACAAGATGAACGGCGTGATCGTGCGCCGCGTTCTTCCGGCGGGTGCGGAGGCGCCTCCGCGCAAGCCCCGCTAGCGCTTTTCAGGAATAGAATTCCGCGATGCTCTCCACCACGTGCTCCTGCTCGGCCTCGGTCAGTTCCGGAAACATGGGCAGGGCCAGCACTTCGCGCGCCGCCCGCTCCGACTCGGGAAACGAGCCTTCCCCGTACCCCAGGTAGGAAAAGCACTTCTGCAGGTGCAGCGGAACCGGGTAGTACACCTCGGTGCCCGCCCCGCGCGCGCCCAGGTGGCGCCGCAGGTCTTCCCGCCGCTTCACGCGTACCACGTATTGATGAAACGAGTGGTGCGCTTCGGCCGCTGTGAAAGGCAGTTCCAGGGCAGGTGTCGCGCCGGCCCCGCTGGAAGCAAGCCCGCTCTCCGCCAACAATCGGTCATACGTGGCCGCGCGGTCTCGCCTCAGCCTGTTCCATTCTTCCAGGTGCTTCAGCTTCACGCGCAGGATGGCCGCCTGCACGGCGTCCAGGCGGCTGTTCCAGCCCACTTCCTCGTGGTAGTAGCGTTCCCGGCTGCCGTGGTGGCGCAGCAAGCGCACGCGCTCGGCGATGGCGGGATCGTTTGTGGTCACACATCCGCCGTCGCCGTACGCGCCCAGGTTCTTGGTGGGATAAAAGCTGAAGGCGGCCGCAGCGCCCAGCGATCCTGCCCGCCGTCCTCGCCAGCCGGCTCCGATGGCCTGCGCCGCGTCCTCCACCAGCACCAGTCGGTGTTCTTCGGCCAGCCGTTGCAAATGGTCCATGTTGGCGCACTGCCCGTAGAGATGCACTGGCAGCAGCGCGCGCAGGTTGGTCGCCAGGGACTGGATTATCTTCCGCTCGATCCGTGCAGCGTCCAGGTTGAAAGTGCGCGCCTCAATGTCCACGAACATCGGTCGCGCTCCGCAGCGCAGGATGGCGCTGGTGGAGGCCAGAAAGCTGAAGGGCGTGGTCAGCACCGCGTCCCCGGGCTGCACTCCGGAGGCCACCAACGCCAGCCACAAGGCATCGGTTCCCGAGGCGCAACTCACCGCCGCCAGCGCCCCGGTGTAGGCCGCCACCTCGCGCTCCAGGCTGCGCACTTCTTCGCCCAGGATGAACTGCTGCGAGCTGCAAACGCGCTCCACTGCGGCCGTAATCTCGCCGCGGATCGCTCCATACTGGCGCCGCAGGTCGAATTGCGGAACCGGTGTCGTCCGCGCTTCGCCACTCTGGACCGGGCTGGATTGCGGTGCGGCCGGGTGCGTCATGCGCCGGGGATTGTAGCACCGGCCGCGCCCCCCAGGCGCGGAAATGGCGGGTAAGGTCCGCTCCCGGCCAGGGCCTCCTGCCACGCCCCAATCTGCTGTTTCAGCGCCCTTACCTCCAGCCCCGGGAACTCATCCGGATACTCGTCCAGCCGCTTGTGCCCGCGCCGCAGCAGCGACCGCGCACCCGGGAGGTTCCCTTGACCAAAGTGATGCAGTCCGACGGCCACCTGAATCAACCCTTGCAACAGGCTCTTCTCCGGCCCGCGGTGTTCCCGCCACACATCTTCCCAAACCTCATGGGCGTCATAAAACCGCCCCTGATTAAAGAGTGCCACGCCGCGCAGAAACCCTGGGTTTTCGAACACCAAATTTGTCACCGACTTCGTCACCGCCAGCGTTTCTTGCCGTCCCTCAAGGTTCAGCCTTGGGCCCAGACTACCGAGCCAACCTACAAAAAATCATATATAAGTGGACGGGAAGCTCCGCCAAAACGTATTTTCGCTGCCTTCAAGCTTCTTAAGTTCATGAAAAATCAGCATGTTAATTTGCTTTCTGTTTGGCTGATTAGGTGCATAGAAAGGGATACCGTTTCCCCATACTCTTCAAACGGTAACTAGCTTGATTCTACACGGAAAGTTAGGAGGCACGATGGAAAGCGACTTTCGTCGTAAAGTCGGAACCCTGTTCGTTGCCCTGTTCCTGGTACTCACCCCCACTTTGACCTTCGCCCAGGGAATCATTACCGGGTCGATTTCGGGCACAGTGGTGGACCAGCAGCAGGCCATGATCAGCGGCGCCAAGGTTACAGCCAAGGACGTCAGCACCAACCGCGAATTCACCACGGAAACCAACGCCGTGGGGTTCTTCACGCTGCGCTCCCTGCCGGTCGGCACCTACACGGTGACGATTGAGGCTGCCAAGTTCACCAAGCTGAAAATCAGCAACGTGGTCGTCACTTCCGCTCGCGACACCGCCGTGGGAGCGCAGACCTTGAGCGTCGGCGCCGAGGAAGTGGTCAACGTGGAGAGCACGGCCCCGCTCATCGAAACCGCTTCGTCTCAGGTCGGCGGGTCGTTCGAAGCCGCCAAGGTCAGCGGCCTGCCCAACGCGGGCGGCGGCTTTGACAACCTGGCGCTGTACGTCCCCGGCATGGTCACCATGGCGGATTCGGACTTCAGCAACAGCAACGGTGCGGACCTGGCCTCCAACGGCCAGCGCGGCCGCTCCAATAACTTCCAGATCGACGGCCAGTCCAACAACGACAACTCCGTCGCCGGTCCCGGCCTGTTCCTCAACAACCCGGAGAGCCTCGGCGAGTTCCAGGTCATCAACAGCAACTACAGCGCCGAGTATGGCCGCAACATGGGCTCGGTCATCAACTACGTGACCAAGACCGGCAGCAACAGCTTTCACGGCTCCCTCTTTGAGTACCACATCAACTCCTACTTCTACTCCCTGTCCAACGACGAAAAGGCGCCGAATCCGTTCGGCTCTGGAGCCACCGGTCCTACCAACGAGATCGAGAACCGCTTTGGCGGCAGCTTCGGCGGCCCCATCGTCAAGGACAAGGCGTGGTTCTTCTACTCCATTCAGGGAGACCGCATCCGTTCCGCGGGCAACCCCTCCAACACCAACCTGCTCACCCCGACGCCCGGCGGCATCGCCACCTTGCAGGCGGCCTACCCCGGCAACTCCGCGGTGAACGCGTTGGCCACCATCGGTCCGCACGCCGTGGCCGCCGGCAACCCTGTGGCCTTTGGCACGCCGCAGATTCTCAACGTCACCAACGGCGTCACCGCCACTAACGTGGAGTTCGCCGGTGTCGAGCGCTTCCTCCCCTCGCTCTTCAACGAGTGGGAGCACCTCATCCGCGCGGACATCCAGGTTACCTCCAAGGACCGCTTCTTCGCCCGCTATATCTACGAGAACCAGATCTTCACCAACGCCACCGGACGTTTTGCTGCCGGAGCCGTGGTGGACGTTCCTGCCAAGCCGCAGCAGATTGGCGTGGACTGGGTGCACAACTTTTCCAGCACCCTCATCAACCAGTTCCGCTTCAGCTACGGCCGCCTGGGCGTGGGCTTTGAGAGCGGCACCTTCGCGGGCTGCACCCAGGCCGGCATCATCGGCGCGGGCAACTGCCCCACCGGCATCACCTTCCTGGATCCGCAGTTGCTCACCTTCGGCATGCAGAGCAATCTGCCGCAGGGCCGCCTGGTGAACAACTCGCAGTGGCAGGACAACCTGCAGATCGTCAAGGGGCGCCACACCATCAAGTTCGGTGGCGAGTACGCCCGTCAGCGCTCGCCCGCCGTCTTCCTGCCCAACATCCTGGGAACATTCTCCTTCCCGAATCTGGGCGACGACGCCACCAGCTTCAGCGCATTCCTCTCCAACACGCCTAGTAGCCTCGCGCTGACCGACGGTCCGCCGTCGTTCAACTTCAAGGAGCAGGATATCTCGTTCTACTTCCAGGATGACTGGAGGATCAAGGACAACCTCACCCTGCAACTGGGCATCCGCTACGAGTGGTTCCAGCAGGCCATCAACCTGTTGAACAACATCACCGTGGCCAACATGGCGCGGACACCTCCCCTCTGGAATCCAGCCCTTCCCGCCAACGTCACCACTACTCCCAGGATCGATGAGGACACCAACAATTGGGGCCCCAACTTCGGATTTGCCTGGACGCCCCGCATTTGGGAAGGCCTCTTCGGGCGCGACAAGACGGTCATTCGCGGCGGTTACCGCATCGCCTATGACCCCGCGTTCTATAACATCTTCCTGAACGTGGCCACCTCCGCTCCCGTCGTCAACGCCGGCACCCCCTGCACCACTACTGCCACCTGCATCACCAACGGTGTCGGGATTCCGGCCGGTGGCGCCTTTGGCAGCGACGTCCGCACCGCCTTCCTGGGCCTGATCCCCACCGGCGGCAACCCCGGAACCCGCCTCAACACACGGGTTGCAGACGGCTTCCATAACCCCTATACCCAGCAGTGGTCCTTGGGCATGGAGCGCGTCATCACCCCCAAGATCGCTTTGAAGGTACGCTACGTGGGCAACCACACCGTGGGCAACTTCCAGACCATCAATGGAAACCCCTCGCTCACTTTCCTGGCGGCCAACTTCCCGTCCGAGATTCCCTCGGGTCTCACACCCTGCACCACTGCGGGAACTCCAGGCTTGGGCCGCGCGGATTGCAACTTTAGCCTCTTGCGCATCCGCAACAACGGCGCCTGGTCCAATTACCACGGCTTGCAGACCTCGCTCGATATCCAGAACTGGCACAACCTCACCGCCGGCTTCGCGCACACCTGGAGCCGCGCCCTGGATAACGTCAGCGAGATCTTTGCCACCGGCGCCGGCGGCAACACCAACGCCGTCGCGCAGAATGTGTTTGATCCCAACCGTCCGGAACGCGGCGTCACTGCGACCTCGTTCCCGCACGTTGCTTCGTTCTACTGGATCTACGAGCTGCCGTGGTTCAAGAGCCAGCAGGGCGTCCTGGGTCACTTCCTGGGCGGCTGGCAGATGAACGGCACCTGGCGCTACCAGAGCGGCCAGGCCCACAGTCTGAGCCAGTCCATCCAGTCGTCGTCCTGTGACACCGGGTTCGCCACCTTCTTCATCGGCATCGATTCCTGCCGTCCCATCCTCAACAACCCGTCGGCGCCGATTGACTCGGTGGGGGTGCTCCGCAACGCAACAGGCACGCAGGTGACGGCTATCAGCAACTGCAGTACTTCGACGTTAGCTCCAGGTTTCCCAGTCGGGAATCCCACCACCTGCCCGTTCGTTCCCATTGATCAGTTCCACTGGCTCATCAACAACGACTTTGCCGCCCTCTTCTTCGGGGATCCCTTCCTGGGTGCGGGGCGCAACATCCTGCGCGGTGAAACCATCAACAACGTGGATTTCTCCATACTCAAGAACACCAAAATCACGGAGCGCGTCACCATCCAGTTCCGTGCCGAGGCGTTCAACGTGTTGAACCGGCAGTTCCGCGCCAACCCTGGCGTCAATGCCAACAGCCGCAACATCACCGGCGTGACCTATTCCTTCCCGCCACCCGCCCCAGTCGTGCCGGTACAGGTCTCCAACCCGGGTTCGTTCCTGAACACGGCGTTCAATGGCAGCAACATCCGCTTCCTGCAGTTCGGTCTGCGCCTGGTCTTCTAACCGGAAGATTCAGCAGATCAGTTTCTTCGGGCCAGCCTTCGGGCTGGCCCGATTTTTTTCTTCCCCTAACTTTGTCGTCCCGAGCGAGGCCGAGGGAGCAGGGCGACCCGAGGGCGAGTCGAGGGACCACGGGGTGCTCTTGTTGAACCCAAGCGCAGAACGAGAAAACGGGAAACCATCCCTGGCTCGCGCCACCGGCGCGCCATGTCCCTTGTCATTCCGGGCGCAGCGGGGAATCCGCTTTTCCTGATGGCTGATTGCTGGCGGCTGACTGCTGTTTCTTGTCCTCCCGAGCGCAGCGCAGCAATCCACGCTGCAACTGCGCAGAAAACCAAAGGCCCCCGCCGCAGCGGGGGCCCTTGGGCCGAAGCCGGTTCGCCTTACTGCACCAGGAAGGTGTAGTGGCCGGCCGAAGCCATCAGGAACAGCATGGGCAGGGAAAGCCAGGCGTTGGCCCGCGAAGCCAGAAACGCCTGCCGCGCCAGCTTGGCTGATTCCGCCGGCACCGGCGTGCCGTCCGCCGCGTTGGCCTTGGTCCAGGCGATGATCTTCTTCTGGTTGCGCCAGATAATGCCCCACACGTTCAGCAGCATCATCAGCCCGATGCCGCCGCCCACCCCGATGG
>Ga0114945_10000837_pt1 | contig 19625 bp, 18 predicted proteins | sample OV2TP3_FD_87194 | JGI IMG/M metagenome (GOLD analysis project Ga0114945, IMG submission 87194) | Hot spring microbial communities from Beatty, Nevada to study Microbial Dark Matter (Phase II) - OV2 TP3 | ecosystem: Environmental > Aquatic > Thermal springs > Hot (42-90C) | place: USA: Beatty...
ATCGTAATGACAGAAGGGCTCACAAAAACAAACTGACGCACCCTAGGTTCTCCGGAGCCCAGGCCCAAAAGACTCAGCAGATCTGCCAGGGTCTTGTCCGAAAGTTTTCTCCTCTCTTCGACGAACTCTTTGCTCCTCTCCAGGGATAGACCCGTAAGCGCATGAACTACCTCAGGCGAGGCGGTGCTCAGATTAACTCGCTCCATGGGACTATCCACAGTAAAAATGTCTCTCAACCCCGCACTCTGGACTTCATTCTCGTCGCTCTCAGCTTGGCCGTAGAAAAGTTCCGGGGTTACCCCCCTCACCCAAAGAAGCTCCTCGACCGTATCGAAGGGCCCATTCTTTGCCGTATAAGGGGGCGAGAGAGAAAGATAGTAGTCATTCTCCGCGCCGTTGACTCGATGGAGATCGTCGCTGTCACGCCAGTCTAAGATGGAATCCACTAGGATGGTCCTGCGGGGCTCCTCAACTCCCAGGTTGGTAAAGACGCGTCGCAGGGTCTCCTCATCAACGCGATTGAGATGCACCTTGCCCCCCTCATCCACCAAGCGCACGCGATAGAGACCCTCCCCGAACGTGCCCTCGCGCCAAAGGCCATCTACAATCTCTAGGGGTTGTCCCAGAGAACCCCTCGGCCTGCTGTCCTGGCCAGTGGATACCGGCCTTTCAAGAAGACGATAGAGCCCTTGCTCAAAGCCCGCGAGCGCGAGATAGTAAGCTTCACCCTCCTCCGCATAGTGGTGCGCAGCCATTCCTTCCTCCCGCACCGAGGCGGCAAAGTCCAACGCTACCACAAAGAGAAAGATAAAGATCCACAGCACGGCCACCAACGCGACCCCGCGCTGATCTGCCAATTTCGAATTTCGAATTTCGAATTTCGAATTTCGCTTCATGGCGCCATGACGCTCATCATGATTGGGAAAACCCACTGGATCTCGCGACCGTCCTTCCGTAGATGGCTCAAGCGGACCGCCCGTGGAAGGGTCTTCCTTTCTCCTCCGTCCCAGCTGCCAACCCAGCGCTGCTCTTCACCTTGAGAATCCATATACTCTATGCGAAAATCCCTCACTCCCTCACTGAGCACGACTCTGTTCTTGTGGCCCCCTTGACCCTCCAAACGCACAGGGATCTCTTCTTCAAGGATTAAGCGTCCCCCTGTTTCACCATCCCAAGAAACGCTGACCAGGGACATCCCCCTACCACCCATGCCCGAGGAAAGCGCGGAGACGAGGGCAAGTCGATTCTCCTCGCCGGAAAAGAAGATTACCGGATCTCGCAGCGAGAAGCGATACGGGTAGGCCGACCGGATATAGCCCGCCAAAATCTCCCCGGCAGAACGCAACCTCTGGCTCTCCTCAGAGCGCCCCTCGGCCTTTTCCATTGCCCGATGGCCCAAGTGGAAGGCCCCGTACAGAATCATCACCACAAGGGCCAGAAGGGTGACCGCTATGGTTAGCTCAATCAGAGTAAACCCCTGCTCGATTTTGGATTTTGGATTTTCGATTTTCGATTTTCGATTGTGGATTTTCATGGACTCTTTTTCCTAAGCAAGCGCAAAGTCCTCATCTCAACTCGTCTCTCGCGCCCTCCATCCGAGTAGCGCATCTGTAAAGTAACTTCCTTTAACTCCCATTTCGTGGAGAAAGGCAGTTGAGTCTCTTGCTGGTAAGCTCTGACCTGAGCGCGCCAGCGATAGGCCTCTCCGAAGGATCCTTCCTCCCTTCCGTCTTTGAATTCCCGCCGGATCAAGACTTCGTCCATTGCCTGCCGGCTATAGGCTATCGCTTCGGTCCTGGCAAAACTCCTCGCCCCCAGGCGGAGACCCGTGGAAAAAATCTCGAGGAGCGTCACCACCCCGAGCCCCACGATGGAGAGCGCCACCACTACCTCAAGAAGCGTGAACCCCTGTTGAGTCTTGAGTTTCGAGTTTGGAGTTTCGAGTTCCGAAACCCAAAACCAAAAACTAGAAACACGAAACGTCATTTCCTTCCTCGCGCCACCACAACTCTACCTGAAAGGCCGTCGACGCGGATGATGTAAGCGGACCCGTCATGACCCAAGATGCCGACCTCCCCACCAAGCGCGCTGCCATTCGGAAAAAAAAGAAATCGGCGCATCCCCTCTCCAACCGGCTCGCCTCCCTCGATCCCGGCGATTTTGACATTCGGAGATAAGAGGACTCTTCTTCCCTGAAAGACCTGGTAGCTGTTCTCAAGCGGGCTGAAAATGAGCTGTTGGGGAGTGTTCTCGGTGACTGCCCTGGTTCTGAGCGCGCGGGCCACTGCGGCAAGCTCCAGGGCGGATTGCCTCACCTCCCTCAACCCAAGCCCTCTATGAATCGACGGAACAACGATGAGGCTACCTAGCCCAAGGAGCAAAAGCACCGCAAGGAGCTCTAAAAGTGAAAAGCCCCTCTCAGTCCAGAGCCTATCCCTCCCAACTCGTGACATCGCGATTGTCCCCTTCTCCTCCGGGAGCGCCGTCGGCGCCATAGGAGAGCAGGTCATAGGACCCGTGCTCGCCTGGACTGCGATAAACATAGGGCTTCCCCCAAGGATCCATTGGGACCTCTTTCTTGAGGTAAGGGCCATCCCAGCGCTCCAGGCCGCCGGGTTGGCGCCTCAAGCCCTCCAGCCCCTCCTGGGTCGTAGGATAGCGGCCCACATCAAGACGGAAGGTATCCAGGGCGGTGCCTAGAAGCTCGATCTGCGCCCTGGCCACCTTGACCTTAGCCTTTTCCTCCTGCCGCACAAAACGGGGCGCTACCAGGGCAGCGAGCAAACCGATAATCACCATCACCACGAGAAGCTCTACGAGGGTGAAACCGCTAGAGGTCAGAGCCAACACCCTCACCCCTTCTCTCTCCCTATGGGAGAGGGTAAGGGTGAGGGAAAACCGCTTATTAGAACGGTAATTCATGGATACTAAAGATCGCCGTCAACATCGAGATGACCACGACTCCGACCACCAGCCCCATCCCAAGAATTAAAGCCGGCTCTAAAAGAGAGGTGAGGCGTTTGGTGGTCCGCTTCACCTCCTGGTCGTAATGCACCGCCACATCGCTGAGCATCTCCGAAAGCCGTCCCGTTTCTTCCCCTACGGCGATCATGTGCAAGGCTAGAGCAGGAAAGAGCCCGCTCTCTGTAAGCGGCCCCACCATCCCCTTCCCCTCCCTCACCCTGTTTTGCACCCGCGCGATAGCCCCCGCCAGCAGTCGATTCCCGACTACTCCTTGAACCGTCCCCAGGGCCTCCAGCAAGGGCACTCCGCCTTTGAGCAGCGCGGCGAGGGTCCGAGCAAAGCGAGCCACCTCAAGCTGGCGCAGCAGGTCACCCATGAGCCACAGGCTCAGCCGCCAGCGATCCCATCGGAGCCTCCCCTCCGGACTGCGAACATAAAAGGCGGCGCCGGTGGCGCTTGCAACAAGCAAGAGAAGAACCACCCCGCCATACCGGGACAGACCATCGCTGAAATCGATCAGCAAGGTGGTTATCCAAGGAAGGGCCTGGCGGACGTCCTTGAATATGAGCGCGAACTTGGGGATCACATAAATGAAAAGGATGACAAGAGAGAAACCGGCCACCGTGGCGAGGAGCGATGGGTAAGTTAGAGCCGATTTCAGATCCTCCTTGAGATCCAGGGACCGCCCCAGGTATTCCACAAGATGGCGCAACACCCCTTCGAGGATGCCGCCGGATTCCCCCGCCCGGATCATATTCACGTAGAGCCTCGGAAATACGTCGGGATGCTCGGCCATTGCTGCGGCCAGTGATTTGCCCGCGCGCACCCCTTCCAAGGTCAGCCGCACGATCTTCTTAAACTCTTCCCCCTCCACCAGGCTGGCCAGCACCGAGAGGCTCCGGTCCAGCGGGAGCCCCGCCCCAAGCAGTGTGCTCAACTCCTGCGTAAAGTGGAGGAGTTCTCTCTGGCTTATTTTTTTCCGAAAAAAGAGGCCCAGGGAGGCTTGGAGCGCCCGGTCCTGCGTTTCGCTCGGCAAAGCGATCCTCAATGGTACGAAACCCATCTCATGGAGCCGGGATACGACCCCGTGTTCAGCCTCAGCCTCCATGGTCCCTTCAATCACCTTGCCTGACTGGTCCGCGGCACGATATTGAAAAAGCGCCATCTCTCTATTTCCGGTGCTCTGAAGGGGTCGGGAGTCTTTGAGTTAGGACTCCCGACCCCCTGTTCGAAAATCTAAAATTCTTTTTAGCCTTCTTCCCTCGTGACCCGCAGCACCTCGGCAAGGGTGGTGATCCCATCGCGAACCTTCTGCCAGCCATCCTGCCTCAACAGGCGCATCCCTTGAGCACCGGCTAGGCTCCTAATAGAGGCTGCATCCACCCGTTGTACGATGAGTTTGCAGATATCGGGCGTGGCCGGAAGAAGCTCAAAGATACCGATCCGCCCGAGATAGCCCGTGCCGCTGCAGGAGTCGCATCCCCTCGCCTCCCAGAGAGTTTTCGGAGGCGCTCCGTCGAACCCTTCTACCGTGGAAACCTTAAACCTTACCCTCTTGCGACAGCCCGAGCAGAGTCGGCGCACTAACCTCTGGGCGAGGACGCCCAGAAGAGACGAGGCCAGGAGATAGTCCTGCACGCCCATCTCTAACAGCCGGGAGATGGCGCCGGCGGCGTCGTTGGTATGCAAGGTAGAAAAAACCAGGTGGCCCGTGAGCGCGGCCTGGACTGCAATCTCCGCAGTCTCGAAGTCGCGGATCTCTCCGACCATGATCACGTCGGGATCTTGCCGGACAATGGACCTGAGGCCGTTGGCGAAGGTAAGACCGATCTGGGGCTTCACTTGGATCTGGTTGACGCCCCTCAGTTGATATTCCACCGGATCTTCAATGGTGATGATCTTTTTTCCCGGGTCATTGATCTTCTCCAACGCCCCATAGAGGGTCGTGGTTTTGCCGCTTCCGGTCGGACCGGTGACCAGGATCATGCCGTGGGGTTTGGCGATCATCGCGCTGAACGCCTCAAGGACATCTGCGGGAAATCCAAGAGAGCCAAGGTCCGTAAAGATCTGCGAGCGCTCCAGCAGGCGGATCACAACGCTCTCTCCGTAGAGGGTAGGGATCGTCGCGACGCGCAGATCGACATCTTTGCCCGCGACCTTGATCTTGATCCTGCCGTCCTGGGGCAGGCGCCTCTCGGCAATGTTGAGTTGGGCGAGGATCTTCACGCGGGAGATAATAGCGGCCTTGAGCGAGCGCGGGGGGGGATCGACCTCATGGAGAATACCGTCGATCCGATAGCGCACCTTGAGCTGGTCTTCAAAGGGCTCAATGTGGATGTCCGAGGCCCGGCCTTCCAGCGCTCGACTGAGCATCTGATTGACCAGGCGAATCACGGGCACCTCCGAGGCCATATCGCGCAGATGCTCTACGTCCTCCTCATCCACGACCCCCTCCACATCCCGGACGGCAGGCGAAGCGGTCAAGGAGTCGCTTGGATAGCCATTGCTAAACAGGGCCTCGATCCGCGCTGTTATCTCTTTCTCCTTGGCCAAGACAGGCCGAACCCTAAGTCCGGTCGCGACCTCCAAGGCATGGAGATGGGCGAGATCCGTGGGATCGGTCGTCGCCACCAGGAGATCCTGCCCCTCCACTTTGACCGGGACCATCCGGGTGAACTTAAAGAAATCAACCGCGTTAAAGAGAGACTCTACCGCAAGGGGAGCCAAGGGGAAATCCTTCAACGAGACCACCGGGATCCCGAGGTGATCGCCGAGGACCGGCAGCAGATCATCCTCGGAGACAAAGCCAAGTTCCACAACGAGGCGCGCTAACTGAGCACTCTGCTCCTGTTGGAGCTTGATAATGCGCTCCATCTCCGCAGCGGAGATGAGCCCCCGCTCGATCAGCCGCTCCCGCAAGGCGACGTACTTTTCCATCTGCTCCCGTACGCTTAATTCGTTAATCGCTTATACCATATTTGCGAAGAGAGGGGGAAATGGCTTTAAAGCAACCCTAAGAAGACCCGAGGAGTTACGATGCGGATGTCTTGGTAAGATTTGAGAGATAGAAGATGCCCAACCGTCTAACGCTTCTCCGGCCTTACCCTGCCGTAGCGGTCTTCCAGACGGACCACGTCGTCCAATTCCGGGGTGGAGACCTCCAGGACGTCGCAATCTTCAAGCGCGGTCATTCGGTGCCTGGTCTCGGGAGAGATATGAAAACAGGCCCCCGGCTCCAGGCGGTGGGTCTTTTTTCCCCTCTCGTCTCCCACCTCCAAGTCCATGACGCCGCGCAGGAGATGAATGCTCTCCTCTTTGACTCTGTGGTACTGATAGCTGAGGGATTCGCCCTTGCGGATGTGCAGGATCTTTCCCGCATAGAGATCCGTACGGGCCCAGATCAACTCATAGCCCCAGGGCTTTTCTACTCGGGTGGGCTGGTAACCCGCCACTGCAAGACCCTTTCTGGCCAAATCATCCCCCAGACCGTTGAAAAAAGCCCATCTACATCAGCCTGCGCGGGAGTATCTCTCCGGCCCGATGCAATATAGTCGTCTTGCGCTTCCCCAAAAGACTGATAGTGTCTCTCTGCTACGCTTGCAATTCCTCGTCCGGTGTACCGGCCCTTCGAGACACCCGCGCGCAGGCGGTTACGATAGTTGCCTGAGCCCCGACTCACCTAAACAGCTCCTTGTTCTGGGAACCTAAACCGAGAAGGTTGAAGTCGAATTTGAAGCTGGTGTCGTCGGGATTGGTCTTGCGGTTGACGGAAAAACTCACCGTCCAGCACTCGCACTGAGAGAGGATCTTGATCCCACCCTGGTTGCTGGTAAATCGCCCATCGCGAGCGTTGTAGCTCGAGTTGAACAGAAGCAGCAGGTGGTCGGTAACGTGGTAGAACGCGCGGATGCCGAATTCCCCGAGAATATTGCGCTGGAGGAGCCTTTCGTCGGACAGGGTGGTGAGGTTTGCGTTGTCCGCCAGTTCAGCCAAAAAGTTTCGCCTGATGAAGCGGTAGCTTAAATCGAGTTGATTGGGGCGCATAAAGTCGCGGTCCAGAACGCGGCGGGTTAGTGGACGGGGATCCAAGAGTGAAAAGAGGACCGCTGCGTGCGTCACCTGCCAGGGGCCGGGATTGACCCCGCCGTCAAATCCTAGAGCCAAATAGTCCCTGGGAGTGATCTGCAGGTTCATATCCAGATCGGACAAACTATCGCCGCCCTTTCTCTCCCGATCGATGTCATAGCTCAAGGCCAGCCTTAATCGCCCCATCTCTGTGATGTCGCCTAAACCAGCCGGGGTCACAAGCTCCACATCCCGATCTCCCGGAAGCCCCATGGGCTCCTGAGCAAACTTTCCCCAGAAACGGTTGGTGAGGGCAAAGGTCAGCAGATTTCTCCGGTTGATTCTGTCCGTCCCGTCGAAGATGGGGATATCCCGATCCCCGCTCCGGGGAATAAAGAGATAGCTGATCTCCGGCTCGACCACGTGCCTCATCCTTTTGAGGTAAGTCCCATCCAAATCGAACACGCGCCCCAAAGAGGTCCCCACGCTTCCCCTCACCTCTACCAGCTCTCTCGACTTGTTGCGCTCAAAGGAATTTTCGGTCTGATATAGATGATAGACGGTCTCACGCAGGGCGAGATCGAAGGAACCAAGGAGGTAGGGAGCCAGTCGAAAAGGCAAAACCAGTTCGGGCCGCAGGTCCAAACGAAGGCCATCCGCCCCTTCTCTGCGGAGGTAGTTCACCCCTTCCGCCCGCCAGCGAAACTCTACAGGCACCGCCAGCGGGTGCCGGCCCTTGAAGAGGATCTGCGGGCTTTTGTGAAAGGTGCGCCTATCCTCTTGAATGAAATCTTGGTAAAAGGCCCATTCGCCCTGCAGGTGTGCGTCTCCCCAGTGCCGCAGAAACCCGAAGCGGGAGCGAGCGTAGCGACGTGCCCTGAGATCTCTTTCGCCCGCAGCATCGAAGCCGAAGGCGTCGATCTCTCTAAGAAAGAGGTCATCGCTGAAGGCGAAGATGTCGCTGTAGCTCTTCCAGCCCAAGGAGCTGGTGTGGCGATGGCTCCCGACCACGCTCCAGCGGTCTTGAGGAATTTCCTGATCTGCGATGGTGCGATCCCCGATGGCCCGCTTCTCATTTTTCCTCAAGCCTTCGTTGAAATAGGAGAGATCGATTTGAGCCTGGGCGTCGCGGCTGAGGATAGTCCGCAGCTCCCCCAAGAGCCCGATCCGCCGTCGGGTCTCGACATCAACGCCGAAAGTAGCGTCGCTGCTCCTGGATATGGCCCAGAAAAACGGCTGTTCGAGCCTGAATCCCCCTTTACTCGAAGAGCCGATCTTGGGGAAGAGAAAACCGGTTTGCCTCTCGGTCCGGACCGGAAAAAACGCATAAGGAAGGTATAAGACCGGAACGTCCATGATATAGAAAGTTCCGCCCCTGACAATCCCTTCTCCCTCCCGGCGCAGGTCGATGGCCTCTGCCGTTATCTTCCAAGAGGGAGCACCGGACTCGCACAGGCAGGTGGTAAAGAACCCCTCGTCGATGTGATAGGTTTGGCCCTCAAACTTCTGGAAACGTCTCCCTCCTACACTGAGGTGGCCTCTTTCGAAGAAGATCTCACCCTCCTCGATCGTGCCCGTCTCGCGCTCGAGATTCAACTTGACCGCGTCTGCCTTCAACCGCCCCCACTGCGGATCATCGATCGAGACCTTCCCCTTTGCCTCCACATCCTGCGTCGCCCGATTCACCCGCAGCTCATCGGCCTTCAATGTCGCGTCCTCTCGCTTAAGCTCCACATTGCCCTTAGCCTCGATCTCCACGCCCTTTTCCCTCACGGTGAGGGAGTCCGCGGTGACGTTGATTTCCGGCTCCGCTCCGCGAGTCGAAGGGGGTCCAAACAGGGGCGCAGCGTGCAATAGCACGATCGCTGCAATCAGGGAAAAAGCAGAGTGTTGGTCTAAGGCCGCCATCATTCTAAATTCTTGATTCCGCGAAGTCGCCCCTGGAAAATTTCCCGGCGGAGGCCATCTCGCTAAGGAAAGGTCTCACCTGCCCCAAAAGATAGAGAGAACCGGTCACCAAAATGGCGTCATCAGCTTGAGCCTTGTCCAGCAAGAAGCGCGCTGCCTCCAGGGGATCGTCGATGACCGTGTATGGAACATCGCGCGGAACGGCCTTGGCAATTTTTCTTGGATCCGCGCTCCGCTCAAGCGGCACCCGCGCCAACACCATCTCGCTCGCCACGGCCGAAAGCTCGCCCAACATAGAAGGCCAGTCCTTATCATCCATAGCGGCAAAGAGCAGCCTCACCTCCTTCACCTCCTTCATCTCTGGAAGATCCCGGATTTCGCTGACCAGTGTCCTCACGCCCTCGCCGTTGTGCGCCCCATCCAAGATCACCGTCGGGCGGCGGAACATCACCTCCAAACGACCGGACCACAAGACGGTCCGTAGCCCTTCGCGCACTGCCGCCTCACTGACCGGAAAGTCGCGCTGCGCGACTTCCAATGCGCCCAGGGCAAGCGCGGCATTGCCCCTTTGATATCGCCCCCGGAGCCCAAGCGAAAGGCCTTGAACGCGCCATCTTAGCCCTTCATAGTCAAAAAGACCACCTTTTTTTAAAGCAAAGGAGAAGTCGCGGCCCAAAAAGAAATCGGCCGAGCCCTTAGCGGAAGCCATAGCTTTCAGCAGCTCGCCCGCATCTGGAGGCAAAGCACCGCAAACGACCGGGACCCCCTCTTTGATGATGCCGCCTTTTTCCCGGGCTATGGAAAGCAGATCAGAACCGAGATAGGCTTCGTGGTCCTTCGAGATGGTCGTGATGATCGAAACCACCGGAACAACAACGTTCGTCGCATCCAATCTCCCGCCCAGCCCTACCTCCACCACGGCCGCATCCACCTTGTGCCGGGCGAAATAGACCAGGGCCATGACGGTCACAAACTCGAAGAAGGTGAGGGCAATGCCTTCTCCAGCCGAACGACTCTTGATGAGCTCTGCCAGCTCGACGACTTGGTCTTGGGAGATCTCCTCGTCTCCCACCCGAATGCGCTCGGTGAAGGAGACGACGTGGGGAGAGGTGTAAAGGGCAACGCGATAACCCTCAGCGCAGAGTATGCGATGGAGCATCGCGGCAGTGGAACCCTTCCCGTTCGTGCCGGCAATGTGGAAGGCGCGAAAGCAGCGCTCCGGATGGCCGAAAAGTGACAAAGCCTGCTCGACCCGATGGAGCCGAAGGTCGATCTCTCCCCCACGCAGGTTGTAGATATAGTTTAGGGTTTCGGAGTAAGATGCCATTTAAATCGTGGCCCGTGATCGTCCCTCGTGCTCGTCACGAACACGAATAACGACTCAGTTTTTCTTCACGCCTTTCATCGCCCGCTTCAGACGCGCCACAAATCTGCCCGCCTCTTTGACCTTCTCCTGGTTCCGCTCCGTCCTTTCCATGATCTCGATCAGCGCGCTCCCGACCACCGCCGCATCAGCAAAAGAGGCAATCCAGGCCGCCTGTGCGGGGGTGGAGATGCCAAACCCGACTCCGACGGGAAGCGACGTGTAACGCCGAACCCGGGCTACTTGCTCACGGAGATGATTTTCAAAGCGCTTGCGCGCTCCCGTCACCCCCGTAACCGAGACGTAATAGATAAAGCCCCGGCCGCTGCGCGCAGCTAGCCGGATGCGGTCCGCGCCGCTGGTGGGGGATAACAAAAATATCGTATCCAACCCTTGCGCATCGGTCCAGCGCGTCAACTCGCCGCTCTCCTCCGGGGGAAGATCCACACACAGGATGCCATCGACCCCCGCTGCTTTGGCGTCCCGTGTGAACCCCGCGAGTCCGTAGCGGAAAAAGGGGTTGTAGTAGCCAAAGAGGATTAAGGGAATCTCTGAGGTGCGGCGGAGCCTGCGGGCTATCTCCAATACGCGCGGAAGTGACATGCCCTTTTTTAAGGCCCGCTCCGATGCCCTTTGAATGGTAGGTCCATCCGCCATGGGATCAGAAAACGGAACTCCCAACTCAACGCAGTCCGCCCCGCTCTGTCCCAAGACGCGTAAGATCCGCAGGGTGGTCTCAGCATCAGGATCTCCCGCGGTAACAAAAGGAATCAAGGCTGTTTCCCCCCGTCGGGTGAGTTCGGCAAACTTTGCTTCGATACGATTCACTGCCGTTCCAATGCAGACTGCAAAATGAAAAATTTAAATTTTGATTTCGGAGCTCGACTGAGGCTCACTCGAAGTCCATTTTGCAATTTTCATTTTGCAATGCCCCGTCAGATTTTCACTCCCAGGTACTCTCCCACCGTGTTCATGTCCTTATCACCCCTGCCAGAAAGGTTAAGGAGGATCGTCTGGTTTCTTCGGAGACCAGGCGCGAGCCGAATCACCTCCGCCACCGCGTGAGCACTCTCCAACGCGGGTATAATCCCTTCGACCTCGGCCAATATCCTGAGACCCATCGCCGCCTCCTTGTCGGTGGCCGAGACGAATCGAACCCTACCTTGATCCCGGAGATAACTCAACTCCGGTCCTACTCCCGGATAATCGAGGCCGGCAGCGATCGAGTGGGTTTGGCGGATCTGCCCATCTCTGTCCTGGAGAAGATAGCTCTTGCTGCCGTGCAGGACGCCGACCTTACCCCTGAGGATGGATGCTGCATGCCGACCGCTCCTAAGCCCCAACCCGGCCGCCTCCACCCCTATCATCTTGACCCTGCTATCTTTGAGAAAAGGGTAAAAAAGCCCAATCGAGTTGCTTCCGCCGCCAACACAGGCAATCAGATAATCCGGCAGCCGTCCTTCCCGCTGAAGCATCTGCCTTCTCGCCTCCTGACCGATGACGGATTGAAAGTCCCGCACCATCATGGGATACGGATGGGGACCGGCGACGGAACCGATAAGGTAGTAGGTAGTCCGAACATAGGTAACCCAATCCCGAAGGGCCTCGTTCATGGCGTCCTTGAGCGTGCGGCTCCCGGACTCCACAACCCTCACCTTGGCGCCGAGGAGCTTCATGCGAAAAACGTTCAAGGATTGCCGCTCCACATCTTCCTTGCCCATGAAGATCTCGCACGCCAAACCGAACATGGCCGCCACGGTAGCCGTGGCCACTCCATGCTGGCCCGCGCCCGTCTCCGCGATGATCCTCCTCTTCCCCATTCTGCGCGCGAGGAGAGCTTGACCGAGGGTGTTGTTGATCTTATGGGCCCCGGTATGACACAGATCCTCGCGCTTTAGATAGATCTTGGCCCCGCCCAGTCTCTTGGTGAGACGCTCGGCGAAGTAAAGGGGGGTCTCCCTGCCGGCGTACTCGCCGAGGTAATGGTGAAACTCTCGACGAAAAGCGGGATCGCGCCGCGCCTCACCATAGGCCTTTTCCAATTCCATCAAGGCCGGCATGAGCGTCTCCGAGACATACCGGCCGCCGTAGACGCCAAAGTGGCCGCGCCTGTCAGGCACCTTTAGCCGCAAGAATGAATTCCTTGAGTTTCCCATGATCTTTGATGCCGGGCCCTGTCTCCACGCTGCTGCAAACATCCACCCCGTATGGCCGAATAAGCTGGATGGCACGTGCTACATTTTTAGCATCCAGCCCTCCGGCAAGAATCAATTTGTCCGCCCTTATGCCCTCGAGCCAGCTCCAGGGAAAGGGAGAGCCCGACCCGCCATACGCGGGAGTCCAGGTGTCCACGAGATAAAAGTCTGCAGGGAATCCATTCATGTCAGACAAAGACTCCTGATCCTTGATTCGGAAGGCCTTGATGACCTTGAACGCCCATCCGGTGCAGTACTCCCGATTCTCCTCCCCGTGAAACTGAAGGCCACTGAAGGCCTGCCTTCGATCGGGAAGGCGGCCGTAGCCAAGGATCTCCAGGACCTTCTGTTTCGGCTCGTTGACAAAGAGAGCTATGTTACCGACCTGTGGAGGAATGGCTTTAAGGATCGCCGCGGCCTCAAGCGGAGAGATATAGCGCGGGCTCGGAGGATAAAAATTGAACCCCAGCAGGTCGGCGCCGAACTCTACGGCCTTCAGGGCATCCTCCAGATTCGTTATCCCACACACCTTTACCTTAACCATGCTTGCACATTGTCTTCCCCTTCAGCATTTTTCAATTTGCACTTTGCCTTTTGCATTGAGTCATCTCTCTAACAATTCTCTCAGCTTCGCCCCCGGCTCCGGGGCGCGCATCAGCGCTTCGCCCACCAAAAAGACTCGAGCACCCAGCCGTTCCAACCGGTTGATCTGTTCCAGGCCCTCGATCCCGCTCTCACACACCACCAAGACTCCGCGCGGGACCAGCGGCAATAAGCGCTCGGTGGTTTCCAACGTTACCTTAAAGGTGCGTAGGTCGCGGTTATTGATACCGATCAAACGGGCGCCCGCCCCAAGGGCGCTTTCCAGCTCAGCCTCCGTATGGACCTCGATCATCGCGTCCAGAGAGAGAGAGCCAGCCTGCTCCTTGAGCTCCCGGAGCAGGGAGCGATCGAGCAGTGCGGCGATCAACAAGACCGCGTCGGCTCCGAAACTCCTTGCCTCCAGCAGTTGGTAGCCATCTAAAATAAAATCCTTGCGCAAAAGAGGCAACGGAACCTCCTGCCTGATCCGCTCCATATACAGAAGGCTTCCCAGAAAAAAGCGCTCCTCCGTGAGTACCGAGAGAGCGCTCGCGCCGTTGGCGGCAAAGTCACGCGCAATGCTCACCGGATCGAACTCTTGGCGAATCAGCCCCTGGGAGGGAGAGGCGCGCTTGACCTCCGCAATGATGCGACGTGAGTCCCCGGTCAGACTTCTCTCAAAACCCCTACAGGGGAGATGAAATAGGGGGCGGTCCTGGAGCGCTGAGAGAGGCATCCGACGCTGCCTCACCTCGAGCTCTTCCCGGACATGATCGACAATCTCATGGAGAAACATGGCAGCCATTGCAAAATGAAGATTGCAAAAGTCAAAATGGAGGAAAGCCCAATTCAGTAGAAACTACTTTTAGGGCTGGATTCTGGCTGCTGCGTTTTGCATTTTGCACTTTGCATTTTGCACTGCCTGTTCGTCACGTGGCGTTCGTCATCTGAACCAGAAGGTCCAGTTTGCTCTGGGCCTTGCCCGAATCGATCGATTGCGCGGCCAGGCGCATTCCTTGGGCAACGGAATCCGCCCTACCGCTGACATGGAGCGCCGCCCCGCTGTTGAGCAGCACGGCGTCCCGCTTAGGCCCTGTCTCGCCCCGGAGAACGTCTTCCAGAATCGCGGCGCACTCCTCTGGAGTCCCTCCGCGGAGGTCCTCCAGCCGACACGGCTTCAACCCCAGCGCTTCAGCCGAAAGGATATAATCGCTTACCTGGCCGTCGCGGAGCTCTGAGACCTTCGTCGGCCCGCAGAGAGAGATCTCATCCATCCCTTCCAGCCCATGCACCACCATGGCCCTGAGGGTGCCGAGATTTTTTAACACCTGGGCGATCAAGGAGGTCAGTTCTCCATCATAAATCCCGGTGAGCTGATGGGTCGCAAAGGCCGGGTTGGTCAGAGGGCCCAGGATGTTAAAGATTGTCCGAATGCCGATCTCGCGGCGCGGCTGAACCGCATACTTCATGGCCTCGTGAAGCAGTGGCGCAAAGAGAAAGCCGATGCCGATTCTGTCCAAGCATTCTTCCACCTTCTCTTTAGGGACATCGATCTTTACCCCCAAGGCCGCCAATACATCGGCGCTGCCGGACCGGCTCGAAACCGAGCGGTTCCCGTGTTTCGCCACAGTGACCCCGGCGCCCGCCACAACAAACGCCGAGGCGGTTGATATATTGAAGGTCCCTTTCTGATCCCCCCCTGTTCCGACAACATCGAGCACAAGATCGGCCTTAGTCCGGACGCGGTGCACCTTCTCCCTCATGACCCGCGCAGCCCCGGTGATCTCCTGCACCTTCTCCCCTTTCATCCGCAAAGCGGTCAGGAACGATGCCACTTGGGAGGGAGTGGCCTCTCCGGTCATGATCTGGTTCATGACGGAGATGGTCTCTTCCTCGGAGAGGTCAACCCGACGGACCAGCTTGTCAATAGCTTCTTTGATATGCATAACTACCTCGTGCTCGTTTCTCGTGTTCGTGGTTCGTACGAGCACGAAGCACGATCACGAACTACGATCTTATCGACTCACGGTAATGGAGTTAGCGAACTTCTCCCTGGTCTCAAGATCTCCCTGGAGCTCCTTGGCCTCCTGCCTCGTGGCCAAACGACCCACGCGAACGCGGTACCAGGTTTTCCCCTTGACGCTGGTGGGCACCACATAGGCGTCGTACCCCTTGTCGGTGAGCTTCTTAGCCAGATTGATAGCGTCTCTTTCGTGGGGAAAGGCATTGACTTGAACCGCCCACGCACGCTCCTGCGTTTCTGTCCCGGTCTTCGCCTCTGACTCGAGGCTCCTTTGGGTCGGCGGCTCTTTCCTCATCTCAAGGGCCAATGGGTCTTTCGCGACCCCCGCCTTAACCTTCTCCGTAGGCGGGGTTATTTCCTCACGAGGAACGGCCTTCGTCTCTTTGACGGATGCCTTCACCGTTCGCTCCGCCTGCTTGATTTCCTTGACCAGCCTCCCGGCAAGCGCCTCTGAGCGACCGGGGCCATTGGTCAAGGTGTCGTAGAAAGTCATCTCCTCTTTCTCTTTCAGCGGCGCCCCTGGGGCTGAGCCGGGCTTCACGGACAGAGGCTCGACAGGGATTTTGACCAGGGGCTCTTCTTGCTTAAGGAGTTTTCTCTCCTCCAGCGCCTGCCCGATCAATATGCCCAGAAAAAAGATAACGACAGAGGTAACCACAAAGCCGGCTGCCAGACCTGCCAGTTGACCCCGAGTAAAATAGTACACGCCTTGGTTTCTTCCTTTCCTATTCGCGGCCATAGAAACTACCCTTTCCCCCGCCTTGCCCTCTCACCCCAAGGCAGAAGGCAGCAGGCAACAGAATACCACACGCCTATTGCCTCAGCCTATCGCCTCCTCGGAGCGGGAAGCCATTCTCAAGGGGGCTTCGATCCCCAACAGATTCAAGCCCCTTCGAATCACCTTCTGGACGTTTCGGACCAACAAGAGACGCGCCCGGGTGAGGGCGGCATCATCTGAAATCACGCGGAAGCGATTGTAGTACCGGTGAAACTCTCCCGCCAACTCAAGCAGGTAGAAAACCACCCGATGGGGCTCCAGCTCTTTAACGCTCTCCTCCACCACTTCACTAAACTGGAGCACCCGTTTAATCAGCTCCATCTCCTCCGCGAGAGACAGACGCTCCATCTCGACGTCCCGCGACTTCAACGCATCGGCCTGGACTCCCCCAATACGGGCCTGCTCGAAGATGCTTGCGATGCGGGCATGGGCGTATTGGACGTAGAAGACCGGATTCTCGCTCGACTCCTTCTTTGCCAGCTCGAGATCGAAATCGAGATGGCTGTCCGCTTTTCGCATCAGGAAAAAAAATCTCGCCGCATCCCTCCCGACCTCCTCCAACACCTCTCGCAGCGAAACGAACCCTCCCAGACGCTTCCCCATCCTTACAGGTTCTCCTCCCCGGGTGAGATGCACCATCTGAACCAAAACCACTTGCAGGAGTTGTGGATCATACCCGAGGGCCTTGATCGCGGCATGGAGACGCCGCACATAGCCGTGATGATCCGCACCCCAAACGTTGATGAGCTTCTTGAAGCCCCGCTCAAACTTGGTCCGGTGATAGGCCATATCGCTGGCGAAGTAGGTTAGCTCGCCATCGCTCTTGATCACGGTTCGGTCCTTGTCATCCCCGTATTGCCTCGCTCTAAACCAGTGGGCACCCTCGTGGGCGTAGATGAGCCCGCGAGAGCGCAACAACTCGATCGTCCGCTCCACCTCACCCCGCTCCCTCAACTCCTTCTCGCTTACGAAGGAATCGAAAGTGATGCCAAACGCGCGCAAATCATCGCGGATTTCCCGGAGCAGAGCTTCACCGCCGTATCGGCTAAGAAAATCAACCGCCGCCGTCTTCTCCTCCGAGAGGAATCTCTCCTCCCATCTCTGCCTCACTTCTCCCGCCAGCTCCTTAATATAATCACCCGCGTATCCGTCCTCAGGAAACGCCGGCGGTTCTCCGTAGAGCTCCCGGTACCGAAGGTAAATGGACAGGCCCAAATTCTCCATTTGCTTCCCGGTGTCGTTGACGTAGTATTCACGTTCTACGTCAAACCCGGCTGCTTCGAGGAGGCGCGCCAGGACATCGCCGATCACCGCCACGCGCCCGTGTCCCACATGGAGAGGGCCGGTTGGGTTAACGCTGGCAAACTCCACCTGCACCCTATCCCCTCGGCCCAAGTCCGTAACCCCTTCGCCGCCCGCATCAACTTCTTTAAGACGCTGGTAACAGAACCGGGGAGAAAAGGTGAAATTCAGGAAGCCTGGCCCGGCAACTTCCGCGCGTGACAGGATTCCCTCCGAATCCTCCAGGTTCTTCAAGATCGCCTCGGCGATTGCTTTAGGAGATTTTCTCTGCTCTTTGGCCAAAATCAGAGCGACGTTCGTAGCCAGGTCGCCAAACTCCTTTTGCTTTGGGAGGTCGAGAAGCAAAGGGGGGAGATCTGTTATCTTCAGCTCTCCCCCCTTTGCCACCTTCTCCATGGCACGGGTTAGCAGCTCCCTAAGGTGATTCTTCATCTCTCCCTTTGGACATCCCCTACTGCTCCAGGTGGGAGGGCCACCAGCAGATGTGGATAACGTCTGTGTAAAGCCTACTACGGAAGCCAGGAAAAAATCCGACTAAGATAGCTATTTATAACGCCTTTTTAGTCTGAAAGTCAACCGAATTTTAGAAAAATTCCACCGTGCGAGCAGGCTAATTGTCGCCAGATTCCCAACGGGCCCGCTCAAGCTCCATATGCTAAGCTCACTCTTCCCACAGCGACAAGAACCGTGGTGGAACTTCCTTGGCAAGGAACAAAGGACCCGAGAGGTAAAAGAGAACCCCGTGGGCATAGGCTGCTCGGGCATCGATGACGACGATAGAGGGCGAGGGGTCGCGTCTTTTCCCTACAACAAGCGCTTCTTCCAACGAAGGACTGAGGTGGACATACTGCCTTCCTCGCGGTTTCAATCCCTCGCGCAGGGTGGTTTGAGCCAAGTCGCGGGCCGTACCGTGATAGAGCCGGGCAGGAGGTTCTACGGTCTCCAACCCCAGATCCACGGGGAAGGAATGACCATAGGTCGCACGTACCTTACCCTCCCGCAATTCGAAGCGCTTCTTATCAGATCCTTCAATCACGCTGAGCAGATCGCTCTCTGTGATCTCAGGAAAGCGGTCTTGAACCCGCTTGATGAGCTCGCCCCAAAGAACAAAGCCCTGCTTGTCGAACCGCAGCGGATAATCGCTGGGACGATGGCGCAGGAGAAAACTCAGAAAACGAGAAAGGCGCTCCTCAGGAACCATTAAGTGAAAGTAGTGTACTCTGAGTCACTGTTTTCGCTGCCCGGAGATCAACTCATAGACATGGTGGGCAATTCCGGTTGCTTCATAACCGTCCAGGCCATTCGCCTGTGCGACCGAAAAAAGCTGGTAGGTCAGGGCACTCATTGGAACCGGAACCTCCATCTCCCTGGCCATCTCCAACCCGAAGCCGACATCTTTGGGCATCCACGACTTGCGCGGCTTAAACTTTCGGCTGACAAGAGTCTGGCATATGCGCTCCACCGCCTCCGAGCGGTTCAGCGAATTGCTCAGGACAGTGTGAAAGGTCTCTTCCGAGACCCCTCCCTTTTTGAGCCAGTTAAAGATTTCCGCCAGCCCCATATGCTGAATGGCCCCCAGCATGGCCATAGCGTTTTTGACCAGCTTCGCGTTCCCCAAATCTCCCACATAGACGACCTTCTTGCCCATAGGTTGAAGGATCGGCAGATGCTGATCGAAGAGCTGCTTGGAACCGGAAACCCAAAGTGAGAGTGTCCCTGCAGCGGCCTGCTCCTCGACGCCGCCAGCCGAGGCATCGAGAATCCTCCAACCCTTTTTCTCAAGCTCCCGATTAACCTCCAAAATCGTCTTCTTGTCGATGCTGCTCAAATCGATCCAGACTTTTCCGCCCTTGGTCGCCTCGTGCAACCCGTTTTTACCCAGGCCGACTTCCCGCACGGCTTCGTTATAAGGCAGCATGGAAAGGACGGCATCCGAAGCCTCGGCGACGGCTTTCGCAGAGTCCTTAAACTCCGCTCCCTGATTTTCCAGATTCCGGGTGACCTCACGCCTAAGATCATTGACCACCAAACGATACCCAGCCTTGATCAGGTTGGCAGCCATCCCGCTCCCCATCCCCCCGGTACCGATGAAACCCAATGTCTTCATTATCTCCCTCCAACGCTAATTTAAGGGACCACTCCTTATACCTCAATCCGGTAGCAAAATGGTAGAGATATATGGATACGGCATGGTTGAATTGCATTCCGTGGCGAAATAGGATTAGGCCGTCGTCTGTGCTGACACGGGTCTGCTTGAGGATTTCGCGGTATTACTTATCGAGAGCCTATGAGGCCTAGTCCTTGAATATAGCGGACCGGTGGATGCTCTTCGCGTGGTGTGTATAGAATGGGCGCACTGGAAAAGACGATTGGCGAGCTAGAGTTCGATCTGAAAGACCCGTAGAAAGCTCCTTACCGTAACCCGGACTAAATGTCCATCCCTGC